>Ga0214171_1000262_pt1 | contig 19596 bp, 18 predicted proteins | sample TroBogEpilimnion_40_FD_153009 | JGI IMG/M metagenome (GOLD analysis project Ga0214171, IMG submission 153009) | Freshwater microbial communities from Trout Bog Lake, WI - 02JUL2007 epilimnion | ecosystem: Environmental > Aquatic > Freshwater > Lake > Epilimnion/Euphotic zone | place: Trout Bog... | reverse complement strand
GGAAGGTTTTCGGACTTCCTGGCCAGTACTCCTAGTATCTGGCCCGAATAAGAGGTCAGTACTCCTGGTATCTGGCCCGAATAAGAGGTCAGTATTCGTAATATCTGACCTAGTGAAATTGCCCCCAGAGAAATCTGGGGGCTTTTTTATGGGAGCGTGAGGATGCGGCCCAGGCTACTTGCCGCTTAAAGCAGAGATAATCGCATTAACATAGACGGTGCTTCCTTGGTCACTCAGATGTACGCCATCAGGTCCAAAATATTCTGGATGGCCATCAGAGATCGCGTTCCAGTCCACCAGAGTTGCATTCGGGTAACTGGCGATAACTTCTTTGATAATTCGATCATTATCAAGGCGATATGTCCGCGGAACCGCAGTATTGACCACCACCATTTTTGGCTGATTCTTAAGGAGATTAAAAAGAGTGGTCACGTCATCGCTGGTTAGATGATTGTTATTGCCCAGATCTAAGACCACAGGATCGTGTTCAAGCCCGGGCTTATCCTGTTCAACAACCTGGATAAGTTCACCGATCTGTCGTCCCACCCGGGCGTTGATCTCGGCCAGCGTGTAGTGAGAAGCAAGTTTGGTCTTTGAACCAAGAATGATCGAATCACCCGTAACCCACAGTCCAGATACGGATTTACTGCCACTGTGAGCGAGCACTGTTTGTTCGCTAGTTAAGTTGTTGATGACGTTAGCGTGATCGCGATGTTCTGCAATAAGTGAGCCGGCGATCACTAGGCCCACAAGAACAAGGGGAGTGGTGGTGAGTAAGGCGCGTTCTCGACGTTGCACACTTTTGCGTCGATAGCGGCGACCACGTATCCAGTTGGCTAGCGCTCCTCGTCGAATAGGCACTTCAATAAAGCGCAGTGAAATATCAGCTAGCGCAATAACCAGCAGTACGCGGGCAATATCAATGGCCCAGGTCTTACCTGCCAGATCTGCCGTGGGACGTGTTACTTGAAAAATAACCCAGTGCCACAAATAAATGGCGTAGGAGCGTTGACCAATCCAGAGAAGAGGTTTTGAGCCGATGAGAGGCGCAAAGCGTGAAGCAGGATGAACGAGCGAGATGATTGTCGCGCATCCAAAAATCGCAGCTAATGGAAAAGCTAATTGATATTGGGCGGAGTTGCTCTCGTTAATAAAGAGAAAAGTTGCCAGCAGGCCAAGGAGCCCAATGACTCCGATGCCATCGATAAAATCTTGTGCTCGTCGGGAAATTTCAGTGTGAAGATTTGCTGGTACCCAACTCACTGCCAGTGTCGCGCCGAGGAAAAGTCCGAGTGAGTGAGTGTCCGTTCCAAAATAGATATGGCCAATGCGATCAGCAATTACTGCTGAGCCATGCGAGTCGAGTGAGAGCGAGAAGATAAAGAGAGCAATACCGGAGCTAGCAGCAATGATCAGCGAGGCAACTGCTACTCGTGCCTTCCCGAAATATTTCAAGACAAGCAGGATGACCAACGGCCAGATGAGATAAAACTGAGCCTCAACCGCGAGCGACCAGGTGTGTTGCAATAGCGGTGCGCGACCAATACTTGAGAAGTAATCCTGATGGATAGCAACAAGGTGCCAGTTCTCAGTTCCAGTCAGTACGTATGGCAGGTCCCCGACAAAGCGATGTACCGAATCCGGAGCCCACAGTGCGATGATGATCGACGTCCCGATAAGCATGAAAAAAAGCGCCGGAATAAGCCGTCTTGCGCGTGCGATATAGAACTCGCGAAGATCGAGTCCGCCTTTAGCTGCAACAGAATCTAAAAGTTGGCGAGTGATTACATATCCGCTGATGCAAAAGAAGAGATCGACTCCAAGGAAGCCACCAGGGATCCACGTGATGTTGAGGTGATAAAGAATGACGGCAACAACTGCAATCGCACGCAATCCATCAATGGATGGAATGTAGCCCGACTTGTGAGCTGGTTGAGGTGTAACCGATTGCGCGTGGTCCATTACTTACGCTTGGTTTGCTTGCCTTTACGCGCCGCTGGTGCGGATTTCTTCGCTATTGGTTTAGCTACTGGTTTAACAGTTGGCTTCGGTGCAGATTTCTTTGCAGCGCTAGTTGGAGTGAAAGTTGGAGTGGTTGGCCGATTGTCTTCGGTGAGGTTGCTCGAAATATGAGCGCCAAGTTTTTCTAGGCGTTCGAACGCTTCATTAAGGCGAGAACGCGTCTGCTTAATTGCTTCTTCTGCTGCATTGAGAGACTGCGCTTGGATGCGATGCAAGCGCTCAGTTTCAGAAATTGCAGTTCCGAGCCATCCGCGGAAGTTTGCGATCTCGGATGTTGCTTCACTGACCATGCGTTCTGCTTCGCGCTTTGCAGTTGCAGTTGTGGCTGCAGCTTCCCGACGCTTGGCTTCGGTCAAACTTTCGATACGAGATTGTGCTTGCGCCATCGCTTCTTCTGCTTGAGCCTCTGCGGCCGTGAGTACTTTGCGAGCGCGTGATTCTGCGCCACCGAGAAGTTCTTTTACTTTGAGCTGAGCATCGTTAATCGCTGCACTGGCTGAGCGAGTCGCATCATTCATGGCCTTGGAAGCGATTGCTGCTGCTTTGGCTTCGCGGCTCTGCGCAGTCTTAATGAGATTCATCGCAGTTTCGGTTGCGAGGATTTCAAACTCTTCTTTGGTCAGACTGGTGATGTCACGGCGCGCGCGAAGATCAGCAAGCTGAGCCTCTAATTGACGGATGCGCTCGAGCGAAGATTCTGAGCCCTCTGATGAATTGCCCGGCTTGCTCTCGGTGCTCTTAAAGCCAACCCAAGATAGGAATTTTTTATCGCTCATGGCGCAATTCTAAGGGGGGAAACCCGAGTGCGGGAGGTGGGACTTGAACCCACACGTCCGAAGACACAGGTTCCTAAGACCTGCGTGTCTGCCATTTCACCACTCCCGCTGGAGTGTTACTGCGTAAACGTGCTGCAGTAGAACAGGGGTAAGGGTAATCGGTGAAGAGCTACTTAACCAAACCGAGCGCTCTACAGGCCTAATCGGAGCGTAAGTATCACTCGCCCCGATACTCTTACGCCTGTGAGTGAGCTTTCTATTCAAGACGAGCTAGGAGTCGCGATTCTGCGTGCCTTGGCTGCCATGGTCGAGTCAGGTGAGCTCCCAAGCGGAGTGAGCTTGCCCGATGCCATCACACTCGATCGTCCGAAAAATCGCGATCATGGGGACTATGCGACCTCAGTTGCGCTCTCTTTAGCCAAACCGGCTGGGGTTCCGCCTCGCGACGTCGCGCTCGCTATTCAAAAGCACCTAGAAGCCGATGCTTCGCTCAAGGGGGTTCTGAAAACCGTTGAGATTGCAGGACCTGGATTCCTTAATCTGACCCTGGATACCGCAAGTCAGGCTGAGATTGTCGCTGCGATCCTCAGTGCTGGTGAAAAATTCGGTCACGGCAAAGTTCTAGACGGCGTCTCTATTAATTTGGAATTTATCAGCGCTAACCCAACTGGTCCCCTTCACCTAGGGCATACTCGTTGGGCAGCTGTGGGGGATGCGCTTGGACGCTTGCTCAGCGCAGCTGGTGCAAAAGTCACGCGCGAGTTCTATATCAATGATCGCGGCAATCAGATGGATCTCTTCGGTGCGTCATTGCGCGCAGCTGCTCTTGGAGAACCCACTCCGGAAAACGGATACCACGGCGGCTATATTCAGGATTTGGCAACAGAAGTTGTTGCACAACACCCAGAGTACGTAGGGCTCGATGAGGCAGAAGGTGTAGCAGCATTTCGCGATGCCGGTTATGCGCTGCAATTAGCCCAACAACAATCAGTGCTTGCAACTTTTAGAACACATTTCGATATTTGGTTCTCAGAGAAAAGTTTGTACGAAAACAATTTCTTTAATCACTGCCTAGATCGCCTCAAGGAACAAGGCCACGTATTCATGGATGGCGGCGCGACCTGGCTTCGCACCACGGATTTTGGTGATGATAAAGATCGCGTCATGATTAAGTCAGATGGTGCTCATGCATATTTTGCATCTGACTCTGCGTATTACATCAGCAAGCGAGAGCGCGGATTTGATGTCCTGATCTACATGCTGGGCGCGGATCATCACGGGTATGTCAATCGCCTCAAAGCAATTGCGGCATGTGCAGGAGATGACCCTGAGTACAACATTGATGTCTTGATCGGACAACTCGTAAAAATTATGGAAGGCGGCGAGGAGATCAAACTCTCTAAGCGCGCTGGCACAATTATTACGCTCGAAGAGTTGGTTGAAAAAGTTGGCGTCGATGCAGCTCGCTACACCCTCATTCGCTATCCGGTAGAGACTCCAATGGTGATGGATGTTGATTTGCTGCGCAGCCGTACCAATGAAAATCCTGTTTATTATGTTCAGTATGCACATGCTCGTATTTGTGCAGTGCTGCGCAATGCTGCCGATCTTGGGATTGCTTATGGTGCCTCAGTATTTAAGCCAGAACTACTTGTCCACGAACGTGAACGCGAACTCATGGGCTCACTCGCAGAATTTCCTCGCATGCTCGCACACGCTGCGCAGCTGCGCGAACCACACCGCATCGCTCGCTATGTTGAAGAATTAGCTGCTGTTTATCATCGTTTCTACGCTGATTGTCGCGTTCTCCCAATGGGCGATGAGCCTGCCTCTGATCTTCACAGCGCCCGTGCAACTCTCTGCCAAGCTACTGCCCAAGTTGTCGCTAACGCGCTAGAACTGTTAGGCGTAGAAGCACCGGAGAAGATGTAGCCATGAGCGAATTTTCATCGAAAGTATTTTCGAGCCACTCGAATTTCACACCAGGTCACTTGATGATCGGGGGAGTAAGCGCCACTCAACTCGCGACTGAATTTGGTACTCCGCTATTTGTTATCGATGAAGCAGATTTCTTTGGTCGAGCAACAGCGTGGCGAGATGCACTCCAAGGCGCTTTTGGTGATCGCGCAGGAACTGTTTACTATGCAGGAAAATCTTTTCTCTGCAAAGAGATCACTCGATGGCTCGATGTTGTCGGAATCGGCCTAGATGTTTGCACTGGCGGTGAGTTAGCGGTTGCAAAAGCAGCTAATTTCCCAATGTCTCGCGTTGAGATGCATGGCAACAACAAATCTGAATCAGAGATTCGTAGTGCGATAGAAGCAGGCGTTGCAACCATCGTGATTGATTCCTTTATGGAGATCGACCGCGTAGGTGCGATCGCAAAAGAGCTAGGCAAAATCCAGCGAGTATTTTTAAGACTCACTCCTGGCGTCGAAGCGCACACTCACGAATTCATTTCGACAGCTCACGAAGATGTGAAGTTTGGCTTCTCGATCGCAAGCGGAGCGGCATGGAAAGCGATCGCAGAAGTTTCCTCATGTGAAAGTTTGGAACTTGCAGGATTCCACTCACATATCGGTTCCCAAATTTTTAACTCAGAAGGATTTGCTGCTGCTGCGCAAAAGTTAATTGCACTCCTTGCGCAGTATCGTGATGAATATAAAAAAGAATTGCCTGAACTAGATCTTGGTGGGGGATACGGCATTGCATATCTGCCCGATCAAGAGACACTTGTTCCAGCAACTGTTCTTACGGAGTTGGCTGCAGTCGTGAAAGCGCAATGCGCTGCCCACGGCTTGGCGGTACCGATGATCTCGATTGAACCTGGTCGCGCAATTGTTGGTCCGACAACCACCACTCTTTACGCAGTAGGCACCACCAAAGATGTCGCTCTGGATGATGGCGCAATTCGTCGCTATGTCTCGGTCGATGGCGGAATGTCAGACAATATTCGCCCAGCGCTTTATGACGCCGAATATCACGCAATCATCGCCAACCGCAGCAGCGATGCCCCAACGGTCAATACCCGCGTTGTCGGCAAGCATTGCGAAAGTGGTGACATTGTTATCCGCGCAATCGATTTGGAAGCAGATTGCGGACCCGGTGATCTTTTGGCTATTCCAGCCACTGGTGCATATGGGCGCTCAATGGCGAGCAATTACAACCACATTCCACGCCCGGCTGTGGTGGCTGTTATCGACGGAAAAGCCCGCGTAATAGTCCGCCGTGAGAGCCACGAGGATTTATTGGCGTTGGATATCTAACAATCTTTGAGATACTTCTCCAGCTACTTAGTTAAGACTTACCGGCCAAACGGCCAAGAATGAGGATGTGAACCGATGAGCAACGATCGCGTACTACGCGTCGGTCTGCTCGGTGCTGGCCATGTTGGCGCTGAAGTTTTCCGCTTGATGATCGCAAACCAAGATGACCTTGCTGCCCGTTCCGGCGTGGGCCTTGTCATCACTCGCGTCGCTGTTCGCGAACTCAAGAGTGATCGTCCCGGCATTGATCGTGCGCTCCTAACAGATGATGCGGATTCAGTCGTCAGCGATCCAAACATTGATTTGATTATCGAGGTCATGGGCGGAATCGAGCCAGCTCGTTCCCTCATCCTCAAAGCCATGGAAAATGGCAAGGCGGTCGTGACTGCTAACAAAGCGCTGCTGGCAAAACATGGCGCCGAGCTATTTCATGCATCGGATTTAGCGGATGTTGATTTCTATTATGAAGCCGCAGTAGCTGGCGCGATTCCAATTTTGCGTCCACTAGCCGAAAGCTTGGTTGGTGATCACGTCGAGCGCGTGATGGGAATTATTAACGGAACAACCAACTACATCTTGACTCGCATGCACGAAGCAGGAGCAAGCTTTGAAGAAGCTCTGCGCGAGGCTCAGGAATTGGGTTACGCAGAAGCAGATCCAACTGCCGATGTCGATGGTTTTGATGCTGGAGCTAAAGCAGCAATCTTGGCTGGCTTGGCATTCCACACTCAGGTAACCGACGAAGATGTTTACCGCGAGGGCATTCGTTCGATCACGGCAGATGATGTCAGCGTTGCAAAAGCTATGGGCTTTGTTATCAAGCTCCTCGCGATTGCCGAAGCGAATGAACTTCATGGCAGCGACGAGGAAACAATCTCAGTTCGCGTCCACCCAACGATGATTCCTGTAACCCACCCACTTGCGGCTGTGCGCGAATCTTTCAACGCTGTCTTCGTGAAATGCGAATCAGCTGGCGAGTTGATGTTCTATGGTCGCGGCGCCGGCGGAACTCCAACAGCTTCAGCTATTTTGGGTGATCTTGTGGCGGTTGCCCGTAACCGCAATGAAGGTTCACTTGGACCTACCGAAACCGACTACGCCGATCTCGATATTGCGCCCCTAGGTGTGAGCCGTACTCGTTATTTGATCCGCATGGATGTTGCAGACGTCCCTGGCGTACTGGCTTCTGTGGCAAGTACTGTCGCTAAGAACGATGTTTCGATCATGACAGTTCGACAAGAAGGTCGCGGCGCCGATGCAGAGCTGGTCGTGCTCACGCACGTAGCTCGCGAAGATGCGCTAGCAAACACTGTAAAAGATCTGCGCAACCTCGATGTTGTCCAAAAAGTTGTCAGTGTTATCCGCGTTGAAGGAGTGTTGTAATGGGTCTATTCGACAAGAAGCAGAAGAGCGAGAGCGGCGCACATCAGTGGCGCGGAGTGATCGAAGAATATTTTGATCGCCTTCCAGTTTCTTCCAAGACCCCTATCGTCTCGCTCCGTGAAGGTGGCACTCCACTCGTTCACGCAGGCGTCCTCTCGGAGATGCTCGGCAACGATATTTGGCTCAAGGTCGAAGGTGCTAACCCAACAGGTTCATTTAAAGATCGCGGTATGACTATGGCGATCTCAAAAGCTGCAGAAGATGGTGCAAAAGCTGTTATCTGCGCATCAACCGGAAATACTTCAGCCTCAGCAGCTGCATATGCAACAAAAGCCGGAATGGTCCCAGTCGTACTTGTTCCTCAGGGCAAGATTGCAATGGGTAAGTTGGCGCAGGCGATCGCGCATGGCGCAACACTTCTTCAAGTTGATGGAAATTTTGATGATTGTTTGACTCTTGCTCGCGATCTCGCTGACAACTATCCAGTCGCGCTCGTGAACTCCGTGAACCCGTTCCGTATCGAAGGACAAAAGACTGCAGCTTTCGAAGTTGTCGATCTTTTGGGTGATGCACCAGATTTGCATGTCCTGCCAGTAGGTAATGCGGGAAACATCACTGCATATTGGAAGGGTTACAAGGAGTACAACAAGGATCGCATCTCAACCAAGTTGCCACAGATGTGGGGATTCCAGGCTGCTGGTGCTGCTCCGATTGTTCTTAATCAAGTGGTGAGCGAGCCTGAAACCATTGCAACAGCTATCCGAATCGGCAATCCAGCGTCATGGGAGCAGGCAGTTGACGCTCGCGACAGCTCAGGTGGCTTGATCGATAGCGTCACTGATGAAGAAATTTTGAGCGCCTATCGCTTAGTTGCAGCTCGCGAAGGTGTCTTCGTTGAGCCATCATCGGCAGCCGGAATTGCTGGTCTCATCAAGAAGCAAGCACAAGGACAACTGCCCAAGGGTAAGAAGATTGTCATTACTGTTACAGGTAATGGCCTTAAAGATGTTGGTTGGATTCTTGATGGCGCTGCCGCCCCAACTGTTATTCCAGTAGACCTTACGGCAGCAGCAGCTGCTATGGGCCTGAAGTAAGGGATACGCCCCAGAGCTATGGCAACCAATCGTCTAACGTTTAAAGCGCAGATGGCACAAGTCAGTGTGCCGGCTAGTAGTGCCAATTTAGGTGCAGGCTTTGACACATTTGCGCTGGCATTAGATATTCGCGATCGATATGCAGCTCAAATCTTGGATGACGCAACATTCGATGTGGATGTTAGTGGCGAAGGCGCAGACGAAGTTAAGCGCGATAAAAATCATTTAGTAATCAAGTCAATGATGCGCGGCTTTGAGCACATGGGGCAGAAGCCAAAAGGCTTAGCTCTTCGCGCCCTCAACGTCACACCACATGGACGAGGCTTAGGTTCATCATCATCTGCAATCGTTGGCGGATTAGCACTTGCACGAGAACTCGTTCTCGGTGGCGAGGACTACATGACCGATGATGACATCATGATGATTGCTACAGAACTTGAAGGACACCCTGACAATGTTGCTGCAGCGCTTCGTGGCGGAGCAACAATTGCGTGGATGGAAGAACTCACGTTAGGTTCGACCGACACCGGCATTGGTATCGGACGCAGCATCAGCATTCCTGTTAACACTCAGATCAAAGCTGTGGTCTTCATTCCAGAGAACACGCTTTCAACAAGCAAGGCGCGCAAGCTTCTGCCGGACACCGTTCCACATCGCGATGCAGTGATGAACGCTTCACATGCCGCGCTTTTGTCGATTGCACTTTCTACTCGCCCCGAGCTACTTTTCACCGCGACAGAAGATTTCTTACATCAGGGCTATCGCACCGCAGGTTTTCCTAAGTCGATGGAGCTTGTTAACAAGCTGCGCAAGAGTGGGGTAGCGGCGATGATTTCGGGAGCTGGCCCATCTGTTTTGGCCCTCCACACGGGCGATGACGCCGCCGCTACTGCGATTATTGAGGCTGCGACCAGCGGTTTTAAGGCTCAGAGCGTCGCGATTTCACGCACAGGAGTGGAATAACACCTTTCGGTGTGCTACTTTTCTACTAGTCCAAACAGGTGAAATTCTCATTTCACGCAAGACTCTCGGACTTCACTCTCACACAAAAATCATTTCTTGTGAGCTAAAAAGAAAATGGATATAAAAACCACTAATGAGCGAAACAACCACACGCCCAGCTAAGGCTGCAGGCGAACTCGCTGGAATGCTCCTGCCTGAACTTAAGAAAGTTGCCGGTCAATTAGGCATCGAAGGCGCAGCAAAAATGAGCAAGGCCGATCTCGTCCAGTCGATCGGTGATCTCCAAGCAGCTAACCGCGAAGCCGCAAAGGCCGAACGCGAAGCTCGTCGTGCAGAGCGTCAAGCCGCACGCGACAAGAAGAACAAGTCACCTAAGGGTGCGAGCTCCAACAACTCTGGTGCCGACGAAGGCTCCGAGAGCGAAGATGCTCCAGAAAAAGATTCCAACACCGGTAGCGAGAGCAGCGAATCGCAGCGTCGTGATTTCAACGAGCGCAATGGCGGCTCAGATCGCGGTGATCGAGGAGATCGCGGTGATCGTAATGGTCGTGATCGCAACGGTCGTCGTGATCGCAATGATCGCAGCCGTTTCCGTGATCGTGCAGAACGCGGAGAGCGCCAAGAGCGCGAGATCCAAATCTCTGAAGATGATGTTCTTCTTCCAGTTGGCGGATTGCTCGATATTCTCGATTCTTATGCATTCATTCGCACCCAGGGCTACCTAGCTGGTCCAAACGATGTTTATGTTTCACTCCAGCAGATCCGTCGCTACGGATTGCGTAAAGGCGATGTCATCACAGGTCAGGTTCGCGCACCACGCGAGGGTGAGCGCAAAGAGAAGTTCAATGCACTCGTAAAGATCGACACAGTAAACGGCCTAGAGCCAGAGGCAGCTCGTGATCGCGTTGATTTCGCAAAGCTTGTTCCGCTCTACCCGCAAGAGCGTCTTCGTTTGGAAACACTTCCAAACATTCTGACAACGCGCGTCATTGATCTTGTTGCACCTATTGGTAAGGGGCAGCGCGGACTTATCGTTTCGCCTCCTAAGGCTGGTAAGACCATGGTCTTGCAAGCCATCGCCAACGCAATCACCACTAACAACCCAGAAGTTCACTTGATGGTTGTTCTTGTTGATGAGCGTCCGGAAGAAGTGACAGATATGCAGCGCAGCGTGAAGGGTGAAGTTATTGCTTCGACCTTCGACCGCCCAGCTGATGATCACACCAGCGTTGCAGAACTAGCGATTGAGCGCGCAAAGCGTTTGGTCGAAATGGGCCACGATGTCGTTGTGCTCCTCGACTCGATCACTCGTCTAGGTCGCGCGTACAATATTTCAGCTCCAGCATCTGGACGTATTCTCTCTGGTGGCGTGGATTCAGCTGCGCTCTATCCACCAAAGAAGTTCTTCGGTGCTGCTCGTAATATTGAAAACGGTGGATCGCTCACCATTCTTGCGACTGCTCTCGTTGAGACCGGTTCTAAGATGGATGAAGTTATCTTCGAAGAGTTCAAGGGCACCGGTAACATGGAGCTCAAGCTCGATCGTCGATTCGCTGATAAGCGCATTTTCCCTGCGGTTGATGTTGATGCATCTGGTACCCGTAAGGAAGAGATCTTGATGGGCAAGGAAGAGCTCAATATCGTCTGGCGTCTGCGCCGCGTATTGCACGCCCTAGAGTCCCAACAGGCGCTTGAACTCCTTCTCGAGAAGATGAAGGGCACCAAGTCCAACGTCGAATTCTTGATGCAGATCCAGAAAACCACGATCAACGAGGCCGAAGCAGGCTCATCTACGATCAACGGTAACTAGTCTCAAATAGGGCCCAATTAGTCTCACGTAGGCCTCCCTAAAAGGGGGCCTGGAAACTAGGGTAAGATTTAAGGGCTGGTTCACGGGATTTCCGACCCAGTACGTTTTGTTAGCTGTTCCACGCAGCTGACCCGAAAGACAGGTATCACCATGAAGCCAGAGATTCATCCAGAATATATCGAGACCACTGTTACATGTGGTTGCGGCAAGGTTTTCCAGACCCGCTCAACAAAGCCAACTGGCTCTATCTACGTTGAAGTCTGCTCTGAGTGCCATCCGTTCTACACAGGCAAGCAACGTATCTTGGATACTGGCGGCCGTGTTGCAGCATTCGAAAAGCGTTTCGGTAAGGCAACAGAAGCTAAGTAGCTTTCTTAAAAGACCGCGAGTTGCGCCCCACCAGTTGTGGGCGCCCGCGGTCTTTTTTATTGGAAAAATTTAGTCAGATATTTTTACCACGTCTTATTAATCTATAGGGAGCGATCATGACTCAAGCACACGACAAGTTCGGTAATGTGCACGAACTACTCGATGAGTACATCCAGCTCGAAGCCGATCTTGCTGATCCATCGATCCATAACGATCAAGGTAAAGCTCGCCAACTCGGCAAGCGTTATGCCCAACTCGGTCCTGTGATTGCGGGATACCGAGCATGGAAGTCTGCGACAGAAGATCTAGCAGCTGGCCGCGAAATGGCAGCAGAAGATCCAAGTTTTGCAGGGGAGATCCCGCTTCTTGAAACAACCCTGGCAACAGCCGAAGAGAAGCTCGAAGAACTCTTGTTGCCGCGTGACCCTAATGATGATCGCGACGTCATCATGGAAATTAAAGCTGGAGTTGGTGGCGATGAGTCAGCGCTCTTCGCTGGTGATTTATTGCGCATGTATCAGCGCTATGCCGAAAAAAATGGCTGGAAGACTGAGATTATTGATGCTACCGATTCCGAAATGGGTGGCTACAAAGATATTTCTATGGCGATTAAATCAAAAGGAGTCGCCGAGCCTGGCCACACTCCTTATGCGAAACTTAAATTTGAGGGTGGCGTGCACCGCGTTCAGCGCGTTCCTGAGACAGAGTCACAAGGCCGTATCCACACATCTGCAGCCGGTGTCCTCATTCTGGCCGAAGCTGATGAAGTCGATGTAGAGATTCGCCAGCAAGATCTGCGCATCGATGTCTATCGCTCATCAGGTCCTGGTGGACAGTCTGTTAACACCACCGACTCAGCGGTACGTATTACCCATATTCCAACTGGCATCGTCGTGTCGTGTCAGAATGAAAAGTCACAACTCCAGAACAAAGAATCTGCGATGCGTATCTTGCGCGCGCGCATGTTGGCTGCAGCTCAAGAAGAAGCAGACAGAATTGCATCTGAGGCGCGTAACGCACAGGTTAAATCTGTTGACCGCTCTGAGCGCATTCGCACATACAACTTTCCAGAAAACCGCTTGAGTGATCACCGTGTTAACTTCAAGGCTAACAACCTAGATGCAGTTCTCAATGGCGAGCTTGATGATGTCATCAACGCGCTCCTTGAGGCGGATAAGGCAGCGAAGTTAGCGAGCAGCGAGCACTAATGATTCGCAAAGATTTACTTCACATCACCAAGGATTACTTCAAGGCCCAAGATATTCCAACGGTTGATGCGGATTTACTGCTCGCACATTTATTGGGGTGCAATAAGGGTGAAGTCCAACTGAAGTTAATGAAATTAGATGATGAGCAGACTCGCGAATTAGATCGCGAACTGCGCCGCTTGGTGCTACGTCGCCAAAATGGCGAGCCAACGCAGTACATCATCGGCAGCGCGCCATTTCGCTATCTCAACCTCAAGGTCGGTCCGGGAGTATTGATCCCTCGTCCAGAGACGGAGAGCCTGGTCGAACTTGTGAAGGTTCGTATTGCAGAGATCGATCCAGCCACCCTTGTTAAACCAGTCGAGATCATTGATTTGGGAGCAGGAAGCGGTTGCGTTGCGATCTCACTGGCAACAGAAGATTGTGGCAAAGAAGTGGATGTCACCGCAGTTGAGAAATCGCCCGAAGCATTTGAGTGGCTAGAAGCCAATGTCATTGCAACTGGCGCGAAGGTGAAGGCTGTACTCAGCGATGTTGCCACAGCGTGTGATGATGATCGTTTCGATATCGTTGTAGCCAACCCGCCGTATATTCCCAAGATGCAGATCTTGCCCATCAATGTTCGCTTTGAGCCTGCCGATGCCCTTTTTGGCGGCGCTGGTGATGGAATGGAAATCCCGAACCACTTCATTGCGGCAAGTGCCAGACTCCTTAAATGTGGAGGATTTGTGGCGATCGAGCATCATGAATCACAAGAAGCCCTTATGGTGGCTGCTCTGGAGCAGGATTTCACCGACATTAAGAGCGTCAAAGACCTTACGGGTCGACCTCGTTTTACGACTGGAATTCGCAAGCAGCGCTAGCTGCGCCAAGTTTTAGCGAGCTGTTTGATACGTATTGCGAACTGCCTTGCGAGTGAAGACGTTCTGTATCAGCTGCAGATCACCAGCGCGAAAACCGGCGGCCGAAGCCAATAGGTAGTAGTTCCACATTCGTCTAAATCGTAGGTCGTACTCTGGGATTTCGTCCCACACCTTGTTGATATTGCTATGCCACTGCATCAAGGTCTTGTCGTAGTCAGGTCCAAAATTATGCACATCTTCAATAATGAACTTCTTCTCGCTAGCCCGTGCGATCTGGGCGAGTGAGGGGAGTACGCCACCTGGGAATATATAGCGATCAAAGAATGGGTCTGTGACCTGTTTGGTGACATTTGATGCAATCGTGTGGTGAAGCATTATTCCATCAGGCGCCAAAAGCTGATCACACTTGTCAAAGAAATCTTTATAGTTCTTAGGACCGACATGCTCCATCATTCCAATGGAGGTGATGCGATCGTAGCTGCCGGTAAGGTCGCGATAATCTTGCTGAATGAATTCAATATCAAGCCCGTGCGAGAGAGACCTAGCGAGTGAGACTTGATTATCTGCGGGTGAGATGCCAACAGCGCTCACCTTGTATTTCTTCGTCACATACCGAAGGAATCCACCCCAGCCACTGCCGATATCAAGAATTCTCATCCCAGGTTCTAGGTGAAGTTTGCGTGCAATCAAATCAAATTTGGCTTCTTGGGCCTGCTCAAGAGTTGTGGCGTCTTTCCAATAACCGCACGAATAGGCCATACTCGAATCGAGCATTCGAGTATAAAGATCATTGCCAATGTTGTAATGGTGCTTGGCATTTGATGCAGCACGCTTTTTGGTTTGGTTATTGCGCAGCACTGATCGAGTCACGTGGAATGCAAGTGCAGGAGATGGTTTGAGTAGATCAAGAACTTCGATGCTCAAAAGTTTGGTCAACATGACATCGATCGCGTCGCAATCCCACCAGCCATCCATATAGCTCTCGGCTAGTCCTAGTTGCTTTTGTGAGATCACTCGATCCCAGAAGCGATCATTGTGAATGTGGATCGACCATGGCTCACCGCTATTGACCGGTATTCCAGCTCTCTCCAAGATCTGCGTGGCGATGGACTTGCTCGACATATCAATATTTTCCTACGAGGTCGGTCAATCTTCAAGAACCTCTCAAAAATTCCCTTAGGATGAAGCCATGCGTCAATCACAACACCCACCCATCGATGGTCAATCGCTCTCGCAACTGCGCTTGCGCACCAGTGAGAAATGGACGGGATTCGCCCCCGATGTCCTTCCGATGCCAGTGGCCGAGATGGACTTTGAGATCGCCAAACCGATTCGCGATGTGTTGACTGAGATGATCTCCAATTCTGATACCGGATATATGGGTAGCAGCCCGCTTCTCGCGAACAATTTCGCGGCTTACGCTAAGTCAGCATGGGGTTGGGAAGTAGACCCACAGCAGTTCTATATCTGCACCGATGTCGGTGTGGGAATGGTGGAGATCAGTCGCCAGATTGTCCAGCCAGGTGATGCGATCATGATTCACTCACCGGTCTATTTCAACATGCGGACCAGCTGGATTAATGAACTTAAGTGCCAGCAATACGATGTCCCACTTAAAAAAGATGGTCTGCATTACACACTGGACCTAGAGGGAATCGAAGCTGGATACAAGGCTGGTGTGAAACTCCACTACCTCTGTAATCCGCACAACCCAACTGGAACTGTTTTCACACGCGCCGAATTAGAAAAGATTGCCGATCTGGCTAAGGAGTATGGCGTTATTGTTGCAAGTGATGAGATCCATGCACCGCTAAGTTTTAAAGAACACCCATTCACACCATTTTTGGATGTCAGTGACGCAGCTCGTGAAGTAGGAGTGTGCGTAACATCAGCGAGCAAGTCCTGGAATTTAGCAGGACTTAAGTGTGCACAGATCATCACGTCTCACCCAAAGACTCAAGCGCTGGCCGATGCCATGCCGCCTTCCGTGAAATTCAGAGCATCACTCTTGGGTGCTCGCGCTAGTGCAGTTGCATACGAATGCACTGATTGGCTCGATGCGGCGATGCAGACGCTCGATCGCAATCGCAAAGCGATCGCCATTGAATTAGCCGCGAAGCTTCCAGAAGCCGGGTATCGCATTCCGGATTGCTCATACCTGGCATGGATCGATCTTGGCGCTTACGAACTCGGCGAAGAACCTGCTCGCACTATTTTGGAGCGCGGAAAATTGGCTATTTCTCCAGGAATCGCATTTGGCCCCCATGCCGAACATTTCATTCGACTCAACTTTGCTACCAGTCTAGAAATCTTGACCGAGGGTATTGATCGCTTGGTTGCTAGCCTTTAAAGGCCTTTAAAAGCTTGTTCAAGATCCTTAATCAAATCACTTGAGTGCTCGAGCCCTAGTGAAAGACGAGCGAGGGATTGGGTAATACCCATCGAAGCCTTGAGCTTCTCATCTAGTCTGCGGTGAGTTGTAGAAAAAGGATGAGTAATCAGGGATTTGCTGTCGCCTAGGTTGTTGGAGATGTCGATAACACGAAGCGCGTTCATCACCTTAAATAGCTGCTCTTGGCCGCCAGCTACCTCAAATGAGAGAGTAGATCCGCCGCCACCCATCTGGCTCTTAGCAAGTTCATAAGAAGGATGCGAAGGCAAGAACGGATAGTTGACGCTTGTGACAGAGGGGACTGTCTCTAAGAATTGAGCAACAGCGAGTGCATTCTCGTTCATGCGAACAACGCGCATCGATAGTGTTTCAAGAGATTTCACCAAGACCCAGGCGTTAAAGGCGCTGAGCGTAGGACCAGTGTGGCGAATAAATGGATTGAGATGGTTCTTGATGTAATCCTCGCTACCCAAGATTGCGCCACCTAGGACACGACCCTGGCCATCAATATGTTTTGTGGTGGAGTACATGACAACGTCGGCGCCGAGTTGGAGTGGCTTTTGCATGATAGGTGAAGCCATTACGTTGTCGACGATTACGGTCGCGCCAACTTTGTGGGCAAGATCAGAGACCATGCGGATATCGACGATCGCAAGCATTGGATTAGATGGAGTCTCAATAAAAACAACTTTGGTTGGCTTGTTGAGCGCAGCCGCCCATTGCACCGGATCATTGCCATCTACAAACTCAACGGTGACGCCCCACTTAGGCAGGATCTCGGCGAGTACGACCCAGCAAGAACTAAACATAGAAGCAGCCGCAACAATGTGATCACCTTGCGAAACAAGGCATGCCACAGATGCGAACATCGCGGACATTCCAGAGCCCGTACCGACGCAGAGCGGTGCACCTTCGATTGCGGCAAGGCGTTGCTCAAACATTGTCACTGTTGGGTTGGCGAAACGACCATAGACGTAGTGGTCGACCTCATCGGTAAATGCATGGACAGCTTGTTCTGCACTGTCGTAGGTAAAACCACTAGTGAGATACATCGCCTCACCGGTTTCACCGAATCCTGATCGCGCTATGCCAGCTCGAACCGCCAAGGTGTCTTCGTGCAGATCCCACTGCGGGGTCTGGCCATCAACAGAGTTGGTGTATCCCCAAGGGCGGTGTTGGTGAGTCATGGACATATTCTAGAGGCTCAAAACACAGTGGCGAGACGCGTGTTTTTTGTTATTCGAGAGGAGAATCATGGAGTGAGCGAACGCGTGAGATACCAACTCAATAGATGGCAGAGCATCACTCTGGCCTCGGTGTTGGTAAGCGCTGTGATTATGCTCCTCAAATACCTGGGGGATGTAACCAAGCATCCGTTGATGATTGCGCCATTTGCGGCAACTCTGATGTTGATTTTCTCGGTCACTCACAGTCCGTTTGTACGAACAAAGAACATCGTGGGGGGATATGTCGCTGGATCAATCAGTGCGATTGCTCTCTACAAACTCTTTGGCGCCAACATTTGGACGCTTGCTGCGTCAGCCGGACTCACCGTCTTGGTTATGGAGATTACCCACACGCTGCATCCACCGGCTGTGGCGCTTCCTATTGTGATGGTGAGCGATCACGAGAGCTGGTCATTTCTTTGGACTCCACTTGCGATTGGTGTCGCTATCTTGGTAGTCGCGGCATTTGCGCATCGTCAATTTATTAAACGTTTTCCAATTCATGTTGCCTGACACACACCTACTATCCGGAAGCGCGATGAAAAATTCCCCTAAAAAATCCCGCCTTAAATTTGGAACCCTCGTACTTGCATGCGCCGTCTCACTCATGACTTTCACACTCGCCCACTCATTTGCGAGCACTCATATGAAAAAAACAAGTCACACCGCCTCTGAAGTCTTTGCTAATAATTGCGGCATGGCAGAGATCAAGCCATCATCGTTAACTCAGTTCTGCGCCGATGCCGGAACAGAGGTCGCCAAAATTCATTGGAACACCTGGTCAGCAAAAGGGGCGAGCGGAACCGGAATCCTTGCGATCAATAGTTGTGATCCCTACTGCGCCGCGGGAAAGAGTTATCAGACTAAAGTCATCATTAATCTCAGTGGCCTTCGAAAGACTCACGGCCACCAATATCTGCTTAATGTCTCGGTGAAGTTGCCCAAAGGCGGAAAACTTAATCTGCCACCAAAAATGAAGTCTGTTCCTGGCGGACTTAGCTGGGTGAGCTCAGTCTGGACTACTCCGTAAGGCGTGCGATTAAGCCATCCACTGCACGCTCAACCATCTCCAGCACATTCTCGTAGGAATCAATTGTCTCGCCCCATGGGTCTGGCACTTGTAGGAGTTCGCCCGAACGAGAAGTTGGGTTGATACTTGATAGCTGCGGATCGAACTGTCGCAACATAAATACTTTGGCTCGTTCTGCTTCGTTTTGAGCTGCATTGAGAATCATGGCTCGATTGGTGAGGTCCATAGCAAGTATTAAATCTCGTTCTGCAAATGAGATACGAGAAAACTGCCTGGCCATGTGGTCATATTCATAACCAGCTTTCTGCCACGTCTTCACGGATAGCTTATGAGCACCTTCACCAATGTGATAGTTGGAGGTACCACTGCTCGAAACAACAATCTTTGGCGCTTCAATATCCAAAGCCTTGTTATGCAATACCGCGGCAGCCAAAGGGGAGCGGCAGATATTGCCCAGGCAGACCATTTCGATTGAGATAGATGGCTTGCCGTTTAGGGTCGCAAGATAGGGGTTATCCGTCAACACAGATGCAATTTTAGCCGTGGAAATTAAGCGGTTGGCGCTTTAGACCAGGAACGGATCTGTTCGATCATTGTCAGCGCTTCTTCGCGAGATACAGACTCCTCAGACATTAATTCTTGAATGACATCTTCTTCTGACTCATAGGCCTTGATGTCAACGAGTGAATAGGTGTCGTCAGAAGAAGTTACCTTGGCTCCTGAAATATCGAATTCACTATGATCTTTCATACGTGAAGTATTACCCATTATTAATCCTTTGTGAAGACGAAATCGCAGTTCTTAACATGTAAACATCGTCGCCAATATATTTCAGGAAGATTTTGTAGTGAATGTCTGTTGGGGATATATAACGAACTTCCCACCGCAATCCATGTTTGCTCGAAGTGATTTGTTTACCCATTAATCGCCTATTGCAGAGTAGAACCAACTTGAGCTCCTCAATATCAACACCATGCTTAAGTTGGACTTTCACCCTAGTTTGGTGCGGAATATGAAGTACTGCTATCCATAAATGTACCCAATCGCCCATGAAGGAAGAGTGGTAGGAATGGGTCCAATACACCCTAGGTCAAAGGCGATTATGTGGATAAAGTGTTGCTTGTTTAAAACTAAGCCCAATCAACAATCTTGGCGTGAATATCATCATCTTCACTATTGCAATAGACTGCGCAC
>Ga0214171_1000261_pt1 | contig 19609 bp, 19 predicted proteins | sample TroBogEpilimnion_40_FD_153009 | JGI IMG/M metagenome (GOLD analysis project Ga0214171, IMG submission 153009) | Freshwater microbial communities from Trout Bog Lake, WI - 02JUL2007 epilimnion | ecosystem: Environmental > Aquatic > Freshwater > Lake > Epilimnion/Euphotic zone | place: Trout Bog... | reverse complement strand
GCAAAAACTGAATCAAACCCAAGGCCATGCCCACGCCAGCCACCGCAAACCCATAATGCCAGCCCAGTTTTTCGCCCAACGTGCCCGCAATCAAAGGCGCAATAAAGGCACCCAGATTGATCCCCATGTAAAAGATGGAATAGCCACCAGCTCGACGCGGGTCGGTTGGGTCAGCATACAAACCACCCACCATCGAGCTCACGTTGGGTTTGAAAAAACCGTTACCCACAATCAGCAAGCCCAAGGCCACATGCAAGAGTGGCTCAAAGGCCATCGCAAAATGCCCGAAGACCATGATCACACCGCCAATCACTACGGCTTGGCGTTGACCCAAATAACGGTCGGCCAACGCTCCACCAATGAGTGGTGTGAAGTACACCAAAGCAGAGTACATGCCATACAAGGCCAAGGCGTTTTCACGGCTGTAGCCCAAGGCGTTGACCAAATAAATGACCAACAAGGCTCTCATGCCGTAGTAGCTGAAACGCTCCCACATTTCGGTCAAAAACAAAACTCGCAAACCCACAGGTTGCGTCAAAGAAGCGGTTGATGATTGATTCATGAAAACTAAAATTTAAAACTTTATAGCTCAATTATTACTCAGGCAAATTTTGATTTTCACTCATTTTGAGATGTGTTTACCCTGATTTGTGATGTTTTGCAGTAGCATTCCTATGCATCAAACATCAAACATCAGCGTCACAGGGCAATCATCCATGCGTACAACTCTCAACATTGAGGACGATGTGTTCATCATCACCCAAAACATGGCACGCCGACAAGGCAAAAGCATGGGTGCAATCTTGTCTGAGTTGGCACGTCAAACTCTTCAAACCCCCGAAGCCAACACCATGCAGTCATATCCAAGCACCAACTTGGATGCGCAATTGCAAGCACTTGGCGTAACACCTTATTACGCCCCCAACGCCCAACCTCTGACCAACGATTTGGTCAATAAACTACGTGAAGAAGCGGGTGTATGAAACCACGAGTGACCCTACTTGATGTCAATATCCTCATTGCCCTATGCGATGGCCATCATGAACACCACGTAGAAGCCAGTCAATGGTTCATCGCGAACGAAAAGCATGGCTGGGCAACTTGCCCATTGACACAAAACGGAGCAATCCGCATCATGAGCCTGCCGCGCTACCCCACGCCGCGCCCGGTTGGCATGGTGACGCAACAAATCAGCAAGATGTGCTCATCGCCAAACCATCATTTCTGGAGCGACAACATCAGCATTTGCGATAGCGAACAAATCACCCACAAACACCTCTTAGGTCATAACCAAATTACAGATGTTTATTTGCTTGCATTGGCTGTGCACCACCAAGCTCGTTTTTTAACGCTGGATGCTGGAATTCCAATTCAAGCCGTCAAAGCGGCAAACAAGAATGACTTGATTCGCTTGGTGAACCCCACAAAGCAAAAAGCCCCGTGACGTAAATCACGAGGCTTGTGCATGAGTGGTGCGGCTGGCAGGAATCGAACCCACGACCCCTTGGTTCGTAGCCAAGTACTCTATCCAGCTGAGCTACAGCCGCGCAGCTCTACATTATGCCATAAATGAATACAAAAAACTACATTACGCCCAGTGGGCACCAAAGAATTAAAGATGAATTACTCCATTTACTGGATGTAGAACGCCCGGAAATCGTGAAAATTGTTCACTGGGCAGCCAGTAACGGGGATCGATCAGAGAATGGGGATTATATTTACGGTAAAAAAAGACTGCGTGAAATCGACCGCCGAATCCGTTTTTTGAATAAACGCCTTGAATTTGCTGAAGTGGTTGACCCAGCCACCCGTGAAAGCACGGATCAAATCTTCTTTGGTGCAACCGTCACCTATATCGACAAAAGCGGTGAAGAAAAAGTCATTTGCATCGTTGGTGTCGATGAAATCAGTCACGGGGAGAATTATGTCAGTTGGATCTCACCTATCGCCACTGCAATGATGAAAAAAAGAATTGGCGATGAAGTTGAACTCATGACACCCGTTGGGAAAGAAATCCTAGAAATTATTGATGTAGAGTACAAAGCACTCTAATTAATAATGGGTTTTCATCCTTACAGCCCTAACCACATCAATATTGGATCTTAAACTTCGCATCACTTTGGCCAAATGGTCACGGTTTTTAACCTGTACCCCAAAACGTATCGTGGCGGCTAATTCAGAGCTCGTATTATCCATTCCAACATGGGTAATGTTGGCATCAGCAGAAGTAATACTGCTGGCGACTTTGGCAAGAATACCTTTTGTGTTTTTGACATCAACACGAAGGGGAATCTCAAACTCCTTAGAGACCTCATCAGCCCAATTGACCTCAATCCAATTCTCAGGATCTTTACGATGAATCCGTAGTACATGACTACAGTCATGAATGTGAATCTGCAAACCTTCACTTTTACCCAAATACCCAATAATGTCATCCCCAGGAATCGGGTGACAACACGTTGAATAAATCACAGACATGCCTTCTGAGCCATCTACCATCAAGGTCTGGCGATTTTGTTTAGCAAGCAATTCAGCTTCTGATTTATTTTGCCAATCTTTAGAATCTAATCTAAGCTGCTCATTACCATAGGTTTCTTTTACAAATAACTCAATACGCTTTGCAAGAACTGCACTAGATCTTCTTCCTAGTGCAATATCAGTCATGATGTCTTGCCTAGATTTAGCACCCGTCCAATGCAGAATCTTTTCCCAGATATCATCATTTACTAGAGCTAAATCTACTTCTTGTTTACGCATAGCCTGCAATAGTAAGCGCTCTCCTAGTTGTAAAGATTCATCCAAACCTTTTGTTTTTAAAGCGTGCCTTATCGCTGCGCGTGCTCTACCCGTTTTAATAAATGTAAGCCAGCTTGGATTAGGATTTGAATACGGCGCAGTGATGACCTCAACAATGTCGCCATTTTTAATCTCAGTTCTTAGAGGCAATTGATTACCATTTATTCGAACAGCTACACAACTATTACCTAAATCACTATGCACAGAGTATGCAAAATCAAGCGCTGTTGAACCACGTGGCAATGCTCTAATATGTCCCTTTGGTGTAAAGACATAAACAGAGTCAGGGAACAAATCAATTTTGACGTGCTCTAAAAACTCCTGGGGATCATGACTAGCATCTTCAAGATCAATCAAAGACTGAAGCCATTGATGGGCTCTTTTTTGTACTTCAGTCATCTCTTCTTTGCCGTCTTTGTAAACCCAATGCGCAGCAACACCTGCATCCGCAACTTGATCCATCAAACTCGTTCTAATTTGAAACTCAATAGGCATTCCTAAAGGACCAACCATGGTCGTATGTAAGGATTGATAACCGTTAATCTTCGGAATAGCGATATAGTCTTTGAACTTACCCGGCATGGGTTTATAGATGGAATGTAAAACTCCAAGAGCTCTGTAACACTCATCATTGGTTTTTACAAGAACCCTAAAACCATAGACATCTAAAACTTCATTAAAGCTTAAATGCTTGTTACGCATTTTGTTATAAATACTAGCCAAGCTTTTTTCACGACCACGAATATCTACATCCAAACCGGCTTTAGAAAACTGTCGACGAACATCATCTAAGATCTTATTAACAATCTCTTTTCGATTGCCACGAACCTTTTTAACAGATTGTGAAAGTGCCCGGTAACGCATCGGCCAAGTATTTTTAAAACTGAGATCTTCCAGTTCCCGGTAAATCATGTTTAAGCCTAGCCTATGTGCAATAGGGGCATAAATTTCACTTGTTTCAATGGCGATTCTTTTGCGCTTATCGACACGAATACTGTCAAGAGTTCGCATATTGTGTGTTCTATCGGCTAACTTAACCAGTATCACTCGAATATCTCTGGCCATTGCCATGAGCATTTTGCGAAAGCTTTCTGCTTGAGCCTCAGCATGGCTCTGAAACTCTAATTTATCGAGCTTTGTTAAACCATCTACCAGCTCACCTACTTTGGGACCAAAGGCCTCAACTAACTCAGAATGCGTATGACCAGTATCTTCAATGACATCATGCAAGAGCGCAGACATAATAGAGTAAACATCTAAACGCCAATCAGCACATAACTCAGCTACAGCTAGCGGATGAGTAATGTACGGTTCACCACTTTGGCGATATTGCCCCAGATGTGCTTTGTCAGCAAAATGAAATGCCTGACGAACTAATTTTAATTCTGAAGATTTAAGGTAGTTAAGCTTCGTTGTTAGAGGCGTTATGCTAACAACTTGCTGTTTTGGAGGGGAGGACGGTGCAGAAGTTGGTCCAAACAAATGCCTGCTGGTTTTTTCCAGCATAGCAGCAATGATGACATTCGCTTCTGATTTACCCGCTAAATCAGTACCAAAGGCAGATGGTGAGCGGGCCACCATTTAAGCCTTACAAAGGTACTTTAGATAGCATATCCTTGTCAGTCATTCCAGCAGCAATCTCGCGTAAAGCGGTTACTGTTGGTTTATCTTTAGACTCAACACGTGGAGTATGCCCTTGAACTAATTGACGTGCGCGATAAGTCGCGGCAAGCACCATTTCAAAACGATTAGGAATGGTTTTTAAACAATCTTCTACAGTAATACGTGCCATTTTAAACTCTCAGTTCATATTCGGATTACATGAAAGTAATCATATAGTTCCTATTCTAACTCAATTTTGGGCTGAATTGGACGAACTAGTCAATTTCTCAATTAAATCAGAGTGCCTTGCAATTTGCGGCAAGGTCCTCAAACGACTTGCTGAAATAATTTGTCTGAGCTCAAACAAAGCCGCTTGAAACAAATCATTGACTACTAAATAGTTAGCTTCAGCGATATGAGATAACTCTTCATGCGCTGCTTTAATTCTATTGTGAATCGTCACGGCATCATCCTGCCCCCTTGCATTAAGCCTATCCTCTAAGACTTTAAGGGATGGTGGAAGGATAAAGATCCAAATGGCATGTGGCACATGCTGTTGGATTTGCCTTGCACCCTGCCAATCAATTTCCAAAATAACGTCTTGACCCTGTTGCATTTTTTCTTGAATCCAAGACTTTGAGGTTCCATAATAATTTCCATGAACTTGGGCCCACTCTAAAAAATCCCCTTGTTCTTTTCTGGATAGAAACTCTTCTTCAGATATAAAGTGGTAATTGACCCCATTCACTTCGCCAGGTCGTGGGCTTCTGGTAGTGCAAGAAATCGATAAAGCTAAAGTGGGGTCAGTAGATAAAAGTGCTGAAACTAAGGATGACTTACCAGCACCTGAAGGTGCTACGATCATGATCATACTCCCACTGTAAATCATTTCTTTTCCTCTTTATTCTAAATTTTGTACTTGCTCTCGTATTTGCTCTACGAGTAACTTTAATTCCATGGATGCATCACTAGTTTCCTGTGATACAGACTTTGATCCTAAGGTATTGCTTTCACGTTGCAATTCTTGCATCAAAAAATCAAGCCGCTTACCAACAGGGCCTCCCTTTGATAATGCAGATTTAACGGCTTCAAAATGGGTCTTGAGGCGATTAATTTCTTCAGCAACATCAATCCTTACGCCATACATCAACACTTCTTGTTTGATTCTATCGACTAATTCTTCTTTGGTGATAGAACGCCCTTGCTGATCTATGCCTTCTAAAACAGATAATAATTTTTCAGTTAATTTATCTTGATAAGACTGAATAATGATTGGTAGTTTGATTTCGATTTGAGCAACAATGGCTGACATCTTTTCAACACATTGCAAAATAACATTTTGTAATGCCTGTCCCTCAACTTTACGACTTTCCACCAAGTTTTCCAAAGCTACATCTAGGGTTTTCAAAATCAACTCATGTAATTGCTCTGAACCAATTTCTTCCTGCTTGATAAGCCCAGGCCAAGTAAGGATATCTTTTACAGTAAGCGCCTGAGATTGAGGAAACTCTTGTTTTATAAATTCTTCAAAATGTTTTAAATCATTTAAAACTTTTGCTTGGAATAATTTTTTAACATCTTCTCTAGAGTCAGATGCTTCAACTTTTTGATCTTGATCGGTACCGCGTAAAATATGTATACGGCACTCGATTTTTCCGCGAGCAATACGTTTAGCAATGTGCTCTCTGATTTGTGACTCAGAAGTCTTGACCTCATCAGGTGAACGAAATACTAAGTCAAGAAAGCGAGAATTAATCGACCGTAGCTCAACATACACTGAGGCCACAGTTTTATCATTGATAATCAAGGGCATTTGATGTGCCCCAAATCCAGTCATACTATATATCATGGTTACATTGTAAAGTGTTGAGGTAAGAAAGCCAAATAAAAGGCAAAATATTAAAAAAATAACAGAAAGGTAAATTTTTATGAGCTCAATAATCCGACCTAGTCAGAGAGCATTTTCTCAAATACGCGATGTGAGTATTGTGAGAAATTACACAAAACACGCAGAAGGTTCTGTTCTTATTTCATTTGGAGAGACTAAAGTTCTCTGTAATGCAAGCATCTTAGATAAAGTTCCACCTCATCAAAAAGGAAGCGGTGAAGGATGGGTTACAGCAGAATATGGCATGTTACCTAGATCAACGCATACAAGAAGCGATAGGGAAGCAGCTAAAGGTAAACAGTCCGGAAGAACTCAAGAAATTCAACGACTCATTGGAAGATCTTTAAGAAGTGTTTTTGACTTAAAGTTATTAGGCGAACGTACGATTCATCTTGATTGTGATGTGATTCAGGCAGATGGTGGAACACGTACAGCCTCCATCACCGGAGCATTTGTAGCAGCGAGAGATGCTATCAATATCCTTTTAAAAAATGGGGCTTTACAAACTGATCCTATCATCGATCATGTGGCAGCAATTTCTGTTGGAATATACCAAGGACAGCCTGTAACTGACCTTGATTATGCAGAAGACTCAACGTGTGATACTGATATGAATATCGTCATGACCGGTAAAGGTGGCATCGTAGAGATTCAAGGAACTGCTGAGGGTGCAAGTTTCTCAAAGGATGAACTCCTTGAACTGCTTACCCTAGGTCAGCAATCCATCGCACAACTCGTTAACCTGCAAAAAGAAGCATTAAAGGCATGAGCTTTTCTAGTAAAAAAATAGTCCTGGCATCTTTAAATCCCGGGAAGCTTAAAGAATTTAGAGATCTTTTTAAAGATTTAGATATTGAACTGATTTCACAAAAAGATCTTAATATTGCCGCTGCAAGTGAGCCTTACTCTACTTTCATGGAAAATGCCCTGGGAAAAGCAAGGCAAGCTTCTGAGCTGAGTAGCCTTCCCAGTATTGCAGATGACTCAGGTATTTGTGTAGATGCTTTAAATGGCGCCCCAGGAATACACTCAGCAAGGTTCTCTGGTCCTAATGCAACTGATGAACAAAATAATCAACATTTGTTAAATGTATTAAAAGATCATACGAATAGAAAAGCAAAATACTATTGCTCACTCGTATACATTCGCCATATCAATGACCCAGAACCAATCATTGCTTCGGGATCTTGGTTAGGAGAAATTATCGATGAACCTAGAGGCTCCCATGGTTTTGGATATGACCCTTATTTTTATATCCCTGCATATGGAAAAACGGTTGCTGAACTAGAACCAGAACTGAAGAATAAGATAAGCCACCGCGCATTAGCAATGCAAGAACTTCTACAAAAAATTAAAAATGAATAAAAAAACAATTATTCCTATTCAAACATTGCAAAAAGTGAATACGAAGAATGAGCTAATCTTAGAGTCTTTGCCTCCGCTATCACTTTATATTCACTTTCCATGGTGCGTTAAAAAATGTCCTTATTGCGACTTTAATTCGCATTCTATTGAGGTTAACCCAATTGAGGAAACAAAATACCTAGATGCTCTTTGTAAAGATTTAGAAGAATCTTTACCACTCGTCTGGGGAAGAAGAATTCACTCGATTTTTATCGGTGGTGGAACACCAAGCCTTCTATCCGCTGAGGGTTTAGATCGCTTGTTAGCGGATGTTCGTGCCAGAATTGGTATGGACAGTGATATAGAAATCACCCTTGAAGCAAATCCAAGTTCAGTTGAAGCTGAGAAATTTGCTTCTTATGCAAAAAGTGGTATCAATAGAATCTCACTCGGCATCCAATCGTTTAATGAACGACATCTGAAAGACTTAGGAAGAGTGCATAACAAGGCAGATGCTATACATGCTATCCAAATTGCAAAACAATTCTTTCAACATATTAATTTGGATTTGATGTATGGTTTACCTATACAATCCTTGGAAGAAGCAATAGCTGATATTGATACTGCCTTAAGTTTTAATACTGATCATCTCTCCTTATACCAACTCACACTTGAACCGAACACTCTATTTGCAAAATTGCCACCGCCACTTCCAGACGAGGATCTAATTGCAAATATGCAAAATAGTCTTTTACAAAAGATTGAAGATGCTGGTCTTAACAGATATGAAGTTTCTGCTTATTCTAAAAAAGGTGGTTCATGTTTTCATAATATTAATTATTGGACCTTCGGTGACTATTTGGGTATTGGAGCTGGCGCTCATGGCAAGATTTCTTTCCCGGATAAAATTCTTAGAACCGTTAAAGAAAGACATCCTGCAACATACATGCAATCAGTATGGTCCCCGAATAAAGCAGTCATTGAACAACGCAGTGTCGCTCAAGATGAGCTGGCTTTTGAGTTTATGCTTGGCGCATTACGCTTAAAAGATGGCGTGCCAATGAGTATCTTTGAACAAAGAACTGGCTTGAGTCAAATAGATGTGCAATCCGAATTAGAGCTTGCGATGTCTAAAGGCCTTTTAGACACCAATCTACTTCAACTCAAAGCCACACCTTTAGGGTTACAATTTCTAAATGATCTCCAAGAACTTTTCTTACCAGTTGCAACTGATTTTTAAATGACTATTCAATTACCTAAGATTGCCATTGTTGGAGCAGGTGCCGTTGGTTGCTTTTTTGGAGGCATCTTAGCAAAATCAGACTTTGATGTTAGCTTCATTGCAAGAGAGCATCAAATCACCCCGCTTAATCAGCAAGGTCTGACCATTACTTGGAGCGATAAAGAAGAAACTATTCCTGTTAAAGCCACTACGCAACTTGAAGTTTTGTCTGATATGCCTTATGTGTTTGTTGCTGTTAAAACGCAGTCAACCCTTAAAACTGCCGAGGAAATTGCGCCTTTTTTAAAATCGAATGCCGTTATCATTAGTCTGCAAAATGGCATAGATAATGTTGATCTTTTAAAAAAACATATACAGCAAGACTGCTATGCTGCCATGGTATATGCCGCAATAGCAATGACCTCTCCTTCGACTGTAAAACATTTTGGGGGCGGAAGTTTAGTCATTGGGAACACGATTGCTGAACAAAGTTTAACTAAAGTTCAAGCTTTATCTGAACTGCTCAAACTAGCTAATATCCCAACTAAGGTCTCCAATAATATGTTGGAAGACTTGTGGTCAAAATTTATTATTAATTGTGTTTATAACAGTCTTTCAGCAATCGCTCACATCAATTATTCTTCACTGATGGAAAGTCCAGGAATAAGATCTGTCGTTGAGAAAGTGAAGTTGGAATGCTTAAGCATTGCACAACATGAAGGGATTAACTTAAATCCAGAGGTGATAGATCAATCCATTAAGGATGTTGCAATCAATTGGCCCAATCAAATCTCTTCTACCGCTCAAGATCTAGCCAAACATAAAGCAACTGAAATCGATTTTTTAAATGGGAAAATTGTTGAGAAGGCTAAAAAATATAATATCAATGCACCAATCAATGAAATGCTTTATAGCATCATCAAGATGCGGGAGTATCGACAAGGTAATTTCAATCCATCATCACCGGTGGAATTTTAGAGACTTGATTTTTGCGGGATTGATACATCCCCTCAATTGCGAAAATCAATAGGCCAAACCATACAGTGCTATACCCCATGAGTCTATGCTGATCAATGATTTCATGAAAAATAACAACCCCACTTAAAAATTGCAGTGTGGGACCTAAGTACTGAATTACCCCAAGGCTCGTCATCGAAATACGTTGCACGCCAAAAATAAAAATCAACATGGGCACAGCCGTAATGATTCCAATGGTCATCAGTTTTAAATCAACTATCAAACCCTGCGTCCCGAATACTAATTGATCTTGCATTTGAAGATTAAAAAATGCAAATAATATAAAAGGTAATAGCAATAACATTTCTAGAGTTAGGCCCTCTACCGCATTTAAATCACCCATTTTTCGAATCAAGCCATATAAACCAAAGCTTGCTCCCAAACAAAGCGCAAGCCATGGAAACTTTCCATATGCAAAACCGAGTAGAACAACTCCAAGAACTACGATGCTTATGGCTAATATTTGAATTTTTCGTAATTTCTCATGCAGTATCATCAAACCCAATACAACACTAACCAAGGGATTAATGAAATAGCCTAAGCTAGCCTCAGTAATATCCCCCTTCAAAATACCCCATACAAATAAATACCAGTTAGCAGCCACTAAAAATGCACTTACCGAATATACGCCTATACGTTTAAGAGTGAGTTGTTGTAATAATTTAAAAAACTTACCTTGCAATAGCATCAAAACAATCAAGATAACTGCTGACCAAATGACCCGATGAACTAAAAACTCCAACATGGAAATGTTGGAAAATTGTCTAGTATATAAAGGCATAAAGCCCCAACATACATAACTAGCTATAACACTCCAGTAACCTATCCGGATGGAAGGCATAAAGATTCTCTTTGTTTAAATCTGTATTTTATGCTTTTTAAAATCAAGCTCAGATTTCTCGAGATGAAAAAAAAGGCCGACTTAGTCGGCCTTTTAGGATAAAAAATTAATACTGATAAACGCCCTTGCCCGTTTTACGACCTAATTGTCCCGCTGCAACCATCTCCCTTAACAAAGGACATGGACGATACTTAGAATCATTGAAGTTGTTGAAATAAACTTCCATTACGGCTAAACAAGTATCTAAACCAATCAAGTCGGCTAACGCAAGAGGACCAATGGGTTGATTACAACCTAACTTCATTCCAGCATCAATATCTTCAGCAGTAGCAAGTCCTTCTGCCAACACAAAAAACGCTTCATTAATCATTGGCACCAAAATGCGGTTAACTACAAATCCTGGTGAATTTTTAACCGTTATAGGCTCTTTACCCAGACGCTTTGATAAGTTGTAAATTGCTTCATGAGTGGCATCACTCGTTTGTAAGCCACGAATAATTTCAACTAAAGCCATCATCGGTACGGGATTGAAAAAATGCATGCCAATAACCCTGCTTGGATTTGAATCTTTAGCCGCTAATTGCGTAACAGACAATGAAGAAGTATTGGTAGCAATAATGGTTGAGGCAGCACAAGTTTCATCCAGTTGCTTAAGAATTTTTTCTTTGATGGGCTGATTTTCAGTTGCAGCTTCAATCACTAAATCTAAATTTTTTAAATCTGCATAATCTAATGAAGGTGTAACTTTTGAAAGAATGGTTGTCTTTTCTTCAGCTGTTAATTTTTCTTTTTTTACTAGTCTTTCTAAACTAGAGCTAATACTTTCCATGCCTTTATCAATAGCAGCTTGGTTGATATCAACCATGACCACATCTAAACCTGCAGTTGCGCAAACTTGGGCAATACCATTACCCATAATGCCAGCACCAACAATACCTATAGTTTGAATTTCCATCATTTTTCCTTAAATATTCATTAACTTTACATCATTCGCAATAATTAGTGGCGTACCTGTTGCTGCTATTACATCATCAACGCTAACACCTGGTGCCGTTTCGGTTAGGACTAAACCTTCCTCAGTATTGATGATAACCGCCATATCAGTTACTATCATATCAACTGGACGAGCTGAAGTAAGAGGCCATTCACATTTAGGAATAATTTTATGAACTCCCTTAGCTGTGTGAATCATAGCTACTACTACTTTTTTTGCGCCAGTTACTAAATCCATCGCCCCACCCATTCCAGGAGCCATTTTTCCTGGTATGACCCAATTTGCCAATAAACCTTTTGAATCTACCTGTAACCCACCTAAAACAGTCATATCTAGATGACCCCCTCGAATCAAACCAAAGGACATGACACTATCAATTCTTACAGCACCTGGAATAGCTGTTACATATCCTCCACCTGCATCTGTTAAATCTTCATCTTCCATTCCTTCTGGAGGACGTTGATCTAAACCAATAAGCCCATTTTCAGATTGCAAAAAAACCGTTAAATGTTCAGGTAAATAATTAGCGACCATGGTAGGCATTCCAATACCTAAATTCACCAACATCCCATCTCTAAACTCTTGAGCAACTCTACGGGCAATGATCTCTTGTGGTTTCATCATGATTCTTTTTTCCTTTTTTAGTGGTGTAAACGAACTGCTACCAATTCGTCTACTACAACACAGGGAGTATCAACATCATCAGGGGGAATCATTCCAATAGGCAATATTTCATTTGATTCTGCAATTACATACTTACCAGCCATAGCCATGACTGGATTAAAGTTGGTTGAAGTTAATTGATATCTTAAATTTCCTAAATAATCGGCTTGATGTGCGTGAATCAATGCAAAATCAGCAAACAAAGGTTTTTCAAGCAACCACTTTTCGCCATCAACTTCAACGACTTGTTTACCCTCTTCTGCTAGAGTACCAAAACCTGTTTTAACTAATACTCCCCCTAAACCAAAGCCTGCAGCCCGAATTCTTTCTGCCAAAGATCCTTGAGGTACTAAATCCACTTTAATCTCTCCAGCAAACATTTTTTGCTGTGTTTCAGGGTTTAAGCCAATATGACTAGTAATCACATGAGAGACTTGTCCACTTCGAATTAATTTTCCAATTGCGAAACCTGGCTTGGCAGTGTCATTTGCAATGATGGTTAAATCCTTTTGACCAGATTCAACAAGAGCATCAATCATGCGGTGAGGAGATCCAACTCCCATAAATCCACCAATCATCAAAACTGCTCCATTAGGAATTAATTGAACCAATTCTTCAGGTTGTTTTGCTTTTCTCATATTGAAATAATCTCCGAAGAAAGAAGTTTTGAAAGCTGCAGAGTATGTTCCGCAATCATTTTTTCCTCATTTGTTGGGATGCGTAAACATAAAACACTTGAAATTTCAGTAGAAATAATCATTTCAGAATTTTCATTACGTAAGTTGTCTATTTCAACGCCTAACCAAGCGCAAGATTCTAAAACTTTTTTACGAATGTGAACTGAATTCTCTCCAATACCACCCGTAAATATCAAAGCATCTAATCCTCCTAAAGCCATTGCAAGACTTCCAATTTCGCGATTAATTCGACTCACAAAATATGCAATAGCTTCTTTTGCAAAAACAGAATCCGATGCCTCTAAAGTACGCATATCATTTGAAATTCCAGAAAGTCCCTTTAAGCCTGATTCTTTATAAAGTAAATCTGAAATCTCTCTTGCAGTCATTCCTTTGTAGTCCATTAAATATAGAAGGACTCCAGGGTCAATTTGTCCACATCTTGTACCCATAGGTAACCCATCTAATGCAGTAAATCCCATAGTTGAAGCAATAGGTTGACCATTTTTTAATGCACACATAGACGCACCATTACCAAGGTGTAAAACGATTGCTTTGCCTTCGTATATTTTAGGAAAATGTTTTTCAATTTGTTGATGAATGTACTCATACGACAAACCATGAAAACCATAACGACGAACACCTTCATCATAGAAATGCCTTGGAATAGCAAAGGTATCATTGATAAAAGGTTGATTTCTATGAAAGGCTGTATCGAAACAAGCTACTTGCGGAATATCCCCAAAAGAGTTTTTAGCCGCTTTTATACCGGCCACATTGTGCGGTTCATGTAAAGGTGCAAGGGCAATTAATGATTCTAACTTTTGTAAAACTTGATCATCAATTAAAACTGGCTCTGTATAAAAATGACCGCCATGCACTACCCTGTGACCTACTGCCTTAATTTCTAAATTTGCAGCATGTTGCTCTAACCATTGAATCAACCACTGTAGTGCATCATTATGAGATTTGGGTGCACTAGAAATAGGCCATTCATATTTTTCATTAATAGAGAGATCAGTATTTTTTGCTTTAAAGGTGGCTGAAGATCCAATACCATCAATTTGCCCAGTAATCACTTGTTCAATTTCAGGAACTAAAAATATTGCAAATTTAATAGATGAGGAACCAGCGTTCAGCGTCAATAATGCTTGTTGAAGAGTATTGTTATTCATGATAATTTATTCAGTCATTCATCAACCTAGATTTCAAAAGCAGAATGATGATTTTTCCTAAAGTAGTCATATAGCTGCGCTAACGCACAAGAAGCCAAACGCGCCATTTCATTGTCTGCTCTGCTTGTAAGCATTACCGGAATTTTCGCCCCAAGCACTAAACCAGCAGGTTGTGCATGAGAAACGAAAGTTAATTGTTTCGCAAGCATATTTCCAGACTCTAAGTTTGGAACAATTAAAACTTGAGCTTTACCTGCAACTGGGGATAATAGTTTTTTTGTTCTTGCTGCCCCCATATCAATTGCATTATCCATAGCTAAAGGACCATCAACTACACCACCTGTAATTTGTCCACGATCCGCCATCTTTGCAATAATGGCTGCTTCCATCGACGACGGGATATTTGGATTTATGGTTTCAACTGCAGACATAATCGCTACCAAAGGTTCTTTAATTCCACAAGCCTGTGCGAGATCAATTGCATTTTGCGTTATGTCTACCTTGGTTAGTAAGTCTGGTGCAATATTAATTGCAGCATCACTAATAAATAATGGATGGTCAAGCGTTGGAACATTCATTGCGAAAACATGTGAAATTCTTCTTGAGGACCTCAAGCCACCCTCTTTTTTTACTACTTGCCCAAGTAACTCATCTGAGTGTAAGTTGCCTTTCATAATGGCCCGAACTTGATTACTATGGACCAACTCAACAGCTTTGGCTGCTGCAGCAACATGATCATTGATATCAATGATTTGAATTAAAGCTAAATCTTCATTTGCTTCTTTTGCTGCCGCTTCAATTTTTGGTTTAGAACCTATTAAAATTGGAATAATCAATCCAGATCTCATAGCAAGTAGAGTACCCTTGAGAGAATTTGAATCATCTGGACAAACTACTGCTGTAGGCATTGGCTCTAGCTTCTTGGCAGCATCTATCAGTCGCTTAAAGTGGTCGTGTTCTTCTAAAAGCAAGGGAGGCAACTCTTGACTTGATAAACTCACATGCTCAGTCGGCGCATTTACAACGGCACGGCCAGATGCAATTAAATCTCCATTTAACTTAGATACATTTGTTTCAAAAAGAACTTCAGGTGACTCTAATTTTTCTAGTAATTTAACTTGAATCTTGATGACATCTCCCACATGGGCGCGCCCCACAAAATCAAAAAATTGTTGACGATACAATGTCCCTGGTCCAGGCAATACATTTCCTAATACACTTGAAATTAAAGAACCTACCCACATTGAAGGGGCTACAGCATCACTAATTCCATCGTTATCAATATCAAAAGTTGGCATGTGCAAAGGGTTTAAATTGCCTGATGCATGTGCAAATAAATATAAATCTCTTGCACCAACCGTTTTTTCAATTGAAGCTTCGTCACCAACCCTTAACTCATCCCAAGTGCGGTTTTTAAATCCCTCTGTTAGCACGTTCATTTGATGTCCTATAATTTGCGATTTTAATTAAGCACTCTTTTTTGAAGTTTTTTTACGAAACATTTTTTCAAATTCTTCATATTGTTTTAAAGCATTTGGATGCATCGTTTCACGTGGACCAGCTACCTCCATTACTAAATCCAAAGCTTCTTTTTGTTTTTCTGGAGTATCCAATAGTATTTTTAAACTTTCTTTAGCTAACTCTGGCTCAAAATCAACAATTAATGATTGTTGATGAATTAGTTGTGATAAAGGCTCCTCATCACTTAAATTCGGAAAGTGTGCTCTTTGTAGAACTTGTAGTTCTCTCTCTAATCTTGTCCTTCTAACATAACCACGCGCTTTTGTTAGTAAGTGCAACATGCGAACCGTAGCTTCTGGAACCCCACCTGTTTCCATCATGGACAAAGCTAAACGAATCTCTGGGTAATCCCGCACATCAATATCACGGCGCTTATGTTGGCTGTCTAATGGTCTTGTTAGCGCTTTTACCAAAGGTGAACTGTATATACCAAAAAATGCTATTTCGGTTAAAGCATCTCTTGTATCACGGTATAAATTTAATTGAGATTCTATGGATTCAGCATACATCTTTTCCAATTGATAAAAAGGATTATTTTTATGAATTGGCTTACGATTCTCTTTTAACTTCTCTACCACAGGTTCAAAAGAATTCATTAAGGGATTAAGATCAGAAAATGCTATTCGCTGAGTTCGAAGTGGATTCATATTTCGAAGAATCTCAGCAGATTGTTCTGTAACCATATTCTTTACTACTGGGCGTAAAACGCGCTCATACATCTCTGTAACCATTTGAGACATTTTGGAAACTTCAGAAAATAATTCATCATCATTATCAGGATTGCTAGCAATAGATAAAATGTCCTCAATTTCTCTTGGTTCGAATCGGATATGTACACGATCACTTCCATCTTGCAGAACCATCTCATATAAGCCAGGCGGCAAGGCCTCAATCGCTCTAAATGTATCTGTAATTGCCTCGTGTTCACGTCCAGCAATTTTTGCAGAAACAAATATTCCAAGGTGTCCGATCGAATCATGAATCATATAAACAATTCTTTGACCTTTCGCTTTGAGTTCTTCAACGCTTGCATATAAATCAGCTATCCAATGAAGAGCTTGCTGTGGAGGCGTAATGTTATCTCCATGCGATGCAAAGACGATGATGGGTGACTCTATTTTCTTGAGATCAATACGATCAAAGCCAAGAATTGCTTCTCCCGATGTAAGCTTATTGCCGATAAATAAATTTTCAACGATCCACCGAATTTCAGCCTCAGTCATCAAAGCATAACCACCCCACCAACGCTCAAATTCTAAAAAACGATTTGTTTCGGAGTCAACATTCGAAAATAAATGGTAATACTTTGAGAAAAGCGCATTTGCAGGATTTAAAGACTCGAAATTTTGAACCAATGAAGCACCATCAAAAATTCCATGTCCTAAGTCTGCAGCTAGAAGAGCAGGCATTGCACCACCTCTAACACCTCCCAAATAACGCATTGGATTTTCACCCCTCTTACCTGCCCAGTAAGACATTGGAGAACCATTCAAAACAATCGGCCCTAATAAATTAGGTGCTTTTGCTGCTACTAACATCGAAGCCCAACCACCCTGGCAGTTTCCTATCAAAATTGGCTTAGGCGCATTTGGATGTCGTCTTATTACTTCTTGTACAAACTGTATTTCCGCATCTCTCACATCTGCTAATGTTTGTCCAGCAACTGGCATCTGCCTAAATGCCACAAAATAAACTTGATGCCCATCATTAAACCCATCACCAACTTGACTCTCTGGCTTGAAGCCACCTATTCCTGCACCATGACCAGCTCTAGGATCAACAATAATTATTGGTGCTCGGTCATCAAATATTTCTGTGTTTTCTGGAGGAGTTATTTTAAGTAGCATATAGTTCACTGGAGGTGACATCTCATGACCATCCATAATGACTTCATACTTAAAATCTAAAACCGGTGGCATGCCAGCTTTTGCATGCTCTAAGTAAATATTTCCACGATGACGCAAAGCATCTAAAAATAAAGCTTGCCTCTCAGAGGCGTCGCGTAGATAGTCAGAATATAAAGAAAATAAGTTTTGTGGACTTTTAATGTCACTTTTGTGAAGCTCATCTTGAATTTCTGAGAGCATTTTTTGAATTTTTTCACGCTCTTTGCTTATAGATTTTTGTAACTTTTGAGAATGTATTTTTGATAAATCAGCAATTTTGATAGAAGCCTCTTTAGCTTCTACAGTAACCTTCTCAGTATTTTTGATTGTTTTTTCGATACTGCCTTTTATTGCTTCAACTGGACTTACTTTTTTCAATGATTCATTCATGATTTATTCCAAAAAAGATGGTGAAAAAAAATATTTTCCAGTTGATAGTAATAACCCTTAGTTACATTCAAAAAACCTTTCCATGAATAATTGATGACAAGTCACATTCTATTTCACAATGTGATGACCCGCATCTATGTAGATAGTTTGACCGGTCATTCCAGTTGACAAGTCAGAGCACAAAAATGCTGTTAAATTTGCGACTTCATCAATTGTTACGATTCTTTTTAAAGGTGAAGTATCTATTGCATCTTGTACCAACTTATCAAAATCATCAATTCCTGAAGATGCTCTCGTCCTTATTGGGCCAGGAGAAACGGCATGAACTCGAATATTCTTCATACCAAGCTCAGCAGCTAGATAACGCACCATAGACTCTAAAGCTGCTTTAACCGGCCCCATCATTCCGTAATGAGGTATGACATTTTCTGATCCATGATAGGTCATAGTTATTAGGCTACCGCCATCAGCCATATGAGGCTCAAGTAACTTTGACATCCTTGCAAATGAGTGGCATGAAATTGCCATCGCTCTATTAAACCCCTCACTAGACGAGTCAACTACACGTCCATGAAGTTCCATAAGAGGAGCCCATGCAATGGAATGTATCGCGAAATCTATTTTCCCGAGCTTTTGATGTGCTTTTTCAATAAAGTTCTCTAATTGACCTTCAATTTCAACATTGCAAATTTGTAAATCAATTCCAAGGTTTTCGACAATTGGATTAACTGCTAATTTGGCCTTTTCATTAAGACAGCTAGCTACAATTTGACAACCTTGTTCTGCAAACTTTTTGGCTACTGCATATGCAATGCTATGCTCATTGGCAATCCCTAAAATGATTCCCTTTTTATCTTTCAAAATATAATCCCCCGCTAGAAAATTTCATTCTAGCTATGGCAGATTACATTAATTGTTGTTTTAGAAAATATGCCATTTTCTCAATGGACTGGGTAGCCTCTGGTAATAAGCCAACAAAATGCTGCCAAACATGCCACATACTTGGATAAACCTCTAAGTGGGATTCAGTGCCTGATTTTTCGAGTTTTTGATGCAAAATACTTGCATCATCTAACAAGACTTCATATTCACCAACGTGGGTCATTACGGGTGGAAAGTCGGTGTAATTTGCAAATTGCGGAGAAATGAGTGGGCTCTCTATAGCAACTGAATCTGCATATATTTTTGCAGATGCAATAAGTCGATCACTATTCGGAAAGTATGGGTCTACATTTGCCTTGGTTTTGTGTGTCGGATTAGACATAGTTAAGTCTGTCCATGGACACATGAGACCCAAAGCATTTGGAAGAGCTTGCTGGTGTTGTTGAAGATGCAGCGTTGCTGTTAGTGCTAGATTACCTCCAGCAGAATCACCCGATAATGCAATTTTTTGTTCAGTATTGCGTTGACGCAATTCCAATACCGTTTCCACTACATCATTTAATGCATCCGGAAAATGATGCTCAGGGCATAGGCGGTAATTTAACATCAGAACCTTACAACCAGAATATTCGGCAAGGTGAGATCCTATTGCACGGTGAGATAAGGAATTGCCAACTGCAAATGCACCACCATGTAAATGAATAATGATTC
>Ga0214171_1000259_pt1 | contig 19616 bp, 15 predicted proteins | sample TroBogEpilimnion_40_FD_153009 | JGI IMG/M metagenome (GOLD analysis project Ga0214171, IMG submission 153009) | Freshwater microbial communities from Trout Bog Lake, WI - 02JUL2007 epilimnion | ecosystem: Environmental > Aquatic > Freshwater > Lake > Epilimnion/Euphotic zone | place: Trout Bog... | reverse complement strand
TCACCTGAGTCCGATAAATTTTGGAGCTCTTGAGGAAAGGCAATATTTTCTTGAGCGCGTGCACAGTAATGCAATTCAAATGGAATACCCAGAGACTTTAGGCGATGCGCCATTGACTTTAAAGGAGTAATACCAATACCTCCGGCCAATAAAATTACTTTTTTAGCAGACTCATCTAACTGAAAATGATTGCGAGGGTAACTTGCCAATAAGGAATCGCCCACTCTGAACACATCATGAACTTCTTTTGAACCGCCACGCCCTTGTTCATCACGCAATATTCCTAGTACATAGCGATTGGTTTCTGCAGGATCATTACTTAAGGAGTATTGGCGGATGATGCCCGAAGGTAAATGCAAATCAATATGTGAGCCTGCATCAAATGGTGGTAAGGGGTTACCATCTTCAGAAACGAGTTCAAATGAATGAATTCCACTGGCCTCTTGACGGATTTGTTTTATTTTTAAGTGCAGTAATTTATTGTCAGTCACTTTTTTGTCTCACTCCATCAAAAAGAAAGACTGCAAGCGCAGCCTTTCTCCTTCAATGCCTTTATTAATGCTTAAATTGGGCTTTAGCTGTCTGCTCAAGCTCTTCCATCTTGCTCTTCACAAACTCAATACGTTCTTTGCCTTTGTATTGCTCACTCTCGGTCAAAATAGCAATTACTCCCTTAGCAACGAAGCGTCTTTGTGCGATTTCTTCTTCAGTAGTTGCGCCAATAGGCAACTCAAAAACATTCCCAGAGCAGTAGCTATTTGGAGCCCCACCAAACTCCTTCAGCCATTCAGAAAATGCTTCTGCACTAGCGGCGGGATTTGACCCACGAACCGCATCACGTAGCATTTTTCTAAAGAGATATGGGCCTGCATCGAACTTCGTTGGATTCTCTAAAGCATGAATTGCAATCGGTCTTTGGCTAATAATTGCCTCATAGTCACCAGGTGCATATTGAGCCATCTTGTAGTTAGCTCTTGATCTGTGATCAGTAGGTATTTCAACGATATCGTTGATTGTGTGATCTTTAAAGCGGTCTGCCCTTCGCAATGCAACTTGACCATCTAAAAAGTCAATAGACTCGTAACCAACCAGCTCCTTCTGACCGATGCCACGAGTGTCAATACTAGGACCCATGACTCGCCATCCAATCATCTTGCTATTAAAGTCATCGACTGGAACAGTCCAACGAATAATGTGAAAACGACTAAATAACTTTTTGCTTGACCCATCTTCAGAAGTGTATGCATGTAGGCTTAAGTTAGGCAGTACTTGATGTTGAACACGAATAAATAATTTATCGTTATTTACACGGCGCGCACCTGAACAAGCTAGACCACGTCCACCATGAATTGGAACGAATTGCATATCAGGGTGCACCTCCATAGTTGGCGCCCCTACCTCATCAAATGTAGTGCCTTGGTAGTGGCCGCCCACTACGTTCTTGGCAGCATGCAATTCAGCAGTATGAAAATTATCTGCCGCATTATCTTGTACTTGCAACCAATTGCAGTGCTGGAAATTACTATAAGGAACTAACTCGTCACCTTCTGCAACGGTAAAGTCTGACTCCCACTCTGGAAATGGCGGCTCTTTATCTGGTGGGCCCATATAAGCAAAGACCAAACCATTTTTTTCAAAAGCTTTATAAGCACCTTGCTGAATTGAGCAAGCATATTTTTCAGCTTCCGCTTCTTCACCTTTGGGAAAGGGTGCATTAAGACAAGTGCCGTCTACGTCAAACACCATGCCGTGATAGCAACACTTAATGCCATGCTCCTGAATCAAGCCATATTCAAGCGAAGCACCACGATGCACGCAATGTGCATGCAATACACCAACGCTACCGCTACCATCGCGAAACGCTACCAACTCCTCACCTAAGATTGTCAAAAAACGTGGGGTATCAGTCAGCTCAATTGACATGCAGACGGGATGCCAAAACCCACGCATGTACTCACCCATTGGGGTAGCAGGACCCACTTCCGTCAATTCAGGATCGTGACCTGGTACTTTGTTAGTGTAGTAACCACCAAAAGGTACCAACTTCTTCGGCTTTACCGATGATCCAGCTGATGCGCCAACCTTCTTTTCCGCTTGTTCTTGCTTGGTTGTCATTACGAGGGTCTCCTGTTTTTTGACTATTTCGTGTATTCCGTATACTGTATACAGAGTATATAATGGTTTTCCAATAACTGCACTGTGTAAAACTGATTTTTTAAGATCCCGCAAACCCCGAATTCATGCTTTCTCAACTCAATAAACTTCCAGCAAGAACTGATTATGTCGAGGCGGTATATAAAGCCCTGCTTGACGCCATTAGTGACGGCTCACTTCCTCCTGGCACCAGAATTACCCAGGAAGAAATAGCTGAACAAATGAATGTGTCCCGCTTGCCGGTCTTACAGGCCCTGCGCATGCTAAAAAATGATGGTTTTGTTGAGGATGCCCCAGGAAGAGGGGTTCAAGTTACTGCATTAAATATTGAATGGATTGATAAGCTATATGAAGTGCGAGGTGCACTTGACTCGCTAGCAGCAAAACTGGCTGCGCAAAAGAAATGCGTCATTGATCCCGCCTTAATTCAGAATGGGCGTGCTGTTTCAGAAAAAGGCGATGTTAGGGCATTAATCGATGCAGACATGGCTTTTCATAGCGCTATTTATGAAGCCTCAGAAAACCCCTTAATTGCCAAAAGCGCCCACTTACACTGGGTTCATCTTCGTAGAGTGATGGGTGCGGTTTTACAATCCACGCAACGATCAGCCATCTGGGATGAGCATCAAGCCATTGCTGATGCAATTAAAAAAGGGGATGAGAAAAAAGCTGCAGACCTTTCAGAGCTACATGCAATGCGAGCTAGAAAAAATCTCATTCGCCAATTAAGCGAAGCTTTAACTAACCATTAAAAATCCCAGCAGCACTGGGATTTTTAATGGATTAGGATCTCAGTTTACTCAAACATATCCGGTTGATTTTCTTTTAAATAACCCCAGATTGGTTGGAAATGGAGCCAGCCAATATATTCACTACCTACATGCTCACGACTGTAACGAGCCACTTCTGGTGTCAGCATATTTGGCTTGATGCCTGTAGCTTCAACCATCATCTGTTGCTTGCAGCAACGCTCTAAAGCAATAAACCAAAACGCAGCAGCTTCAATGCTATGACGACTGACTGTTAGCAAGCCATGATTGCGGTGAATAATTGCCTTCACTTTCTTCAATGAGCCTGCGACGTTGTAACCTGAGTTATCCTCAACCGCAACTTGACCTGCTTGCTCAGATAAGACCATGTGGTCTTCAAAAAAAGCTGCCGCATCTTGGGAGATGGGATCCAATGGCTTTCCAAGAGCAGCGAAAGCAGTTCCATAAACAGTGTGAGCATGGCACATCGCAACGATATCAGGATGCTTTTCATGTACTGCTGCATGCAATACAAAGCCTGCGCGGTTTAATGCATGCTTACCTTCTAAAATATTACCTTCGTGATCCGCCAAAATGAGATTAGATACTTTGACTTGATCAAAATGCACTGCCATTGGATTAGTCCAATACAGATGTGGATGCTCTGGGTCACGCACAGTCAAGTGACCTGCAAATCCATAATCAAACTTTTCTAAAGCAAACGCACGACATGCAGCAACTAAACGCTCTTTGAGATGTTGACGCTCTTCTGCAAAGTTATTGAATTTAGGCTGATAAGGAAAGATCAGACTTTTATCTTCAGGTTGATAAATTGACTCTCTTCCGCCCAAGTCTAATTTACGTTCTTTTTCCATTACCTCAGCCATGGCCATTCCTCTTCTAGATCAATATTCATTTCGGGTGAGCTGATTTTGCTTACCAATTAACGATGATCATGGGCTTTTTTGACTGTTTTGACAAACGATAACTATTCATATATAGATGAATAAAAATCATGTATATTATATTTACATGAGAAATATTCCCAATTATGTTCTATTGAGAGCTTTTGAGGCTGCAGCGCGCTTAGAAAGCTTTACGCTTGCGGCCAAAGAATTGCATCTGACGCAGTCTGCTATCAGTCATCAGATCCGTGAGCTTGAGGACTATTTTGGTAAATCATTATTTTTACGTCAGAACCGCAGAGTAGCGCCCACAGCAGAAGGTCGTCGACTATTAGATTCACTATCAAGGGTTTTTGATGTCATTGAAGCCGCCTGCAATGAAGTCACTCTTGCACCCAGCTCACAAGTTCTTGCCTTGCACTGCTCACCCAGTTTTGCTGCAAAGTGGTTAAGTCCAAGATTGCCAGAGTTTATTAAAGATAATCCCGACATCACCATTCGATTAACTTCTGGTGCTGACCATATTGATTTATTACGCAATCAGGAAATTGATATCGCCATCTCCTATCAATTTTCTCATGAGGGACCCGGAGTAACCTCGCTTTCCTTGGGCGAAGAAAAAATTGCACCACTTTGTTCCCCAGACCTGATTGATCCCAATATTCCCATTGAGGACTTGATGAGTAAATTAACACTCATCGAATCCTCACTAAATCACCATAGTTGGGAACAGTGGTTTGAAATCAATCGCCTCAAAAACCCCTCTACTAGAAAAATCGCCTTCGATCGTGCAGCCCTTTCAGTATCCGCCGCTGTAGACGGCATTGGAGTTGTACTAGAAAGCATCCGCTTTGCAGAAAGAGAAATTTCACGTGGAGAGTTAGTGGAAATTGGAGCTGGAGTTTTTCTACCAACGATGGATAGAACCCATTTTCTCTCTTTTAAATCCAACACTAAAAACAATCAAAAAATTAAACTCTTTAAAGAATGGATTTGTAAAAAGGCAGGAGTATCTGCCGAGTGAATTCACCAATTTTTCTGTTTATCCTGAGTGGAATTTGCTTTTCTACGGTTGATGCCATAGCCAAGATCCTAGTACAAGATACTAATTTGATTGCAGTAGTATGGTCTCGTTTTATTGGTCAGTTGCTACTAGCTGCTCCGATTGCATGGTATTTCTTAGGCAAAGATTTTTGGCGTACTCGTCATTTAGGCTTGCAGTTATTTAGATCCTGTCTATTGGTCGCCACTGCTACTTTATTTTTTGCGGGATTAAATTGGCTGCCATTAGCAGAAGCATCTTCAATTACTTTCACTGCGCCAATTTGGGTGGCCATCCTATCGGGCCCCCTTTTGGGCGAGCGTGTAGGCTTGAAGGAGTGGTTAGTAGCTGGGGTCGGGTTCTTGGGAATTCTTTTTATTGCTAGGCCAGGGTCTGCTATTTTTCATTTAGCCGCCTTGTTGCTAGTCATGATGGCATTTTTGAACGCCATTTTTCAGCTCTATACCCGTAAGCTCACCCAAGACTCGGCATACACGACTTTTTTCTATAGTGGGATCGTTGGTTTACTTACCTCGACTGCTTTACTTCCCTATTCTGCTCCACTGCCGACCTTGCCTGTCTACGAATATGCCTTATTTGCATTGTTAGGTTTCTTAGGTGGATTTGCGCATTTACTGGTTGTACTCGCCTTCTATCAGATGCGACCTTACAAACTTACTCCGCTAGTCTTCTTGCAATTGATCTGGGCGGTTGGATATGGCTACCTCATTTTTGGACAGCTCCCAGACAGCCTCAGTGTGATTGGCATGATTCTTATTGCAACTTCAGGTATTTGGCTTATCTGGAACCATCACTCTGCAGGCGCAGAGGATCCGAATAAAGTTTAATAAAGAAGCTTGCTATTTCTTCAGCCAATCAATAATGAGCTTAGTAACCAACTCAGGTTGCTCACGATGCAAAAAATGACCTGCATTATCTACTAGCTGAAAGTCGTATTCATTTGTGAAATACTGCGCTTGTTCAAGCATGAGCTCTGCTCGCAAGTCCTCACGACCACAAAGTGCCAAGGTCGGGACCTCAATTGGACGTGTCATTTTTTCTCTGACAGCAGCAAGATTGGGATCAGCCTTAGTGGGATCAAACATTGCCCGGTAATAAGCCAAGGTTGCAGACAATACTCCAGGTTTTTGCAAGGTTTCTTTAACGGCCTGAATATGCTGCTCATCACGGTGACTTGGAATGGTCCAATAAGCCCAAAGATAATCAATGAATGCTTGATTGTTTGCGAGAATCGCTTTTTCTGGGAGATCGGCTAATTGGAAGAACCACCAATGAAACGATCGATGTATGTGTTTCGGATTAACTAGGCTTTCAGTTACTTGACCTGGATGAGGAACCGCCATGACTACTGCACGAGCAATTAACTCTGGATATGCTGCTAGTACTGCATAGGCGATGATCGCACCCCAGTCTTGACCCACAAGATACACCGGCTTTCCACCAGAAAGTCTCTTAATAAAAGCAGCAATATCTTCAACTAAAGTTGCCTTGTCATAAAAGCCATCTTTAGGAATTTCAGTAGGCGTATACCCACGTAAATAAGGCGTCACTACTCGATAGCCCTGCCTCACCAGAGCGGGCACTTGATGGCTCCAAGTACTCGCAATATCAGGGAAACCATGCAGCAATACTACTAAGGGACCTTGCCCCTCTTCGTGATATGCAAATTGAATACCGTTAGCATCAATATATTTAATGGTCATAGACTAGTCTGTTAGTAATTAAAAAATAAGACGCCGCTTAGGAGCGGCGTCTTTAGAAAATGCATTTTAGTTTCACTAAATTACATTACATCTTCTTGGCTTTTGCATCCTCTGCATTCAGATATTGAACGCGTCCGTTTTCAATAACGCCCATGACAATATCTTTAGCTTCAATTGCCTCATGATCTGTTGCGCTGTAAGGCTTAACGTAGGTAGTAATGACACCTGGAACTGGATCTTTTAGATTTTGTAAGGCCGCTAATACCTTTGGTCCTTCCGTACTGTTAGCCTGTTTGATCGCAGTAGCCATGATATAAACAGAATCGTATCCTTGAGCAGCAGAAACGGCTGAAGGCATTAATCCATTTTTAGGCTTGTATTCTTTTATGTAAGCATCAATGAAAGCTTTACGCTTAGGCGTATTGCCATCCTGAATAAAGGTTTGCGGCATGATTGCACCATCACCATTTTTACCAGCCGTATCGATAAAGCTAGACATAGACAAAGTCCAGCTGCCAATTATGGGCTTTTTCCAGCCTAACTTAGCCATGCCGTTTGCAATTTGAGCCAATTCAGGACCGATACCATAAGTTAGGATAGCTTCTGCGCCAGCATTTTTAGCTGATAGGATTTGCGAAGTCATATCTACATCACCAATATTGAACTTTTCGACCGCTACCGGAGTAACGCCATAAGCTTTCAGTGCTTTTTCCATATCTTCGCGACCTAACTGGCCGTAATTGGTAGAGTCAGCCAGAATGGCTACCCTCTTGAAGCCACGCTTTTCTACAGCTTCTTTTGCGATCATTGGAGCTTGGAGACTATCCCTAGCCGCAATGCGAAAAATATAATTTTCAGGCGCATTAGGAAATTGTTGGGTTACCACTGAACCTGAAGGCATTCCAATCACAGGAATTTTTGCATCCTGATAAAACCGAGAGGAAGCGAGAACTACTCCAGTATTAATAAACCCTAAAACTCCCACAACCTTGGAATTATTAATAAATTCTTGTGCAATTTGAACGCCGCGCTCATTCTTCGCCTCGTCGTCCCTCTCTACTAGAACAATTTTCTTACCGTTAATTCCACCGGCAGCATTGATTTCGTTTACTGCAATTTTAATGCCGGCACGATTACTAACACCCATTGAGGATGAGCCCCCTGTATAAGGACCCTGTACTCCAAGAATAATATCTTCCGCATAAGCGCTGGTTGTCAGCATTCCGATAACTGCTGCTGCATAAATGTGATGACGAATCTTCATACTATCTCCTAATTTAATAATGCTGTTAATACAACTTCCTTCTTACTATCATTAGTGAAAAACATCTTACAGGCAATACAAGAACAAAAAAATCTTATTGGGCTAGGGATTACGCTAGTCCGAACTGAAAAATACCAACTCTATTTACTAAATACTTTTTCCATTTCTCGGCGGAATGCAATGGCTTGCTTTGTAGCGTCGTAATCAACATCGCTCCAGCAGACTGGTTTACCAGCAGGGATATCCTTATTAAGAATCATATTGTGTGCCAAACCAATTGGAAGAGCGCCCAGCTTTAAGGAATCAGCTGTTGTCATGAGCTTTCCATAAACAGTAAAACCGCCTTCACCATCCAATTTTTCACCCGCCTTCAGAGTTCGTTTCGCGGTAGCAACCACATCGCCTCTCCAGTCACCAGTAGCTCCAGTCGCCTCTCCACGAACTGCAATACTCGCAACAGAGGTACCTAACTCCAGACCAATTAAGTGATAAGGCTTATACATTGCTGCATACTTACCAGTACTGTCAGTCTTTAAGCCATATTGTGAAAAACAATCCATTACATATCGACTAGGCGCCTCGAAGACGACGTACACACCCCAACGTAGATCGCGAAATACTGGCCGACCATCTCTCTCAACGGAAGAAGTCACTTCAACTGTGCCCTTTTGCGTCAGAATGCCACCCTCAGATATTGGACGGAAAATATGAGGCAAGTCATCGACGCCACAAGGAGGAAACTCTAAGCCGTTACTAGGAGGATTGAGATCGCAACCGTTCGAAACTGCTGCCATTTCTAGCGCGGATTTAGTTCCGTCTAAAAATGAATTAAACATTTGCGCATTAAAGTCACCGCCCGCAACTTGCTCCTCCGAAAAACCATAATGCCCCCATACCGTATCTGGAGTGGACTGATGATAGATGGGCAAATATTTAGTCCCCTTGCCTGCGCATACCACTTCCATACCAATCGTTCTAGCCCAATCGACTAGTTCAGCGATGAGAGCCGGTTGATCACCAGAAGCCATGGAATAAATAACACCAGCTTCTGCTGCTTTACGCGCTAATAAAGGTCCAGCTAATACATCAGCCTCTACATTCACCATGATGACGTGTTTACGATGCTCAAAGCAGAGCAATGCATGACGAATACCTGCTGCTGGACTACCTGTTGCGTCAATCACGATGTCGATAAATTCGCTGGCAATCATCTTGTCCGCATCATCAGTGACAAAAGTAGCTCCAGACCTGGCTGCATCTTGTAATGAGCTTGCGCTATAACGAGGCGCATCCCACCCTACCCTGGCAAGAGATTCTTTTGCACGGACAGGTGATAAATCAGCAACAGCAAGCAAATGAATTCCTGGAGTTCGCGGAGCCTGGGAGAGATACATAGAGCCAAATTTACCAGCGCCAATGATGCCCACACGCACGGGATTATTATTTTCTGCACGCGCCTTGAGCTTTTGAATAAGGGACATCTAAAAATCTCCAGTTCTTTTTTATAGTAAATATTTCAATGATTTTTTAAGACTTCTTTAGCTACCCTAGCAATACTATCTGCATTCACTCCAAAATATTCTCGTAATGCAGCGCGAGTATCACTCCTACCGAAACCATCGGTACCGAGAGTAATATACCTTCTACCCTCAGGAATGTAAGCCCGAATACTTTCTGGTAGCGCATGCACATAGTCTGTGGCAGCAATAACGGGGCCTCGTGCTTGAGCAAGCACCTGGGTAATAAACGGCAACTCAACACCCTTCTCACCCGTGAGATTTTCCTGCTCTTTAGCCTTACCATCTCTGGACAGCTCGCTCCAACTAGTCACACTAAAAATATCGACACTAATACCAGCATTGGCCAATTCTTCTGCAGCTTTCAATACTTCAGTCATGATGGCACCAGAACCCATCAAGCTTACGCAGCGCTTGCCATCAGTATTTTTAGCGTTAACCGTTTTAAATTTATAACAGCCACGAATCACACCCTCTTCTGCATTTGCAGGCAAATCGGGTTGCGCATAGTTTTCATTCATCAGGGTGATGTAGTAAAACAAATCTTTTTGATCCACCAACATATCTCGCATACCCTGATCCACAATCACAGCCAGCTCGCCTGCAAAGGCTGGATCATATGCTTTACAGTTTGGAATAGTGCCTGCAACCAGTTGACTGCTGCCGTCTTGATGTTGCAGACCCTCACCACCTAAGGTAGTCCTACCAGATGTTGCGCCCAATAAAAATCCTCGTGCACGTTGATCTGCTGCTGCCCAGATGGCATCACCAATTCTTTGGAAACCAAACATCGAGTAATAGATATAAAACGGCAACATGGCTATGCCATGGACGCTATAGCTCGTAGCAGCTGCTGTCCAGCTAGCAATTGCACCTGCCTCACTAATACCCTCTTCAAGGATTTGACCATCTAATGCTTCACGGTAACTCAGTACAGAACCAATATCTTCAGGCTCATAGCGTTGGCCTACGCTAGAGTAGATGCCAACCTGTTTAAATAAATTAGCCATTCCAAAGGTGCGCGCCTCATCCGCAACAATCGGCACAACCCGTGGGCCCAGCTCTTTGTCTTTGAGTAAGTTACCCAGCATGCGCACAAATGCCATCGTAGTAGACATCTCCTTGTTTTCGGCCTTGATTGCAAAAGTTGCATAAGAATGAATATCGGGGATAGTTAACTTGTCGCAAGTGGTATATCGCTTTGGTAATTGACCACCCAATTTCGTGCGCTGTTGTTTTAGGTACTGCATTTCATGGCTACTTTCTTCTGGCTTGAAGAATGCCAAACTGGTAGCTTGCTCATCAGTCAATGGCAAATTAAAGCGATTTCGATATTCAATTAAAGCCTCATCGTCAAGCTTCTTCTGACTATGAGTGGTCATCTTTCCTTGACCTGCATTACCCATACCGTAGCCCTTTTTGGTATGAGCCAAGATCACGGTAGGCTGGCCTACATGGTTAGCTGCTGCATGATAGGCAGCATAGATCTTGACCAAATCATGGCCGCCACGCTTGAGTCGATCGATCTGTTCATCGGTCATGCCCTGCGCCAGACGAGCAAGCTCTTCATTCTGACCAAAGAAGTTTTTACGATTAAAACTGCCATCTTTTGCGGCAAAGGTTTGCATCTGGCCATCAACGGTTTGTGCAAATGCTTTGACTAAAGCCCCGGTAGTATCTCTGGCAAATAAACCATCCCAATCACTACCCCACACTAACTTAATTACATTCCAACCTGACCCACGGAAAAGCTTTTCGAGCTCGTCGATGATTCTGCCATTACCGCGCACTGGTCCATCCAAACGTTGCAAGTTGCAATTAACAACCCACACTAAGTTATCCAACTTTTCTCGTGAAGCTAAAGTGAGCGCGCTCATACTTTCTGGCTCATCCATCTCGCCATCACCAAATACTCCCCATACTTTTCTAGTAGTGCAGTCTAATAACTTGCGATCAGTGAGATAACGCATAAAACGGGCGTGATAGATTGAACTTATCGGGCCAATACCCATGGATCCAGTTGGAAACTGCCAAAAATCAGGCATAAGCCATGGATGGGGGTAACTTGATAAACCTCTCGCACCAGAATCCGGCGCAGTGATCTCGCGTCTGTAATGGGCCAGATCATTCTCTGTCAGCCTACCCTCTAGATAGGCGCGCGCATATACACCTGGTGCACTATGGGGCTGAAAGAAAACCAAATCGCCACACTCTTTTGCATCCCCGCCTTCTTTTCGAGCACGGAAAAAGTGATTAAAACCCACCTCAAATAAGTCTGCGGCGCTTGCATAACTAGCAATATGTCCACCAAGTTCGCCATAGGCTTCATTAGCCTTAGCCACCATGGCAAGCGCATTCCATCGCATCAATGATGCTAATTTTTCTTCTGTTGCTAAGTCTCCAGGGAATTCTGGCTGCTGATCAACCGGAATGGAATTGATATAAGGAGTAACTAAATCAGGCACCCAATTGATCTGATTTTTATTGGCTAGCTTGACTAAATTATCTAATATGAATTTGGCGCGTTCACTATCGCCAGAGGCTAGTAAGTCCATAAACGCTTCATTCCACTCGGCAGTTTCTGTGGGATCCGTATCGATCTGCTCAAGGTTTAAGTACTTCTTAATGTCAGGCGCGTTCATGAAAATTTCCTTTGGGCTATCTTTTTTTCTAGATTCACAAAACTACTTTACGAAAATCAGCCAATAATTGAGCAAGATAGGTGGTGAAGTGGGTTGCTAATGCGCCATCAATTACGCGGTGATCTGCCGTCATCGATAAAGGGCATATGAGACGGGGGACAAATTGTTCGCCATTCCAAACTGGCTTCATAACAGACTTATTTACCGCCAAAATGGCTACTTCAGGCGCATTGATGATAGGCGCACAATAGGTGCCACCAATACCTCCTAAAGAAGAAATTGTGAAGCTTGCGCCCTGCATTTGATCTGACTTTAGCTTTCCTTCACGAGCTAGCTTTGCTAGAGCAGCCGTCTCTTCCGCAATTTCTAAGATACCCTTTTGATCTACATTACGAATCACTGGCACCACTAAGCCGCCGTCTGTATCTACAGCAAAACCAATATGAAAATATTTTTTAAGAATAAGATCTTCGCCGTCAAGGGAAGCATTGAATGTTGGGTATTTTTTTAGTGCGGCTACTGCAGATTTGATTAAGAATGCCAATAGCGTAATCTTGACTGTATCTTTTTTAGACTCTGCATTCAGGCGCGCACGAAATGCTTCAAGATCCGTAATATCAGCGTCATCGTGATACGTCACTGCCGGAATCATTACCCAGTTGCGGGCTAAATTGGCGGCAGAAACCTTTTGAATACGTGTACGCGACTGGTATTCAATTTCACCAAACTTAGCAAAATCTACCTTTGGCCACGGCAAAATATCAAAGCCTGCAATCCCGGCGCTAGAGCGCTCAGACACAAGGCCAATAGATGACATTGTGCCCTTGATAAATTGCACAATATCTTCTTTGCTAATCCGACCCTTTAAGCCAGTTCCGGAGACTTTTTTAATATCAACACCAAATTCACGCGCAAATTTTCGTGCGGAAGGGCTGGCCCAAGCTTTACTTCGTTCAGTATTTGGTTTTGTAACCTGACTAGCGATAAGCTCTGATGTCACTGATTCAGGTACCTCAACCGCTTTTGCCTTATTGATGACCTCCATAGTGGTCGCTTCAATTTTCTGAATATCGCTCACTACATTAGTATTTTCTTCAGCTTCCTCAAGAACGATTACTGGGCCCCCTTGGGAAAGTAGATCCCCTATCTTTACTTTAATTTCTTTAACGATGCCAGCATGCGAAGAGGGCACATCCATGGTGGCCTTATCAGACTCCAGCGTGAGAATAGACTGCTCCCTCTGAACTTGATCGCCAACTTGCACCAAGACCTCAATCACGGGAATATTTTGATAATCCCCGATATCAGGAACAACAACCTCAATAGCCAAAGCCTCTCCCATCATTATCAAAAGTAAATATGATGATTATTTTGGAATAATCCCACCAAAATAGGATGCTAATTATTGGCATTAAATCTAAATTTTCAGCATAATATGCCGAATAAATAGAATATTAAGAAATTTTATGAAACTAGACACGATAGATATCAGAATATTGAATGAACTGCAAAACGACAGCTCTCACAGTAATGTAGAACTGGCTAAGCGGGTTCATTTATCACCCTCCCCTTGTCTAATGCGGGTCAAGGCACTCAAAGACAAGGGGGTTATTAGAAACTATGTCGCCCTGGCAGATCCAAAAATTCTAGGGCTAGGTCTAAATGTTTTTATATCGATCAGTCTAAAAGAGCAGTCCAAAGAGTCTTTAGCAGAATTTGAGAAACGCATCTCTGAACATGATGAAGTCATGGAGTGTTACCTCATGACCGGAGATAGCGACTATCTCATCCGCGTTGCAGTTGCCGATATGGATGCCCTAGAAAAATTTATTTTGGAACAACTGACACCCATTGCCGGCATTGAAAAAATTCGTTCAAGCTTTGCTTTGAAGCAAGTACGGTATAAAACTGCATTACCACTACCTAAGTAAGATTGGTTCGAGCCGCATCATTCTATTTGGCTTAGACTTACAATAATTGCTTTTAAAAAATAAAAATTATTTATACAAAATATAGAAAGATAGCTATGAGCCAAATTAATAAAGTAGCCCTCATCACTGGAGCTGGCGTAGGTATCGGTAGAGCTGCCGCTAAAGCACTTCTTCATGGCGGCTATCAAGTAGTCCTCACTGGACGTCATTTAGATAAGCTGCAAAAAGCCATTACCGATATTGGCGGCACAACTGATAACTGCTTAGCAGTTGCCTGTGATGTTGGCAAACCAGATCAAGTCAAAAAACTGTTTTCTGCCATAAAAGAAAAGTTTGGTCGTATTGATGTACTTTTTAATAATGCCGGTATTGGCGCCCCTGCAGTTCCAATGGAAGATCTCACCTACGAACAATGGATGGATGTGGTCAATGCCAATCTCTGTGGTGCTTTCTTATGTTCACAGGAAGCCATTCGAATGATGAAGGCACAATCCCCGCAGGGTGGCAGAATCATTAACAATGGATCTATTTCTGCTCACGCACCAAGACCAATGTCAGCGCCCTATACTGCGACTAAACATGCTATCAGCGGCCTCACTAAAACTATCTCTCTGGACGGACGTCCATTCAATATAGCTTGTGGCCAAATCGATATTGGCAATGCGGCCACTGAAATGACAGAGCGTATGGCAGCAGGCATTATGCAGGCTGATCAGTCCATTAAGGTTGAGCCTCGCATGGACGTGGACCATGTTGGCCAAGCAGTGCTCCACATGGCCCAACTACCACTAGAGAGCAATATTCTTAATATGACCATCATGGCAACAAAAATGCCATTTGTTGGTCGAGGCTAATTCAATATTCTTGTAAATTATGAAATTAATACCACGTTATCCTAAAGTATTTTTTAGGAAGGCGAGCAATACTTTAAGTCACGCGAAATGACTTGCTAGCCCATCTGAGTACAAGAATATCTGACTCTATTTCCAGCTTTTAGCCTGTTCAGATAAATGCTGTTTGAATATCGTAGCTATTGGAGATAACTTTTTGCCTTTGGGGCTGACAAGGTGCCAGCTTGATTCAACAGGAAATTCTTTACATTTCAATATGGCAACCTCTTCTTGGTCAGATTTATCACCTAGAGAATACTTAGATAGAACTGCGATACCGAGACCACCTATCACTGCCTGCTTAATTGCTTCGTTACTTCCAAGCTCCAATCTGACATTAGGCTTGTACTTCAGTCTTTTGAAGTGAGCATCTGTTGCCATTCTTGTGCCAGAGCCCTTTTCTCTAAAAATAAACTTTTCATTCTTAAGTGATCCGATATCGATATTCTTTTTCTTGGCAAACGCATGATCTTTTGGGGCAATCAATAACAAAGGGTTTGGCATAAACACTTCGTCTTCTATATCCATATGAAGCGGTGGTTGAGACATGATGTAAAGATCATCTAAGTTCTCTTCTAATCTTCGTACCACACCATCGCGATTAAGCACTTCCAAGGAAATATCTATTTGTGGATACTTCGCACAAAAAGTTCCTAATATTCTGGGAATGAAATATTTGGCAGTACTTACCACTGCTACCTTCAACTTTCCTCGTGTTAATCCTTTAACACTATCTACTTGCTGTTCAAATACATCCCACTCGCTTGATATCGCTCTAGCAGTTTTAGCTAACTCGTGCCCCATTTGCGTTAAATGCACTTTCCTGGCCACCACCTCATAGAGGGGGAGGCCAACAGCATCAGTAATTTCTTTCAGGCCCATCGACGCTGTTGGCTGGGTTACGTGAACCATACGGGCGGCAGCGCTGACGCTACCAGTCTCCGCTAAAGCCATGAAAAGACGTAATTGTCTAAAAGTAATATTCATAGGTATTTATCTATACATAAGCATTGTAATACCGATTTTACTTTATATATGAATTCACCTAAGATCGCCTCAAAGGAAAATTTATGAACAACTTATTAGACCCCTCCATTTTGTTTTTTATCTTCGGCATATTTGCTGGACTCGTTAAATCCAATCTAGAAATACCGCAACCCATTTCTCGCTTTTTATCCTTATACCTCCTCATGGCGCTGGGATTAAAGGGTGGGTTCGCTTTGAACAAATCAGGATTTACCCCTGAGATTGCCATTAGTCTTGGGTTAGCAATCACTTTAGCCATAGTCATTCCATTACTGGGTTACAACTTACTAAAACATAAACTCAATAAACTCGATGCCGCCGCTATTGCCGCAACCTATGGATCCATCAGTGCGGTCACCTTTATTACTACTACCCAAGTGCTAGATCAGAGCGGGATTAACTATGGTGGTCATATGGCCGCCGCAATGGCGCTCATGGAGTCGCCCGCGATCATCATTGCGATTATTCTTGCCAATCGCATTCGTCAACAACGGTCGGGCACCACAGTGCCTCACACATCTTTTGGCAAAGTACTTCATGAATCATTTACCGATGGCGGACAACTCCTGCTATTGGGATCTTTAGTTGTTGGTCTGATTTCTGGTGATTCAGGCCACAAAATCATGGCTCCATTCTCCATTGATTTATTCAAAGGCCTATTGGCATTCTTTTTGTTGGATATGGGCTTAGTTGCCGCCAGAAGTATCGGTGAGCTTAAAGGCAAACCCCCAATTACATTGGCATATGCTTTCATAGCGCCGCCGCTTCATGCCCTGATTGCGCTTGGCTTATGTCATCTTTTTTTCGTTCCTCTTGGCGATACGATTTTACTAATGATTTTGGCGGCAAGTGCGTCATATATTGCTGTGCCAGCAGTTCTTCGTCACGCCATGCCAGAGGTAAATCCCGCACTGTATATGGGCATGTCCCTGGGGATCACTTTTCCTATGAACATTATTTTAGGTATCCCGATTTATAGCGCCCTGGCTAAGTTCTTTGCTTAAAGAATTTCTTAATCAGCATGCATGAACTGCAGTTTTATCGTTATTAGCCAAAAAGTGTGTAGAGCCACCTACACACTTTTTTATCAGCACAAGCGTTCCTTAAAGTAACGCCTAAAAGACAAAACCCTCACCATTTCTGATGAGGGTTTGCTTTTCTGGTGGGCCCACCAGGACTTGAACCTGGGACCAAAGGATTCCGGTTTGTATTGCTTTCACAACTCCCTGGACTATGCCTTCACCGTATTTATTTCTTCATTCAGTTTATTTCCATAATGAACATTTAGACTCAGCCTTAGTAGCAAAGGCCTGATCACAAGGAACAACCGTAATTATATTGTAATAATCCCAAGGATATTTGAACTCAGAAGGTTTTTTAACTTACATTAGGTACATATCACCATGAGCACTCGATAGCGCCAGTCTATTTCCATGCTTTATGCAACTTTCTTTAAGAATTGCGCCTAGGTTTTGATTCATTTTTAGAATTGCCTCTAATTTGTATTTAAAACCAATATTGAAAAATATATGAACTACCAGACGAACAGTCAACTATTATTTACAAACTATCAATTCATACTGAAAATACATTATTTAGGGGAGAAAAATGGAGCGTAGAAATTTTTTAAGAACTTTGCCGCTTTTAGGCCTTTCGCCTATAAGAATTCTGGCACAAAGAGCCTTTCCTGAAAAACCGATTAAAACTATTTCAGCCTATGCCGCAGGAGGCGGTCCTGATGTACAGCTTCGTCAAGTCGCTCCGTATTTAGGGGAAACCCTGAAACAACCAATCATAGTTGAAAACAAAGTTGGGGCAGGAGGTGTATTAGCAACTCAATTTGTGGCGCAATCTGCACCTGATGGCTACACATTGTTGTTGGGATCAAATATTCAGCTCATTCAAAAAATTATGAAGCCTGATCTATCAATCAATCCATTGACTGATTTTTTTCCCATCAGCAATATGTACTCATCACCCACCGTCATGGTGGTTAGTAGCGACTCTCCTTTTAAAAAAGTAGAGGATGTAATAGCGGCAGCTAAATCCAATCCAGGAACCATGAACTACAGTTCTGGTGGGATTGGTACCTCAGCCCATATAGCGGGGGCAACTTTTGTAGCCCTCAACAATTTAAAAGTTACCCATATTCCCTTAAAAGGATCCGTAGAAATTGCAGCCTCTCTCCTTCGGGGTGATACTCAATTTGCTTTTCCCATAGCCGGAACCGGCGTACCTTTAACAAAAGGAGGGAAAGTGAGGGCGCTTGCTGTGACAAGCAAATCCCGTTTAGCCCAATTACCAGAAGTGCCCACCTTACATGAAATCATGAAAAATGAGCTCACTATTCAAGAATCATGGTTTGGCATGTGGGCCCCCATTAAAACTCCGGCTGATCGAATTAACATCCTGTTTCAAGGTATAACCAAAGCATTAACAACACCTTCTCTTAAAATAGCCTATGAAGAAGCAGGCAATATTGTTACGCCAAGCCAGAGTCCACAAGCATTTGCAACTTATATGAATAATGAAAACAAGAAGTGGATGGAGATTATTCGATTAACAGGAATCAGCGCGGAATGATTTTATGACTGCATCACTTCAAGGTATTCGCGTTATCGACATGTCGCATGTTATTGCCGGCCCTCTCTCGTCTTACTTTCTAGTTCAACTTGGCGCAGACGTTATTAAAATTGAAAAGCCAGGTTCGGGCGATGTAATGCGTGCTAATAAAGAAACAAATCAGACCGATACACCTACCGGCTTTTCAGGGTTAAACGCAGGGAAAAAATCACTAGCCATTGATATTCGCACCACCGCTGGTGCAGAAGCTATTCGTACTCTCGCAAAAGATGCTCATGTTTTTATTGAAAATTTTCGCCCTGGGAGCGTAAAAAAATACGGCTTAGATTACGAATCAATTAAAAAAGTTAATCCAAAAATTATCTACTGCTCTATTTCGGGATATGGGCAACAAGGAAATTGGTCTAATCGTGGTGGTTACGATCAAGTTATTCAGGCACTAACGGGCATGATGATGATGTCGGGACCAGAGGAATCGACTAGCCCAACCAAGGTAGGGTTTCCTGTCATCGATATCGCAGTCGGCTTGCTTGGAGCGCTTGCTATCACATCTGCACTTCATCGCCAAGAAAGGTATGGATTAGGTCAGTACATAGAGACCTCTCTTATACAGGCGGCATTAATGTTGATGTATCCATATGCTACGGACTACCTAACTGATAAGAAAATTTCCAAACGTTTAGGAAACAAAGGATATAGCGGAAGCCCTGCCTCGGATGCATTTGAATGCAATGATGGCTGGCTATCAACTGCCGCTAATACACCCACTCAATTTAAAAAGATGATGCATTTATTAAGCTTAGATTTCATTTGCACAGACAAAAATCTTTTAGATCTTGACGCCTTTAATGCTCCCAATGAAGGGTTTGTCGTAGCCAAAGACCCTGCACGAGTTAAACAAAAAATTCAGTATGTCCTAAAGGATATGTCCGCATCAAAATTAGAAGAGCAGCTAAACGAATTAGGAGTTCCTGCCGCTAAAGTTCGTACCCTACCTGAATTCCTGGATGAACTATCTAACGGGGAAAATATTACCGCTCCATTCATGACTTTTCAGCAAGTAAATAAAATTATTAAAACTGCTGGACTCGGATTCACCTTAGACGATGGAAAACAACTAGTTACTCAGCCGACCCCAAAATTGGGCGAACATACCACTCAAATACTTAAAAGTATTGGTATTAACGAA
>Ga0214171_1000250_pt1 | contig 19949 bp, 16 predicted proteins | sample TroBogEpilimnion_40_FD_153009 | JGI IMG/M metagenome (GOLD analysis project Ga0214171, IMG submission 153009) | Freshwater microbial communities from Trout Bog Lake, WI - 02JUL2007 epilimnion | ecosystem: Environmental > Aquatic > Freshwater > Lake > Epilimnion/Euphotic zone | place: Trout Bog... | reverse complement strand
TTCCTGCGTGGTGGCGGTGAAACCTTTAGCACCAGCCGTCTTGCGCAGCGTGATGAGCTGCGGCTTGGATTTGATCTCGCTGACGCACAGAATGGCCGAATCAGTGGTCAGGGTGAGCAGCGTTTCGCCGTCTTTGGCCTGATAGACGATTTCAGGATAAAGCAGCCGATTGTCCTGCCAGTGGGCCACGCCAATCGACTGCTCGCCGGGGCTGAGTAGCACGAGTTCGGCCTTCTTGTCGCCATCCACATCCGCGATCACCAGCGACTCCACGCCGCTGAGAATCGGAAACTCACGCCCCTCTTTGAAGCTGCCGCTGGCACTGCCCTGAAACAACCAGGCGCGCGCCGCTTTAGGCTCCGACATGATGACGTCGGCATGCCCGTCACCGGTGAGATCGCCATAAGCCACCGCACCGTTCTTCGATTCCGTGGGCGGCATCGCGTAGCGGATGGTGGCGGCGCGGTCAGCGTCGGGCTCGGTCGCACCCTGAGTAAGTTTGGCCACTTCAACCATGTTCGTCTCGCTCTGAATCCAGGCGGCACCGGTTTTCTTTTCGCCCAGACGAACAGCGTGCAACCAGTGGCGCGAAGTCGGGATTTCCAGCCGCCACTCTTCGCCAAAAGTGGTGCCTTCATGCTGCAGGCGCACGAGCAGTGCATCACCTTCCGCCGCAGTGTAGAAAAGGTCGGCACGTCCATCGTCATTGAGATCAGCGCTGTTCAATCCGGCGCAGCCGCCTTCACCGAGCGCGTAGTTCTGCGGCTCCGCCCACTCCCCGGTCTTGGTCTGCAGCAGCACCATCAGGCGCGTGTTCGTCAGCAGCGCGATGTCATCGCGGCCATCGCCATTCAAATCGCGCACGGCCAGTACCTCACTGTCGTCGGCGGTGGAGTCGAGCGTGAACTCGCGCTTCGCAGCCCAGGTACCTTTGGCATCCTGCATGCGCAGCACCAGTTTATCCTCATCAGTGATGAAAGCGATGTCCGTCTTCTTATCCGCATTCCAGTCACCCACGGCGAGCGCCAGCGCAGTATGACCAATGACGAGCGGCTGCTTGTCAAAACGCGAGACCTCCAGGATCGGGTTCCAGCGGTCAGCACGCGCGGATTTCTCCGCAGCACCAGGCTGCACGCCATCCTTGCGCTGCAAGAGAAACTCAATGCGCGCACGCGCAGCATTGATGATAGCGAGATCGGTCAAGCCATCGCCATTGAAGTCAGCAGCGCGTGGGCTGGAGGTGTTCCAGTCCAGTTTGACGATCTCTGGGCCGTCGAAATACAGGGCAGGCTTGTCAGCAAGAACACTGGTCGCGACGAGCAACGGCAGGATGGCGAGACGCATGGCGGTCAATGGGGAAAGGGGGCTTACTTGGCCTCGGCTGGCGTCGTCAGGTAGTGAACCTGAATGGCGTCCGGGTGGGAATAGCTAGCACTGAGCAGGCTGCCAAAGTAGCGCTCAAAGGTCTCATTGGAAGGACGGGCGCTGGAGTCAAACCAACTGCTGGTTGCAGCGGCCACTGCTTCTTCGGCTGCTGGGGCCTTCTTGCCAGGGCCCTTCTTTTTCGCAGCCGCCTTGCCTTTGGTGCCCGTTTTACTTTCGATCGTGGCGGCAGCCGTGGCGAGACTGTTCATCAAACGGCCAGCATCCGCGACTCCGACACCGCTGTAGTTTTTGGGAACAAGCGAGAGAAGGTTCTGCACCCGCGGATTGTCCCAGACACTAGGACCGGAGGGGTCCTTCATGCGACCCAGGACTTTCTTCAGCGTGTCCTGCTTACCGACAGAGATGAGCAGATACTTCCCAGTGTTGCAGTAGGCGACTTCAGTCGCGGCATTGGTCGTCTGCGAGGTCTTGAGCGTGTTGATGTTGAAGCCAAGGTAATCACTCTCCTCAAACGCACCGAACCCAGCACCCGCGAAACGTTTGAGACCGTTAAGCGCGCCGCCCAACTTGTCGGCATCCTTGACCTTGATGACCATCACCTGGCTTTCCTTCGTGCCATCGCCATCCTGCACCTGAGTGAATTCATCGCTCAGGCTGCCGAAGAGATCATCACGAATCTTGAAGCCCATCTGCCCTTCGAGCTGCGGGATCTGCATCGTCACCATCATGGCCATCGGCCCAAGTTTCCCGATCATGCCGAAGATCGCGTCATACATCTGGCTCAAGTCCACGCGTGAAACGTTGGCGGTCAGGATGCCAGCGGGGATAAAGGAGGGCAGGGTGATCTCATTGCCTGAGCCGCGCATCAGCGAGATCAGACCCGTGGGCTTCTGCGGATGCAGGATCGTCAGGTCCATGCGTGACTGCGTGTCCGTAAATTCCGCCGTAATCGCGATGGCCTGCAGTTCCTGCGCACCGAGCATGTCCATGATCGTCTTGGGCTTGATGTCTAAACCGAAGCCCCCGGCGCCCTTGGCTCCGTCCTTCTTTTTCGCATCGGCCGCAGCGAGCGCCTTTTCACCGAGTTCGAGGATCTTCACGCCGTTGAAATAAAGCAGCATGTCACCGCCGCCGTTGGTGATCTGGCTGATGCGCGCGAGATGCTCACGCTGCGGGCCGGGAGGATCCCCCGCGCTGTTTTTCAGCGCACCGATCATGTATTCCATCAGCGCGTGAGTGTTCGCCTCGATCATCACATCTCCCACCACCGCCCAGGCCATCAGCCATGGTGCGTCTGCTGCGTCAGATTCCGCGACGATCTGCACGCTCACGCCGCCGATGTCCTCGGTGCGCAGCTTGGCGTCCTCATTGTCTTTCTTCTTGGACTCCACTTCGGCCAGCTTTTGCGCCTCGATCTCCTTCTGCTTACCAGCGATTTCACACAGCGAGACGCTCGGCGCATTCTTGTCAAACTGGTCGAAATCCGCGAGCACCAAGTAGCTCACCACAGCGCCTGGATAATCCTTCAGCGTGTCGTACATGCCGGTCCCATAGGTTTCCTTGAAAAATTTGTCCCAGGGATTGTCGCCATCTTTGCGCATCGGTGCCATCCAGCGCTTCGCCTCGTCATCCTGCATGAATTTCGCGTAGCTGCTCTTCTCCCAGTCAGCCAGCAGCTCAGGCGTGTTCTTGATGGCGATGACACCCACCGTGTCCTTGGGCATTAGGTTATACCATTGCTCCAGCCGGTCAGCAGCGGAAGCGGGGAGAATGCCGACAAGCAGCAGTGTAAGGAGAAGAGAGGCGCGTTTCATGAAAGTTAGAATGACAGAGATGCAATAATACCGAAATATCAGCCGCCGGTGGTTACAGATTCCGGCTTTGTTTTTTCCTGCGGCGGAGCCGGCGGGGGCAGATAGCGGAAGCCGCTGTTAGGATTGCGCGGATCAAACGCAAAAGCTTCGCGATTTTTCAGGAAGAGCTTCAGCACGTTGGAAGGAATCGAAAACCCCAAGCCCTCGACGCCCACACCAGCGGCCTTCATGTTGTTCACGCCCACCACTTCACCCCGCGCATTGAAAAGCGGCCCGCCCGAGTTGCCGGGGTTGATCTGCGTCGTGCTTTGAATGTACCAGCGCCCACTGCTCTCACGCGCACGGATGCTCACGATGCCCTTCGATACCGAGCGCTCCAGCCCCAGCGGACTGCCAATCGCAAACACATCCTGCCCCTGCGTGAGCGTATCGGAATCGCCCATCGGGACAAACGGCAGCTTGTCCACCCCCGCATCGTCGATCTGCAAAATAGCCAGATCAAGAAAGCCATTCATGGCGATGATCTTCACCTTCGTAAACGGCTGCTTCTCCAGGCCATCCGGCTTCTTGCGATACACCACCACCGTGATCTCACGCTCACCCGCGATCACATGCTGATTGGTGATAACGTAGCCCAGCTTGTTAATGATGAACCCAGACCCAAGACCAGATGCCGTTTGAATCTGCACCACAGACTCCGCCACGCGCTGCACATTCTTTTCCACCGTCATCGCTTCCCGCGCAGGCTCCACAAAATAGATGTCCTCACCCTGCACCGCAGCCGTTTTCGCGGCAGCCGCAGCCGCCTTTTCAAAAATCGAAATCTCCGTGCGCGGCACCGTCAGCACCGTGTGGCCCAGATCAATCACCACGCCGTCTTCTCGATCCTTCAGCACCTCACCACGCAGTTCCGCGCCGTTCTTCAGCACAATTTTCACATTTTCCGCCCACAAGGTCGAGGCTGCAAGGCAGGCCGCCACCAGGATTCCGAAGCTCAGGTTGTTTCGCATCACGGATGGAAACTTTAGCGGACCACTCTGCGCTTACGAGTTCTTTTTGCACATCTTGACTCCACCAAGGTCCGCGCATCTCATGCGCCCATGCCCGCCCACGCCCTCATCTCCGCCGCCCAGACCCTGCGCGAATCCCTGCGCCCGCTCCGCTTTGCCGACCCCGTCGAGTACGTCTATCAGCCACTCGACTACGCCTGGGCACCGCACGAGGCCTACCTGCGCCGCTTTGGCAGCAGCCAGAAACGCGTCGTCCTCGTCGGCATGAACCCCGGCCCCTTTGGCATGACCCAGACCGGCGTCCCCTTCGGCGAAATCGCCGCCGTCCGCGACTGGATGGGCATCAACGAACCCGTCGGCAAACCCGAGCGCGAACACAAAAAGCGCCCTGTCGTCGGCTTCGACTGCCCCAATTCCGAAGTCAGCGGCCGCCGCCTCTGGGGCCTCTTTGCCCAGCGTTTTGGCAAAGCAGAAGCCTTCTTTAAAGACCACTTCGTCGCCAACTACTGCCCCCTCGTCTTCATCGAAGCCAGCGGCCGCAATCACACCCCGGATAAACTACCCGCCGCCGAAACCACCGCCATGGAAGCCGCCTGCGACGCCCACCTCCGCGCTGTCATCACCGCCCTCCAGCCCGAATGGGTCATCGGCGTCGGTGCCTTTGCCGAGGAGCGCGCCAACCGCGCTAAAGCCGCCATGCACGCCACCTTCAAAACCGGCCGCGTCCTCCACCCCAGCCCCGCCAGCCCCGCCGCCAACCGCGACTGGGCCGGAGCCGCCACCCAGCAGCTCGTCAAGCTCGGCGTGTGGGAATAGCGCAGGAAAACACCCAGAGCATCGCAAAAGCGCCAGCAAAGTAGTCTGCACAAACCGTGTGCGGTATCTGGGCAGTCGTGCCCGCAAGTAACCCCCAAACGACCCTGCCCCTCGTATTTGCACCAGCAAAGTGGTCCGCACCTCGCGCAGCGCGCCGAAGGCAATCCTCTGTGCGGCGCTCCGCCACACCCAGCCACTCCGCCCCTCGCCAAAGCCAATCCCCTCTGCAATCTTCCACCACACCCCACTCATTCGCATCAAAGCCTACACTGTCCTTTCAGTCCCTTCCGTCCTTTTTGTCCTTCACACAGGGCCTTCCCCATTCGTCAGCCACTCATCCACGCAGCCCCGCCCACCTCCGGCGCTCAAGACTCCGAGCTTTCTCGACCAACCCAGCCACCCCGCCACACACCAGCCCCGAAGGGGCGGCAGATTCAGCCCAGGGTCAGACAGCTTGTCCTCCGAAGCTCAGTTTGCCCTTCGTAGCTTTAGCGAATAATGGGTAGAGCGAAGGAGGAAGCCTCAGCGAGGCGACCCTGGGTATGGATTCAAAACGCCAGGAAGCAAACCCAGCACTCCGCCATCCGTGATAATCAGTGCGTTCCGTGGTTAGAAACTCCGGCTTTGAACCACGGATTTCACGAGCAGCACGGATCAATGCAATGATTCCATACTCCGTGATCCGCGAAAATTCATGGGATCCGAGGTTATTCATCCGGCATCAAGCGAGCGCACCTGAGTACAGGTCATAGCCAGTGGTCTCACGGCCCCGGATTCAGCCGCGTCACCTTCAGCCGCAAAAAGGCCTGCCCAACCTGCGAGATCGAATTCTTATTCCGAAACGTCAACCGATTCGGCGGCAGCGGGTTAGCGATGCTAACGGCCTCAACATCCGCAGTCCCCCATTGCAGCAGATTGCTGGAAGACTCGATGGTGTACAGCACATCGCTGGCGCTGGGGACGTAGCTGAGCGTGAGATAGTTGTTCAACAAAGTCGGCGCAGGAACCCCCTGGCTGTCAGGAACCAAGGCATTGAGCGCCAGGGCATATTCCATCAAGTTGGGCGTACCATCATGATCCCAGTCCGCCGCATCCGCCGCCGGTGCCGTGCCCGCAGCATCGCCGAAGGTGACATACCGCCATTGATCCACCGGAGTCGCCAGCAGCGTGAAGGCCGTGCTCACCAGCGCACCTGCAGCCGTGATGTCAGCCCCTCCCTGGAACGTGAGGGTCCCAGTGTAATTCGCCGCCGGAGAGGCACCGCTCAAGGAGATGCGAAACAGCGGCCCATCATACGTTTCCCCCGGCAGCAAAATGCCGGGCACATTGGCAAAGAAAGCATTGCTCGACAGCGCCGTGTTACTCTGCGGATCAGCCGTGAAAGCCACGCCGATGTCATTGAGAAAAACCGGATCAGTGGCGCTCGTGTTCGTGAGCGTACCGCTGAACAGCGCCTCCGCCCCCGCCGCACCAGGTTGCGCAACCGGATTGAGCGACACGGTCAGCCCCGCAAACGCCGTCTGACTCCACAGCAGCAACATAAGCACTCGTTTCATGGTGCGTTCTCCCCAATGGCAAAAAGTATAGCGTTCGCAATGACATACACCGTCCCGTCCACCCCAATGACCGAAGGCGTATAAGCCTCCCCAATCCCAGGCGTGAGAGTGAGCGGCTCAATGAGCGTGTTGGTCGTAAAGTCCCAGCGATAGACCTTACCATCCTCACTGTGAACAATGGCCGACTTCTTGGCAGTGTCGATGGCCACAGTATTCACACACCATTCACGCACAGCTCCTGGTATGTAGGAGTACTCGTCATCCGGCGTCGGTCCCTTGACCGTGAGGATCTCCTTCATCACCGTCGCTCCACTAACGCTATCCGTCATCGTGTCATTCGGATCAAGCACCGCAATCTTGTTGATGCCATCTCCCCCAACCCCAGCGTAGTTGTTGTACTTCGACAGCAGCAAGTATTTGGAAGTGCCATGATAAGCCGCCACCAACGACGCAGGCACAACCGAAGGCGTATGATCCCAACCAAAAGCCCCCGAAGGCTTCGTCTGCGTCAAAGTCGCATCATAGTGCCGCAGCCAACCACGCTCGTGGTTCGCACCCCACGAATGCTCAAACACCCCGAAATACACATCACCATCCGGCCCAACCATCGGCGACGCCGTACCGTCATCCAGCAGTCGCGCATCATCAGTCGGACTCAGCGCATCCTTCAGCCTCACCTTACCAAGGGTAGCCAGCGTCCGGCTGTCCAACTCCAGCAAATAGCCAAAGCCATTACCGTCCAACACCGCGAGGTAGAGCGACTTGTGATTGTTGCTCAAAGCCGGAGCCAGGTTGTGCGGTAGCCGCAACACCCCCGAATCTCCCGCCGCACTGGCCGCGCTCACCCATGAGCCCGTGCCATCCACCGCAATCCGGGCAATGCCACTTTGCAGCGCCGGAGTGGTGGTGCCGCTGACGATGAAGCCAAAGTAGATGTTGCCATACCGGTCAGACGTGATGGGCGTGTTGATCCGCACATTGGCGTCAAAAGTTGCGGAATCCGACACATAATTCGCCAGTCCATAGAACGCAATTTGGCCCGTTGCCCCCGAGTTTTCATCAGGACTATCACGATAGGACACAGTGCCTCCCGTGTTAGCATAATAAACCCGATTCTTAGGCGTCAGCGCAATTCCAAAATGCGGCACCCAGTTATGCGTAGGCAGGGTGTAATTCGTCACGATTTGCCATTTCTGAGCACCCGTTGCCCCATCACGCGCCTCGATGCGAAAACCGTCATAAGCTCCCGTCTTCACCGGCACGATCACCGTGTTCTGCCGCGTGATCAACGGCGTCCCATAATGCGCATAAAGCGTGGTGCCCACATACTGCGGAGCCAGATCCACCGGCATTTGCCACAGGATGCGCTGCATTGCCTTGGAAGTCACCTGCGACAGCCCCGTATGCTGCGGATTATGCCCATGCCCACTCCATGGCAAAGCGATGCTTTGCGCGCGCACAGAGCGCACCACGCTGCAACCAAGCAATAGGCTGCAGACGAAATAGCGATGGAGGCGGGTCAACATGGGCTGAATATAGCTCACCCAATGATAGACCACCGGTCAAGGGTGGCGTTGCGGCGGCGGCTGTTATAATCCGCAAAAAAGAGAGAGCACCGGCGGGACTCGCGTTTATGCAAGGTATGAACCTGCCCTGCAACATTGTGCTGCTGTGTGCGCTGATGCTTGCCGCAGCCTGCTGTGCCAGTGATGGTTCAGAGCCGTCGGCTGCCGGGTCTGCTCCGACTGAGGCGGAACTCCGCACTGTAATCACGAAGAGCCTGGGGTATCTCGCCAAGGGCAGCGATGAATGGATGGCAGAACGGAACTGCAACTCCTGCCACCACCTGCCGCAGGTACTGTGGAACCACCGGGAAGCCCGGATGCGTGGCTTTACGATCGATGAGAAAAAGTTCGACGAGTGGCTCAAGTGGTCCGGCGACAATGCCAAGAACATCGGCCCCGGTCGCGAAATGACGGCCTTTCTCAAACTTGCCATGCCTGACAAGCCGGTGCCGGAATTGACACAAATCATCATGCAGGGGCAGCAGCCGGATGGCTCCTGGAAACCCGCCGGGCAGTTTCTCGGCCAGAAGCGCGCCGCGCCGGAGGTCGCCGCCAATTCCTCGCGCCTCTTCCTGCTCGCGCTGGCCGCCGGTGACAATGACAAAAAAATCAGCGACGAGGCCCTGGCGAAAGCTGAGGCATTCATCGCCAAGGAGGGAAAGGCCACTTCAGTGGAAACCCTCGCCTATCGGGCGCTTTTCGCCCGCCGCCTGGGCAAGCCTGAGGATGTCGGCGCCATCAGCGGCGAGATCGCGAGTCTCCAGCATGCCGATGGCGGCTGGGGCTGGCAAATCAAAGAACCTGATAGCGACGCCATTGCCACCGGTCTGGCGCTCTACGCGCTGCAGCCTGCGGCAGATCCCATGATCATAGCCGCCATAACGCGCGCCCAGCACTGGCTCATCGCGCATCAAAAGGAGGATGGCGGCTGGCCCGTGGACTACAGCAAGCTCAGTACCACCGACCGCAGCAAGCCGGAGAAAGCGAAATCTCTCAAGGATGCCACGATGATTTACTCCTACTGGGGAACGGCCTGGAGCACGCTGGGACTGCTGCAGGGAGTGCCCGTGAAGTAGCCGAAGGCCGCCAATTGGCGCAATGTAGCGCTCGGCGCTTGCCGTGAGCCTCAAATTCGCCTATTCCTCGGTCCTTATGTCCGCTATCCCAGCCGAATTTTCTGGAGTCACCGTCGTCGCGAAAGCCAATATCTACTTTGACGGCAAGGTCGTCAGCCACAGCGTTTTGTTCCCTGATGGCAGCAAGAAAACCCTCGGTCTCATCTATCCCGGCGATTTCCACTTCGGCACGGCCAAGGCCGAGCGGATGGAGATTGTGGCGGGGGACTGCACGGTGAAACTCGACGGCAGTGAAGCGAAGACCAGCTACACAGGCGGTCAGTTTTTCGACGTTCCCGCCAACAGCGGCTTCGATATCAGCGTCGGCTCCGGCATTTGCGAATACATCTGCTCATTCCTAGATTGAGCTGATCTTTGCACGCAGTGCTACCAGATTCCTCCACACTCCATGGCATTCGCCGGAGGACCAAACGTTTCCGATTTTCATTCCGCCATTTATGAGCGACACGACAGATAAACCTGGCCTTCACAAACTCTCCACCAGTACCCTCGTCATTGCGGCACTGGGAGTGGTCTTTGGCGACATCGGTACCAGTCCCATTTATACCCTGAAGGAGTGCTTCAGCCCGCACAGCCCACACCATGTCGCGGCTACCCACGACAACCTGCTCGGCGTCATTTCGCTGGTGCTATGGGCTCTGATCATCCTTGTCTGCATCAAATACCTCGTCTTCGTGCTGCGCGCGGACAACAAGGGAGAGGGTGGGGTGCTCTCGCTCATGGCGCTGGCATCACATGGCATGTCGGAGGCGTTGAAGCGCCGTGTCGTGATCATTCTGCTTGGCCTGTTTGGCGCGGCGCTGTTGTTTGGTGACGGCATCATCACTCCCGCGATTTCTGTGCTCAGTGCCATTGAGGGTCTGAAAGATGGCGGACTGCTCGGCACTCCGCCGGCGGATGCAGCGGCGGCGTTGCTATGGGAGGATCAGCGGGAGTGGCTCATCATGGGCATCACCATCGTGATTCTGATCGTGCTGTTTTCAGTGCAATTCCTCGGCACGGCGCGGATGGGGCGCTTTTTTGGCCCGATCACGGGCTTGTGGTTCGTCTCGCTAGCGGGGCTTGGCGTGATGCATCTGGTGAATGGGCCGGAAATCCTCGCGGCGTTCAATCCCTTGCATGGCTGGAACTTTCTGATCAACGGCGGTCACAAATCGTTCGTGATTCTCGGCAGTGTGTTTCTAGCCGTCACGGGTGGTGAGGCGCTGTATGCCGACATGGGTCATTTTGGCGCAGGGCCGATTCGCCGTGCTTGGTTCATCCTTGTGCTTCCCGCGCTGGCCTTGAACTATCTGGGGCAGGGGGCGCTGCTCATGAAGCAGCCGGAACTGGCTCATGCACCGTTCTTTCAGATGGCCCCCGGCTGGGCCGCTCTACCGATGGTGCTGCTGGCCACTGCTGCAACGGTGATCGCTTCACAGGCGCTCATCACTGGCACCTACTCGCTCACGCTCACTGCTGTGCAACTGGGGTATCTGCCGCGCCTCAGCATCCGGCACACCTCGGAACATGCCCAGGGCCAGATTTACATCCCGCTGGTAAACTGGCTGCTCATGCTGGCCTGTCTCGCCCTGGTGCTGGCCTTCCGCACCTCGACGAATCTCGCCGCAGCGTATGGAGTGGCGGTGACGATGACCATGCTCATTACCACCTTCCTGTTTTATTTTGCCGCTCGTCATCTGTGGCAATGGTCGCTGCTCAAGACGCTGCCGCTATGTCTGCTGTTCGGCGTGATTGAGATCGCCTTCCTCAGCGCCAACTTGGTGAAGTTCTTCGACGGCGGCTGGTTCCCAATCGTGGTTGGTATCATCCTCTTCACGCTGATGACGACCTGGGCCACGGGACGCCGCTTGGTGCGGGCTTCGATGGAGAAAAGCTCGCTCAGTCAGGAAATGCTTTGCGACAGTCTCAGGCGCAGCCCGCCAGTCATTGTGCCTGGTACAGCCATTTTCATGTCGAGCACGAGCGGACGCGCTCCTATCGCCCTGCTGCACAGTTTGAAGCACTATAAGGCCATCCATGAGCGTGTCATATTCATGACCTTGGTCACTGAGGACGAACCCTGGGTGCCGCCGAGCCGACGCGTGGATGTTGAAAAGCTTGCTGATGGTTTCTGGCGCGTGACCGGGCGGTTTGGTTTCATGCAAAAGCCCGACGTGCCGCGTCTGCTGCGCCAATGCTCCAACCAGGGGCTTGAAGTCACGGCGGAGAAATCAACGTTCTTCCTAGGCCGAGAAATTATCGTGCCAAGCCCGAAACCTGGCATGGTAAGATGGCGTGAGCACCTCTTCTCATTCGCCAGCAAACTGGCGCAGCAGCCAGCGACCTACTTCCAGATTCCTCTGGGCCGGGTGATTGAGTTGGGGCAGCAGGTGGAGATCTAGCAGTTCTCAAAAATCTGCCATTTCCCGGCAGCGCAGCGGCCTCATTGGCTGCGTCTGAGCCATTTTTAAATAGCAGGCGGTGATCTCTCAGGATCAAAAGGACAAGCCCTGGTGGGCCGGTCTAAGCTCCCGCTTTTACGCTTTTTTAACGCCACAAGTCCTGCCTTTAACTCGGCAGGATCTGGTGAGCATGCATCTTGGCCGTGGACAAACGTCCTACCACGCCATGAACGACATCCTCTTCCTCGGCTTCACCGTGACCGCTTTCATCGTCAGTGCGGTTTGCGTACGCTTCTAACAACCAAACGCCATGAACGACCTCATCTACACCGGCCTCACTCTGGCCTTTTTCATCATCAGCGCGCTGTACGTGCGCTTCTGCGAGCAACTCTAAACCTACCACCGCCATGGAAACCATCCTCGTGGGCCTCATCGCCCTGCTTCTGTTCGTCTATCTCTTCGTGGCCATGACCCGGCCGGAAAAATTCTAATCCCACCACCATGCACTCGACTGACTGGCTTCAATTCGCGCTCTACATTGGGCTGCTCGCGCTCATCACCAAACCACTTGGGATCTACCTGACCCAGGTGCTTGATGTGAACGGTAAAACCTGGCTCGATCCCGTGATCCGCCCGCTCGAAAGGCTCACCTATTCGCTGATGGGCCTGGACCGCAACAAGGAGCAGGGCTGGAAGCAATACACCCTGGCCATGCTGCTCTTCAGCCTAGTTGGGGTATTGTTTACCTACCTGATCCTGCGCTTCCAGCATCTGCTGCCGATGAACCCGCAGCACCTGCCGGGCCTCAGCGATCATCTCGCGTTTAACACGGCAGTGAGTTTCACCACGAACACCAACTGGCAGAGCTACGGCGGCGAAAGCACGATGAGCTACTTCTCGCAGATGGTCGGGCTGACGATTCATAACTTCACCTCGGCGGCGGTCGGCATCTCGATTGCGGCGGCGCTGGTGCGTGGCATCGCGCGTGCATCAGCCACGACGCTGGGCAATTTCTGGGTCGATCTGGTGCGCACCACCTACTACCTGCTGCTGCCCCTTTGTTTTGTATTCGCCCTCTTCCTCGTGTCCCAGGGTATTGTGCAGAACTTCAAACCCTATGACACCGCCAAGCTCGTCGAGCCACAGGCGGTTCAGGTCGCGAAGATGGATGCGAACAACCAGCCTGTGGTGGATGCCGCTGGCAAGCCGGTGATGGAAGACAAGACCGTCACTGAGCAAACCATCGTGCAAGGCCCCATGGCCTCGCAGGTCGCCATCAAGATGCTCGGCACCAATGGTGGTGGTTATGTGAACGCCAACGCAGCACATCCGTTTGAGAATCCGACACCGCTTTCGAATTTCGTCCAGATGCTCTCGATCTTTGCCATCGGCAGCGCACTGACCTACTACCTCGGTCGCATGGTCAAGAACCAGGCGCATGGCTGGGCGGTGTGGGCTGCGATGATGCTGCTCTTTGTCAGCGGCGTGCTCGTGTGTGCGCACTTTGAAGCCGCTGGTAATCCGATCCATCATGCGCTCGGTGTCACCGCTGCAGATGGCAACATGGAGGGCAAGGAGGTGCGCTTTGGCATCTTCAACTCCTCGTTGTTCGCCACGATCACCACGGCCGCTTCCTGTGGCGCGGTGAACTCGATGCATGACTCCTTCACGGCCATTGGCGGACTTGTGCCATTGTTCATGATTGAACTGGGCGAAGTCGTCATTGGTGGCGTCGGCGCGGGTCTTTATGGCATGCTGGTCTTCGTCGTGCTCGCTGTCTTCATCGCCGGACTCATGGTGGGCCGCACGCCGGAGTACCTTGGCAAAAAGATCCAAGCTTACGATGTGAAGATGGCCATGCTCTCGTTGCTCGTGCTGTGCATGTCCATTCTCGGCTTCACCGCCTGGGCTTGCGTCAGCGATTGGGGGCTCGCGGGCCTTAACAACACCGGGCCGCATGGCTTTAGCGAAATCCTTTATGCCTACAGTTCCGCGACTGGCAACAATGGCAGCGCCTTCGCCGGACTTACAGCAAACCCTGCCAATGGTGATCCGCACTACAACGTCACGCTTGGCATCGCGATGCTCATTGGGCGCTTCCTCATGATCGTGCCGATCATGGCGCTCGCCGGATCGCTGGTGCAGAAAAAAATCGCACCACCCAGCGCAGGCACCTTCCCCGTCTCAGGTGCCACCTTCACCATTCTGCTCATTGGCACGGTGGTACTCATTGGTGCGCTCAACTTCCTTCCTGCCCTCGCCCTCGGTCCCATTGTTGAGCACTTCCTCACGGCTGGCGGCAAACTGTTCTAATCGCTGATTTACACCCTTCCTAACTCCAACGCATATGTCTCACAAAGCTCCAACTCTCTTTGACTGGTCCATCGCCGGTCCGGCTGTGGGCGACGCATTTAAAAAGCTCGACCCACGCCTCATGGTGAAGAATCCGGTCATGTTCGTGACCCTGATCGGTGCGGTGCTGACCACTGTCGCCATCTTCACTGCCAAGGCCGACCACGGCTTTATCATTCAGCTCGCCATCTGGCTGTGGTTCACGGTGCTGTTTGCCAACTTCGCCGAAGCCGTCGCTGAAGGCCGAGGCAAGGCCCAGGCCGCCAGCCTGCGTGCCGCGCGCAAAGACACGATGGCCCGTCGACTTAAAAACGGTAAGGAAACCATCGTGCCTGCGCCTGCTCTCGAAAAAGGCGATCTCGTCGTCTGTGAAACGGGTGATGTGATCCCTGCCGATGGTGAAGTCGTGGAAGGCATCGCCAGCGTGGATGAAGCCGCCATCACCGGTGAATCTGCACCCGTCATCCGCGAAAGCGGCGGCGACCGCAGCGCCGTCACCGGTGGTACACGTGTTATCAGCGATCGCATCGTGGTCCAGATTACCTCTGAAAAAGGCAATACCTTCATCGACCGCATGATTTCGATGGTTGAAGGCGCGCAACGTCAGAAAACCCCAAACGAAATCGCGCTTACCATCCTGCTCTCCGCGTTGACGTTGATCTTCCTGCTGGTGGTCGTGACGCTGAAGCCCTTCGGCATCTACTCGGCCACGAATTTCTCCACGCCGGTGCTCATCGCACTGCTGGTGTGTCTGATCCCCACCACCATCGGTGGCCTGCTCAGCGCCATCGGCATCAGCGGTATCGACCGCCTCATTCGCCGCAACGTTATGGCCACTTCCGGTCGTGCAGTGGAAGCAGCGGGGGACATTGATGTGCTCTTGCTCGACAAAACCGGCACCATCACCATCGGCAACCGTATGGCTTCCGATTTCCGCCCTGCACCTGGCATTACCGAGCAGCAACTCGCGGACGCCGCGCAACTTGCTTCCCTGGCCGATGAAACACCCGAAGGTCGCAGCATCGTTGTGCTCGCCAAGGAGAAGTTCAACATTCGTGGCCGCGAACTGGCCGAGCCGCATGCCACTTTCATTCCCTTCACGGCACAGACTCGCATGAGCGGTGTGGATCTCGATGGTCGCAGCATTCGCAAAGGCGCAGCGGATTCGATCAAGAACCACATCGAAAACCTCGGAGGTGTTTATCCTGCGGACGTTGCCAAGGTTGTCGAAGCTGCCTCCCGCGCTGGACGCACGCCGCTTGTCGTGTGTGAGGGCAGCCAAGTCCTCGGTGTCGTTGAACTCAAAGACGTCGTCAAAGGCGGTATCAAGGAACGCTTTGCGCAACTGCGCAAGATGGGCATTCGCACTGTGATGATCACGGGTGACAATCCGATGACCGCAGCCGCCATTGCCGCAGAGGCGGGTGTTGTTGACTTCATGGCGCAGGCCACGCCCGAGGATAAACTCAAGCGCATCCGCGCCGAGCAGGCTGCCGGACATCTCGTCGCCATGACTGGAGACGGCACCAATGATGCGCCAGCACTTGCTCAGGCCGACGTCGGCGTCGCCATGAACACAGGCACGCAGGCCGCTCGTGAGGCTGGGAACATGGTCGATCTCGACAGCAATCCAACGAAGCTCATTGAGATTGTTGAGATCGGCAAACAGCTCCTCATGACGCGCGGTTCGCTGACCACGTTCAGCATCGCCAACGATATCGCCAAATATTTCGCCATCATCCCCGCGATGCTCATGGTCACGTTCCCGGCGATCAGTCCGCTCAACATCATGGGCCTGGTCTCACCGCAGAGCGCCATCCTAAGCGCCATCATCTTCAATGCGCTCATCATCGTCGCCCTGATCCCGCTCGCGCTCAAAGGCGTGCAGTATCGTGCGGTTGGCGCGGTTGCCGTGCTCCAGCGCAATCTGCTCATTTACGGCCTCGGTGGCATCATCGTGCCTTTCATTGGCATCAAGGCCATCGACCTCATCATCACCACCCTTCACCTCGCCTAATCCTATGAAAGCTCTCTTCTCTGACATTCGTGCAGCCGTTGTCTCCACCCTCGTTTTCGCTGTTGTTCTTTGTGGTTTGTATCCGGTGGTGGTCTGGGGTGTTTCCCAGATCGCCTTCAAGCACAAGGCTGATGGCAGCCTCATCGTGGACAAGGACGGCACCGTGCGCGGCTCGAGCCTGCTCGGCCAGGTCTTCGCGGGAGAAAAATACTTCCACAGCCGTCCCTCGGCTGCGGGTGCCTTCGGCTATGATGGTGCCAGTTCCAGCGGCAGCAATCTCGGGCCCACCTCGCAGAAGTTGAATGATGCGATCAAGGACCGTTTTGCCGCCTATCGCACTACTGAGGGCCTCGCTGCCACAGCAGCCGTTCCGGCCGATGCGGCCACCGCGTCCGGCAGCGGCCTTGATCCCCACATCAGTGTGAAGAATGCCGAACTTCAGGCCGCCCGTATCGCGAAGGCCCGCAACCTCACCATCGAGAAGGTCAAAGAACTCATCGCGGCGAGCACCACCAAGCCTGACCTCGGCATCCTCGGCGATGCTGGCGTGAATGTCCTCGAACTGAACCTGGCGCTTGATGCGGCCAAGTAAGCCAATCTCACTGACGGTTCTACGGCAGAAAGCCGGAGAACCGTCGCAGCTCTCAAAGCCATGTCCACGGAACGAGCCATCAATGCCAGCGGGGTGCCGCTGCGTGTGTGGGCGGTTTACCTTACCGTACTCGGCCTGTTGCTGCTCCTCTTTGCTCTGATCGCCCAGTTTGCCAAAGCCAGGCTTGCCCAACAATTTACCGGCCCACAGTACTTTCAGGTATGCGAGCAGGACGAGCAGATGCCCTATCTCTACATCTCTGCGGACAATGCCAGGACGCAGATGCGCCGGATCGTCCAAGAGCGAAAGCTGGCACCCGAGATTGCGACTCAAATCAATCGGCTCATCGAAGAAATGATTGTTCCAGCCTCAGCCCATGTGGTTGGCATTGACCACGTCAGCGCCCTGCAACTGAACCTCGCGCTCGACCAGTTGCGATGAGTTAGACCCCAAATTCCTGCGATTATGTGCCTACTTCACGCTTCCTTGAAAACCTGCTACTATCAGAAGGACAAGCGGCAGTTCCCGCAGATCCGGGTCAAAAACAAACGCATCAAAAACGGTGAGTAACCCTCCAATCCCATGAACGACGAAAACAGACCAGATCCTGATGCGTTGCTCGCCGAGATGCAGCGTGACGAAGCACGGGTGAAACAGGGCAGGCTGTTCATCTTTCTCGGCATGTGTCCAGGCGTCGGGAAGACCTACGCGATGTTGCAGGCGGGTCGGCAGCGTGCGAATGAAGGTGTCGGCGTGCTCGTCGGCATCGTTGAAACGCATGGGCGACATGAAACGGCCTCACTACTGGAGGGCATGCGTGTTTTGCCGCGCAGGAAGCTTGAGCATCGCGGCTTCACACTGGAGGAGTTTGACATCGACGCCGTGCTGCAGCAGCGGCCTGAGCTGGTGCTGGTGGATGAACTTGCGCACACCAACGTGCCCGGGTCGCGCCATGCGAAGCGCTACCAGGATGTGCTGGAACTGATCGATTCGGGCATTGACGTTTACACCACGCTCAACGTCCAGCACATCGACAGCCAGGTGGACATCGTGCGGCAGATCAGCGGCGTGGCGATCCAAGAAACCGTACCGGACTCCATCCTCGACCGTGCGCATGAGATTCAGCTCATCGACCTCAGCGTCGAGAAGCTGCTGGAGCGTATGGCGGACGGCAAAGTCTATCTCGGCGAGCGAGCCGAGGAGGCGGTGAGTGGCTTCTTCAAAGAAGGCAACCTCACGGCGCTGCGCGAACTGTCCCTGCGCTTCACCGCCGAGCAGTTGGACCGTCATCTGGAGGACATCCGCCGCGCCAAACGCGTCAGCAGTCCATGGAAAACCAATGCGCGCCTCATGGTAAAATCGTTACCTTGAAGCAGCTCCTCCGCGCCGTCTGGGGGCCGCAGGCGGAGGAGCAAAGCCAATACCTGCGCGTGTATGCCAACCACCTGCGCAAGAAGTTGGAAGGCTCAAGCTTGGAGATCAAAAACGAACCGGGTATTGGTTATCGTTTGGAGGAGACTTGAATCATCGAGCCGGTCCTTGTTTGAGCAATGAGAGCACTACGTCGGCAGGCACGGCTTCGTTGAGGGTCATGAGCGTGGGCGCGGCAGATTTGGCGGCAGGCTCTGCGGTGCGACTGGTGCCAAATAGCGGGCGAATGCGGGCCACGTGGCCGATGACGTTGCCATATTCGTCGAGAATGGCGGAGCCGCTGCTGCCTGGTGCCCAGTCGGCGCTGACATCCATACGATGCAGGAGCGGACTGGATTGAGAGACGGGTGAATGGAGCCGGTTTACCAGTCCGGAACTGAAGTGGCCGAGTACATCGCGCGGATCGCTGAAACAGTAGGCGGTGTCGCCCACCTGCACGTCGTGGCTCAAGGCCAGCGGCGTGAGATCATTCGCTGAGACGCGCAGGATGGCGGTGTCTGCGGTCTCGTTGGCGACGATGACAGCGTCGATGTTCATCACCTCGGTATCTCCCCGGACGACCACGGGAAATGCGGACGATGGCTTCATCGCGGCAGGCGGTGCGACCACATGGCGCGCTGTGACAACGACATCGAGCGCAATGGCGTACCCTCCCGCCAGGCTGGTATGCCAGCGATTGCACTTGGTGCATTGATAGACCCAACCAACCCGCACATGGGCGGCTGCGGCGCTTTTGGCGATCTCGCGCCCACGCAGAGGTGTGCTGGCAGGTGGAGCAAGTTCCACGCGAGTGGCAATGGGGTGATTTAATTGAGAGAGAAAGACTTCGGCAGAAATCAGTCTGCTTTCGGCGGCCAGCTTCTGCACGCGGGACACGAGCGGACTCGGTGGTGTGTTGGTTGTCGCTGATGGCGGAGGCTCGGCGGCGTGCTCGGTAACTATGGGGATTTCCTTGCCCAGATTCGCCAGGGCTTGCTTCACCGTACCGCGCAGAGCTTCGCCGCGCAGATTGGCCGTGGTGGCCACAATGCGGCCGGTGTCACCGTCGATGAGCCAGCAGGAGGGAATGCTGTGAACGCCGTATTGTTTCGCAATATCTCCCTGCCAGCTCCCGCCGTCGCAAATCTGCGGCCAAGTGATGTTTTTGGATTTTAGAAACTGGGGTAGGCTGGTAGCACCTTCTTCATTGTCCAGACTGATGCCGAGTACTGTGAATCCCTTGGAGGCAAACTCATCGTGTACACGGGTGAGTCCTGGTAGCTCGTTCAGGCAGGGTCTGCACCAGGTGGCCCAGAAGTCCAGCATCACCACCTTGCCTTTGTAATCGTCTGGGAATCGCACGGGCTTGCCGTCGATGGTTTTGGCTTCAAAGCGATGAGCAGGCTGGCCGACAACATCTGCCTGCGCCTGGCGCTGCTCTGCCAGAGAGGAGGCAAGGGGCAGCATCCAAAGTAAGAGCAGGAAGGGCTTCATAGCGGTCAGGGGTGGTGGGTTGAAAATGACCTCTGTCTTTTAGCGGAGTAGCAAGGATTAGCCCAGAAGAATTTCGTGGCGGCGTGAAGGCGAGGCGGGGCATTTTCAGTCATGCCTGGGTCATGATGGGGCATGAATTCAGGCTTTCCGTCTGGGAGCTGCTGTGATTAGTGGCGGGATGTCTCCGTCTCCGACCCAAGCTGACACCCCATCCCCACTCATACGCCGTGCTTGGCTGGTCGTGGGGTTATTGTTCCCCGTGGCGCTGCTGAACTATTTGGACCGGCAGATGATCGCCTCCATGAAGGTGTCCGTGATGGGCGACATCAAGGACATCGGCAGCGAGGAGAACTGGGGACACATGCTGGCGTCGTTCAAATGGGTCTATGCCATCTGTAGTCCCATTGGCGGGTACAT
>Ga0214171_1000249_pt1 | contig 19960 bp, 17 predicted proteins | sample TroBogEpilimnion_40_FD_153009 | JGI IMG/M metagenome (GOLD analysis project Ga0214171, IMG submission 153009) | Freshwater microbial communities from Trout Bog Lake, WI - 02JUL2007 epilimnion | ecosystem: Environmental > Aquatic > Freshwater > Lake > Epilimnion/Euphotic zone | place: Trout Bog... | reverse complement strand
CAGTTGATGGCTGGAAGCTGATGGGTGATTTGCGTTTTGGTGATCGCCTCGCTTCCGTTGATGGCCAGCATTCGATGGTGACTGGTATTTATCCGCAGGGTACTAAGCAGATATATAAAGTTACTTTTTCTGATGGCCGTCAAGCTGAGTGTTGTGACGAGCATCTATGGCGTGTAATGTATCGCGATTGGTCTGAACCGCGCGTTATTAATACAACTCGCCTAATGGAAATGCTTCAATGTGTTCGATATAAAAATAGATTGTGGATTGATCCAGTCTCAGGTGATTTTGGTCACTCTAATGGATTGCCGATTCATCCATGGGTATTGGGCGCATTACTAGGCGATGGAACTTTAGCGCTATCTCATGGCTCAGTGATGTTCTCAACTAAGTCGCCTGAGTTGATAGAGCGCATGAATTTACTTGCAAACTATGAGATGGAGTTGGTTCATGCTAACGCTTATGACTGGAGAGTAGTTTCCAAAGAAAGAATTGCTGCTAATGGTCAAAGGGCGGCTGTAAAAACAAATTACTTTAGAGCTGCTTTAGGTGAATTAGGAGTTTTAGGTTGCAGAAGTTTTGATAAATACATTCCCGCTACTTATTTAGAGGCAAATAAGACTTCTCGTCTCGCGCTGTTCCAGGGGTTAATGGATACCGATGGCTGGATTGAGAAGTGGGGTTCTATTCGCTTTTGTACAGCCAGCAAACAATTGTCTGAAGATGTCGCAACTCTAGCTAGATCATTAGGCGGCTTTTGCTCAATAGCGCATAAGCAACCAAGTTATACATACAAAGGTGAAAAGAAGCAGGGCCGCTTATCTTATGTTTTAAATATGAGCTTTGGCCCTGGTTTTGAGGCTTTCACCCTGCCTGAAAAGAAGGAAAGATTAAGAGCAAGTTGGGATCGTCAGCGCAGACTTTCATTTACTAGTATCGTCCCCTCCAGAATGTCGCAGGCGCAATGTATTTCAGTGAGTCATCCTCAAAGAACCTATGTAACTAATGATTATGTTGTTACTCACAATACTGCTTTTGCATTAAATATTGCAGAAAACGTTGCTCTGGCTGAAGGCTTGCCAGTAGTTGTGTTCTCTATGGAGATGTCGGGTGAGCAATTAGCCGCACGTCTATTGGGCTCAGTAGGGCGCGTCGATCAAAGCCGCATGCGTACTGGTAAGTTACAAGATGATGAGTGGCCACGTGTTACGGATGCGATTGCTCGTTTAAGTAATACCCAAATTTTGATTGATGAGACTGGTTCTTTGTCCAGCTTAGAGTTGCGCGCACGCGCACGTCGCATTGCCAGAAACTTTGGTGGCACGCTTGGTTTGGTGGTGATCGACTACTTGCAGTTGATGAGTGGTTCCGGTTCTGAGAACCGTGCTACCGAGATTTCTGAAATCTCTCGCTCACTCAAATCTCTCGCAAAAGAATTGCAGTGCCCGGTGGTTGCTCTCTCACAGTTAAATCGTGGCCTTGAGCAACGCCCTAATAAGCGTCCAATCATGTCTGACTTGCGTGAATCTGGTGCTATCGAGCAAGATGCCGACTTAATTATGTTCATCTATCGGGATGAGGTGTATCACCCAGATACAACTACCGATAAAGGTGTAGCAGAGATCATCATTGGTAAGCAGCGTAACGGTCCAATCGGTACAGTGCGCTTAAGCTGGCAAGGTCCGTATACCAAGTTTGATAACTTGGCGATGGGATCGATTGGTTACTCTTCTGGTGGATACGAGCCGTTCTAATTAATGAGTAATTAGGAAGCTTAGAGAAAGTGCTATTCACCCCAAAGATTGTCGATATCAGGGCACCATACGACGTGCTTCAGTAAATTTCGCGGCCCAATACGGTGTAGTGATGTAATCAAGACGTACTGTTCCTCCGGAACTCGGGGCATGTACAAATCTGCCTTGGCCTACATAAATTCCTGCGTGTGAATATTTTTCACCAGTAGTATTAAAAAATACAAGGTCCCCTGGAGCGGGTGGTTGCCCTTCAATACTTCTGCCTTTGCTGCTCATTAATTGAATAGTGCGCGGTAGTTTAATCCCGGCCGCTTTGTTATAAACATACACAATCAACCCGCTGCAATCAAAGCCACCCTTTGGAGTATTGCCGCCATAGCTGTAAGGAACATCTACTAAGCCCACCGCTGCAATCGAGATGTCTTCAGTACCAACGCTTGTATCTTGTTTAAATTGAGAGACTCTTGAAGAGGATCCTGATTTACCGCTAAATGTGCTGCACCCGCTGAGAATGAGCAAGCTACAAATAAAAATGCCGCACCCCAGGAGAGTGCGGCATGAGAGGGATCTCTTAGAGTGCGTCAGCAGCATGATCCGCAAGACGTGAACGTTCACCGCGAGCCAAAGTCACATGACCACCATGACGCCAGCCCTTGAAGCGATCGACTACATAGGTCAAGCCAGAAGAGCCTTCTGTTAAGTAAGGCGTATCAATCTGAGCGATGTTGCCTAAGCAAACAATCTTGGTTCCAGGGCCTGCACGAGTGACCAAGGTCTTCATTTGTTTTGGAGTGAGGTTTTGCGCTTCATCGATAATCACAAACTTACTAACAAATGTTCTGCCGCGCATAAAGTTCATGCTCTTCACTTTAATGCGGGAGCGAATTAGTTCTTGAGTTGCAGCACGACCCCATTCACCGGCACCACCATCCTCATTACGTTGTAGTACTTCGAGGTTGTCATCAAATGCACCCATCCAAGGCTGCATTTTTTCTTCTTCGGTGCCAGGTAGGAAGCCAATATCTTCACCAACTGGAACGGTAGCACGTGTAATGATGATTTCGTTATAGCGTTTACTATCAAGGACTTGCTCAAGACCTGCAGCCAATGCTAGCAAGGTTTTGCCGGTACCAGCTTGACCTAGAAGAGTCACAAAATCTACATCTGGGTTCATGAGTAAATTCATGGCAAAGTTTTGCTCGCGGTTGCGGGCAGTCACACTCCAGACATTGTTCTTCTGGTGAGAGAAGTCTCTCAACGTTTGTAGGAGTGCAGTCTTGCCATTAATTTCTTTAACCTGAGCATAGAAGGGTGTAGATCCATCTGGATTTTCTTGATAAACAAACTGGTTGACCAACATGCTTGGTACAGATGGTCCAGTTACACGGTAAAACATCGTGCCAGATTTGGAGTCAGCCCAGCTTTCCATGTCTTTGCCATGCTTGGGCCAAAAATCTGCTGGCAATGTCATCACTCCGGCATACATTAAGTCGCGATCTTCTAAAACTTGGTCGTTGAAATAATCTTCTGCTGGCAAACCAAGTGCGCGCGCCTTGATACGCATATTGATATCTTTTGATACCAACACCACTTCTTGTCCCTTGCGGGTTTTTTGGAGCTCACTGACGACTGCCAAAATCATGTTGTCGCCCTTACCTTCGGGAAGACCTTCAGGTAATGCTTGTGTAGAGAATTTAGTTTGGAAGAATAGGCGTCCTGTGACGTCTTGATTGCCTAACTTATTTAGCGGAATGCCATCATCTAGTGTTCCGCTAGTACCAGCAATCAACTGATCCAAAGATCTGCTGACTGTACGGGCATTACGAGCTACCTCAGTCATGCCTTTCTTATGATTGTCCAACTCTTCTAGAGTGGTCATTGGCAAGTAGAGGTCATGTTCTGAGAAGCGAAATAAGGAGCTTGGATCATGCATTAACACATTGGTATCCAATACAAACAAACTTGGAGGTCCAGTGCGAACCACACGCTTTGGTTTTGCTGGTATGGGCGCTTGGTTTTCATTCGGAATAGGATTGCGATCTGCTTTGATCTTTTCGAGAGCCACTTCTGCCGCAGATAAATCTTCTTCTGCGTCATTGGTCCAATCAATGGTTTCCATTACCACCGGTTTTGCTTGAACAGGGCGTTTCTTTAAGTCGGGAGTATCTTTGCGACTGAGCTTAACTTGATCAGCAATTTGAGTGGGGATTGGGGGCAGTGGCATTTACTCTCCTAAAAGAAAAAACCGCCAAGCGGAGTGCGTTGACGGTTTATTACGAAACTGGTTGTATTGAGGTTTGTGAAACTGAGGGGGTTGATCTCCGTACCTGATCTGAGATATTCAGGTTTCTGATTCAAACGAATTGTCAGACTTTCCCGTCGTTTGCGGTGCATATGAATTACTTTACCCCAAAATTTAGGGTTTGCAAGCACCTCAGATCAAATTGTTGTAAAAATTATTTAGTGGCTTGAGCTGCCTGTAATACCTCTGTCACATGACCCGGAACCTTAAGGCCACGCCACTCTTTGACTAGCTTGCCAGAGGAGTCAAATAGGAAGGTGCTGCGCTCCACGCCCCGCACCTGCTTGCCATACATATTCTTCATTTTCATGACGCCAAAGATCTGGCAAAGCTTTTCTTCGGTATCGGCAACTAACTCAAAAGGGAGTTCAAGTTTGCTACGGAAGTTGTCGTGTGACTTGAGGCTATCTCGGGAAACCCCTACCACTAGGGCATTAGCTTTGGTGAAGGCTTCAATATTGTCCCTGAATTCACCAGACTCAGCAGTGCATCCTGGTGTCATATCTTTAGGATAGAAGTAGAGGACCAGTTTTTTTCCTTTCGCGGACGCTGGCGAAAACGTTAGTCCAGAGGTTGCTGGAATTGCACACTGTGGTATTGGTTGACCGATGGCTACTGTCATGATGATCCTTCGTTGGTTAATTTTCTCTAGGGTCTATAAGTCTTATGAGATTAATTAGCTGTTTTGAATAATTAAATCGCCGCTGCGATTGGGGATTTCACCCCAAGTTAGCGGCAGTACTGCTATTTTATCGAGTTGTTTGGTGGCTTCCCAGGATTTGTGCAGTTCGCCCATGGTAACAAGGTCGTGGCCTTGATTTAGCCATCCAACTAGTAACTTCTCAAATGCAGGTAATAGCTTTTGACCCTCAAGTTCAGCGTGCAGTGTGAATACTTGGTCATTAGGGTTGCTCTGAGTAATTTCTAGTAGTTTTTTAACGGCACCAAACTCATCTGCGCCATCAATGCCAATAAGCTCATCAAAGGTGGGAAGGGTTGTTGGGTATTGCACATGCTTTGCTTTGCCAGAAGGTAGTGATGGAAGGGCAAGACGATAAGGCATGAGATTAGGTTCTGCTCTACCGTCAGATGAGTAAGCAATGCCCCATTGATCAAGTTGCTCAAAAGCGATTTCATTCATCTGCCAGCCAGCTGCGCCATAAGTGACTGGCGCGTGACCAAAGATTTCGACAAAGCGATCCCAGCTTTTCTGCATCATCGCCTTAGTCCAAGATGCGTCTTGATTGCGAACGGCATCTTGCCACGCAACGTGATCCCACGTATGAATTCCCGTCTCATGACCTGCTTTATCAATTGCACGCATTTCCGCGGCAGCTTTTTTGCCAATATCTGGACCAGGAATGAGAACGCCGTAAAGAAGGGTCTTCATGCCGTAATGCTCAACGACAGAGGTGCGACTCACTTTTTTTAGAAAGCCTGGACGAAGGACTCGCTTTAGTGCCCAGCCAGTGTGGTCAGGACCAAGGCTAAATAAGAAGGTGGCTTTTAAGCCAAAGCGCTCGAGGCTACGTGCAAGATTGGGTACACCCTCTTTAGTGCCACGTAAGGTATCAACATCAACCTTGAGCGCAATCTTAGCCATGAATCCTTAATTTACTTACGCTTATTCTTTATCAACGAGGTGACGTGCTTTTTCAACGTCCCCACGATAGGCTTCAAAAATATTTTTGAGCGCATCAGACATCGTAGTACTTGGCTTCCAGCCTAATTCACTCATGGTGTTATCAATCGCTGGCACACGGTTCTGCACATCTTGATAGCCTTCACCATAGTAAGCGCCAGAAGTAGTTTCTACGATCTTCACCTCATTGGCATTCTTTGCGTACTCTGGAATGCTACGTGCGATCTCTAGCATCTGATTTGCCAGTTCACGAATCGAGTGATTGTTCTTTGGATTGCCGATGTTGTAGATCTTACCGTTAGCAACACCATCTTTGTTGTCAATGATGCGCATTAAAGCATCGATACCATCATCAATGTAAGTAAAGGCTCTTTTTTGTGCGCCACCATCAACAACGTTGATAGATTCGCCGCGAACAATATGACCCAAGAACTGAGTCACTACACGGGATGAACCTTCTTTTGGTGTATAGATGCTATCTAGGCCAGGGCCAATCCAGTTAAATGGGCGGAAGAGGGTAAAGCGTAAGCCTTCCATGCCATAACCCCAAATCACACGATCCATCAATTGCTTAGAGCAAGCGTAGATCCAGCGCGGCTTATTAATTGGACCATAAACCATATTTGATTTAGATGGGTCGAACTCGCCGTCTTCACACATTCCATACACTTCGGAAGTTGATGGAAAGACCAAATGCTTTTTGTATTTCACGGCAGAGCGTACGATCGGCAAGTTAGCTTCGAAGTCGAGCTCAAATACTTTCAGTGGCTGCTGTACATAAGTAGCAGGAGTTGCAATCGCAACTAAGGGCAAGATGACATCACATTTACGGATGTGATATTCAACCCATTCTTTATTGATGGTAATGTCGCCTTCAAAAAAATGCATGCGTTGATGATTGATTAAGTCACCAAGGCGATCGTTTTGCATATCCATGCCGTAAACATCCCAATCGGTTGTCTCGAGAATGCGCTTGGAAAGGTGGTGGCCAATAAAACCGTTAACACCAAGAATGAGTACTTTTTTCATCTTTACTGCCTCGTTTTAATCTAATAAGTGTTGCTACTCAGTTGCCATTTAATTGCTAGCTGGAAACCATTTCAATATTTCTACTGCCTGATGGTCACCACAAATGCCGAATACTCGATTATCAACCACTTGGATGCCATAAACCCCAAGATCGAGGTTAGATGGAAATGGGCCTTTTAGGTTAGTGCGGGCCACAATCATGGTCTTACCATCATGGTCCGTAAAGGCTCCAGGATAAGGGGGTGCAACTGCTCGAACGAGGTCATGAACCTGTTTTGCAGTCTGATACCAGTCAATTTGCCCATCAGCGGGCTTGCGGCCACCAAAATAGCTCCCTTTTTGGAGCTCATTAGGCTTCCTAGGAACTTTTCCCTTCAAAAGGCTGGGCAACACTGAATCGATCACGCTGACTGCCGCCTGACTGACCTTGGCAAACACATCGGTAGCTGTTTCATCTGGGCCAATATTTACAGCGACTTGTCCAACGATATCGCCTGCATCGGGTTTTACTTCCATGACGTGTAATGTTGCGCCTGTCTCAGTTTCACCATGAAGAATGGCCCAATTGACTGGTGCACGCCCGCGATACTTTGGTAGTAGTGAGCCGTGCATATTTAAAGCCGCAATTTTGGCGCAAGCCAAAATCTGCTCCGGAATCATGAAGCGATAGTAGAAGGAGAAAATGTAATCCGGGGCTAGCGCCTGTATCTTCGGAATTAAACCGACTAACTCATGAGCGCTTGGTGTGATGAATAGAATATTTTTCTCGGCACACAATTTGGCGACACTCCCAAACCAAACATTCTCATTGGGGTCATCTTGGTGCGTAACTACTAGATCAATTTGTATGCCCGCATTGAGAAGCGCTTTTAGGCAATTAACACCTACATCGTGATAAGCAAAGACGACTGCGTGCAATTATTTTTTCTCTAAAACGGTTTGCACTACATAGCGTGGGCGCTTGCGAATTTGCTGATAGATACGACCAATATATTCACCCAAAAGACCAAGTCCAAAGAGCATCACACCAATCAAGAAGAAGGTGAGAGCGAAGAGGGTAAATACCCCCTCAACCTCAGCACCCAGAAGGAATCGACGCACCAGGAGGTAGACGAATAAGCTACCTGCAGCAAGGGACAGAAGCATGCCAAGTATTGAGAAGATCTGTAGTGGCATGATCGAGAAGCCGGTAACGAGGTCAAAGTTCAAGCGAATGAGTTGGTATAAGCTATATTTAGATTCACCCGCAAAACGCTCTTCGTGCTTGACAGTAATTTCTACTGGGTTTGCAGAGAAGGTATATGCCAGTGCTGGAATAAAAGTATTGCTTTCATCGCATTGCAGCACTAGGTCAACAATGCGGCGACTGTAACCACGTAACATACAACCTTGGTCAGTCATCGTGATGCGTGTAATGTTTTCACGTAAACGATTCATGGCGCGTGAAGCAAACTTTCTGAAAAAGCTATCTCGACGATCAGCACGAATAGTGCCAACGTAGTCATGACCTTTTAATAACTGCTCAGTTAAAGCATCAATTTCTTCCGGAGGATTTTGTAGATCTGCATCCAAAGTAATGATGTGTTCGCCTTTGGCGTATTCAAAGCCAGCCATGATGGCCATATGTTGACCAAAGTTACTGTGAAATAAAACAGCGCGAGTCACATCAGGGCGCAATTCGACTTGCTTAGAGAGAATACCGGCGGAACGATCTTTACTGCCATCATTCACGAATACGATTTCGTAGCTAATCTTGCGTTTGGCAGCTAGCTCATCCAATGCTGGATAGAGGCGATCAAATAGCGCCTGTAGGCCGTCTTCCTCGTTGTAGACAGGAATAACAATGCTGAGCATTGGGTTGGCAGCTAAATTTGCAGTCATGCTGCAATTTTGCCTGATTCTGAGCTTCTAACCTAAGAACCTCAGTTTTTACGGTATTTCAGCAAGATTCCGACTAATCCACTGGCTATACGGCCAATATCTTCATCTGCCATGGCTGGAAATAAAGGAAGGGTCAGAATGGATTTACCAATGCGTTCAGCAATGGGCGTGTTCGATGTTTTATAGCCCTGGTTTTTGTACAGAGTAAAGCCGGTAATGGCGGGGTAATGAACACCGGTGCCAATACCCAAATCTTTTAACTCGGCCATTACTTGGGCGCGATCACAATTCAATTGATCTAATGGCAGGACAACTTGAAACATGTGCCAGTTACTATCGGTGAAGTTTTCCACAGGAAGTTCTAACTGCAAACCTTCTAATCCAGCAGATTTCAATTTAGCGCGAATGACATCAAAGTATTGATGTGCAAGTTCTGTGCGACGAGATTGATATGCGGGAAGTTGCTTGAGCTGTTCAAGTCCAATTACCGCATTCACATCGGTCAAGTTATCCTTGCCACCCAATACATCAACATCCATTCCATCCATGCCTTGACGAGTTAATCCTTGAAGACGGAACTTCTCAGCCAGCTTTGCTTCTTCCGCATTATTTAGCACAAGACAACCACCTTCAACTGTAGTGAGGTTCTTGTTAGCCTGGAAGCTAAAGCTCACTAGATCACCAAAGCTACCAATCTTCCGACCTTTCCATTGCGAGCCAAAAGCTTGCGCAGCATCTTCAATGACGCGAATTTTATATTGCTTAGCCAAAGAGTAGAGTCGATCCATATCAACCGGTAATCCAGCCAAATAGACAGGCATGATTGCGCGTGTCTTTGGTGTAATTGCTGTAGCTACTTTATTGAGATCCATGTTGCGGGTAATCGGATCAATATCTACAAAGACTGGTTTTGCGCCAACACTCAAAATCACATTTGAGGTGGCTACCCAAGAGATTGGGGTGGTAATCACTTCATCGCCTGGACCAATGCCCGCAACTTGCAAAGCGATTTTCATTGTGGCAGTGCCATTAGCAAAGCAGCGTACCGGACGATCGCCAAAGTACTTACTTAAGGTGGATTCAAACTCTGCCAACTTAGGGCCCGATGTCACCCAGCCTGAACGCAATACCTCTGCAACAGCATCAATCGTTTCTTGATTAAAGCTGGGGCGCGTAAAAGGAATAAAGGGAATGAGTGGAGGCTTAGACTCTGACATAAGCTTCTATATTACTGCGTCACGTTTGCTGTATCTAGGTGTTTCACAATCACTCTGCGAGAGTCGCGATCGACCTCCTGCATTGGAAAGCTTTGAGCCTTTAGAGCATCAAATTGCTCGGGAACCATTAATGCGTAAGCCGTTTGGTCCTCTTGCCAGCGGGTAATGAATGCTTCCAGTGTTGGCATCCAAAGCTCTGGTTCCTGATTAACGCCAAATTCAAGCTCATCGGGAGATTCCACCATGATCATAGTTCTGCCTAAATAGAAAGGTACAGTGTGATCTAAAAGACGCACAGAATAGAAATTCACTTTTTCGGGAATAGAGGCTTTGACTCGTGTAACTAAATCGATACCAGAGACTGCACGACCTAAAGTCTCATGACCAGTTCCAGCGATGATGGCGCACAGAAAAAATCCACAAGCAAAACTCACAATACTTTGAATACCATTACGCTTACTTTGCCATGCAGCATAAGCACTAAAACTCACAAGCGCTACCAATGCAGTAACTACCCAATAGGTGTATTGCGAATACGCTTCAATTTCGTCAGGTCTTGCTTGCTTGCCAATCGCATCTAAAAAGAAAAATCCAATGCATCCGAGTAGTACAAAACCAAGTGCCTGTAACTTCCATGGCAATGCCATGGTGTTGGTGTGACCTAATAAGCGATCCAAGCGATTACCAATGATCAATGCGAGTGCGGGAAAAACAGGAATGATGTAGCCCGGCAACTTCGAGTGAGATACGCTGAAGAACGCAAAAATAACCACAAACCAGCACACTAATAACCAGCTTGGCGAAAACTCACGACGACGCTCAGTCCAAGCCTGAATAAGCGAGCCAGGGATTTGTAGGGCCCACGGTAACAGGCCAATCAGGAGTAGTGGTACGAAGTAATAAATGGGTCCTGTTCTGCTGTGCGCATCTTGTGTGAAGCGTTGTAGATGCTCATGGATGAAGAAAAATTCAAGAAACTCAGGATTACGTTGTGCGACTAATACAAACCAAGGCGCTGTGATTGCGAAGAATAAAATGGTTCCGCTAAACAAGCGCAAGCGAGTCCAGATTTTCCAATCCCATGCACTAATGGAGTAGGCAATCAATACCATTGCTGGAATTGCTGCGCCAATTACGCCCTTAGATAAAGTCGCCAATGCCATGAACACCCAGCAAGCCCACATCCAATTGCGACAACTATTTTTATTCTGAGAAGTTTGTGCAATTAACAGGCTACACAAAGCGGCAACTAAAAATGAGGAAAGGCCCATGTCTAGTGAGTTGAAGTGACCGCTGATAACCCACATAGGACTTGATGCAAGAACAACCGCAGCTAACCATCCTGATCTCGCATTAAAGATTCGTGCACCAGTAAAACCAACAATAAGAATCGTTAAGAATCCAGTGAGTGCTGTCCACAGACGTGCTTGCCAATCACCAATACCAAAAACCTGAAATGCAGCTGCGGTAGCCCAAGCTTGTAATGGCGGTTTTTCAAAATACTTGTAGCCGTTATAACGTGGTGTGATCCAGTCACCAGTTACCAACATTTCGCGAGCAATTTCTGCGTAACGCCCCTCATCTGAAGGAATGAGATGGCGGTAATTGAGGGTGCCAAACCATAGCAAGCCATAAATAATGACGAGTAGCAAAATCTTGCCTGGATGCAGGGCGGATGACTGCCGAATTTGGCCAAATTGCATTAGGTGGGTTCCACAATCAAGGCCAAGAGGACTTGGCGTCCTTCGCCCACAAGGATGTTGTAAGTTCTGCAGGCAGCTTGAGAATCCATGATTTCAAAGCCAATTTTTGCGGAAATCAGGCCTTTTAAGAGTTCTGGCTTCGGAAAGCGCTGACGGCTTCCAGTCCCAATTAGGATTAATTCTGGTTTTAAATCAACGAGTTGCGTGAAATCTTTGGCTTCTAGGCCCTCAAAATTCTGGACTGGCCACTGAGAGATGGCGCCATCCGAGCTAAGGACAACAGCGTGGGCGTAAGGAGTCTTATTGATCTCTACGTAGCCATCGCCGTAGCCAGTGATCGTATTCGCTCCGGAATGGGGGTCAGATTGAAGCTTCAAGTGGACTCTCTGTCATAATTATGTGGATTATAGCTAGCTGTTTTTTCTCATATTTCAAGAACTTACCCTTAAATTTATTGTGAAACCAATCCTAAAGTCCCAAAAGCTCAATAACGTCTGTTACGACATACGTGGGCCGGTGCTCGAGCTTGCTCAGCGCATGGAGGAAGAGGGTCACAAAATCATCAAATTAAACATCGGAAACGTAGGGGTTTTCGGTTTCGACCCTCCTGAAGAGATTCAGTTGGACATGATTCGCAATTTAAGCAATGCCTCAGCCTACTCGGATTCCAAAGGTATCTTTGCTGCTCGTAAAGCCATCATGCAGTACTGCCAAGAAAAAGGCATTCAAGGCGTTGCCCTAGACGATGTGTATACCGGCAACGGCGTTTCCGAGCTCATCGTTCTTTCGATGAACGCGCTCTTGAATGATGGCGATGAAGTCTTAGTACCAATGCCAGATTACCCACTGTGGACTGCTGCAGTCAGTTTGTCTAGTGGTACGCCTGTGCACTATCTTTGTGATGAATCCAAAGATTGGGCTCCAGATTTAAATGATCTACGTAAAAAAATTACACCTCGCACTAAAGCAATTGTGGTGATTAATCCGAATAATCCAACTGGTGCGATTTACTCTAAAGAAGTTTTGCTGGAGTTGACGCAAATTGCTCGCGAGCACGGTTTGATTTTGTTTGCCGACGAGATCTACGACAAGATGTTGTACGACGGTGAGAAACATATCTCACTTGCCTCTTTGTCTACAGATGTGGTCACCATCACTTTCAACGGCCTCTCTAAGAACTACCGCTCATGCGGCTATCGAGCTGGCTGGATGATCGTTTCAGGCGATAAAGAAATGGTCCGTGATTACATCGAAGGTTTGAATATGCTTGCCTCGATGCGTCTCTGTGCAAACGTGCCAGGTCAGTATGCAATTCAAACAGCGCTTGGCGGGTATCAAAGTATTGATGACTTAGTAAGTGAGGGTGGCCGTCTTGCTAAGCAGCGCGATCTCGCCTGGAAATTAATTACTGATATTCCTGGTGTCTCTTGTGTCAAGCCAAAATCTGCTTTGTACTTATTTCCGAAGTTAGATCCTGAGATCTATCCGATTGAAGATGATCAACAGTTTGTTGCTGATCTTTTAAAGGAAGAAAAAGTATTATTAGTACAGGGCTCCGGATTTAACTGGGCGAAACCTGATCACTTCCGTGTAGTGTTCTTACCTCATGAAGATGTTCTCAAGGAGGCTATTGGTCGTCTTGCACGTTTTCTAGAACGTTATCGTAATAAGCACAGCCGTAAGGCAGCTTCAACTGTAGCAAAGTCATCATGAAACCGATTCAGGTAGGTCTATTAGGTATTGGCACTGTTGGTGCTGGCGTATTCACAGTTCTCGAGCGGAACCAAGATGAGATTCAACGTCGAGCTGGGCGTGGTATCCGCATTAATACCGTTGCCGACTTAAATGTAGAGCGCGCTAAAGAATTGGTGAAAGACCACGCACAAGTGGTCAGTGACGCGCGTGCCGTAATCAATAATCCAGAGATTGATATTGTTGTTGAGCTTATTGGTGGTTACGGTATTGCAAAGGACTTGGTTCTTGAGGCCATCGCTGCTGGCAAGCATGTTGTTACTGCCAATAAGGCATTGATTGCTGTACACGGTAATGAGATTTTTAAAGCCGCACATGCTAAAGGTGTGATGGTTGCTTTTGAAGCGGCTGTTGCTGGTGGTATTCCAATCATTAAGGCTTTGCGCGAAGGCTTAACTGCCAACCGTATTGAATGGGTCGCCGGTATTATCAATGGCACAACCAATTTCATCTTGTCAGAAATGCGCGACAAAGGTTTAGATTTCGGAACTGTTCTGAAAGAAGCGCAGCGTTTAGGTTACGCAGAAGCGGATCCTACTTTTGATATTGAAGGCGTTGATGCTGCGCATAAAGCAACCATCATGAGTGCGATTGCATTTGGTATTCCAATGCAGTTTGAAAAAGCGCACATTGAAGGCATTACTAAATTAGACGCAATTGACATTAAATACGCAGAGCAATTGGGTTATCGCATCAAGTTGCTAGGTATTGCAAAGAAAACTTCTTCAGGAGTCGAGTTGCGCGTGCATCCAACATTGATTCCTGCCAAGCGTTTGATTGCGAACGTTGAGGGCGCTATGAATGCTGTCCAGGTATTTGGAGATGCTGTAGGCACTACTCTGTACTACGGTAAAGGTGCCGGTTCTGAGCCAACTGCTTCAGCAGTGATTGCCGACTTAGTTGATATCACTCGTTTACTAAGTGCTGATGCCGAGCATCGCGTGCCTTACCTGGCCTTCCAACCAGGTGCTGTGCATGACACACCTGTATTGCCAATTGGTGAGATCACTACGAGTTACTATTTGCGCCTGCGCGTAGCCGATCAAGCTGGTGTACTGGCTGATATCACAAAGATTTTGGCATCACATGGTGTTTCAATCGACGCACTCTTGCAAAAAGAAGCTGATGAAGGCGAGAGTCAAACTGATTTAGTAGCTTTGACTCACGAAACCAAAGAAAAGAATATGCTTGCCGCAATCCAAGAGATTCAAGATCTCAAAACAGTGGCCGGCGAAGTGGTGAAGATCCGTTTAGAAAATCTGTCTTAAGCAAATTTAGCAAAATACATGCGTTACCAATCTACTAGGGGCAATAGCCCACAACAATCCTTTTTAGAAATTTTGTTAGGTGGATTAGCGCCTGATGGCGGCTTGTATTTGCCAACTCAGTATCCTATGGTGACATCGGCGCAATTAGATTCATGGCGCGGTTTGTCATATGCTGATCTTGCTTATGAAGTCTTGAGTCTTTACTGTGACGATATTCCTGAAGCAGATTTGCGAGCACTCTTGCACAAAACCTATACCGAGCAGGTGTATTGCAATGGTCGTCCTGAAGACAATGCTAAAGATATTACCCCGATACATTGGTTAGGTGAAGAGCATGGCACTCGCATTGGCCTCTTAAGCCTTTCGAATGGCCCGACTTTAGCTTTTAAAGATATGGCGATGCAGTTACTTGGTAATCTCTTTGAATACGCTTTGAAGAAAGAAGGTCAGCAGCTCAATATTTTGGGTGCCACCTCTGGTGATACCGGGAGCGCTGCTGAGTACGCAATGCGCGGTAAAGAGGGTGTCAAAGTATTTATGCTCTCACCACGCGGCAAGATGAGCTCTTTCCAATCTGCGCAAATGTATTCCTTGCAAGACCCTAATATTTTTAACTTAGCAGTAGCCGGCGTCTTTGATGATTGCCAAGATATTGTTAAGGCAGTGAGTAATGATCATGCATTTAAGGCTAAGAATAAAATTGGTACTGTGAACTCCATTAACTGGGGTCGTGTGGTTGCTCAGGTGGTGTATTACTTCCAAGGTTATCTCCTGGCAACTAAGTCCAGCTTGGAAAAAGTTTCATTTACTGTGCCTTCTGGTAACTTTGGCAATATCTGCGCAGGTCATATTGCTCGCATGATGGGGCTGCCTATTGAGCATTTGATAGCCGCTACAAATGAGAATGATGTGCTCGATGAGTTCTTCCGCACCGGCGTCTATCGTGCGCGCAAGTCTGCTGAGACGCTGCATACGTCTAGCCCATCCATGGATATCTCGAAAGCGAGTAACTTTGAGCGCTTTGTATTTGATTTCATGGGTCAAGATGGCAAAACTACTGCAGCGATGTTTAAGCAAGTAGATGAGGCTGGCGGCTTTGATATCTCAAAAGAGGCAGTCTTTAAGGAGCTGGGTAAGTATGGCTTCCAATCTGGCCGGAGTACTCATGAGAATCGCTTAGAAACTATTCGCGATATTGATCAACGCTATGGTGTCATGATTGATACGCATACTGCCGATGGTGTGAAGGTCGCTCGTGAGCATCTTCAAGCTGGTATTCCGATGATTGTTCTCGAGACTGCCCTGCCAATCAAGTTTGAAGAAACAATTGAAGTAGCCTTAGGCCGTCCAGCTGAGTGCCCACCTGCATTTAAAGATATTAAGTCTAAGCCTCAACGTGTCGTGAATATCGATGCAGATGTGAGCCAAGTCAAAGATTTCATCACAACACATTTGGGTTAATTCTGGATTAATGTTTAATCTAGAAAAATTCAAGTAATAAAGAGCCATCCTATGACTAAGCCACCGATGTTGACTGCACAGCAGGCTTTAGATCATTTGCTTTCTCATGCTCAGCCTGTGATCGAGATGGAGGGCGTGGCAACGCAAGCCGCCTTAGGTCGGGTGCTTGCTGAAAACGTCAATAGCCTAGTAGATGTGCCCCCACTAGATAACACCTCGATGGATGGCTATGCCGTTAGAACTGCTGATACCCAAAGCCCTGGAGGCGTGCTGAAAATTGCACAACGCATTCCGGCTGGCTCGATGGGGACTCAATTACAGTCAGGTACTGCCGCTAGAATATTTACTGGCGCACCAGTGCCGCCAGGTGCTGATGCCGTAGTGATGCAAGAGGATTGCATAACAGACAGCGAGACCAGTCAGGTAACCATTAATATTGCACCAACATCAGGCCAATGGATTCGTCGTAAGGGCGAAGATTTAACTGCTGGCAAGACCTGTTTAATGGCCGGTACTTTTTTGCGCCCACAGGAGTTGGGTGTAGCTGCTTCTGCAGGGTTGACTCACTTAAACGTGAAACGTCGCGTCAAAGTAGCTGCATTTTTTACTGGCGATGAGTTGGCTTTACCGGGTGAGCCCTTAAAACCAGGTGGAATTTACAACTCGAATCGCGATACCTTATTAGCATGCCTGAAGTCACTTGGATGTGATGCAAGCGATTTGGGCATTGTTCCGGATCGTTTGGATGCCACTCGTGATGCATTGCGTAAAGCAAGTAAAGATCATGATTTGATTATTACATCAGGTGGCGTATCGGTTGGGGAAGAGGATCACATCAAGCCAGCAGTTACTGCAGAGGGAAGATTGGATCTTTGGCAAATTGCGATTAAGCCTGGTAAGCCACTGGCATTTGGTGCGGTTCGAAAATCAGATCAAGCCAAGGATGGTGAAGCCTGGTTCATTGGTTTACCAGGTAACCCAGTTTCTAGCTTTGTAACATTCTTGTTATTCGTGCGTCCCTTCATTCTCAAACTACAGGGCCGCGAAGCTAAGCAGCCTCCGTCCTATTTCATGCGTGCAGATTTTGATTGGTTAAAAGTTGATCGCCGGAATGAGTTCTTGCGTGTCAAGGTTAATGAGCAGGGCGGCTTAAACCTATTTCCTAATCAAAGCTCCGGGGTTCTCACGAGCGCCTCTTGGGGTGATGGTTTAGTAGATTGTCCGCCAAACCAGCCTATTAAGACTGGAGATTTGGTTAAGTACATCCCCTTTGATGCGCTACTCAAATAATCGGTTTACGATTACCCAATGAAACTCGAATTACGATTTTTTGCCTCACTGCGTGAAGCGCTTGGTGTTTCCCAAGAGGGCCTTACTATTCCAGATAGCATAAAAACAATTGCTGATCTCAGGAACTATCTTACCCAGCGCGGCAATCCATGGTCCGAAGTTTTGGCAGATGGAAAAGTATTACGCTGTGCCTTAAATCAGCATATGGTTGATGCAAATGCCCCATTGCAAGATGGTGCTGAAGTGGCTTTCTTTCCGCCAGTTACCGGGGGCTGATGTGCCGATCCAGATTCAAGAAAATGATTTTGATGTCAGCGCTGAAATAGCAAATTTGCGCAAAGGTGATCCACGTGTAGGTGCGGTAGTAACTTTCTTGGGCACTGTGCGGGATATGAATGACGGCAGCCAAGTAAAAGGTATGACGCTTGAGCATTATCCCGGCATGACGGAGAAGGCCTTACAAGAAATTCTGGATCAAGCCAAAGCACGATGGGATATTTATCAAACTCTGGTGATTCATCGTGTTGGGCCTTTAATGCCTGAAGACCAAATTGTGCTGGTGGCAGTAACCAGTGCGCACAGAGGCGAAGCTTTTACTGCCTGTGAGTTCATCATGGACTACCTAAAGACGGCAGCTCCTTTTTGGAAAAAAGAAGATACCCCTGATGGTACTCGCTGGGTGGATGCACGTGTAACTGACGAAGCTGCAATGGCTCGTTGGGTTAAAAAATAATTCCCACTTAACAGTTCTATTTTTTTCTTATGTCGTCTTGCTAATGGTGCAAGCGCATGCATCAAAGCGTGTGCTAATGCACCATCTAAGGGAATTCCTTAGTAATTACCCGAAAATTTAGATCAAAATACATCTAGAAAGTAATTCAGAAGTTTTGATCTAACAATAAACCGGAGATTGATATGACTTCAGCTGTTATGGGTGCAGAAAATACTAGTAAGAACCCCCTAAAGTCGAAATGGGTGCAATTGGCTTTAGGAGTCATTTGCATGATGTCCATTTCTAGTCCGCAGTATGTATGGGCTTTGTTTACAAAACCCATCATGGGTCAGCTCGGTGTTACTTTGACAGAGCTGCAGATTACATTTTCGATCTTGATTGTCTTGCAGACTTTCTTCTCACCATTTCAGGGTTATTTAGTCGACAAGTTTGGTCCTCGCCTATTGTTATCTATTGGCACGATCCTGACGGGTGCAAGCTGGGTTCTTTCAGCTAATCTCACTACCGTTTCCAATCTTTACCTCACCTACGGCGTGTTAGGTGGTTTGGGTACCGGCATTGTTTACGTCGGTGTTGTTGGTTTGATGGTTCGCTGGTTTCCAAATAATCGTGGCTTTGCAGTAGGTATGGTTGCTGCTGGTTATGGTATTGGCGCATTACTCACTACCTTCCCAATTTCTTCTAGTTTGACTGAGACAGGTATTCAGGGCACGTTAACACTCTTTGGCTACATTATCGGCGCTGTTGGTTTATTGGCTGCACAAGGCATTCGTGTCCCGCATGCTGATCGTGTGCAAACAGCTGATCAAAAAGAAGCTGCTGCAACTGGGGTTGCGCCAAAGACAATGTTAAAGACACCAGTATTTTGGTTAATGTTTTTAATGATGTCCATGATGTCTACATCGGGATTGATGGTGATTTCTCAAATGGGTGCATTTGCAAAAGACTTTGGTATTACATCAGCAATGGTTTTTGGTATGGCTGCCTTACCTTTAGCTTTAACCATTGATCGCGTTACTAACGGCTTAACTCGACCAATATTTGGCTGGATATCTGACCGTATTGGGCGTGAATACACCATGACTATTGCTTTTGGTTTAGAGGCTCTTGCCATGTTTGCTTGGGTGATGACGCGATCTGATCCTGTGATGTTTGTGTTACTTTCAGGTATCGTGTTCTTTGGTTGGGGTGAGATTTTCTCTTTGTTCCCATCTACCTTGACCGATACATTTGGTCAAAAGCATGCAACTACAAACTATGGCTTCTTGTATATGGCTCAAGGCGTTGGTTCCATTATTGGGGCTCCAGTTGCAGCCTACATTCATGGTGTAACTGAAAGCTGGCTCCCTGTATTTGCCATCATGATTGTTTTAGATGCTACAGCAGCTATCCTGGCATTCTTTGTGCTCAGACCAATGCGTGCCAAGTACATGAAGACACGTGCAGCATAAGTTGTAATTTGAGAACAAAAAAGCTACCAACTTGGTAGCTTTTTTTAATGTCACAAGAATATCATTTGGTATTAGAACGAGCTCACTGCGCCATCACTCCTAGGATCCCATCCACCCTGGAGTATCCCTGACGGATTGCGAATGATGCAACCTGAATGACCAACAGTTTCATCAAAGTTATCCAGCATTTCAATTTCATGGCCTAAAGCATGAAGCTCTTTAGCAACCGAAGGACTGAAGCGCGACTCCAATTTCAAGCTGTCACTGGTTTGTCCCCAGGTTCTACCTAAAAGCCAGCGTGGACGACTAATAGCATCTTGCGGATCAAGACCGTAAGTTGCTGTACGAGTAAATACTGCGCACTGGGTTTGTGGCTGACCATCTCCGCCCATTGTTCCGTAAACCATGGAGCGACCATCCTTAAATAAAGCCATTGCTGGATTCAGAGTATGAAAAGGCTTGCGATACGGCTCGAGG
>Ga0214171_1000248_pt1 | contig 19976 bp, 19 predicted proteins | sample TroBogEpilimnion_40_FD_153009 | JGI IMG/M metagenome (GOLD analysis project Ga0214171, IMG submission 153009) | Freshwater microbial communities from Trout Bog Lake, WI - 02JUL2007 epilimnion | ecosystem: Environmental > Aquatic > Freshwater > Lake > Epilimnion/Euphotic zone | place: Trout Bog... | reverse complement strand
ATGACCTTGACTCACCATATGGCGCACTACAGAGTTATCAGGCTGCAAATCCAGAATGTAGTATTTATTGATGCATGGTGGCACCATCAAATAGGGGCGTTCAAATACTTGCTCGGTCAATGGTGTGTATTGAATAAGCTCAAACAACTCATTACGAAATACCACATGACCTTCTGTTGTAGCAATATTTTTACCCACTTCAAAAGCAGACTCATCGGTTTGAGAAACCTTGCCTTTTTTCATATCCCCCAATAAGTTCACAATTCCTTTTTGAATGGATTGTCCTTGGGAGCTAATAATGCTTTCCAAAACTTCAGGATTGGTAGCTATAAAGTTTGAGGGTGATAGTGCATCTATCATTTGCTCTGTTGTAAACAGAATTTTTTGCTTTTGCTTTTCATCTGCATCTACTGCGTTGGCTAATGCCATCAAGTGTTTAGAATTGAGTAAATAGGTAGCGGCAATGACTTTGCTCCAAGAGGAATGCCATGCCTTGCCTGCAAAACGACGATCCTTAACCTCAATTGCTTCAGGATTAGTTGCAATATGCGCTAACTCTGTGAAATATTCTTTTTGAATTTCGGATAAGCGCTCTGGCGGAATTAGCGCCATATGATGTGGTGCCAAAGAAGGCGTTGCACCGGTATTCATGCCTGCAAACATAGTAGTCTCTTCAATTAGTTAGGACCATTCTCCGCCCTTAAGCACTAGAGAGTTATACGCAAATACCCTAGCCCTAAGGATAATTTAGTAGTTACCCTCATGAGTACTACTATAACCATTTTTAATCCAAATAGCCGAGGCGAATCTACCAGTTTGCCCATCGCGACGATAAGAAAAAAACCGCTTTTGATCCTTGACGGTGCAATATCCCCCGCCAAAGATGGACATAACACCACAAGCCTCGAGACGCGTGATGGCTAATTGATAAATATTGGCCAGGTATTTGCCGGGCTTATTGGGGAGTGCTTTAAATGAATTTTCAGCAACGGGAGTGCCAGAATCTGTAAAAGCAGACACTACATCCTCGCCAACCTCAAATGACTCTGGGCCAATTGCAGGTCCCAGCCATGCCATCAAATTTGCTGGATTTTTATCCTCAGAGAGCTTTAAGAGTTCAGCAACCGTATTTTCAAGAACACCGGCACAAAGACCTCTCCAACCTGCATGCGCTGCGCCTACAACAGTAGCACTGGAGTTTGTAAAAAGAACGGGAAGACAGTCGGCCGTCATGATGACCAAGACTTCATCAGGAATATTGGTAACTGAGGCATCTGCGGTAATCTCCTTACCCTGATTAGGGCGCCTACTTTGAGGTGTACTTACCAGAGCGCTGTGTGTTTGTTCTAGCCACAAGGGCTCAGCAGGCAGCTCCTTCACGAAAATAGCTCGGTTTGTTAAAACATTAGCAACTTGATCGCCCACATGATCGCCAAGGTTTAGGGAGTCAAAAGGATGATGGCTAACACCACCCTCGCGAGTACTCACCAAGGTTTTCACAGACCCCGGAGCGGACCAGTGTGGCCTTATAAAACTCATTTGCGTGGTTCTTTTTCAATAGACGACAACACTGCAGCCTCTTTAGGAAACATCTCCGCATTCATGCCCAATAGTGGCAGTAAATCCATTAAGTCCTGTGGAGGCAGGCGAAACCAAGTCATTAGCTCATCCCTCACTGGATGCTGAAGGCTCAGTGCAAAGGCATGCAATGCCTGACGATTAAATGAGAGATTTTTAGCAACACCTGGTGCTTTTTTGCGATAAACCGGATCGCCAATCAAGGGAAAGCCAAGCGACTCTAGATGAACCCGAATTTGATGGGTGCGCCCCGTCTCCAGACGACACTCCAATAACGAAATAGCAGATTCTCCAACTAAGCCTTTGGCAAGGCGTCGAAATAAAGTAGCTGCAGGCTTGCCTTGGGGGTTGCCGGCAGCCATCTTCAGACGATCTCGTTGGTCGCGACCTACGGTAGCTAAGACCTTGCCTTGACTTGGTGCATCTCCCCATACCCAAGCGAGGTAACGACGGCCAACTGTTCGATCCTGAAGTTGACGCACTAAAGAGGTTTGAGCTTGAGAGGTTCTGGCAACTACCATCAGACCAGAGGTATCTTTATCTAGCCTATGCACAATCCCAGCCCTTGGAAGGAGTCTTAGCTCGGGATAGTGAAATAAGAGACCATTTAATAAGGTGCCAGACCAGTTCCCAGCGGCAGGATGAACAACAAGACCAGGGGGCTTATTGACCACAATGACAGCCTCATCCTCATAAACGATGTCCAATGGGATATCTTCTGGACTAAAGGCGAATTGTTCAGGCATTTCTTGTGGAAATACCTTAATACTCTCGCCCCCATGAAGTAAATAACGTGCTTTAGTGACTTTACCGTCAACCATAACGGCTCCAGCCTCAACCCAAGCCTTTAGTCGGTTGCGTGAATAATCCGGCAAAGACCCTGCTAGCACCTTATCCAAGCGCTCACCAGCCATCTCCATAGGGATATCTAGGGAAATGAAATCCTCATCATCGATATAATCAATGTGATTCGAATCAGGAGTTTGCGGCAATGCCACGCTTAGAGAGCCTTTCAGTTATGTCCGACGTTATATCAGACGCCAGTTTAAGGCTTGCTGGGAATTCTTCCACACAAAAAAAGAGCTTCCACTTATTTAGCGGGTCCATCACCCTCCTAATTGCCCTCTCTTGTGCGGCACTCCTTTTAGGTGGATGCGCAGGCAGTGATGGCACTAAGGATGACACTGATATTTGGTCTGAATCAAAACTCTATTCAGAAGCAACCGACAAACTCAATGATGGTGACTTTGCTAAGTGTGGTAAATACTTTGAGAAATTAGAAGCACGCTTTCCTTTCGGCCCCTATTCTCAGCAAGCACAAATAAATTCTGCATATTGCTACTGGAAAGCCCAAGAGCAAACTCAAGCACTGGTTGCTATCGATCGCTTTATTAAGCTACACCAAGGCAGCGAAAGCTTAGACTACGCTTACTATTTAAAAGGCCTCATTACGTTTAATGATGACTTGGGTTGGCTAGGTAAGTTCACAGGCCAAGATCTGAGTGAGCGAGATCCAAAGGCAGCAAAAGAAGCATTTGAATCTTTCAAGGTAGTTGTCGAGCGTTTCCCTAATAGTAAATATGCGCCTGACTCCTTAGATCGTATGCGCTATATTGTGAACTCGCTTGCAGAGGCCGATGTCATTGTGGCTCGCTTTTACTTTCAGCGCGGAGCTTATTTAGCAGCAGCCAATCGTGCCCAGTTAGTTATTCGAGACTACGATCGTGCACCAGCCGTTGAAGAAGCGCTTTATATTCTTACCAAGTCATATGAGAAGTTGGGCATGGTTCAACTCAGTAATGATACTGCCCGTGTATTTAAATTAAACTTCCCAGACAGTCAGATGATGGTTACAGGTCAGCGTGTTAAAAAAGAGCGCCAGTGGTGGCAGTTCTGGAATAAGTAAGTTGTATTGAGCTTATGAGAGCTTACTTCTAGTTCAATAAAAATCCTCCAAACTGGAGGATTTTTATTTTCAGGTTTGTTATTTCAATTATTTAATAGTAACGGGCACCCTTGGGGCTACAGCACATAGCAATTCATAGCCAATCGTATCGCTCATTTGGGCAACATCATCAACAGCTACCCTATCGCCCCATAGTTGGACGACGCTACCAATCTTTGCATTAGGCGCATTGCGTAAATCAATTGCTAGCATATCCATTGAAACCTTACCTACCAGCGGACAAATTACACCCTGATCTCCTTTATCGGTAGCAACCCAGACTGGAGTGCCATCTTTTGCATGGCGTGGATATCCGTCTGCATAACCACATGCAACAATACCAATTCTCATTGCATCAGGCGCTTCGTATCTGCCACCATAACCAATGCGATCGCCCTTTTGAAGATGTTGAATATCAATAATTTCACTATGAAGTTGCATCACCGCCTGAAGATTGGCATGTTCGATATCAGAATGCTGACCTGTTGGAGATGCTCCATAGAGCATGATGCCGGGACGTACCCAGTCGCCCAAGGCGTTACGATGCCACAAAATAGCCGCAGAGTTAGCCAAGGAAGTGGCGCCGCCAAGACCTACAATTGTTTCGTTAAACAATTCTTGTTGTGCACCAACTGAAGGTATCCGATCTACCTGGTCAGCATTAGCAAAATGCGTCATGTGATGGATGTGATAACCAGCTGCATGCAAGCGGTGAAACGCAATACGATAGGCTTCAGGTTTAAATCCCAGGCGATTCATGCCAGTATTCATTTTGAGAAAGACATTGAAAGGTTTGTGGTTTTTACCCTTAAATCTTTCCAGCCACTCAACTTGTGCATCGCAGTGAACCACTAAATCACACTCTAAATCTTCCGCCAAAGTAAGCTCATTTGCATGAAAGAAGCCCTCTAAAAGCAGGATTCGCCCTTTCCAGCCATGCTCACGCAGCCAGGATGCATCCTCAATATCTAATAAGGCGAAGCCATCCGTTGAGGCTAAGCCCTTAAGGGCAGCCTCAAAACAATGCCCATATGCACGGGCTTTGATGACAGCCCAAATCTTGGACTCTGGCGCCAATTCTCGAACTCGGTTTAAATTATGCTGAAAGGCAGCAGTATGAATAGAGGCCAAAATTGGCCTATTAATCAGGCCGTTAGCGGATTCACCCATATTTACCCCTCCTTTCATGTTTTAATTCATCAATGACTAGATTGTACGAATGAACCGTAGCTTTTACATCATTATGGCGGCGCAATTTTTTTCGTCGCTTGCTGATAATGCTCTCCTAATTGCAGCTATTGCTCTCTTGGCCCAGCTTCATGCTCCGGCCTGGATGACGCCTTTGCTTAAATTGTTCTTTGTATTGTCCTATGTTCTATTGGCAGCCTTTGTAGGAGCCTTTGCAGATTCCCGCCCCAAGGGTAATGTCATGTTCATTACAAACACGATTAAGTTTGTTGGATGCGTGGCAATGCTATTGGGTAGTCATCCGCTCATGTCATATGCCATTGTTGGCTTAGGTGCAGCAGCCTATTCACCGGCAAAATACGGGATTCTCACTGAATTACTTCCCCCTGAAAAATTAGTAGCCGCCAATGGCTGGATCGAAGGCCTCACTGTAGGCTCGATCATTTTGGGTACAGTTTTAGGTGGTGTTCTAATTAGCAGCACTGTTTCTCAAAGTCTCTTAGCCCTAGATATGCCAAGCTTTGATACGGGCATCGATACACCAGCAGAGTCAGCCATCCTGATCATCATGATGATTTATGTAGTTGCGGCCCTGATTAATTTAAAGATTCCTGATACTGGCGCTAGATATGTTTCGCAAAAAACCAATCCAATCGAATTAGTTAAAGACTTTGCAATCTGTTTTAAGACCTTGTGGAATGATCGCTTAGGTCAAATTTCCTTAGCTGTTACTACCTTGTTTTGGGGCGCAGGCGCTACACTGCAATTTATCGTTATCAAGTGGGCGCAAGTTGCACTTCACATGAATCTTTCTCAAGGTGCAATTCTGCAGGCAATTTCGGCTGTGGGCGTTGCAGGTGGTGCAGTCTACGCAGCGTGGCGCATCCCACTACGCAAGTCATTAAATGTCTTGCCTTACGGTGTAGCCATGGGTCTGGTTGTTTGTGTCCTGGCTGTTTACAACGCAGACATGCTACCCGATATCTCCATTTTCTCTGTTGGTAAGCTACAAGTTTCCCTTAATCTGTTGCCAGCATATTTCTTACTGATTTTGGTGGGTTGGTTGGCGGGCTACTTTGTTGTGCCAATGAATGCATTACTACAACATCGTGGTCACGTTTTAATGTCTGCGGGTCACTCCATAGCCGTCCAGAACTTCAATGAAAATATTTCAGTATTGGTAATGCTCTTAATTTACTCGCTACTGATTTGGCTAGATCTACCAGTGCAATTTGTGATTATTGGCTTTGGTGTGACAGTCAGCAGCATTATGTGGCTGGTGATTAAACGCCACGCTAAAAATCAAGCGGAGTATGACTCCATGCACCTGATTGGCGAACACAAGCACAAGGCTTGATTCATTAGATTCTAATTAGCTATTTTGTAACACAGATTTAGCAAGTAATAAATCTTGCCAAAGGAGAGCCTTGTCTTTAGGTTTAGCAAGGACTTGGTTTAATTCAAAAGAAGCAATTACGGGGATCTCTTCCTCGTTCCCTGAATTGAGTGCCAGTACCGTCTCACGCAATTGAAGCAAGGGGTCTCGCTCACCAGTAATTTTTTGAGCAACGGGTCCGCCAAAGGCAAACGCGACCACAGGCGACTCTGGACTTGATAGCTGACTCAAGTTAATGGAGGAATTTTTCCATGACCATTCATTTTTCGCCAATCCTAAAGCGCGAATGATATTTTGAAACAAGATTTGCGCTTCGCCCTGAGGCTCATTACCGAAAAACCACCAAGTGCCATATGAGATACGCTGAACTGGAGTATTGCCAGACTGATTATCAGAGGGGGCAGAAGTAGCGCTTGCTTCAATTGCCGTCTCAGAAACAGCCTGAATAGCATCGCGAGAGGTCCACTCGGTAATGCCCATTTCTTTTAAGAAGGCTGAAGGTGACTTTGTCATGACTCTAGCTTAATCGATTTAGCCATGACGAGTGCATCCTCACGTGAACCAGTATCGGGGCTTGCTGGATAGTAATTCTTGCGAACACCAATCTGTTCATAGCCTAATGTTTGATAGAGTGCCAAAGCTGCGGTGTTAGTTGGCCTTACCTCCAATATGATGCGTGGCATTTTTTGCTGAGCAGCAACGCCTTCTATAGCAGCCATCATTCTTTTACCCAAACCTAGCTTACGTAAATGAGGTGAAACCGTAATATTCAGAAGATGTAATTCATCTACTGCTGGAAATAAGATACAGTAGGCCCACAGTACGTCTGGATCTAAATATGACCCCTTGTTTGCATGATCCACTTGCGGACGAATGCAATAAGCCCAATGTCCAGCGGCGAGAGAATCAGAAAAATTACCCTTAGTCCAAGGATGAATATGCGAAACCGACTCAATCTTTAAAACTTCATCTAGATCAGCTGATGCCATGGGCAAGAAAGAAAGCTCCGCCTCACCACCTGAAAATCTTTGCTCACCCATTACCTCAAAACCTCTTGCCGTTCGGTAGTAGTTAAGGCAACTTTATTGCGAACGTACAAAGGCTCAAGCTGATGTACGTCATGCGCCTTACCTTCTGAAAATAGATACTTTGCACAATCCAGCACACCCAATGCAGATAATGCAATCTCTGCATCTAAGCCACCTTTAAAATTTGGCAAACGTTCACGATAAGGGCTAATAGCACTCCCGGCCATGTAATCAATGCCCTCAAGCAGTATTTCTTCGGGCTTCGTGAGATGAATATCGCCCATACGCTTTGGTAGCTGATTCAAGTGAGTTTCGTAACGAGCCCAATATACCTCTTCCATGCGTGCATCAATGGCAATCACAAAATGTTTAGAGTTGGTCCTTTGAAATGCAGGCGTTTTCACGAGTTGAGATGCGATGGCATCTAAGCTACATACAGAGATCACAGGCAGATTATTTGTAATTGCTAAACCCTGAACGGCTGCAACACCTAATCTCACACCTGTAAATGCACCAGGACCAATTCCAACAGCAATAGCGTCTAGATCTTTTAAAGCAAATTTTGCATTACTTAGAAGTGACTCAATCCAAGGCAAGAGAAGCTGGCTAGCGCCAGCCGAGACCGCCTCGTGTCGAAGCGTAGGTGCTTGATCATCTAAAGATAAAGCCACCGAACACCAGGATGATGAGGTATCGATGGCTAAAATATTTGCCACATTGAGCCTTATTTGCTAACTTATTTAGCCAATATTTAATTAATTCCCAAACTAAATTATGAACCTAATCCTGCAATGACTTCAGGAGGCGCCTGAACCAGCTCAATCAAGACCCCCTCACCACCAATGGGGAACTCATCATTTCCTTTTGGATGTACAAAAGTAATGTCATGGCCTCCCGCCCCATTACGGATGCCGCCAGGAGCAAAACGTAAGCCATTCGCAGAGAGCCATTCAACTGCCTTAGGTAAATTATCCACCCATAAACCAATGTGATTTAAAGGTGTTTGGTGAACAGCAGGTTTCTTCTCAATATCAAGAGGCTGCATCAAATCGACCTCAATCTCATGGACGCCTGATCCAATCGCACAAATATCCTCATCCACGTTTTCACGCTCGGAAACAAAGGTACTTTTATATTCAAAACCCAGCATATCAACCCACAACTTCTTGAGTCGATCTTTGTTCTCACCGCCAATCGCAATTTGCTGAATTCCTAAAATTCTGAACGGCTTAGTACTCATAGTCTTTAATTCCTTATTGAAAGCATCATTCAAAGCGAATGATCAATTGATCAACCGCTAAACTTTCACCCTCATTTGCACAAATTTCAGCAACCACACCATCTTGAACTGCAGATAGCGTATTTTCCATTTTCATTGCTTCAATCGATGCTAATTTTTGGCCAGCAGTTACGACTTCCCCAACCTTGACCGCAATCTTTGTCAATAAACCAGGCATTGGTGACATCAGCAATTTAGAGGTATCTGGGGGTAATTTGACGGGCATACGGCGTTGGAGCTCTGCGCCTAACGGGCTCAGAACCATGCACTCGTAATGCACTCCGTCAAGCATCAGCATATATTTAACACCCCGACGCTCAACTTGAGCAGTAATCTTATGGGTACCGTTAATAGTAGCGCGCAGACAAATTTGCCCTGGACGCCAGTCGCTTACGATGTCATAGCGACTCACGCCATCTGCTTCGTCAATATAAACTGAATAAACATCATCCTTGAGTTCAACGCGAATAGGCACTTCGCAAGGATCGTCCATTGATCCGGCTTTATTACCGGTAACGACAACAAACTTTTTACCGATGATCATTTCATGACCAGCCAACTGGCCGTCAATCATTTGAATATGCTGAAGGTAGCGATAGCGCATAAATGCGGCTAAAGCAGCTAGGCGCTTAGGATCTGCTGGTTGAACAGAATCCTTTTTGAAGCCTTCTGGATACTCTTCTGCAATAAAACCAGTCGTAAAGTCGCCATTCACAAAACGTGGGTGCTGCAATAAGGCTGCCTGGAATGGGATATTGGAGTGAATTCCGCGAATCACAAAATCATTTAATGCAGCGCGCATCTTATCAATTGCTTCGGCACGATCTTTGCCATGAACAATCAATTTAGCAATCATCGAGTCGTAGTACATCGGAATCTCGCCACCCTCATACACACCAGTATCGACGCGCACGCCGTTAATCGGCTCTGGTGGACGGTATTTAACCAGGCGGCCAGTAGATGGCAAGAAGTTACGGAATGGATCATCCGCATTAATACGACATTCCATAGACCAACCATCCAGCTTTACATCTTCTTGCTTGAATGCCAACTTCTCACCAGCAGCAACACGAATCATCTGCTCAACTAAATCAAGACCAGTAATACTTTCGGTTACTGGGTGCTCAACTTGTAAGCGGGTATTCATCTCCAGAAAGTAGAAAGACTTGTCTTTTCCAACAACAAACTCAACTGTACCCGCAGATTGGTACTTCACTGCCTTGGCCAATGCAACTGCTTGTTCACCCATCGCTTTACGAGTTGCTGGATCAATAAAAGGCGATGGCGCCTCTTCAATTACCTTTTGATGACGTCGCTGAATTGAGCAGTCACGCTCATTCAGGTAAACCACGTTACCGAACGAGTCACCCAATACCTGAATCTCGATATGGCGAGGACCTTCAACAAACTTTTCAATAAAGATTCGGTCATCGCCAAAGCTATTCATCGCCTCGGTTTTGCAAGCAGAAAAACCTTCTGCAGCTTCTTTATCGTTAAAGGCAACGCGCAGACCTTTTCCACCACCGCCGGCTGAAGCTTTGATCATGACTGGATAACCAATTCCTTGGGCGATCTTGACCGCCTCATCAGTAGTATCAATCGCCTCGTTGTAGCCAGGTATCGTATTTACTTTGGCTTCTAAAGCAAGCTTCTTAGAGGCGATCTTATCCCCCATTGCAGCAATAGATTGGTGTTTTGGGCCAATAAAAACAATACCCTCCTCCTCACAACGCTTAGCGAACTGCTCGTTCTCAGATAAAAATCCATACCCGGGATGAACCGCTTCAGCACCAGTATCTTTACAAGCTTGGATGATGTGGTCAATTACCAAATAGGATTCACGCGAAGGAGCTGGTCCAATGCACACAGCCTCATCAGCTAGTTGTACGTGGCGCGCTTCTTTATCGGCCTCTGAATAGACAGCAACAGTCTTGATACCCATCCTCTTAGCGGTCATCATTACACGGCAAGCAATTTCACCGCGGTTAGCAATTAAAATTTTCTTAAACATTTTCGTATTCATCGTTTGTCTACGCTTTACAGAGGGATATTGCCGTGTTTACGTGCAGGATTCTTTAGGTCCTTATCTTTGAGCATTGCTAGTGAGCGCGCAATCCGTTTGCGGGTTTCATGAGGCAAGATGACATCATCAATATAACCACGACGACCCGCTACAAAAGGATTGGCAAACTTAGATTTGTACTCAGCTTCACGTGCGGCAATTTTTTCTGGATTTGATTTTTCTTCGCGGAAAATAATTTCTACAGCCCCTTTAGGGCCCATTACTGCAATCTCAGCCGAAGGCCATGCAAAATTCACGTCACCGCGTAAATGCTTAGAAGCCATTACATCATAGGCGCCACCATAAGCTTTACGAGTAATTAAAGTCACCTTCGGTACAGTGCAATCTGCATAGGCATAGAGCAATTTTGCGCCATGCTTAATGATGCCGCCGTACTCTTGTGCAGTACCTGGCATAAAGCCCGGTACGTCAACCAGAGTAACCACAGGAATATTAAAGGCGTCACAGAAGCGTACAAAACGCGCCGCTTTAATAGAAGCTTTGATATCTAAGCAACCTGCTAGGATTAATGGCTGATTAGCAACGATACCGACCGAGCGCCCTTCAATACGGCCAAATCCAATCACAATATTTTTTGCGTAATCAGGCTGTAGTTCAAAGAACTCGCCGTCATCAACAATTTTCCTAATCAACTCTTTCATATCGTAAGGTTGATTTGGATTTGATGGAACTAAAGTGTCCAATGAAAAATCAGGCTCTTCTGTGCGATTAGCACCTTTAATTAATGGTGGTTTTTCACGATTAGAGAGTGGCAAATAATTAAAGAAGCGGCGTAACATCATAATTGCTTCTACATCGTTATCAAATGCCAAGTCACACACACCGGAAACAGTAGAGTGAGTGACTGCACCACCCAATTCTTCTGCAGTCACATCTTCATGAGTAACCGTCTTGACTACTTCAGGCCCTGTTACAAACATATAAGAGCTGTCCTTGACCATGAAGATGAAATCGGTCAAGGCTGGGGAATAGACTGCACCTCCTGCAGATGGTCCCATGATGAGGGAAATTTGTGGAATAACACCAGAGGCAGTGACATTGCGTTGGAAAATTTCTGCATAGCCGCCAAGAGAAGCGACACCCTCCTGAATACGCGCACCACCAGAGTCATTCAAGCCAATCACAGGAGCGCCAACCTTAATGGCCTGATCCATGATCTTGCAAATCTTTTCAGCATGGGCTTCTGATAAAGATCCGCCTAATACAGTGAAGTCTTGTGAGAAAACGAATACCAAACGGCCGTTAATCATGCCGTAACCTGTTACCACGCCATCACCAGGCACCGTCTGCTCACCCATCCCAAAGTCATGGCAACGATGCTCTACGAACATATCCCATTCTTCGAAGGTACCTGCATCCAATAGCAGTTCAATGCGTTCACGGGCAGTTAATTTGCCCTTTGCATGCTGAGCCTGAATACGCTTTTCCCCACCACCCAATCGAGCAAGCTCACGCTTGGCTTCTAGTTGTTGAATGATTTCCTTCATTTGCTGCTCCTTAGAAAAATTCATGCCCCATGGCTTCTAGCAGTCGTCTTGCGGCTACTGAGGCTGCCATAGTTCCTTGGTTTACTTGTGCAATCAAACTAGGCAGCAATTCTTGCACTGCCTCATTGTTACGAAATGCATTTTTTAATCCCGCGTCGATACGGTCCCACATCCATGCGCCTGCTTGTTTTTTGCGACGAGAATCAAACTTCCCATTAGCCTTTTGCAGCTTTTCAAAATGAGATACCTTGTCCCATAGCTCTGGCACACCTTTACCCTCTAGTGCGCTGAGGGTCATTACTTGCGGATGCCAAAATTCTTGATCGTGTGATGCATGGTCAGGATTGCCTTGGAAACCCAATAAACGTAATGAGCTAGTGATAAAAAGCTGAGCTCGCATAGCAGCATCTGGATCAATATCGACTTTATTAATCACGATTAAGTCAGCAATTTCCATCACGCCTTTTTTAATTGCTTGCAGATCATCACCAGCATTAGGCAATTGCAAGAGCAAAAACATATCCGTCATGCCAGAAACTGCAATTTCACTCTGACCAACGCCGACTGTTTCAACAATAATGACGTCAAAACCTGCAGCCTCAGCCACCAGCATGGCTTCACGGGTTTTTTCAGCGACACCACCCAAGGTCAATGAGGACGGGCTTGGACGTATGAAGGCATTCTCCAAAACGGATAGGCGCTCCATGCGGGTTTTATCTCCGAGGATAGAGCCGCCAGATAAGCTAGATGTTGGATCGATTGCTAAGACAGCCACGCGATGGCCCTTTTCAATCAGATAAAGACCTAAAGACTCAATTAAGGTGGATTTACCAACCCCCGGAACACCTGAGATTCCCAAACGAAATGATTTACCTGTTTTGGGCAACAAAGTATTGAGCACATCATCTGCGCGTTGACGGTGATCTAAACGGGTAGATTCCAGCAGGGTAATGATCTTTGCTAATGCACGCCGCTGTTTTAGCGATGGTGCACCAGTGAGATCATTCACTAGAGCCTGATCAGCAGCTTCGAGCATACCTATGATCCGCAGTTCATATTATGTGGGCTTAACTGACTTGCGAATCTGCTCAAGCACATCTTTAGCGGAGGCTGGTATCGGCGTGCCTGGACCGTAAATTCCTTTGACACCAGCTTCGTACAGGAATTCGTAGTCTTGTCTTGGAATCACGCCACCAACGAATACGATGATGTCATCCGATCCCTGCTTTTTCAATTCAGCAATGATGGCTGGCACTAGAGTCTTATGGCCAGCAGCTAATGTGGATACGCCAAGTGCATGCACGTCGTTTTCAATTGCTTGCCTGGCGCACTCTTCAGGAGTTTGAAACAAAGGACCGATATCCACGTCAAAGCCCAAGTCAGCATAAGCAGTGGCAACTACTTTTGCGCCCCGATCATGACCATCTTGACCAAGCTTTGCGATCATGACGCGCGGACGACGTCCGAAGTCTTTTGCAAAGTCAGCAATTTCAGTTTGGAGTTTTGCCCAGCCTTCGGCTGAGTCATAAGCAGCTGCATACACACCGGTCACCTTTTGAGTATCGGCGCGATGGCGCCCGTAAACTTTCTCTAATGCATCAGAAACTTCGCCTACTGTGGCGCGCAAACGAATGGCATTTACAGATAACTCTAATAAGTTTCCGGAGTTATCTTCAGCAGCCTTCGTTAATGCTTCTAATGCAGCCTCTACTTTTTGAGTATCACGCTTTGCCTTGATGTATTTCAAGCGGGCAACCTGACCTTCGCGAACCTTATCGTTGTCAATCATTAAGACATCTACTAAGTCTTCTTTACCGAGCTTGTATTTATTAACACCAACGATCACGTCAGCGCCTGAATCAATCTTCGCTTGCTTTTCTGCAGCAGCAGCTTCAATTTTAAGCTTAGCCCAACCACTTTCTACTGCTTTAGTCATGCCACCCATGGCTTCAACTTCTTGGATGATCTCCCAAGCCTTGTCTGCCATCTCTTGAGTCAGGTTTTCCATCATGTAAGAACCTGCCCATGGATCAATCACACTTGGGATATGAGTTTCTTCTTGGAGAATTAACTGGGTATTGCGGGCAATGCGACTTGAGAACTCGGAAGGTAAAGCAATCGCCTCATCCAATGAATTGGTATGCAAGGACTGTGTACCACCAAAAACGGCGGCCATCGCCTCTACAGTAGTTCTTACAACGTTGTTATAAGGGTCTTGTTCTGTCAAGGACCAGCCAGATGTCTGGCAATGTGTACGTAACATCAGTGATTTAGGGTTCTTTGGTTCAAAGGACTTCATAATCCGCCACCACAGCAAACGTGCAGCGCGTAACTTGGCAACCTCAAGATAGAAGTTCATACCAATAGCGAAGAAGAAAGATAGGCGGCCCGCAAAGCCATCTACATCCAATCCTTTAGAAAGCGCTGTTTTTACATACTCTTTACCATCGGCCAATGTGAACGCTAGTTCCAATACTTGGTTTGCGCCAGCCTCTTGCATGTGATAACCCGAAATCGAAATCGAATTGAACTTAGGCATATGCTTGGCTGTGTACTCAATAATGTCACCAATAATGCGCATTGAAGGCTCTGGTGGATAAATATACGTATTACGCACCATGAACTCTTTCAGAATATCATTCTGAATCGTGCCTGAAAGCTGTTCTTGCTTAACGCCCTGTTCTTCTCCAGCAACAATATAGCCAGCCAATACAGGCAATACTGCGCCATTCATCGTCATTGAAACAGATACCTTGTCTAATGGAATCCCATCAAACAAGATCTTCATATCCTCTACCGAATCAATTGCAACACCAGCTTTTCCAACATCACCAGTAACGCGTGGATGGTCTGAGTCGTAACCGCGATGAGTTGCTAAATCAAATGCAACTGAGACGCCTTGACCACCAGCATCAAGCGCTTTGCGATAGAAAGCATTAGATTCTTCAGCAGTAGAAAAACCAGCGTACTGACGAATAGTCCAAGGACGTACTGAATACATCGTTGCTTGTGGTCCACGTACAAATGGCTCAAATCCTGGCAAGGTATCGGTGTATTGAAGACCTTCCAGATCTGATGATGTGTACAAAGCTTTTAAATGAATTCCATCTGGCGTTTTCCAACCCAAGGAATCAACATCGCCATTGGGTGCAGATTTTTGCGCTGACTTCTGCCAATCCTCAATATTGACCTCAGGGAATGAAGGCCATGTTTTGTTATCTGTAGAACTCACAAAAACTCCCGGTTAATTTTTTTGCTGCATTGCATCGATAAATTTCATTCTGCTTGACTTTTTATCATTTGTCCAGCTATCATGTATTCATAATTATGAATACAAAACTAAACATCAGACCCTTATATGAAGACGTTGCAGATCGACTACGTGAGCAGATCTTTAGCAAGGAATTAGCCCCTGGAAGCTGGCTAGATGAACAATCTCTAGCCGTTCAGTTTGGTATCAGCAGGACGCCTATGCGCGAAGCAATTAAGGTTTTAGCCTCCGAGGGTTTAATAACAATCAAGATGAGGCGTGGGGCATATGTCACAGAGGTAGCCAGGAAAGATCTCGAGCAAATCTTCTCTATTCTCTCGCTATTAGAAGGTCAAGCCGCCAAAGAGACAGCCAGCAAAGCAACCGAAGCCGAGTTAAATCAGCTAGATGACCTTCACCACCGCCTAGAGAAAGCGGCTGCAGATCGAGATTTAGAGCAATTTTTTGAAATAAATGTGAAATTTCATGAGCTAATACAACAAATTGCAGGAAATAAATGGATGAATGGCGTAATAGCAGACTTACGTAAGGTACTCAAACTCCACCGTAGAGACTCATTAACTAGCACCGGCAGATTACAAAACTCCCTAGTTGAGCATCGAGAAATCCTCAGATCGCTTTTAAAGCGCGATGAACAGGCAGCTGAGCTAGCAATGCAAAGACACCTTGCACGGGGTCTTGAAGCGCTTCGTTAGATAAATAAACTATAAAAAATAAAGGCTTAGAGGATTAATCTAAGCCTTTTTATTAAGTAGCCTAAGCTAGCTTGGATTACTTTTTAACTATCAGATTGCCTGGTAGAGATGCGACATAAGCAGCAATATCCTGCATATCAGCATCTGTAAAGTTTTGAACTTGTGAGCCCATGACCGCATTATTACGACCAAACTTGGCGTTGCCATCCCCAACTTTGTAGGCTTTCAGTGCATAGTAAATATAGTCAGAATGCTGACCTGCCAATTTTGGATAGGTAGGAAGAATTGGGGCGTTTAAACCAGCGCCATGACAGGAGGCGCAATTACCCTTCTCTACCAATGCCTGACCTTTGTCTACGCTTGCAGCATTTGCTACATTTACCAAACCAATGTTTGAGAGTAAAACTGCCGTAATTAGTGCGAATTTCATAAAAGTATCTCTATGTATCTTTATCAATGAATCACTTCAATGGGTTATTTGGTGAGCTAGCAGTTTGCGCAGCATAGTATTCGCCAATATCGGCCATATCTTGGTCGGACAAGCTAGCAGCAATAGAACGCATGGTTGGATGCTTTCTTTCGCCCTTTTTATAAGAAGCTAAGGCACTTGCAATATAGGCACCATTTTGACCACCCAACATAGGCACCTTATATACCAAAGGGTAATCAGCACGGTAGTCAGGAATAGAGTGGCAACCAACACAAAGCCATACCTTGGCGTTACCAGCTGCAGCATTGCCTTTAACTTCGTCAGCCTGGGCAACAGAACCAGCAATAGCTATAGCGACGGTAAGGGCCAAATGAGGAAGAATGGAGAGTTTTTTCATGGAAATCATTATTAATGAGTTTGATTTAGATCAATTTGCAAGAGTATAGCGGACAGAAGCCCTCTCTCGCCATTTCAGAGGTCAAAAATCAATAGAAATACTGAAATAATTTGACCATTTACCTATACTGGAACGCTTAACCCTGCACTTTTTTAGACAAGATAATGAGTAAACATACCCCCTCAGAACAAATCCGCTTTGACGGCAGCCAAAGCTATGTCGCTACGGACGATCTCAAGTTAGCTGTAAATGCAGCAATTGCACTACAACGACCGCTATTAATTAAAGGCGAACCAGGCACTGGTAAAACTATGCTTGCTGAAGAAGTTGCAGCCGCACTGAAGATGCCGCTACTGCAGTGGCATATTAAATCCACCACAAAGGCCCAACAAGGCCTCTATGAATATGATGCAGTTAGCCGCTTGCGCGATTCACAATTGGGCGATGAAAAAGTAAAAGATATTCGTAATTACATTGTTAAAGGTGTACTTTGGCAAGCTTTTGAAGCTGATGAACCAACAGTCTTGTTGATCGATGAAATTGATAAAGCGGATATCGAATTTCCGAATGACTTACTACGTGAAATTGATCGCATGGAGTTTTATGTCTATGAAACTCGAGAACTCATTAAGGCAAAGCATCGCCCTCTCGTCATCATCACCTCAAATAATGAAAAAGAATTGCCGGATGCTTTTTTGCGGCGCTGCTTCTTCCATTACATTACTTTCCCCGATTCTAAGACTATGCAAAGCATCGTCGATGTTCATCATCCCAATATCAAGCAAGATCTTTTAGATGCTGCACTGAAGTCCTTCTACCAAATACGCTCGCTACCAGGGCTGAAGAAGAAGCCAAGCACATCAGAACTAATCGATTGGCTTAAGCTTTTATTGGCGGAAGATATTTCACCTGAAGCCCTACATAGTAGTGATGAAAAGATTGTGGTGCCGCCTTTACATGGCGCACTTCTCAAAAATGAACAAGACATTCACTTGTTTGAGCGCCTAGTCATGATGAATCGCAATCATCGCTAAAACAGTGCTGCTAATAGACTTCTTATGCTGATCCAATTTTTCCTCAATCTGAAAGAGGCCAAGGTGCCTGTTTCAGTGCGAGAGTTTTTAACCCTCTTGGAAGGCTTGAAGTCAGGAGTCATCAGTCCATCGATTGACGAGTTTTATCAACTCTCGCGCATGACTTTAGTGAAAGATGAACAACACTTTGATCGCTTTGATCAAGTGTTTGGCGCTTACTTTAATGGCATCGAACAAATCATTGCACTCTCGCCAGAAATTCCACTCGATTGGCTTGAGAAAAAACTGCAACGTGTTTTAACTGATGAGGAAAAAGCAGCCTTACAAAAATTAGGTGGGCCAGAGGCTTTAAAGAAACGGCTTGAAGAACTCCTAAAGGAGCAAAAAGAGTGGCATGGCGGTGGCAATAAATGGATTGGCGCTGGTGGCTCCTCACCATTTGGTCATAGCGGCTACCATCCCGAGGGTATTCGTATTGGCGGTGAAAGTGCGGGTAATCGAACCGCCATTAAAGTTTGGGAAGCTCGGGAATTTAAAGACTACGATAGCGACCTCGCTTTAGGAACACGCAATATTAAGGTCGCACTACGACGATTGCGTCGCTTTGCTCGCGAAGGATCCACGCTGGAGCTAGATTTAGATAAAACTATCCATTCAACTGCTGCTAATGCCGGAATGCTAGACATTCAAATGCGACCTGAGCGCCATAATCAAGTCAAAGTATTGCTCCTGATGGATGTTGGTGGATCAATGGACGATCATATTCAGCGTATTGCAGAGTTGTTCTCTGCCGCCAAAGCAGAGTTCAAGCATTTAGAGCATTACTATTTTCATAACTGCGTTTATGAAAATCTTTGGCAAAGTAATCGCCGGCGTCGTGATCAAGCTACGCCTACACAAGATATCATTAATAAATATGGATCCGATTACAAGCTGATCTTTGTTGGTGACGCAACAATGTCTCCCTATGAAATTCTCAGCCCCAATGGTTCAGTGGAATACAACAATAAAGAAGCTGGTGCAGTTTGGATCAATCGCTTGATCGATCATTTCCCTCACTTTGCATGGCTTAACCCCGAGCCGGAGTCAATTTGGCAATATCGTCAATCGATCGACATTATGCAAAATCTGATGAGAGATAGAATGTATCCAGTCACCTTAAATGGCCTTGAGAGTGCCATGCGGCAGCTTTCCAAGTAAGATTCAGACACTGTGAATGGTGCATCTATCTACTTTTTTTCAATTCACTTCTAAATATCCAATATGAGCGCAATGATTAGCGAACGCCTTAAGACCCTCGGAATTGATTTACCACCCCCAGGCCCACCTGCTGCAGCCTATGTTATGGCCGCCACATCAGGAAATACAGTTTTTCTTTCAGGCCATATTGCTAAACGTGATGGCAAGCCTTGGGTTGGAAAGCTCGGTAAAGATATGGATACGGAGACTGGTAAAGCTGCGGCCCGCTCTATCGCCATTGATTTAATTTCGACCCTACAAAATCACTTGGGTTCATTAGATAAAGTGAAACGTATCGTTAAAGTGATGGGCTTAGTAAACTCGACCGACACCTTTACAGAACATCATCTCGTTGTAAACGGTTGCTCAGAATTATTATTTGATGTGTTTGGTGATGCTGGAAAACATGCCCGCAGTGCTTTTGGTGTTACGCAAATTCCGCTTGGTGCTTGCGTTGAAATTGAACTGATTGCAGAAATTTAATTGAGCCCTAACTTTTGAATGTCGTCCCGAGTGTCGACATCCAATATAAAAGCGTCATTTTCAGTTATATAGCTTTTGACTAACTCAGGGTGCTGATCCATATAAGCTCTACATACCATTCCAGGTATCTCTAGAACCCTGTGGATCAAGCCTCTTGAAAACAAGACCGGGTTACCGCGTTGACCATTCACTAACGGCAAAATGATTTCTTGGTTTGCAGTACGTTGATTAAATTGCTCCAGCAACGATTTAATCTCTTTTACACCGACATTAGGTTGATCGCATAAGGCTATCAACAAAACGTCATAATCACTTTTGAGAGATTCAATACCCAGTCGCACTGACGATGACTGACCTGCGCCTGGGTAAGGATTCCTGACCCAAGAAATTGGGCCCTGCGTGTTCTTTTGGCTAACTTGAATTTCTGCCTCAATTTCATCAGC
>Ga0214171_1000236_pt1 | contig 20329 bp, 22 predicted proteins | sample TroBogEpilimnion_40_FD_153009 | JGI IMG/M metagenome (GOLD analysis project Ga0214171, IMG submission 153009) | Freshwater microbial communities from Trout Bog Lake, WI - 02JUL2007 epilimnion | ecosystem: Environmental > Aquatic > Freshwater > Lake > Epilimnion/Euphotic zone | place: Trout Bog... | reverse complement strand
AGAGTCGAGAGTGCTTCGCCTTCAACATCTTCAGCGATGATTAAGAGCGGCTTATTAGCCTGCGCTACCTTCTCGAGAACAGGGAGGATCTCGCTGAGCGCTGAGATCTTCTGGCCTGAGATCAAGATGTAGGCATCATCAAGGACAGTCTCCATGCGATCTGAATCAGTCACGAAGTATGGCGAGATATAACCCTTATCGAACTGCATGCCTTCAGTGAAGTCGAGTTCGAGGTTAGTGGTTGAAGATTCTTCAACGGTGATAACGCCATCTTTGCCGACCTTATCCATCGCTTCTGCGATGAGATCACCGATCGCCTTATCCTGTGCTGAAATCGTTGCAACATCAGCGATCTGAGACTTGCCAGATACCGCCTTTGAATTCTTCTTCAGCTCTTCGGCAACAGCCTTGACTGCAGCTTCGATGCCGAGTTTGATCTCCATTGGCTGAGCGCCAGCAGCAAGGTTGCGAAGGCCTTCCTTCACCATTGCTTGTGCAAGCACAGTCGCAGTTGTTGTTCCATCACCGGCAACATCGTTGGTCTTCTCAGCAACTTGCTTAACGAGCTGAGCGCCCATGTTCTCGGCTGGATCAGAGAGTTCGATCTCTTTTGCGATGGTGACACCATCGTTAGTGATGAGCGGGGCTCCGTAAGACTTTGCGATAACGACGTTACGACCCTTAGGTCCAAGCGTTACTTTGACAGTGTCAGCGAGAATGTTGACACCGCGCTCCATCGCACGACGAGCGGACTCATCAAATTGAAGACTCTTGCCCATCTGGGTTAGTTCTTCTCAATGATTGCGAGTACATCGCGAGCTGAGAGCACGAGGTACTCCTCGTTGTTGTACTTCACTTCGGTTCCGCCGTACTTGCTGTAAAGAACGACATCGCCAACCTTGACATCCATTGGAGTGCGGACGCCATCGTCGAAACGACCTGGTCCTACTGCAACAACGGTGCCTTCTTGTGGCTTCTCCTGGGCGGTATCTGGAATAACCAACCCTGAAGCAGTCTTCTGCTCGGCGGCGTTAGCCTGAACGACAATACGATCTTCAAGTGGCTTAATGGCGATTGCCATAATGCGCTCCTTTTCAGTAAAAAGATTCGGTTACCTTGGGACCACCCCCGGGACCCTGCGATTAGCAGACTAACCCCGCGAGTGCTAAAGCCGACTCTACTAGCGCCAGAGAAGCCTTTCCAATCCAGAGCTGGAGTCGGCACCAAAGCCGATCGGGCTTCCGGCCTGGCCAGAGGCGACCATCAGGCTCGTGAGGGCGGCGACCATGGCGCCATTATCCGTACAGAGGGCGGTGGGCGGTGTGCGTAGCCGTATTCCAGCCTCAGCCGTCCTGCGCATCGCCTCGGCCCGGAGTCGGCTATTGGCCGCTACCCCGCCAGCCAGGATCAGGCTCTCGCAACCAAAGTTCTTCGCCGCCGAGATCGCCTTCGTCAGAAGGACATCGACCACCGCTTCTTGGAAGGAGGCGGCTAGATCAGCGCGGACCACATCGGGGCTCTGGTGGAGGTATCGAGACACTGCCGTCTTCAAACCTGAGAAGGAGAAGTCATAGAGATGTTCTTCTTGATCATTGGAATGTGTAAGACCGCGCGGAAAATCAATTGCGGTGGGATTTCCAGACTGGGCCAACCGATCGATCGCGGGACCTCCCGGGAAATCTAATTCAAGCAACCGTGCAATTTTGTCGAAGGCCTCTCCCGCTGCATCATCGATCGTTGATCCAAGGACCTCGACATCAGATGCGAGATCACCGACTTTCAAAATCGAACTATGACCACCGCTCACAAGTAATCCAATAGCTGGGTCGAGTGTGGCATCACTACTCAACGCATCTACCGCTAAATGGGAAGAGAGATGATTGACGCCATACAGCGGCTTATGAAGAGCGAGTGCAAGACCTGATGCAGCTGAAGTACCGACCAAGAGCGCGCCAATTAATCCAGGTCCTGCAGTCACACCAATCGCATCAAGGTCCTTGAGAGAAACCTTTGCTTCTGTGAGGGCTTGTGCAATGACGGCTTGCATCGATTCAAGATGTGCACGGCTGGCGATCTCTGGAACAACACCACCGAATCTGGCATGTTGATCAACGCTTGACGAGATCACATTTGCAAGCAGGGTGCGGCCTCGCACGATGCCGACAGCAGTCTCATCGCATGATGTTTCAATACCGAGTACGAGTGGCTCACTCATGAACGCAACTCCTTGCGCATCACAATCGCCGTCTTGCCAGGGCCGTAATAATCGGGGCGCTCGGAGATCTTGCGGAATCCTTGATCGTTATAGAGCGGAATCGCCTCGGCATTGTCGAAGCGAACTTCTAACATCACCGCTTGGACCTTCTTGTTGCGAGACCAATCAATCAATCGCTTTAAGAACTCGCGGGCAATTCCCTTGCGTCTAAACTCTGGCGCTACTGTCATCGTCAGAATATCGGTGACATCACCTGCCATCATGATGCCGGCATAAGCAATCACAGCGCCAGCGCTCTCAGCGACTAAGTAGTATCGGTCCTTTGCGCCAATCTCCTCTTTGAATTGAGCAAGCGACCACGGCTCTTCGCCCGCGTAAATCTCCTTCTCCATCGCAGACATCACTACTGCATCCATCGCATTGGCTGCTCGGAAGGTGATTCCAGCGGGAAGTGGATATGCGTCTGGGCGACGGATATAGGAAGGCTCTCGCAGATTCTGAAAAGCGGATAACTCCGCAATCGCAGTCGCACGAGGTGGAGTCCTAAATATCTCTACGCCCATCTCCTCTACAACCTGATGGACATTGACGGCTGGATCGCTGACGCGCTTGCCCTCAAAGTATCTCGCCCAAAAGAGTTCGCGCCGTCTTGCATCTATTGCGACGATAAAATCTGATTGACCGACATCGACTGCGATCGCATCTAACGACGAGACACCAACCCATTCAATCCCTCGACCAAGAGCAAAGCTCTGGCCAAATGCGACGCCGACCCGCAACCCTGTGAAGGGTCCCGGTCCCATGCCAATAGCTACGAGATCGATCTCATTATGAGTTGCGAGTGCTTGTTGGACAAGCTTTGGGAGAACTTCACCGTGTGCGAGCGGATCATCATGATGAAGTTCAATCAGAACTATGTCATCTTTAACGATCGCAACCGATGTGCGATCAGTCGATGTATCTATCGCCAGGATCGAACTCATAGTTCGAACCCGCGCCATCGCGACCCGTGGCCCTTTGATGTGACAACCCGATCGTTCTCACCACTACCAAATTCGATAGTGATCTCAAGGTAAGAATCAACCAACCGATCCACAAAGCCCTCGCCCCACTCGATGACGATGATCGAACTAGCAAGGTGTGAATCAAGATCTAAATCATCGAAGACGCTCTTGCTCTCACCGATCAGGCGATAGGCATCGACATGGACCAGGGTCTCTTTACCGTGATGGATACGTGAGATAACAAAGGTGGGAGAAGTAATTCCAGATATTCCTAGCGCTGCGCCTATGCCCTGAGTGAGGGCGGTCTTACCTGCCCCAAGGTCGCCTTTGAGGAGCAGCACATCTCCGGCGTGAAGATTCTCGCCTAGGTGTCGACCGAGATCCTTCATTGCCTCTGGGGATCTCACAACGGCCATAGCGCAAGAGTAATAGATGCGTAGATAAAAGAAGGGCCCTGGTCTCCCAGGGCCCTTCTCGTGTAACTAACTCTGCAGATTAATCCTGAGAGTAGTACTTAGGTAGTGCTGCCTGGAACTTCAGATCCACAGTTGAGCCGCCCATCTTGCGGACTGCTGTAAGCAATGGTCCACCAGAGAGGTGCTTTCCGTTTGTTGAAGCGTAGGCAAGGAGATCGGCAACGGTCTTGTATTGAGCCGTTGTGAAGTTACAGTGGTTGGTTCCATTCGCTGCAGGAGTTGATGTCACAGGTGAACCTGTTGCATCAAAGGTCGTGTAGTGAGTTGGAGTCAAGCCGTAGATCGAGATGAGGTTTGAAGAACCACGAGGTAGGTGGTTCTTGATATTCGCCTTGATCTGAGCTGCATATTGAGCTGCATATTGGTTGGCGAGGTATGTTGAGTCACCTGCCGGTGTAATTGGATCTGATACACCCACCATAGTTACTTCAGGGACACTGATCTTTCCAGTCCACTGGAGCAAGCTACGCATCTTGGTGACAGCCGCAGGATTTGCAGTAGCACGTGGTGCCGCTGCAAGGTAGGCGAGCATGCCATTTGTAGCAGTTGAACCACTGAGCGCTGCACTGTATGTGCTTGCTTCTGATGCAACCTGAGCTGCGTAGTCGGTCTTTGTATTATCGAAGGTCGCTCCGCCAGCTTGCTGCTCAACATCGAGAGTTGCGAGGATCGCAAGTGCTGCAGCATTTGTTCCATTTTCAAGGATTGCAAGTGCTGGGCTTCCAAGGAGAGCGAAGCCGGTGTAGCTCGATGAGTTAGGAGATCCTGGACCAGTTGTGCCATCGAAGTGCGCACTCTGTGCAGGAAGGCCAGCCATCAAACCGATCAGCAAGAGCGCTGAACGAGATGGGATAGTTCCGAGCATTGACTTCACTGCAGCTGGAGTTGTATCCGGCCATGAAGGTGCGCCAGTAACAAGTTCTTTGCCGATACCAGCCTGGAGCTTGCCCATAACGGTGAAGACCTTTCCAAGGTCGGTCATCGCTTCTGCATATCCAGCAGCACCAGCTGAGTAGTTACCAGCCTTGATGCTTGGATCGAAGAAGGTCTTGACGCCCCAGAGGAAGTCACCAGCCATCTTAAGTTCTGCTTCAACTGTGGATGAAGCCATGCAGAGTGGAGCAGCAGCTGAGAGCTGGGTGCCGAGCTTCTCTGCTAGACCCTGTGTAATAAATCCACCGAGCGACTCTCCCCACGCAATCACGTGAGTTGTCTTGGTGAATTGAGTCTTGAAGGTATTGATGAGTTCGACATCAGTTGCAACACCGGAATCACCGTTCCAACCCTGACGGGCGAAACCTGAACCCATGACCGCATAACCCTTGCTGAGCAAGTATCCAATGATGGTTGCATTTGGACCAGGCTGAGGAGTATTAGTGATCTTGTAGCCACCAATGAGTGGGATGGCAGATGGGATATCGACGTTATAGCGATATCCATGTGAGTAGAGGTAGACAGTTCCGTTGAAGTTCGCAGGAACCATCATTGAATAAGGCGCACCATCAGAGGTTGCACCGATACATGATGTAACAGGAACTTTACCGTCGCATGCTGGCGCTGCATGAGCTGCAGTTGGCGCAGATGTGAAAGCAAGAGCTGCTAGAGCTGATGCAGCAAGAACTGCAACCTTCTTATATGTGGATGAGATTTTCATTAGTTTTTAGGCAATCCCTTCGCTGGCATTGCTGGACGAGATGCCACTGCCTTAACAACAGGAGCACTTCCAGAATCGGTTGTGTAGAGCGTGTACTTGCCTGGGCCATCAACTGAGACAGCATTTCCATCAAGTCCTAGCTTTCCAAACCAGTAACCGGTGTAACCGACGTGGCTTGTTGGGCTATAGAGGATCGGTGAGAAGGCTGCCGATGCCCAAGTAGAACCCTTGGTCTCGATTGCCTTAATGAGCGATGCGCGAGTTGGAGATGTACCGGCAGCGCGGAGTGCCTGCACGGTCAACATTGCAGTATTCATACCAACGAGAACGTTATTGTCGAAGGTCGCTCCTGCGTTGTACTGAGCATTGATCGCCTTGAACTGAGTGATGTATTCATCAGTCGCATCAGCTGGTGATGGCAAGAAGGAAGCAGCGATTGAACCAGCAAGTGCTGGTGCCAAAGGTCCGAGGAGGCCCTTAAGGGTTGTTCCATCGCTACCTACTGAACCGAGAATTAACTGGACCTTACCGATGAGGTTTGCCTTGTAGAGGCCACCAGCAAGAGCGCCGGTTGCGCTAGTAACACCGAACATCACGACAGTATCGGCTCCAGCTGCGACGATGGATGTAATCCACTTGCCCACGACTGAAGGATCGGCCTGTGAAAGCGCTGCGTATGGAATCTTTGCTACAAAGTTTGTTCCGGCGGTGCTGAAGCCCTTGAGCGCATCCATTCCGAAGTCATCATCCTGATAGATGAGTGCGACCTTGTGACCGGCAAAGTTATCGGCAAGGTACTTGCCCATGACCTTTGCTTCAGTGGCGTAGGAAGGGAAAAGTGGGAATGTTGTTGGATACTTCTTCATATCCGCAAAGCCACTGAAACCAGTGTTGACGAAGAGACGTGGGACGCCCTGGCTATTGACCAGACGAGTAGTCGCTTCATTATTTGCAGTTCCTAGAGTTCCGACAAGTGCAAAGACTTTATCTTTAAGAATCAGGTCATTGGTGACCGAAAGTGTCTGTGCTGGTGAGTAAGCATCGTCTTTAACGACGAGCTTGATCTGACGACCATTTACGCCACCATTTGCATTGACATAACTGAAGTAGGCATTCATCGCAGCCGGGATCTTGTTATATCCAGGAGCTGCTGCGCCTGTGAGAGGGATCGTTACTCCGAGTTTGATTGTTGAGCTGGTTACACCAGTCTCTGCATGGGCGGGCAATGCACTTGCGACAAGTGCCGCCGCAGCGACTACCGCTGCTGCAAAAATTCCGCCTTTTGTTCGACGCTGAACGAACATGTATTTCCTTCCATTGAGGGTATGTAGGAATTGCCGGTATGAAGTTTTACTGGCGAGTGCGTGCGAGGAACTTCATCCGAGGTAACTTCGGTCCATTAGGAACGAAGAGCACCGTCGCAATCAAGAGCACGCTCGTGATAACACCAGGTAGGTTCGCAGTCACTTTATCCGACCCCCCGAAGTGCGCTGCCGCTGTATTCGAGAGTTCAGGTATGGCAACCAGAACCACTGCGCCAACAATGCTACCCCCGAGGTTGCTCACACCAGCAAGCACCGCACCTGTAACCAGCGTGAAAGAGAGGGTCAAGGTGAAGGCCAGCGGAGCTACCAAACCAAGGAGCATGGCGAATAACGAGCCAGCAAGCCCTGCAACGCAAGAACTCAGCGTAAATGCCAATACTTTTGCCTTGCCGACCTTGATGCCTGAAAGTGCCGCTGCGGTCGGATTAGCACGTAGCGCTCGCCAGCGCCTTCCATAACGAGTTGATAACAAATTCCGAAGAAGCCAAAAAACGAGAATTGCAGCGATAACTGTGACCACAAAGAACCATCGATACTGGGTGAAGTCAGAACCGAGCGATGCTGGCGGATTCCCAACATCGAAGAGCAGACCTTGCTCACCACCCAAAATGTGGAATTGATTTGCAAGTGACGGGAGTCCAACGGCAAGTGCAAGTGTTGTTCCAGCCAGATACGGTCCGCGCAATCGCGCAGCTGCGATACCAAGTAAGAAGCCAGCAACGCCACCAGCGAAGGTACCGACTAAAAATGCAAATGGGTATGGAATATGAAGATGAGTCTGACAGAGTACTGCTGCATATCCACCAACTGCCATGAGTGCACCATGACCGAGTGAGATCTGTCCTGAATATCCAGTCAAGAGAACGATGGATGAGATCGCAATCGCAAAGATCGCAGCTTGCGCTCCTTGATACGAGCGAAGTTGATCGACATATCCGCTACCAATAATGAGTACAGCTCCGATAAGAACGAGCAGGAGGAGTCGAACAGCGGGTGATTTATGCTTCACGGCTACTCCCCTTTCCAAAGATTCCTTGTGGGCGGATGAGTAGGACGATTAATAAGATAATAAATGCTGCGCTAAAGGTCACAGAGGTTCCGATGTATTGCAAGATGAAGGCAAAGCCCACACCTAAGACAATTCCACCAACTACTGCACCGATGAGACTTTCAAGTCCACCGATAACCGCTGCGACGAAACCGCTGACCAAGAGTAAGTCGAGAGAATTCGGTGATAGATAGGTAGTAGGAGTTACAAGTGCGCCCGCGACTGCGCCCGCTGCACCAGCAAAGGCCCACCCAATAGTTCTAACACGATCCACGCGAACACCAGAGAGCCTTGAGATCTCAGGTTGGAAACTCGCTGCCCGAAGCGCCAAGCCAAGTCGAGTGAATTTAAAGAGCGCTGCAAAGAGGAGTAGCACAACCGCAGCACCCACAACAATCGCTGCATTCTGTGGTGAGAATGGGATGGTTGTATGTCCAACCATGTAGCCCTTGCTCGATAGTGGTGATGTGTACTGCAAGAAGGTATTTCCCCAGATCAACCCAGCCAAACTTCGAATTCCACCAAGTACACCCAGGGTTGCAATAACCGGAGCGATCGATTCGACCGGGGTGCCCTTTGTGCGCTTCGCAAGCGGTCGCATGATGATTGCTTCAACCAAAGCGCTTATCAGAGCACCCGCAAGAATTGCCACTGGAAGCGATAGCCAATAGTTGTGCATCTTCGTCATCGCTTCATAACCAATATATGTGGAGAGAATCGCCTGACCTGCAGCGGCAAAATTTACAACGCGAGTTGAACGCCAGACGAGAACGAGAGCGAGTGAGATCAGTGCATAGATAGCACCGCTGCTAAGTCCGACGAGAATCGTATTAAAGAAGATTTGCATTAGTACCCCAAGTAAGCAGATCGAAGGGCAGGGTCGTTGAGAAGATCAGATGAAGTTCCAGAGGTAACTAGTTGACCAAGGTTGATGATGATTCCGCGATCGGCGATCGAGAGCGCTGACATCGCATTCTGTTCAACGAGGACAACGGTGAGCCCTAAGCGATGGCGAAGAGCATCTACTGCAGCGAAGATTTGATCGATAATAAGAGGTGCAAGTCCAAGTGAAGGCTCATCTAAGAGAAGTAACTCTGGACGGGCGATCATTGCGCGACCGATAGCGAGCATCTGACGTTCACCGCCTGAAAGCGTATCTGCTCCTTGCTTCATGCGTTCACCCAAGCGCGGAAAGAGTTCGAGAACTTCAGCGGTAGCTGCCGCAACATCGAGCTTATCTTTGCGCCAGATTCCACCAAGTTCGAGATTTTCAGCTACAGATAACTCTGGAATAACGGCCTTACCTTCAGAGACGTGAACAATTCCGCGACGAACGAGATCTTCTGGGCGTTCTCCGAGGATGGAATTGCCCTTCCATTCGGCGCGACCAGCAGTGACTGGCAAGAGTCCCGATAGTGCACGTAGCAAGGTGGTCTTGCCGGCGCCATTACTTCCAATGATGGTGACGAGTTCGCCCTGATTGATTGTGAAGCTCAGATCATCAATCGCCGTGATTGCACCGTGTTGGACGTGGAGTTTTTCAATAATGAGTGTCATGCGCTTGCTCCTTGATTACCAAGGTAGGCGGCGATCACTGCTGGGTTCTCTCGAACTTCTACAGGTGTGCCTTCAGCGATGAGCTGGCCAAAGTTCAGGACATAGATGCGATCACAGACATTCATCACGACATCCATGTGGTGTTCAACGATCAAGACTGAAGTGCGGCCGCGGATATTGCGAATCAGACTCTTCATCCAATCAATATCTTGTGAGCCAAGTCCACCTGCAGGTTCGTCGAGTAAGAGCAGTTGTGGATTGCTGACCAAGGCTCGGGCGATCGCCACTCGCTTGGTGATTGGGTATGGCAGAGAGTCAGCACGACGGTTTGCAATATCTGCGCAGTAGGTATTCTCTAATGCAACATGTGCGCGCTGACGAAGATCATCTTCACTCTTCTTCGATGCTCCAAAGATTGAGCGAACCAGTCCCGCCTTTGCATCTATTTCCGCACCGATCATCACATTCTCTAAAACAGTGAGATCACCGAAGAGACCTACGCCTTGCAGAGTTCGTGAAATTCGATGCGAGACTAATTCATCCGGTGTGAGCCAGGCGCGTTCTTTGCCATTGAGAGTCAGCACGCCAGAATCGGGCTTCACAATTCCAGAGAGCACGTTAAAGAGGGTGGTCTTGCCGGCGCCATTTGGACCAATGAGCCCTACGACTTCACCAGGATTTACACGACAGTGCACATCACTTAACGCTTTAAGGCCGCCAAAGTTGACGTTAACGCCGTCAACGGCGAGAAGTGCATGCTCGTTCGCCACGACGCGTCCTCCTCATTGAAGAAATCTTAAGATCGTTAGCGACCTGAATAATTACCGATGGTAGATTCTAGGCAGTCGGGTGGCAATTCTTGTGGTGATTTCATAATTAATAGTGCCGGCGGCGCTCGCCCAATCATCGGCGCTAAAACCGTCTTCGCCAATCACAGTCACATAGTCGCCCGCACGAGCGGTGCTATCCGCACCCAAATCCACCACACATTGATCCATCGAAACTCGACCTATTAGCCTTGCTAAATCGCCGTTATAGGAGACGCCTGCCGTGGAGTCAGCTCGACGCGGAAGGCCATCGCTATAACCCATGCAGACGATTCCTAATTGGGTATCGGTATCAGTGACGCCGGTACCGCCATATCCGACCCGAGAGAGCGCCGGAACTCGTTTGACGTTAACGAGCTTTGCTTTGATGCTCATCGCAGGCCTGAGGCCAAGTTTTTCAGATGAACCCATCGTAGAAATATCCGGGCTCAGTCCATACATAGCGATACCAAGACGGATCATCTGCTTATGTGATCGTGGATGAGCAATTGCACCAGCTGAATTCGCAGCATGCACAATCTCTGGGAAGACTCCTTCGCTCTGAAGGGCATTGAGCAAGACGTTGAAGAGAATCAATTGCTGTTCAGTGAAATCTGAATCGGGTTCGTCAGCGCGCGCAAAATGGGTCCAGTATCCAACAACATGGAGATCATTTTTTACCTCGCGCAGACGAAGCAAGAATGGATCCCACTCCTCTAAGAATCCCCCGCGAGTCATTCCGGTATCGACCTCGATGTGGATCCGGGGCTTTATGCCAGTGCGAGCACCTGCAGCTAGAACTTCATCAAGAAGTGCGAGTGATGAAATCGAAAGATCAATGTTGCGTTGCAGTGCCATGTCAAAATCTTCGCCAGGCGGTGTAAGCCATGCGAGCACTGGTGCTGTTATTCCGGCTTCGCGAAGTAAGAGCGCCTCTTCTAAGAGCGCGGTGCCGAGCCAGGTTGCCCCAGATGCAAGTGCGGTACGTGATACCTCGACCAAACCATGACCATAGGCATCTGCTTTAACGACCGCTAAGATCTCGGCATCGGTCTCGCTCTTAAAGTGTGCAATGTTAGATGCGATAGCGGTGAGATCGACTTCAACATAGGCGCGTGGATCACTCACTCTTCGATCACCACCATCGCTGATGCAATACCTGCGTCGTGGGAGAGTGAGAGGTGCACCTTCTTGCCCTGTAAATATTTCTCAGTCTCACCCGAGAGAAGAAAGGTTGGTTTTCCACTCTCAAGGTTGATCACTTCAACATCATGCCAATGAAAGAGCCCCTTCGCATCCATCGCTTTTGCGATCGCCTCCTTTGCAGCAAAGCGCGCTGCCAGGCCATGCAGTGGGCGCTCTAGCTCGACTCCTTTAAAGAGTCGCGCCTTAAGTGCGGGGGTTCGGATGAGCGACTCCTCGAAGCGAGCGATATCTACGACATCAATGCCGATTCCAAAGATCATGTGGGTTGCCTCTCTGAAGGCCAGGCTCGATCGATTGCAATTAAGAATACAAGTAAAGATCCACCAATCAGGACTCCTCCAAGGAGATCTGAGAACCAATGAGTATTGCGGATCAACGATGCTGCATAAACCGTAGTCGTCAAAACTCCGACAATCACCTGGAGAAAGATCAGATGTGAACGGCTATGAAAGGCATAGCGATAGAGAATATAGGCAGTCATGCCCCATGTGAGGAGTGCATTCGCGGAGTGACCACTTGGATATGAGAGGCCGCCAGCATGCAAGAGATCGAGAGATAGACGAGGTTTGGTCCTGCCAAAGATCAACTTAGATAAACCAACGACACCATTTAATAAAAGTAAAGCTGAGGCCGATAGATAGATCGGGCGCCAGGATTTAAATCTCCATCCAAACCATGCGGCAGTAATCAGCAATATGCTGGCAGTGAAACTTCTGAGCCCTAGGTCATCCATTGCTAAGAGAATATGGCTCGACATCCCTTTGAAGGTATGGTGTTTGAGCGCTTTAATCCAATGATCGAAATGGTAGAGGTAGCTTTGATTGAGTACCTGCTCTGTAACCAGTAGAAAACCTATGAAGAGGAAGATCGACCACCGGACTGCTCTGAACATCGCCACTTTTCGAGCAAGTGGTAAGTCATTAAACACTTATTCCACCGTGACAGATTTAGCCAAGTTACGAGGCTGATCAACGTCATTGCCACGGGCAATAGCCATCTCATAGGCAATGACTTGAAGTGGTACGACCGCAAGCACTGGCTCTAAGAACGGATGCGTCGCAGGAATGCGAATCATATGGTCAGCGCTCGTTAAGTCGCCATCACCGATCGCAATAATGACCGCACCCCGTGCCTTCACTTCCTGCACATTACTCGCCATCTTTTCGGCCAGGAGCGATCCGAACGCCGGCATGACTGCAACTACTGGAGTTCCTTGATCGATAAGTGCGATTGGGCCGTGCTTGAGTTCGCCACCTGCAAAACCTTCGGCATGCATATAGGCGAGCTCTTTGAGTTTGAGTGCACCTTCTAACGCAGTTGGGAAGCCAACATGGCGTCCTAGGAAGAGCATTGATGAGGCATCTTTAAATTGGCGAGTAAGGGCGCGAAGCGGTTCGACTGTCTCTAATACTTGTTCGATCTTTCCTGGCAGTTGCGCAAGATGAGCAACGATCTCTTCGTGCTCGGCTTGGGTGAGCGACCCGCGAACAGTGCCAAGGTGTAGTGCGATTAGATACATCGCAATGAGCTGGGTGAGAAATGCCTTGGTAGATGCGACAGCAATCTCTGGGCCTGCATAGGTGTAGAGCACCGCATCAGATTCGCGCGGAATCGTCGAACCATTGGTATTACATACGGCGAATACGCGAGCGCCCTTGCTGCGGGCATAACGCATCGCCATCAAGGTATCCATCGTCTCACCCGATTGCGAGATCGGAATAACAAGAGTATTTCCATCAACACTTGGTTCGCGATAGCGGTACTCAGAGGCTAACTCGACATCAACTGAGATATTCGCCCACTTCTCGATCGCATACTTACCTACAAGCCCTGCGTGATAAGCGGTTCCGCAGGCGATGATGACGACTTTGGATATTCCCTCAAGATTAATTCCGGCAGTGATCTCCGGATCGAGTCCAGCGGTGCGACCAATCAAGGTATCCGCAACAGCCTTTGGCTGCTCATAAATCTCTTTGAGCATAAAGTGTTCGAAGCCACCACGTTCTGCGGCAGATGCATCCCACGAAATCTCGTAGGCCTTCTGCGGAAGGACGTCACCTTCAAGATTAGTAATAACAATAGAAGAAGCGGTGATATCGACAACCTCATCTTGGCCCAGTTCTAACGCATGCTTGGTATGTGCGATAAATGCTGAGACATCAGATGCTAAGAAGTTCTCCCCATCGCCTACTCCAACGACGAGTGGTGAGTTACGACGTGCGCCGACAATGCGGCCAGGTTCATCCGAGTGAATAGCAAGCAGAGTAAATGATCCACGCAGTTCTGCGCAGACTTCTCGCATCGCAGCAGCGAGATCGCCACCATGTTTCTTACGAGCATCGCTGAGTAGGTGGACGACCGATTCAGTATCAGTCTCTGATTTAAAGATGTGGCCGCGCTTCTCAAGTTCTTCGCGCAGTTCTACATAATTTTCGATAATGCCATTGTGGATGAGCGCGAGCTTGCCCTCGTTATCAAGATGTGGGTGAGCATTGCGATCGGTTGGTCCACCATGGGTAGCCCAGCGAGTATGTCCGATGCCGCTATGAGCATCTGGGACGGTGGTGAGTGTGGATTCAAGATTGCCGAGTTTTCCTGCGCGCTTCTCGATCCAGAGTGGTTCACCTTGGGTTACAGCCAGAGCGATTCCAGCGGAGTCATAACCGCGGTATTCGAGTCGGCGGAGGCCTTCAAGGACTGGGGAGAGTGCGCTCGCCTTGCCGGTGTATCCAACGATGCCACACATCTAGCCAGACTCCTTAATACGTTATGAGAGTTCGGATCTTACTAGTGCGGCGATTTCATTTGCGATTTCTTCGGCATCTTTCACGCTCTCAGCTTCAACCATGACGCGAACGAGCGCCTCAGTTCCGGATGCCCGAACCAAGATTCTTCCCTTATCGCCGAAATTCTCACCTTTAGCCTTGATTGCGCTCTGGATCGGCTCTGACTCTGAAAGTTCTTCCTTCTTCACATCTTTCACATTGATTAAGACTTGTGGGAATCGGACCATCACGGAGGCAAGATCAGCGAGTGACTTTCCTGAGTTCTTCATCGCCTGCATGAGGTGAAGCGCAGTCAATAAGCCATCACCAGTATTTGCATGCGATCTCATAATGATGTGGCCAGATTGCTCGCCACCGAGGGTATGACCATCTGCCAGCATCTTCTCCAAGACATAACGATCGCCGACCGCGGTCGTCTCAACGGTGATGCCGTTCGCGGCCATTGCCTTCATAAATCCAAGATTGCTCATGACGGTACCAACGACAGTGTTATTTACGAGTTCACCGCGGGACTTCAAATCAGTAGCAAGAATCGCCATGATGAAATCACCATCGACTTCATTGCCGTTCGCATCCACTGCCAGGCAACGATCAGCATCGCCATCATGAGCGATACCAAGATCTGCACCGACTTCGACAACCTTCGCCTTTAAATTCTCTAGATGGGTGGATCCGCAACCATCATTGATGTTAATGCCATTAGGTGTGGCAGAGATTGCAATAACTTCTGCGCCAGCACGCTCATAAGTCTTTGGTGCAACGCGAGAAGAGGCACCATTTGCGCAATCGACAACAACTTTGATTCCAGTAAGGCTAGTTGAAAGTGATGAGAGCAAGTGATAGATATATCGCTCGGCTGCACTCTCATCGAGAACGACGCGACCAACATCTGCGCCAAGTGGACGATCCCACTTCTCTTCTAGTCGCGCTTCAATCTTTGCTTCGAGTGCATCATCGAGCTTTCCGCCGCCTTTAGCGAAGAACTTAATTCCGTTATCTGGCATTGGGTTATGGGATGCGCTGATCATGACACCGAGATCTGCGCCGGTCTCTGCGACGAGGTGTGCGATTGCTGGAGTAGGGAGAACTCCTACGCGATAGACATCAACACCGGCACTTGCTAATCCAGCGATAACTGCAGCTTCGAGAAATTCACCTGATGCCCTTGAATCTTGACCGATGATCGCTTTAGGGCGGCCATTACTACCAGCTTCACCAACAGCACCAACTTCAGCAAGGATATGGGCAGCAGAGATCGCTAGATTTAAAGCGAGTTCAGCTGTGAGGTCGCGATTGGCCAAACCTCGAACACCATCGGTGCCAAAGAGTGCCATCTATCTCCCCAATCCAAGCAGAGTGTGCAAGAACGGTAAGAGTGAGATTAACGCTTTGAGTATTGTGAACGCTTACGAGCCTTCTTAAGGCCGTACTTCTTGCGCTCGATCACACGTGGATCACGTGTAAGGAATCCAGCCTTCTTAAGTGCTGGGCGATTTGCATCGCGATCAATCTCATTGAGTGCACGTGCAACACCGAGACGAAGTGCACCAGCTTGACCTGATGTTCCGCCACCGTTGATACGTGCGATAACGTCGAAAGCATTCTCTGCACCAACTGTGCGGAATGGCTCTGACACTAATTGCTGGTGAACCTTATTTGGGAAGTAGACAGCGAGTTCCTTGCCGTTAACAGTCCACTTGCCAGTTCCTGGAACGAGACGTACGCGAGCGACAGCCTCTTTACGACGACCGGTTCCGCCACCTGGTGCCTTGATTGATGGACGGTTAGTCGCTGCAGCTGGTGTGCTGCTTGTGTAAGAAGTAAGGAGTTCGTCCTGTGCGTCGACAGTTGTTTCGAGATCTGACATGTTTATAGGCTCCTGTTACTTGCTTACGATTTGGGAAATTTGGCTGAAAACGAATGGTGTTGGGTTCTGCGCAGCATGTGGGTGTGTTGGGCCTGCGTAGACCTTGAGCTTTGTTCCGACCTGGCGGCCAAGCTTGTTCTTAGGGATCATTCCAAGGATCGCCTTCTCAACAACGCGAGTTGGATCCTCGTTGATCAAATCTGAGTAGACGATAGAAGTCATTCCGCCTGGGAAACCAGAGTGATGGTGAGCCATCTTCTGTGCTGCCTTCTGGCCAGTAAGAACAATCTTCTCGGCGTTGATGACAATAACAAAGTCACCCATGTCGATGTGTGGAGCAAATGTTGTCTTGTGCTTTCCGCGGAGCAGCACTGCTGCATGTGAAGCAAGGCGACCGAGTACTACGCCTTCTGCATCGATGACATGCCACTTACGAGTAGTAGCTTGGTCACCAGCCTTCGGTGTAAATGTGCGCACGAGGTCTTCTCCTTATTGCTTCAGTATTGCCTTGATAACGACGGTTTTTCGATATGCGGTTTAATGCAAGAGGTGCAGATTACCCGCCCGAGCGCTCTCGGGTCAAAATGAGGTCACGCGTGAAAAGGCCAGAATCAACTTCCGTTAGGGCTTTTTCAGCTTGTACCCAGCAGGGCACTTGGGGTTGAGGGCCTTGACCACCTTCTTGGCGGCGCCCTTCACGCAAGTAATGGTCTTCTGGATCACATTTACCCCTGGCTTAAGGACGATGGGTGGGGTCGATGGAGCCGTCGGCTGGGGCGTGGGCGTTGAGGTTGTAATAGGAGTGACCTTTACGGTTGGTGATGGAGTGGGGGTGGCCTTGTGCCCCGCTGACTCCGGACCTTCACTCTCATGGCCTTCACCCTCGCCAGTGCTTGGGGGCGTGGCCATCGGACTGGCAGTGTGAGTTGAAGTAGGGGTCGGACTCTGAGTTGTTTGAGGTGTAGGCGTCGAAGAAGTTGAGGATTTAGGCAGCTGCGCAATCGCGGAAGCGAGAGATGAGATCCAGCCACGAGATAGGTACGAGGCGCCAGATACTCCTTGAATAGCGGCGCTCTGTTCTTTCAGTGCTTCACTGACGAGAATTGGCAGCGCATAATTTGTATAAGAGGCATTCGAACCACGAGTGGATACTTGTGGCGTATCAATCTTGGTGATCTTGCCACTGTCATCAACGGTGATCTGCACTTGAACTGTTCCGAAGTTGTAATTGACTGCATTGCCTAAATACGTTGTCGCTGCATGTGCTTCATCAATAATTCCAGTAAGAGAGCATGCACCAGCCAATGAGAGCGCAAAGGCACGAACGCCCTTATTCGCTTGCATCATTGAAGGTCTCATCTCTTCGCGCCAAGGTCATATCGATTCGAGCCAAGAGAGCTTCATCTGCTGGGTAATCGACCTGCATTAAGGTTAGACCACAAGATGGGAAGACATATGAGTCAGATACCCGAGACTTTGCTGAGAGTATCTCCTTCATCCAACTCACTGGGTAGCGCGACTCCCCTACACAAACCGCTGCGCCGACAAGATTTCGCACCATATTCCAGCCAAAGGCATCGGCTGATAATTCGGCGATAACGAAGCCATCGCTATCTCGGCTCCAATGGAATCTCTTTAACTCTCTGATCGTCGTGCTACTTGGGCGATAACGACAGAAGGTAGCGAAGTCACGCTCACCCAACATCTGTGCGCTCGCTTCATTCATAAGATCGATATCGAGCTCTCTAAACCAGGTCGTTGCATCCAGACGTTGCAGCGGTGAAAGAACGCGATTGTTATCGAGAATCTTGTACCGATAGTGCCTTGCCTCTGCCGAGAAGCGAGCATGGAAATTAGCTGGCGCTTCGACGACCGAGTTGATGCGAATATCGCGGCTCAGGATCTGATTGATGCGGAAGTAGAAGTTATCGATATCCCATTCGGTCTCATCGGGGCGATAGCGTGAAACATGAGGTGCAGCCGGAATATCCACGTGGATGATCTGGTGCAGGGCATGAACACCTGCATCGGTTCGGCCAGCGACAACGGTATTTACTTGATGGCGGGTCATCCGCGAGAGCGCATCTTCGATCTCGAACTGAATCGTCCGTTGATCAGGTTGCTTAGCCCAGCCGGCGAAGTTGGTGCCGTCGTAGGATAAATCGATCTTTAAACGACGAAACCCACTCTCGGGATTGAGAGTGGGTTGCGCCATAACGTGCGAGAAGGTTGGTGAGACTAAAACAACCTAGACGAGCTCGATAACTGCCATTGGCGCGTTATCGCCGTTACGTGGACCGACCTTGGTGATACGTGTGTATCCGCCATTGCGGGTTGCGAAACGTGGACCGATCTCAGTGAAGAGTGTATGTACAACGCTCTTGTTCTGGATTGTCTGCATCACGCGACGACGAGCAGCGAGATCGCCAGCCTTTGCAGCTGTGATCAGCTTCTCTGCCACTGGACGAAGGCGCTTAGCCTTTGTCTCAGTTGTAGTGATGCGGCCGTGTTCGAAGAGCTGCTCAGCAAGGGTGCCTAGCAACAATCTTTCGTGTGCTGGTCCGCTTCCGAGACGTGGACCTCTACTTGGTGTTGGCATGCGTTTTCCCCTGAGCCTTAGACGTTCTCTGATTCAACGAGTTCATCGTCGACTTCAGTTCCGTAGTTGTGGTGTTTAGTTGGATCGAATCCGATTGGGCTGTCTTTAAGCTGGAGTCCCATAGAGTGAAGCTTTGCCTTCACTTCATCGATTGACTTTGATCCAAAGTTACGAATGTCGAGAAGGTCAGCTTCTGAACGGCCAACGAGCTCGCCGACAGTGTGGATTCCTTCGCGCTTCAAGCAGTTGTATGAGCGAACGGTGAGATCGAGATCTTCGATAGGAAGAGCGAGATCAGCAGCGAGCGCAGCATCTTGGACGCTAGGTCCCATTTCGATGCCTTCTGCGTTGACGTTCAATTCGCGAGCAAGACCGAAGAGTTCGACGAGAGTCTTACCTGCTGATGCCATGGCATCTGAAGGCTTCATTGACTGCTTTGTCTCAACATCGACGATCAAGCGATCGAAGTCTGTGCGCTGCTCAACACGAGTCGCTTCAACCTTGTAGGTGACGCGAAGAACTGGTGAATAGATTGAGTCGACCGGAATACGGCCGATATCTCCGCCAGCCTGCTTATTTGAGACAGCAGTGACATATCCACGGCCACGCTCAATGGTGAGTTCGACTTCGAACTTAGCCGATGAGTTGAGGGTCGCGATATGTAGATCTGGGTTGTGAACCTGTACACCTGCAGGAGCTGCGATATCTGCGCCTGTGACAACGCCTTCGCCATTCTTGCGGATGTAGATAAGTGATGGATCATCGTTATCTGATGAGATCACAAGGTTCTTGATGTTAAGGACGATCTCTGTGAGGTCTTCCTTAACGCCTTCGAGAGTGGTGAACTCGTGGAGCGCACCATTCACGCGAATGCTTGTTACAGCTGCACCTGGGATAGAAGAGAGCAGGGTGCGGCGTAAGGAGTTTCCGAGTGTGTAACCAAAACCTGGCTCAAGTGGTTCGATGATGAACCGTGAGCGGAATTCGGATACGACTTCCTCGCTGAGGATGGGACGTTGTGCAATAAGCACTTATTTCCTCCGTACGTTAGGGAGATCCACTATTTGATCTCCGGTCTTCTTAAATGGACTTAAATAGGTAAGGCTGGTTTAAAGAGTCTTACTTGCTGTAGAGCTCAACAATGAGCTGTTCTTGAATCTGTGTGTCGATAACAGCGCGGTTTGGAGCACCGTGAACCAAGATTCGCATCTTTGATCCAACAACTTCCATCCATGCTGGTACTGACTTTTCACCGAGTTCAGCGCTTGCGACGATGAATGGTGTGAGATCAAGTGAGCCTGGGACAACATCAATAACATCCATTGGTGTGACACGGAATGAAGGAATGTTGACCTTCTTACCGTTCACAAGGAAGTGATTGTGACGAACAAGCTGACGTGCCATATCGCGGCTCTTTGCAAAGCCAGCGCGATAGACGACGTTATCAAGACGAGTCTCAAGGATGATCAAGAGGTTCTCACCGGTCTTACCTTGGAGGCGGTTAGCCTCTTCGTAGTAACCGCGGAACTGCTTCTCTAGAACGCCATACATACGTGCGCACTTCTGCTTTTCGCGCATCTGTAGAAGGTATTCAGATTCCTTTGAGCGACCACGACCGTGCTGCCCTGGTGGGTATGGACGTGATTCGATAGGACACTTTGGACCATCGCACTTTGAGCCCTTGAGGAAGAGCTTTACTTTTTCGCGACGGCAGCGCTTGCAATCTGCTCCGGTATAACGAGCCATTTATTCTCTTCCTTCCTTAAACTCGACGTGGCTTTGGTGG
>Ga0214171_1000233_pt1 | contig 20431 bp, 14 predicted proteins | sample TroBogEpilimnion_40_FD_153009 | JGI IMG/M metagenome (GOLD analysis project Ga0214171, IMG submission 153009) | Freshwater microbial communities from Trout Bog Lake, WI - 02JUL2007 epilimnion | ecosystem: Environmental > Aquatic > Freshwater > Lake > Epilimnion/Euphotic zone | place: Trout Bog... | reverse complement strand
CTTCTTTGTGAGCGAAAGGAGAGTTGAACAAGATGGCTGGATTGGACGAGTTGACGGACGAAGCTAGGCGAAATACGCGAGGGCGTTTCGAGCAATGGGTAAAGAACCCACAATGTGAAGCAAACACTTTGAGCGCCGTTCTCAATGTGAAGTTAGCTGAAGTTGCACTGTCATTGGGCTATCAGCCAGAGTACGGCCAATCACCCTTTGCGGTTACTCGGGGGCTTCAATTTGAAAGCTGGCTCTTTAAGGATGAGGCCAAGGTCATCAGAGAATCTATGGAAAGAGTTGGAATTCTGGAAGAAAATAGTTCGGGATTTCTAGATCTTCGATTAACGATGAACGGTGGCAAGAACATTAAATCTGTAGATGATGCTCTTGAAAAGTCCCTTCAACTATTTGTAAGCCTCTCAGATGATAAACATTTCACGCCTCCAACAATAATTGCTGGCTTGATGTTAAAAATTCCTAAAGGAGTGATGTTGCCCGAGGCAACATTGATTATTGATGTGGCGTCAATACAGCGCCTGGATCAAAAGTGGGTGATTCGAGTTGGTGAAATTAAGGTCTTCCCTGACAGAGGTGGCCATACGGACACTGGTGAAATTTCAACAGCTCGTGCACAGGCTGGGGTTTATCAACATGCTCTCCAAATCACAGTAGAGTCTCTCGACTTAAGAAATCCTCCAATTGTCAGCACAAGCGGCTATCTTGTTTTCACTTGGCCGGGTACCAATAGTCCCGTAATTCGCGCGAATGAAGACTTGACCTACCAAGCGAGGCGAGCGGCTGTTGGCTTTGACCGGCTCGATGGTGTCGCGCAAGAATTGATGACCAAGCAAGCTCAGAATCTTTCCGGAATAGACTTGAAGGACTGGATAGCCCATTCTAAAACGGAGTACAAAGAGATTTGTTGGAGTTTTTGCGATCTAGCCCCACGCTGTCAAGACCTGGCAATTGCCGAAGATCGAGCCATAGTCCTGGGCACCGAGGCAAGTAAGTTGTTGGGTTCTGTAGGGGTTGGACGCGCAATTGAATTGCTCGATGGCTTCGAACCAAGTACGGAAATTGAACGTGCATTGCAGGTCCAGCTTCTTGCTGCGAAAGGAGAAAATTCGACATGAGTACGAGGGATATTGTGCGACAACTTGAAGCAGTAAGAATTAGTCAACCCGTGCCCAGGTATTCAACTCTTCATGTGAGAATTGTTGAAAATCCCTTCATGGTTGCATTTGTCCGTATGGCTGGTGAATCGAGGCCGTGGGGAATCGCGTACGGCCGACTAAAAGATTCAGCTCCTCGGGTTATCACTGCAGGAGATGGTCGAAATCGTGAAGCAGTTGCTCAAATTTGTGAGGAATTTGGCGTTGCAATGCTCCAATACTTTAGAGCCGAAGGGCACACATTCAACCCAATTACAAAGGAGAACCTTGATACCAAAGAACTACCGCAGATTTGGGTTCCGGGCGATCGACACGTTGAAATGTTCCATCACCTTGAATATGCCTATTGGAGGGTGCGAAAGGGAGACGATAGAACCCAACCCTTGACCGTTTTTGCACGCTTGTCAGGATGGCTCTTTAGAGAATCTGGAAGGATTGGACAGCAGCAAATCATCGATGCATCTCGTGCGTTACGAGATGCTTACGTATTCCCTGCAGACACCCTGAGTTTGGGTAACCTAACTAATGCTGTTGCTTGGTTTAAGAAAGACGGATCGCTCCCAAACAAGCGCATTAGCGTCAGAGCCTCAGGCGAGCAACGCGTTTCGCCTACCTTGGATCCAGGACTTGATAAAGACGTTTTGGCTCCATTGATTGAGCAGCGTGCTGAATTGCTAAAAGCGGGGAGAACACCGACGTTAGTTGAACAAAAGATTCATGAAGCTCTTTCCCCTGAATTGATGGCCAGATGGGGTTCTATGGTAGATGCCTATCACATACTTGCGAGCGACAACCGCGCAGAAAATAATGGAGTCGAGAAATTAGTTAAATCGACCATGGAAAAATATGTAGTGGAATTTCAGCGATTAGAGAGAGGAATGCTTGACCCCTCTGGTGACCCAATCTTTACCCCACATCCTGAAACAGACTTTCATGGATCAGCTGCTGCAGCTGGATACTTCCGGATGCAAGCAGCCGATGTTGCGTACACCGCTTCCCTTGTACATGATGATGCCGAGTTATGTGCAGAAGCCTTGGCTAGTGGGCATGCTTTCATGGGAGAAGTTACAGATGTTTGGAACACAGGCGTTGGTCGGGTAACCATTCCAAACTGGCAAGTAAAAGTCCGGATTGGGGAGATTTCCAGACTTCGCGAGGGTGAAGACTATTCGTTGGTCGGAAATCCGAAATCTAAGGTTTCAATACGGGAGGTGGAAGTTGTTGATGAAGAGCATTGGCTAGTTCACATCGAATGGGAATCGCCTAAGCTGAAAGAAATATCTGGCCCAATTTGCGCAAAGCCGCTCGATTCAAGCTGGATAGGCAAACGACTAATTTTCGTGCCTTGTGACACTAGTGCGCTGACAGCCAAGCAAGCGCAAGCCGTCTGGGATGCAAAAGATGGAGTAGGGGCTTGGCTGACGCATGGCCGCGCACCAGTGCAGGTCGAAGAAAGTTTTATTGATGACATCACCCAGTTGCAGGACAATTAATCATGGTAAATGTTGAAATAGACAGAGAGTATACGAATTTGCGCGAAGCGTTGATCAAGGAATTGAGTGGTTCTTGCAAACTCGCAGTTATCCAAGCGCCGCCCGGGTCTGGGAAAACGCACATGCTGCTTGCCGTTGTTTCATCACTTGTGCGCGAAGGAAAGCGTGTATCTCTTGCCGCGCAAACTCGCCGCCAAGCGGACGACATAGCGCACAGGTGGGCTCGTGACTATGGTCAACTCCCCGCAATTCGCCTCGGAAGTAGTGGTAGTCAACCACCAGATAACTTTCCACTATCCGTGCCCTGGATCACGGAATTGGCTGCGTTACCTCATGGTCCTGGACTTTACATTTCAACAACAGCTAAGTGGACTTGGGTGAGAGATCTTGAACCTTTCGATGTACTCGCCATCGATGAGGCTTGGCAGATGGCTTGGGGTGATCTCATGCAGTGTGCAAAATTGAGCAAGAAGTTTTTCATGATTGGTGACCCTGGACAGATTCCGCCAGTTGTAAGCGTCGATGTTCGACGTTGGGCAACCGCCCCACGCCCGCCTCACAAACCTGCACCTGAGGTAGTTCTTGATGACACAGAACTTCGCGCCACCGCATTTATCGGAAGCCTCCCTGCCTGTAGACGACTCCCGAATGAGTCGGTGAAATATGTAAAACCGTTTTACGATTTTGATTTTTCCGCGTATGCCGACCCCAATGAACGGTTTATTAATTTATCAAATGAGCATGCTGATCAGCAGTTGGTTGGAATAATCAATATGCTCAGCAGTGGACAACCGGTTCTCTTGACTTTACCCACGCCGAAAGAGGGTCTACCCCCAGAGGTAGACATCGAACTCACCTTGCGAGTGGAGAAGATTGTTCGGACCTTGTTGACGGGCCATTCCCAAATCGTGGTGGGGCCTGGCGATAAGCCAAGAACCATCAAATTTAAAGACATCGGCATTTGCGCCACTCATCGAGCCATGAATGGTGAACTTCGTAAAGCATTAGGTGCTGACTTTAGTGATGTTTCTATAGACACTCCAGAACGTTGGCAAGGCTTGGAGCGCCCAATCATGATTGTTGTACATCCTTTGTCTAACGTAACAGATCCCTCTGACTTTGACCTAGAAACTGGACGCTTATGTGTAATGGCTTCTCGGCACCAGGTCGGACTTATTGTCATCACCAGAGATCACGTTGGAACGTCCCTTGAGGAATTCATCCCTCAGGCCTCTCAGGCTCCAGGACAACCGGATGTTGTAGGACGAGGCCATTTTGCGCACGCTCGATTCTGGAATGACTTAGTTGCAGACCAACGTTTAGTTGCGCTTACTTAGCAACTTTGGGACAAAAGGCACGCACATCACAGCGTGAACACTTTGATTTCTCCGGATTAGGTTCAAACTCACGATTCTTAATCCCTGTCGCTGCATCGACAACAATCTTGAGTGCTGTATCTAGAGATTGTGGGGTGATGTCCACTTCTTGGCGCTGTTCTTGATCAAGGTCATGAAGAAATGCGCCACGGACATCTAGGCCTTCTCGCAATCCAGCAGCGGCGTACACCTGCAGTTGTAGTCCAAGCTCGCGATCATCAATGGCAGTCTTGTAATCAACAATCGCAAGCGAATCTGGAGAGCCCTCATGCTTGTCTAAGATCACATCTGCTCGGCCGGAGACCACAACGCCATCCAGAGCAAGCTCGAAGGGACGTTCAGTTTCCCAGACGCGCTGCATGTCATCACCGAATTGGTGCAAATACTTGAATACGAGGCCACGCGCGCTTTCTCGAAAACGCGCTGCGATAGCTTTTCCAGCAAATGGCAAGAAGAAATCTGTAGCAAGTATGCGATCAACATCCATTGGTGTTAATGGTCGATTCTTACGTTGAGTCTCTTCGGCAACCACACGTAGTAGATGATGGACTGCTTTTCCATATCCAATTTCCTGTACCAGCGCCGGAGGAAAGCCAATGCGGTTGCGTAACCAGAAGCTGTAACCGCAATTCAGATAGGCGGCTAGCTCACTGTAAGTAATGTGAAGTTCGGGACTTTCCTCACGCTTGCCAAATCCAGCCCAATCCACTGGATATGCCAATTGATCTTCATAAGCATCAAAAACCTCCTGAATATAAGGCGAGATTTTTGATTTTGTCGCCCTGACACGTTGGTGCGCTGAAAGGGCTAGCCATTCGCGTGCTCTCGTTATTGCGACATAGAAGAGTCGCCGTTCATCGCCATCTGTACCCTCATACCGAGCAGCGTCGAAGAGTTCCCGTGGAATAATCCAGTTGTTTACCTGCCCGGTGCGACTGCTTGGAAATCGTCTCTGGGTCATCGAAGGTACAAAGACAATTTGCCACTCGAGGCCTTTTGCAGCGTGAACTGTCATGAGAGCTACTGAATCAGAAAGCAGATCCTCTTCGCCCTCAAAATCCATATAACCGCCCATGGCTACGTTAAGCATGAGGCTTGCGAGGTTCTTAAAATACCACTCACCCTGGTCACCGAATCCTGCTTGACTACCATCACCATGTGTAGCAACTCTTGAACGCTTCTGCATGGCCTCATAATCAGCAATAAATTTACTAAACCTAGCTATTGTCCCCAGACGAGATTGATAGAGAGGGTTATTAACATCCCAGAGCCGCACGCCCAAGGCATCAGTTATTGAGTAGTTGACTTCGATGAGGCTCAAGTCGCGTGAATCACTCCCAACTAGGCTTTTAGCATCTATTAGGACCTTTTTAAGAGTCTCAATTTGAGAGGTATTGAGCGAATAAATGGTGCGGGCAAGAAAGATGAGCGATTCAAGAGTGACTGATTCCTGTTCCTTTGAGTACTGATTTTCTCGCCATTCGAATCCTGCCATCCAGGCAAAGCACCGACCCAAGAAATTTGCATCAGGCTGTTCAAACAGTCCAGCACGTCCACCAGGTTGAACAGGAACGGCAAATCTTTCAAACGCTTCAAGAAGACAACGGTAGGTGTTCTTACCTCGAGCTAAAACTGCGATGTCGGAATATTTAAAGCCCATAGATCGAAGTTTGTTTATCGACTGTGCAATTTCATTGGCTTCTTGCTCCTCGTCGTCATAGTCCAGCACGATGTCTACGGATGGCCCGTTGTGCTCACGGAATGGGATCATTGACTTTGGGAGACGACCTGGTATCGACTTCGCAAAAGTATCCGCAAGTTGAACAATCTGGGGGCGCGATCTGCGATTGGCTAGAAGTTCAAACGTGGCCACATTTTTATACCGCTCGGAAAAGGTTGTGATGTTTGAAACTGAAGAGCCTCGCCACTGGTAGATAGCCTGATCATCATCACCAACCACGACAAGGTTTGCTTCACCAACCGGCTTGGCGAGGAGTTGAATAAGTTTTTCTTGGGCAGGATTCACGTCTTGGTATTCATCAACAATAAGATGTGAAATATCTGCACACACAGCCGCATGTATCACGGGGTCGGACAAGACATCGACTGCGCGTGCAATTTGCTGGCCGAATGTCAGTAGATGAAATTCATCTAACATCACGTAGAACTTTTCTACCGTTGATCGTAGTAATTCAGGGACTAGGCCTAGATCGAGCATTTCATTTTCGATAACATCAAGATTCTGGCGAAAGCGAGCCAAACCATCGAACTGAGCGTTTCTGGTAGACATTTTCTTTAAATCAAGGAAATTCTGCTGTCGTTGGAGAAATGCCGCTAATTGGTTTTCGTCTATAACGTCATATGCTTCGTATTTGCCGACATAACGGGTCAGAAGTTGGTAGCAGTAACCGTGGATGGTGCCAACGTACATAGTGCCCAATTTGTCGGCTTGTAACTGACCTGCAAAGTGAAGTACGCGCGCTCGCACACGCTCCTTAAGTTCTGCAGCAGCCTTCTCAGTGAAGGTAAAAGCCACGATGCTCGAGGGATCCACGCCTTCAGCAACGAGCATTGCTATTCGCTGAGATACCGTTTCAGTCTTTCCCGATCCCGCACTGGCGATTATCTGAATATGGCTACCTCGGTAAGCTACAGCCTCAGCGGACTGCCCCTCCAGTTCTGGAATGATTTTTACAGCCTCCGCATTGTCCACGTGGGATATTCTGCCCTGTGTGAGTGACAGAAACAATGCTCAGACCCTAGGCTACGACTCTGTCGGGGCTGTACGGCAATATAGGGTATGGCGACCAAGCAACGATAATTGCTAAAAGGGAGTAACACGTGTCTGAGAGTCCAGAACGCATTTCTATTTCTACTGATTCTCCAAGCGAAGCGGTCCTAAGCGCTTTGACTTCGTTATTGCCTGGCGTCTTTCAGGATGGCGTACTTGATGTGCAAAGAATAGCTGAGCTTACGGGCTTAGAGGTCGCTGGAAATAAAAATGGCGTCGAACGTTTTGGCCTTATGTGGGCTGGCAAGAGTAAGGCAGTGGAGGCTCTTCAGGCACCAAGCATGGCTTCACTTGTACCGGACGTAGAAAACTCAATTAATTGGGATACCGCACAGAACGTCTTTATTGAAGGAGACAACCTTGAGGTCTTGAAGTTACTTCAGAAGGCCTACAACGATCAAGTGAAACTCGTTTATATAGATCCACCTTACAACACGGGAAACGATTTTGTTTACAATGACGATTTTTCCCAACCCCTAAAGCATTATCTTGAGGTGACAGGCCAAGTGGACTCAGAGGGAAATCGCTTAGTTGCAAACACCGAAGTCTCAGGAAGAAAACATAGTAATTGGCTGAACATGATGTATCCGCGCCTGGTCTTGGCCAGGAATTTGATGTCGGATGATGGTCTATTGGCCGTGAGTATCGACGAAAACGAAGTTTCAAACTTGGTGAGCATGTTGGATGAGATTTTTGGGGCAGAGTGTCGTATTGCAGTGGTTGCAGTGGTTAACAATTTAAAAGGCAGAAGCGATTCTGAATATATTGCGACTGCGCATGAGTACCTGTTGCTATACACACGCTCAAAGTTTAAGACATTGGGCTTGCCTTTGCCTGATGGAATTCAAGAAACTTACAAACTTACAGACTCTGACGGCCTAAGTTATCGACTTTTACCTTTGAGAAAGAGCGGCACAAACTCTTTGCGTAGTGACCGCCCAAATATGTTTTACCCCTTGTATGCAAATGTCGAAACTGGGGAAGTTAAGGTTGACAAACAAGATGGTTGGGCAGAGGTGCTTCCCCTATTTCCAGATGGACGAGAAGGTTGCTGGCGATGGGGAATCGAAACCGCTCGCACTCAAATTGACTTACTGTTCGCTAAATCTACGAAGGACGGCAAAGCTGATATTCAAGTCATGGACTACCTGGGTGACGGGAGCGATCAAAGGCGTGTAAAACCGAAATCGGTTTGGATTGACCCGAAATTTACGACCGACTTAGGTACTTATCAATTGAAAGAGCTACTCGGTGAGGGAATTTTTAATCATCCAAAACCGCTAGGCCTTCTGGAAGAAATACTTGAATTTGTGGTTGAGCCTGGGGATACCGTCCTAGATTTTTTTGCAGGATCAGGAACTACTGGACATGCTCTATTTCTTAGAAACCAGAAAATTTCAGAAAATCCATGCAGGTTTGTCTTGGTCAATCTACCTGAAGTTTTAGAAGAGAATTCTGCCGCGCACAAGGCCGGATATAGGACCATAGCGGACATTACACGTGCCCGTTTGTTAGAAGTTATTGCACGGGGATTTGACTCGCATTCGCAGGGTTTGAGGTGCTTTAGCCTCCGAAAATCGGCTTTCTTAGCCTCACTCCAGGCAAATCAAGTCGAAGCCACTTTGTTCTCACAGACTATGGAGTCTGATGCCGAGGGACCTGCAGTCGCTGCAGAAGCACTTTTGAAGGCTGGAGTAATGCTAAGTGCTGAATGGAAACATTTCAAATTGCTTGGAGAGGAAACTATTGTTGCCGATGGAGTTGCCGTGGTTCTTGCTCGGGCATTGAATAACGAAGTAGTTCAAGCCGCGATGAATTTGGAATGCGTCCACACCGTAATATTTCTAGAGGATGCCTTCGCTGGTCGTGATGCGATTAAGGCAAATGCCCACTTTGCTTTCAAGCAAGTGAATAAAACTATGAAGACAATTTAGTTATGACAGTACAGATTAGGTTTGAAAGCAATCAGGATTACCAGACTGAAGCGATTGAGGCAGTAACAAACTTATTTATAGGGCTTGAAAAGGCGAGCCTTGGTCAACTCAAGGCAGCAAGTCACCACCTTGTTACTGAGGAGAATTCCCTCTTCCAGGACTTGGTGTATGCAAACCGAATTCCGGGGAGTGTCGAATTCGCGGAACTGGTACAGAAGAACATTCGAACGATTCAGAACCGAAAGCGAAACATTAATGATGACTTGCATTCGATTATTCCTCTGGATCTCCAGAAACATTTCGAGCCTGGCGAATTCCCCACTGACTACAGCATTGAGATGGAAACCGGAACAGGCAAAACGTATGTATACCTTCGCACAGCTATCGAATTGTATCTGAAATATGGGCTTTCAAAGTTTGTAATTGTAGTGCCGTCGGTTGCAATTAGAGAAGGTGTCATATCTTCACTCCGACTTATGAATGGACACTTCAAGGAACTGTATTCTGGAATCCAATACGATAGCTATTGTTATGATAGCAAGAATGTGAACAAGCTTCGGCAATTTGCTACTTCATCATTTTTACAAATATTGGTCATGAATATTGCGGCATTTAACTCGGATGATAATATCATTCGACGCCAGACGGACGCACTTAATGGTCAGGCCCCCATAGATTTCATCCAAGCTGTTCATCCAGTAGTAATTATGGATGAACCGCAGAAACTTTCCGGCACAAATGCGACAAAAGCTATTTCAGACCTGAATAGCGCTTTTAGACTGCGATATTCGGCTACTCACAAAGATGTTCATCATCTGCTATATAGGCTCACTCCCGTCGATGCATACGATCTGCGTTTGGTTAAGCGAATTGATGTGTTGTCTGTTACGGCTGATCAAAATAACAACGTCCCGCTCGTGACAGTGAAGAAAATTTCAAATACATCAGGTTCCGTCACGGCCACACTACTCATAAACAAAAGTGGTGGTCGAAGCGAAACTCAAATTACTGCGCGTAGAAATACCGATCTCCAGGAGGAGTCGAAACTCCAAGTCTACCAAGGCTGGGTGGTTGAAGACATTTTGGCAAATACCGAGGACTCGGTAGCGCAAGTTATTTTTCAAAATGGTCGAGTACTTCGGGAAGGATCAAGCACTGGTATTGACGAAGATGCTTGGCAAAGAGCACGAATTCGTGCGGCAATTCTTGATCACTTCAACACAGAGATGCTTATTAGACAGCATGTAGATCATGGAAGTATTCAGCCGATAAAGGCTCTAACACTTTTCTTTATTGACCGTGTTGCTAATTATGCACCCGAGGATGGAAAGTTCCGCACTTGGTTCGAAGAGGAATATCTGAGCGTCTGTCGGGAAAGTAAGTTTAGAAACCTTGACAAGCCGGATGTAAAGGTAGTTCACGATGGCTATTTCGCTCAGTCAAAACAGGGCGCAAAGGACTCAACCGAACGCGGCAGTAAGGATGACGAGACTGTTTATGACCTAATCATGAAAGACAAGGAAAAGTTACTTTCATTTGATACTCCACTCAGATTTATTTTTAGTCACTCTGCGCTTGCAGAAGGTTGGGACAATCCAAATGTCTTCACAATCTGCAATCTCCAAAATGTTCAATCCGAAGTAAAGCGCCGCCAGCAGGTAGGGCGCGGTCTTCGCCTTCCAGTTATGGCGGATGGGGAACGTTGCAGAGTTGAAGAAGTTAACCACCTGACAGTCATTGCTTCCGAGGAATTTGAAGACTACGTTAAGAAACTTCAACAAGATATGAAAGATGAGGCTGGAGTTGATTTTGCAAATCGTGTAGGAAACAAGACCGAGCGCGTCGAAAACAAGATCAAGAACAACTTCAAAGAGATACCACTATTCCGGGAACTTTGGGAGAAGATTTCACCCAAGACAAACTACAAACTTGATTTCAGCACCGATGTGCTGGTCGCGGAGGCTGTACGGCGACTTAAGAATGAAGACAAGATCCTCAAACCCAAATTCAATTTGGCTAAGCAAGGCATAGACCGAATGTCTCTTGAAGATGGTCTGGTGGGCGGTCATGTTACTTCGACTGCCTCGGCTTCTATGAACATAGAAATAGCATTCCCAGACATCTTGACGGACATATGTAACGAAGTGCCTGTCTCGAGAGCTACAGCTAAAAGAGTTATTGACGAATCAGGACGTCTTGAGGAAGCGAAGAAGAATCCGGCTCAATTTGCAGCCCAAGTGTCACGTTCCTTGCGTCGTGCGCTTGCAGAAACACTCAAGAACCATGATGGCATTTCATATACTCCTATTGGCGATTCATACAGCATGGATTTCTTCCTAAATGAAAGTCTCTATTACGAGCGTAATCTTATAGAGGTGAAGAAGAGTATCTACGACCGGATACCGGTTGACTCAAATGTGGAGCGTGAATTTGCTATGGCGCTTGATGCCCGAGATGACATCGAACTATTCGTAAAACTTCCGGATTGGTACAAAATAAAGACTCCTGTTGGAGGCTATAACCCAGACTGGGCAATTGTGCGCAATAAAGGTCAAAGTGATTACGAGTTGTACCTTGTGCGCGAGACTAAAGGATCATCAAACATCGATGATTTGTTTCGCGAAGCAGAAGCATGGAAAGTGACTTTTGGCAAAAAGCACTTCGACGCCTTAGGTGTTGATTACAAAGTAGTCCGCGAGGCAAGTGAATTAGACCTTGATGATTCACCAAGTTTGGTTGAAGCGCAACTTGGCTCTCGACTTGATGAAGGTGGTAGAGAATAGAAAATCGCAAAAAGTCAACATTGAGGGATCCGACCCCCAACCATGTCAATGGGAGTTGGCGACCTAAGGTCGCCATGCTTGGCTAGTTCAAGATTTTAATGCAATTTGTATTAACCAAGAGACAACAGTGTCTTTTTGGTCCATTAAGCCAACATATTGCTTACCAGCGTGGCGGGAAACGTGGAATCGATGTGCTTCCGATTGAAAACTGACCTAGGTGGCGATTTGGGCATTGCGCAAATTCTGTTTGCTCTGAAACTATAGCCAAGTGGACCATACTTCGCTGATCCGGTCATGGGCTAAAAGCTCTTGGGAAATCGCGTTGGGTGAAGAGCTATTAACCATTCAGAGTGCAAAGCTGACGGCCAAAGTGCCTCTTGATGGAAGCATCCTTCTCGATGCAAAGCGTAAATGGTTTCGATGGCAGCTCACTTCGTCCCAAGGCTGGACTTTGAAGTTATCGGGAATGAGTAAGTACGAAGCTAAGCTGATCGCGTACAGTGTCGAACTTTGTAAGGCAAGAAATTGGTCAAAACAGATAGTAGAACTTCAAATCAAGCATCGTAAGCTTCAAGTGTGGGTTCCCAAAGAATCTATTGAAGAAATTATTTTACGCAAGCCAACGACATTTCCGCGAAATGAACTAAATCAACTTAAGCGAAAAGTTGACTTAAGCCCTGCGGAAAGCCAAGCCCAAAGGGGTCAAGGCGGCCACTTTCCACTCTTTTGGACTTTCAATTCTTGGGAGTGCTCGTGACGCCAAGCCGAGAGTGGCTCCGTGGGTGGATAAGGAAGCTGACTTAGATGAGATTTCCTCGATAGTCGATGACTTGAAAAAGCGATCTCTTGACTTCAAGTATTCCTGGGACCTTTATCGTTTAATTTTTCCTCCAGAAACATTGAAATTAGATGGGGTTGAGCCCGATTCCTATGAGAGTGAGACTCGAAAGAGGGGTTTTAGGACTTTCGACGGCACAATGGTCCGAAGTCATGGTGAAAGAATGATTGCAAATTGGTTATACCTAAACGGCATCAATTATGAGTATGAACGTGAGTATTCAGTTAATACAGCGAATTCTTCCTACCGTCAGTACACGCCAGACTTTTATTATCCAGATATTGACGCCTGGCATGAACATTGGGCTCTTGATAGCCAAGGACGTGCCCCTTCTGAGTTTTCTGGATATGCACAGGAGATGACCTGGAAACGGACGCTTCACAAGTCGCAAGGGACGAAACTAATTGAAACGACTTTCGGGGAGGTCGTCTTTTCAAACGGACTCTCCAAACTCAAGTCGGAGCTACAGGAACTCGGAATCGAATTCAATTGGAATCCAGATCGTCCGAAAACCCCGTACACAGAAATCGAAAATGGAGAACTTATTCGATTAATTCGCTCATTCATGTCACACGTAAAGTCCAATTCCTTATCAAAGGAGGACATTTTTGACCGCTTAGAGGGGGATTGGGCGCACTTACATAGTGATCGAACCACTTTATTTCTTTCTATCTACTGGCCGATACATGAGGAGTGGACTAATAGGTTAAATCAAGGCGGCTTTATTGACTTCGAAGACATGCTGATTCTGGCGGCTGAAGAAGTTGAAGGTGGGAACTATGTTCCAGAGTTTGATTTGATACTAATTGATGAATTTCAAGATTCTAGTTCAGCAAGAGCGCGACTAGTGAATTCGTTATTGCAAGCTAAAGGCAAGTTTGTTCTCGCGGTTGGAGATGATTGGCAATCAATTAATAGGTTTGCCGGTGCGGACATATCTCTAATGACAAACTTCCATGAGATTTTTGGCGAAGGCCCGACTTTGCCCCTTTCGAAGACTTTTAGAAGCACCCAGATAATTTCGGACGTTGCAGCTGATTTCGTGACTAAGAATCCCGAGCAATTGAAAAAGCATGTCCTATCAGATGTGAGTGGAATAGATAGACCTGTGACATTGATCAGAACTTTAGATCCTCAGGAAGGAGTGTTGGAGACCCTTCAACATATTTCTAGAGAGGTTGCAAAAGAACAACAGTCAAAAGCGTCAGTCTTTATCCTAGGTCGCTACGGATTTAACCAAGATTGGGTTCCTTGCGAGAAATTTGAAAACTTGAGTATCGGATTTAGGACCATTCATAGCTCAAAGGGCTTGGAAGCTGATTACGTGGTTATTGTGAACCTTGAAGCGGGACAACATGGATTTCCAAGTGAAATTGAAGATGATCCGGTACTAAATTTGGCCATGACTAAGGCCGAAACTTTCGAACACGCTGAGGAACGCCGACTCCTTTATGTGGGTTTGACGCGTGCTAAGCGGCAAGCATTTTTGGTAACAAGACAAAACAGAGACTCTTCATTCGCGGTTGAACTTATGAATAATGATCAGCTAAATGTTATTTCCGTTGACAGAAAGGGCGCTGCAGGCCAAAAGGTGCTGACCTGTCCAAAGTGCAGAAAAGGTGTTCTAGTTCGTCGGGCGGGAAAGTATGGAGAATTTTTGGGCTGCAATCGTTTTCCTAAATGTGCTAACACCTCAAAGATTGACTCCTGAAAGCATTAGATAAGAGAGTCACTATTTGCGCTCGATGATTCAAGAGCACTAATTGTGCGTTGTGAGGGACTCGAACCCCCGACCCGGTGATTAAGAGTCACCTGCTCTACCAACTGAGCTAACAACGCGGGATTAATTATTCAATTATTTAAAGCTAGTTACGACCTGTTCCAACGGCAGACCCTATCAGCGACAGGGCCTAAGAGTGAAAATCTGGTAAACGAACTGGGGATTTTCAGCCTAGAAATGAGACCTTTTGCTTATTTGTGGTCCTTATAGCGGTCATAAGAATCAAGGATTTCCTGAAGTGCTGCATCATGGCCGACCCAATCTCCGCCATGTACTTCCTTGCCAGGCTCCAAGGTCTTATAGACCTGGAAGAAGTGCTCAATCTCATCTAGCTCGTACTGAGGAACATCGCCCAAATCTTTGAGGCCGCTCTTACGGATATCTCCAGCAGCTACGCAGAGGAGCTTGTCATCTCCGCCCTTCTCATCAACCATGCGATACATGCCAACAACGCGGCAGCTCACTACGCAGCCAGGGAATGTTGGCTCATCAAGAAGGACCAAGGCGTCTAGTGGATCGCCATCATTAGAAAGAGTGTTTTTTACGAATCCGTAGTCATGCGGGAATCGGGTTGCTGTGAAGAGCATGCGGTCCAAACGGATCTCGCCGGTCTCATGATCAATCTCGTACTTATTGCGACTGCCCATCGGGATTTCGATGACTACATCGAAAATAATTTCTTCCATGTGCAGTGCTCCTGACTGATCGGCATTGATCTTGTACAGCGGGGTAGTGCTAGTGGTCTATTTCCACTGTGAAAAAGTGGGGTGATCGACGGGGCTCGAACCCGCGACATCTCGGACCACAACCGAGTGCTCTACCAGCTGAGCTACGACCACCATGGAGCGCTAATGATACGCCATTTTTCGTACGCTTAGTTCGGGATAAATATTGACTTGCGGTAGTACTCCAGCTCATCGATGGAGTCACGTATATCACCCAGCGCACGGTGATTGCCCGTCTTCTTGGGGGCTGCGAAATAGACTTTGGGATACCAACGACGTGCCAATTCCTTGATGGATGACACATCGACGGTTCGATAATGCAGGTACTCGTTGACCTCTGGGAGATATTTGGCGATAAAGGTTCGGTCGACCGAAACCGAGTTTCCAGCCAGCGGGGATTTGCCAGCTCCTGGGGCATATTTATTGAGGTACTCCAGGATTTTTGCGCTCGCCTCATCATGGCTGACCCCAGTCGGGATCTCAGTGATCAGGCCAGAGGCCGTATGCATCTGGCGGACGAAGTCATTCATCCCGTCCAGCGACTCCTGGCTGGCCTTGATGACCAGATCCACGCCTTCACCCAGAATATTGAGTTGAGAGTCGGTGACCAAGACGGCAATCTCGACCAGAACGTCCTTGTCGAGTTCTAGTCCTGTCATCTCGCAGTCGACCCAAATCAGGTTCGGAGCTTCATTTCCCATGTCTCAACCTTAAGGCACCAGGGACTGCCTAGAACTGGCCTAGAGCCAGATTACGAGCAGGTGGAGAAGAGGGGCGATTTCACCTTTCGTTCACCTTTCGTTCACCTACTGTCCGCCTTCTCCTACCGAAGTAGGTCAATCATTGCGCCGTGAGTTCAACTATGACCCAGACCCCACCTGTGACCCCGCCGAAGCGCGAGATCACCACCAAACCTCGTTTCTCGGACAAAGTTTTCCGTGGAGTTGTGACCGGTGGTGGATTGTCATCTCTGATCATTCTTGGGTTGATACTCGGATTTTTGCTCTATGAAGGTTATGGAACATTTAAGTCTCAAGGTTTTCGTTTTATAACAAGCAGTAACTGGAACGCAGTTGTCGATGCCAACGGATTATTTAATGCCAAGGCATCCACTTTTGGAATTGCTGCGATGTTGATCGGCACGCTAGTTGTTGCTGTGATCGCGGTCATCGTTGGAGTGCCGATTAGCGTCGGAGCTGCTCTCTACCTAACCTTCTACGCACCACAATTTATTCGTAAATTCATGGTCACAGCTATCGATCTCATGGCTGCATTCCCATCTGTTCTCTTTGGTCTATGGGGATTCTTTGTTTTAGAAAGCAGTGGCGAGTATTGGGCCAAGTTGCTCAATAAATATCTTGGATGGATCCCAATCTTCAAACTTCCAACTCCATATGTTCAGCACTCACCATTTATTGCAGGACTTGTACTTGCGATCATGATCATTCCCATCGTTACATCTGTTTCACGCGAAGTCTTTTCTCAGACCCCACTCGATCGTATTCAAGCTGCCTACGCGCTAGGTGCTACTCGCTGGGCAATGATTCGCGCTGTTGCATTTCCATATGCACGCTCAGGAATTGTTGGTGGCGTGATGTTGGGTCTGGGCCGTGCAATGGGTGAGACGGTCGCGGTTTATACAGTTCTCAATATTGTTTACCAGGTCAACTGGCACATTCTCTTTAGTGCCGGTGGCAACATCGCGTCAATGATTCTTCTCAAGTTCGGTGAAGCATCACCACAAGAAATTAAGGCACTTATGGCTGCAGGCCTTGTCCTTTTCTTGATGACACTTGTCGTTAACTCAGCCGCCAACTACGTCGTTAATCGTTCTAAGAGTGGTCGCTAATGTCTACTAATACTTTGACTCCAGCAGCCCCAGCGCCTGTGAAGCCAACCAAGCCGTGGGAGGCTTCGATCTCAGATCGAATCAAAACAGCCGCAATTTTTCTTGGCTCGGCACTGTTCACAGTTGGCTTAGTTGCAGTAACTCCACTTAAGGGAAAGCTTGCTTACGCGATTGTCTTCTTCATTGCATTCGTAGTTATTGATTACATTTATAACGTTGTTAAGGGTGGTCGCGCAGCTGGTGCAGATTCTTTGTTCAGAGGATTTGTTACTGCTGCAGTGTGTCTAGCGATTACACCGATTGTCAGCATTCTGCTCACTGTGTGGGTTCGCGGTCACAAGGGACTTCATTGGACTCTGTTCACAAAAGACATGCACTCCAATGCATTCCAAGATCCAGCCAATCAAGGCGGATTGCTTCACGCGATTATCGGTACATTCCTGCTCGTTCTTTTTGCAATGATCATCAGCGTTCCTATCGGAGTGCTTACAGCTATTTACATCACCGAAATCAAGGGACGCTTCACTCGTCCGATTCAGTTCTTGGTTCAAGCGATGTCTGGTGTCCCATCAATTGTCGCCGGTCTTTTTATTCTCGCTTCAATTGTGTACCCACTAACAAAAACACTTAATGGTTTTGAGGGTTCACTCGCCTTAGCAATTTTGATGATTCCAACCGTTGCTCGCACCTCTCAAGAAGTATTGCTTTTGATCCCACAAGATCTTCGTGAGGCTGGTGTTGCTCTGGGTGGTACCCAGTGGCGCACAGTGATCATGATTGTCTTGCCTGCAGCTCGAAGTGGATTGATCACAGCAATGATTTTGGGTGTCGCCCGTGTTGCTGGCGAAACCGCACCGATCTTGCTTCTCGCTGGCGGAAATAACAGCGTGAACTGGAATATGTTCCACGGCCCAATGGGCTCGCTACCAAATTACATTTGGCAGAGCTTTGGCACCGGAACAACTGACTCTGTTACCCGTGCGTGGGCTGGACTCCTTGTTCTGCTCGCGATCGTCCTCATTTTGTTTGGCTTGGCCCGCACCTTAGGTAATCGAAAGGTGGGCAAATGAGCACCGAGAATTTTGACGTGAATGACCAAGGAGAAAACATGGAAACCAATACGCAGCCAAATACGCTCTCATCGATCGCTTCAAAGCGTGAAGTGAAAACTGCTGGCACTCAAGCTATGGGAGTAGGCCTAGAGGCTCGCGGTATCCATGCTTGGTTTGGTCAGAAGCATGCGCTAGCAAACGTTTCTATGGACTTCTGGCCTGGCACAGTGACTGCTCTGATCGGTCCTTCTGGTTGCGGTAAGTCAACATTCCTTCGCACGCTCAACCGCATGCACGAATTTATTCCAGGCGCTGCAATGGCTGGTGAAGTACTTCTCAATGGTGAAGACATTTATGCACCAGGTACGGATGTAACAAAGATTCGCCTCAAAGTTGGCATGGTCTTCCAGAAGCCAAATCCATTTCCTTCAATGACAATCGCTGAGAATGTTCTTGCTGGTCTTAAGTTGGCACAGCTCAAGACTGCTAACAAAGATGAGCTCCTTGAAGAGTGCCTAGAGCGCGCAGGTTTGTGGTCTGAAGTGAAGGATCGCCTCAATACTCACGGTGGCGCTCTCTCTGGTGGACAGCAACAACGTTTGTGTATCGCTCGCGCTCTCGCGGTGCGTCCACAAGTTCTCTTGATGGATGAACCTTGCTCGGCTCTTGATCCAGGATCAACTCTGAAGATCGAAGAGACAATTTCGCACCTCTCATCTTCTGTGACAATCGTCATTGTTACTCACAATATGCAGCAAGCTGCACGTGTCTCTGACTACACGGCCTTCTTCCTTTCTGATGGCGGCCCAGGGCAGATGATCGAGGCTGGATCAACCAATGAGATTTTTGCCCGTCCAAAAGATCAGCGCACAGAAAACTATGTGACAGGACGATTTGGTTGATACCGAAAGGTTGCTGACAGTCGGCAATCCAACGAGGCTTTCAGGAGTGAACAGCGGGGGCAGTTAACCTACTGTTCACTTTCTGTTTGTGGGCTGTATGCGAGAGGTGCACCCGCAGTTTCCGCCGCCTTCTAATGTTTGGGGACGTAGTACTCCATATCCATGGAATCCCTCACGATCCTACGATCAAACGAAAGGCATTAAATGAAGCTTTCTCGCTCATTGAAGGTCGCCGCTGTTGCAGTTGTCGCAGCCGCTCTTTCAGCACAAGCAGCTTTCGCTGGTGGCCTCACTGTTACAGGTGGCGGCTCATCATTCGACGCACCACTAATCAACGCATGTAAGGTTGCTTGGCAGACAAGCACAGGCAACACATTCAACTACACCTCTTCTTCTTCTGGCACAGGCCAGTCAAACGAAGATGCAGGAATCGGCGATGTTAACTTCTCTGATTCAGGTTACACACCTGCAAAGTCTTCAGTTCTCAATATTCCAGTAGCAATGGCACCAATCGCTGTTGGTTACAACCTTCCTGGTACAAAGGATCTTTACCTCTCACAGAAGACATTGTCAGATATCTTCGCTGGCAAGGTCACAAACTGGAGCGACCAAGAGATCGCAGCTGACAACAATGGCTCAGCTACAGTTGTTATCTACAAGAAGGATGCTTCAGGAAACGCAGTGAAGGATTCAAAGGGCAACCCAATCGTGCTTCGCACACAGTCAATTGCTCGTCACTACACACTTCCTAACCAACCAATCCACATCGTTGCTCGTGCTGACTCTTCAGGAACAACCCAGAACTTCTTGAAGCTCTTCACAAACAACCCAGATAAGACAATCTCATCTGTTTGGACAAAGCCACTAGGCAAGGTATTCACATCAGTATTCCCTGGAAACGTCAACGATCCAGCGAACATCGGTCGTATCCAGACAGCAACAGGATCAGCTTCAGTTGCTGCATTGATGAACCAGACACCTTACTCAATCGGTTACTTTGAGCCTTCATACGCAACAGGCAAGCTACGTAACGCACTGATCGGTGATGCAAACGGCGATTGGTCTGGCCCAACAGCTGCAGCAACAGCTGCATTTGTTAACGCTGGAACATTCAACGCGCAGGGTCTCCTACAGTTCGATTACTCAACAATGACACCTGGTGCATACGTTCTCGGTATCGTTTCATACGCACTTGTTGATTCAGCTCTAACAACAGCAAACGCAAAGGCTGTAACAAGCTTTATCAACTACCTACTAGATCCAGCTTGCCCAACAGCTGCTGGTCTTGGATTCTCACCAATCACAGGTACAGTCCTTGCGCACGACCAAGCTTTGGTTGCAAAGCTTTCTAAGTAACGCAAGCCGCTAGTCGTACTAGTTACTAAAAAGCCGGCCATCCCATCACGGGGTGGCCGGCCTTTTTTATGCTTAAACTGATTTTTCAGAGATGAATGAGCGCGCCTGGCTGGAATCGAACCAGCGACAACTCGCTTAGAAGGCGAGTGCTCTATCCGACTGAGCTACAGGCGCAGATAGTGTGGAATGTGATCGGTGCAATTCTAACCGATAAGGTTGGACCATGGCTGAGTTCATTTATACGATGAAGAAGGCGCGTAAAGCGCATGGTGACAAGGTAATTCTTGATGATGTGACCCTGGCATTTTATCCAGGCGCAAAGATCGGTGTGGTCGGTCCTAACGGTGCTGGTAAGTCCACTGTCCTTCAGATCATGGCTGGCATGCAAC
>Ga0214171_1000231_pt1 | contig 20515 bp, 10 predicted proteins | sample TroBogEpilimnion_40_FD_153009 | JGI IMG/M metagenome (GOLD analysis project Ga0214171, IMG submission 153009) | Freshwater microbial communities from Trout Bog Lake, WI - 02JUL2007 epilimnion | ecosystem: Environmental > Aquatic > Freshwater > Lake > Epilimnion/Euphotic zone | place: Trout Bog... | reverse complement strand
ATCCGAGCGGTACTTTCAGTTACCGCGCAATAGCAACTGATACGACTCAGGGCTCAGTTGGGACACAATCAGTTTGCACCCCGACGGGGACAGCGACTTCTTGTGCAATAACTGCATTGACTCCCGGGCATTCCTACTCTGTTCAGGTAGTGGCAAGTTATAACGGTGCGTCAATGTCGCCGGTGACTTTTACAAACGGTACCAATAATGTTGTTCTGGTTTTCAATGCCTCAGCCGCACCGGTAGTTACGGCGCAGGTCGGTTCTAGCGCGGGTTCGGGATCGGTCATCCTCTCTTGGTCTCCACCTACTGTCACCAATGGCAGTGATTTGACAGGGTACGCCGTTAACTATGCAGACATAACTATTGGTGGTGCGCCTCAATTTGTACCGGCGGCTGCGTGTACAAATTTGTCAAGTTCGGCTAGATCCTGTGTAGTGAACGGGTTGGTAAATGGTGACAATTACACGTTTCAAGTAACAGCGTTCAACGGACTTTCAGCAACTTCCACTATTACCGGGGTCGTCCCTTACGGACCGCCTACTGCTCCACTAAATGTAAGAGCGGTCGTAAGTGATTCCGGAAAAGTCAACGTCAACTGGAGCCCACCTAGTGGGTTAGGTGGCGGGAGTCTTTTTCAATTTATAGCAACCGCCTCAAGCTCGTCAGGCCAACCACTTTCGTGTACTACGACATCAACTTCATGTCAAATTTCTGGCCTTACCAACGGAGTGGCTTATTCGATTGTGGTCCGTGTCGTGACGGGACCGGACACCATCTCCGGATTCTCTACGAGCTCAACTCCAATTTCGATAACACCAATCTCTCAGACTGGAACAGTTAACAACCTCCAAATAGTTGTTGGCCCTTCAGCGGGAGACGGTAATTTGGTGGTCTCCTGGTCGGCTCCAAATGCGAGCGGTACTTCACAGGCAGCGACTCCTTTGGCAACCTCATACACGGTTACTTTGACTGATCAAACTGTTAGTAGTCCCGTTCTGAGCTGCATAGTTTTAGCTGGGAACCCGTTGCAGTGCTCTTTCAGCAATTTGATTGATGGCCATTCCTATCAAGCATCGGTTACAGCTTTCAATGGCCTTACTTCAAGTGCCGTTAATGGCGTTGCCGAACCATACGGTCCGCCTGGCCAAATTACGGCCCCAAGCGTTTCCGCCGGTTTCAGTAATTCTTCTGATGGGTCTCTCCTAGTTTCATGGGTACCCGTGGCCTCCAATGGGTCACCGGTCACATATACGGCGACAGCGACTGACACAAACCCAAATGGGACTCCTCAGACGGCCACCTGCACCGTGTCAGCAACTAGTGCAACCAGTTGCATAATCCGTGGGCTGACAGACGGTGATTCGTACAGTGTCTCTGTGAGCGCGCAGAATTCATTTTCGACCACGTCGGCTTCGTCTTCAGGGACTACAAAAGTGTTCGGTCCGCCGAGCAATGCAACGGGCATAACGACACTTGTAGGCCCGCTTTATGGATCTGGCGTAGTGGTCGTAAATTGGACTGCTCCAAGCCAGACATTTGGGAATCCACTTACTGGTTACGTCGTAGAAGCCCTACTTGCCTCAGATGGAACAACGATTGCTGGGAGTTGCCCCAGTTCTCAATCGGGTCCCTCCAGCAATAGTTGCCAGATATCTGGTTTGTCTGATGGCGTGGCTTACACAATTTTGGTTTTGGCGTATAACGGGCAAAATACCTATTCGACTTCTGCATCCGTAGCGGCATCCCCGTATACGGCTCCAACCCCCGTCCAAAATCTTTCGGCTACCGTTGGCCCCGCTGCTGGTTCTGGAACAGCGGTGATTACCTGGACCGCCCCAGCTAACTCGGGTGGCCGCGCAATCTCAACTTACGACCTTCAGTGTTTCTCTAACAATGTTTTGATTGGCTCTTACCCCGGCCTTAGTTTTTCTACTAACAGCTACACCATCAATAACTTGACTAATGGAACCATGTACTCGTGCAAGATTCGAGCAAACAATTTGCCGGGCGCGTCTTCCACATGGGCGACATCGTCATCATTCACCCCTTTTGGAGCCCCTTCCGCACCTACGAACCTCTCGGTTGTCAATGGATCTTCGGTAGGAAGTCAGTCACTTCTAGTTTCTTGGTCGGCACCAAGTAACACCAACGGAAAGTCTCTAACTGGATATGTCGTAGGTGCGACGACGGGTCTTACAGGGTCACCTGTTTCAACCTGTCAGGTCAGTGCCGCTCAAACAAGCTGCACAATTCAAGGCCTCACTAATGGAACTCCGTACTTTATTACGGTTACTGCCTTTAATGCACCTTCGTCTTCTTCCAGCCTTCAATCCCAAAGCACCTTCAATCCGTACACTGCGCCGGCGGCGGTGACTGGGGTATCCGGTTCGGTTGGACAGATTGCAGGTGGGAGCGGCACGATTGCAGTCAGTTGGCAACCCCCATCAGACAATGGTGGAAATCCAATTGTGAGCTATACCGCGACCGCATTGTCAGGGGGAATTGTTAAAGGCACCTGTACAGCCAGCAATCCCAATGCGACTGGTTGCTCCATCACGGGCCTCACAAATGGATCTAGTTACACAGTGTCTGTCGTTGTTTCAAACGGACCTGGTTCAAATTCAGGTCAACAAATCAGCCCAGCGAGTTATGTGCCTTATGGTCCACCTTCGGTTGTACAGAATGTCCGGTGGATGTGTGTTCCTGCTATAGCTTCTCCGTCAATTTGCCAAAGTGGCGAGTTGATTGCCGTCTGGACAGCCCCAGCCCAAAATAATGGACAGAACATAACTGGCTACGTCCTAACCCTCGTGGATCAAACGAATCAAATGTCTGCAGTGACCTTCCACGCGACCGCCGCTCAACTCACTTATGACTTTCTCTCGCTCCAAAACGGACATCAGTATGTTCTGCAAGTCGCAGCCCAGAACGACAATGCTTCACAGCCTTCGATTGGAATAGCAGGGGTATCTTCACCGCAATCACCATTTACAATTCCAGCGGCATTAAGTTTGACCCAAGGTAATGTACAAACCGGAGCGGCGGGATCGCTCGCTATTTCTTGGACGCCTGGGGACAGTGGCGGAAGTCCAATCATTTACTATCGTGCCGTCACCGTTTCAGTAAATGGAGCAAGCTCTGGTCCTGGAGTGGGCATGTATTGTTCGGTTCCTGGTACCAGCACTTCATGCACAATCTCGAATTTGGAAAATGGCGCAAGCTATCAAGTGGCGGTTTACGCTGCAAACGCTCAAGGTTTAAGCGCAATAAGTAACCTTGTGGCTGGAACCCCAAATGGCCCACCATCTGGTGGAGACTTATTGGTAACTCCCGGCCCGCAACAGCTTTCTACCATTTTAGAGAACTTAAACCTTGGGCAAATTTCTATTTATAACGTTGCGTGGAGTTATGCAGTGTGTCCGGATACGTCAACCTGCGATCCAACCAGTCAAAGCTGGCCACCAACATTCATGGCGATTCCAAGTTCGACCTGCACACAGGCATTTACTTCTTTGTCAACTGTTCCGCAGTGCCAAATAAGTTCGGGGCTCACTAACGGGACAAACTACTTAATGAAGGCAGTCGTATCAAACTCTTATGGGAGCTTGGTCGTCTACGCCTCTGCTCCAGTAATGCCTACAGGTTTTCCGGGTCAGCCTGGAAATGTTGCCGCAACGCTCACTTACTCTTCGGCGACTGTTACTTGGGCTGCCCCAATTGATAATGGCGGATCTCCAATTATTCAATATTCAGTCTCATCAACCCCAAATCTTGGACAACCTTGTATTTTCTTGAGTTCGACGGGTGGTCCTCTACAGTGTCAACTCTCAGGTTTGACTTTTGGTGTTTCCTACACCTTTTATGTGACGGCTTATAACGCAGCCGGACCGGGGGCAGCGGGTCTTTCTCCGGTCTACCTCGTCGGCTCTGCGAGCCCCCCTTCAGGCGTACAAGCAGTTCCAATAAATGCTGGAATCATTGTTTCTTGGACACCTTCCACCGCGAACGGTTTTCCGATTTCAAGTTACACGGCTACCGCAACAGGCGGTGGCTCTAGTTACACCTGCACGACTGGCGGCTCGACAGCCCCATCGGCGTCTTGTGTGATCATTGTCCCCAACTGCGTAAATAACGGTAGCGCTTGTCCAACTTATTCGATTTCTGTTACGGCCTCAAATGTTATTGGCACCACCACCACTACCTCTTCTCCCGCAATAGGACAAAACACAGTGACGGTATTCGGAGTCCCTGGTGTGCCAACAGCAGTATCGGCAGTTGCACTTGCGACAAAACTTCAGGTGTCTTGGCAACCCCCAGTTAATCCCGGAAGCGGGATTACTATGTTTGTGGTCACAGCAGCAAGCCAAGTAGCAGCAAACGGAAACTTTTTTTGCACAATAGTTCCGCCGTTCCCGTCTGGAGGGCCCCTTAGTTGCGCGGTCACCGGCCTTCAACTTGGGCAGACCTTCAATATTTCGGTTCAGGCCTTCGACTCAGTTGGCGGGAGTGCATCATCGACCGTGTTGCCGGCCACAACTTCAAATCTTCCCGTACAAGTTCAGAACCTTACCGTAGTGCCACAGAGCAATTCATTTGTTGCGATGTGGACCCCATACCCAGCAACTGGTGCTAATTCTCCAACGAGCTATCGAGTGACCGCATCGCTATCAGGAGTTACTTGTTCAAACTATACGATTCAGTCAACAGGGGTCTACGCTTCAATTTGCTCGCCACCCTCAGGAACCACTCTGACTGCTACCTCGTCGTCTACATTCTCTGTCGTCGCGGTTAACGCTACGGGATTGTCTCCAGCCGCAGTCTCCGCACCGGCTTCACCGCAATCATCTTTGGCACCGTCAATTACGGGATCAGCCCCAAGCCTTCTAGCTTGGCAAGCATCGGGTGGACCAGTCTTGCCAGTGGCAGGCGGGATTGCCTATGCACCAAACGGCACTATGTTCACGGTTTCTCAAAACCCCAGTGAAGTGCTTGTAACCACCCCGGGCGCAAACGGCTTGACTACTCAGTTGCAGATGTCGATCTCGCTACCAACTCCTGGGGCAATTGCGGTTTCGCCAGATGGGACAAAGGTATTCGTTGCCGATGCAAATTCTGGAGTAATTCTAGTTACGCCTACAAGTGGTGGGGTTTCACAGATCTTGAATATCTCTGGACTCACCACTCCACTCGGTTCGATTGGCGGTTTGAACATCATTGGCGGATTGTTGTACATCTCAGATGCATCTAACTCTCGTATAGTTTCGGTTCCGATTGCTGGAGGTTCGGCTGCGGTCATTTCAAGCTCGCTAAGGCTTAATGGGAATCAGGGAATTGCTGCACTGCCCAACGGAGACTTATTAATTGCCAACACCCAAGCTTCTAGCCTGATTGACTTGAATCCAACAACTGGGCTGGCCTCAATAGTGCCGGTTTATGATCCGATTCTTACGAGCCAATTCATCAAGCCAGTCTCGGTTGCAGTTAGCCCCGATGGAGGGACTTACTTTGTAACACTTTTAGGTGCGAACGGCAAGGGGACAATAGTTGAGATGTCGTCGAAAGGTGGGAACTTTGGAGTTGTCGCTTCGGGGGTGACCGGCTTGGGATCCATTACGATGTCGCCATCGGGACAATTGGCGTTCTCTTCAGTATCGGGAGTTTCAATACAGTTATACAGATTGAGATAGGCGCAAGTAGAAGACGAATGATTAGTACTCGATTTCGTACTTTAACCGGTGTAAAGAAAGCCGAGAGACGGATTCAAGTTCCTAGTTCTTTAAATTGACCTCGAAGACAAACAAGAGTGCCAACCCTTTTGGAGGGTTGGCACTCAAACCTTATAGGGCGCTTAAGACCTCTCTCTTGTCAAACGGAGGAAGCGATTTGGTTCAGAATTTCGGCGAATGTAAAATCTTCAAGTCCATTTCCTGCTTGAGAAGGGAAATGCAAGGTGTTGCTCCAGAGATCGCTGATACCTCGCCAAGGTTCGCAGTCAGGTGCGTAAATTAGAAGTCGCTTTGCGGAGTGCTCCATTCCGCCAGATTGCCCGCCCTCCCAAATATCGTACAGTTCACTGAATGTTTGAGGGAACCCAGGTGGAAGCAACCCTGCACCTGCAGCTCGCTCAATTGGGTGGGCTGAAGCATCTGTAAAGAGTACGACTAAGTGGCGCCGCTTGTCAGAACCCGTCTCCCACGGAGAAAGTAAAGCTGCGGCAAGACCCTCTAGCCCAGATTCTGGTTCATCACCGCCACCGTCTGGACTGAGGCTGCCGATGAAATTATTGAATTCATTTTTTTGTGCCGGGAGTGCAAAGAAAGGTGATTCACGGAGAGCGTCAGTGGTTCGATCTAGATAATCTCGAAATGCGACGACACGAACGCGCAAACTTCCGATTGTCTTGTCCTTTTGCGCCATAATCATGGCCAAATCGTCGTTGAAATTCAATGCATGGTGCTTTACGGTGTCCAAAACCGGTCGCATACTGCCAGTGGTGTCAATCACAAATACGATGTCGACGGCATAGCCAACGGACCAATTGCTGTTATAGATGCTCATAAGTATCACCCTAATCCTAATAATGCTGGCCTGTCAACCAGCCCTACTTTTTCTTGATCGTACTTTTCAGTGTGCTGGTTTTTTCAGGTAGTTCGGTATCGGGCTCAATCATTTTTGGCTTTGGGGCCAATTTTCGCCCACTTAGGGTGATTAGGCAATCGCTCAATTCCTCTGCCGTGAAGTCAAGAAAAAAATAGAGCAAATCGTCAATGAGGGGCCTTTCATGTCTATCTGTCTTTGTCAACATTTCCAGCCAGGCCTTTACAGGACCCTTAACACCATCGATTTCGAGCTCATGATGCATTGCGGCCTCTGCGGCCCAACTGTAACGCTCACGATCAAAAGAGGGAAGTCGGTCTGTTAGTAAAAAGTGGATTAGCAGCCCGAGCGCGAACATGTCGCTTGCAGTAGTTAAATCTTCACCGGTAGTCGAGGCATCATCTTTAATGTACCTGAGAAGTTCTGGTGAATAGAACCGCTGATCCCCAACTACTTGGTCTCTTCCGGGTGGCAGTCCGACGATATATCCATCGTCAAAGTCAATGAGCTTCGAAACGAAAATTCCAGGACGGGTTTCTTGGATGACGACATTCTCAGGCTTGAGGTCACCGTGAACAAATCCGGCTTTGTGGAGAAGACGAACACTAAGTAAAAGAGTCCTTATGACCACTAGAGCTTGATGGGGGGAGAGGTTTCTAACGCTTTCTAATCCACAGCCCACCACAACGTTTGTAGCTTTGTAGTAGGTGGTACCCACTCGAAAGAACTCCGTGGCGACAACCAAATTACCTGCGCCCAATTGATTGCTATTTAAGGAGGAGTGCAAGTGTCGATTTCGCTGCTCAAACTGGGCGCAGTCGGCAAGTTTCTTCTCCCTAACCGCAGCGCTTCCAGGTCCATTGAGTCCCGGATATTTAGGACTCAAGAACTGTTTGAGAAAATAAACTTCAGGACCTTTCTGGGCAAGAGCCCATTGACCTTGGGCTCCCCCACTTGGGTCAGTCAGGACTAGATAGTCTTTGATTAGTTCACCATTCTTCATAGAACATCACCAAGGCGGTTTTCATAGCCAGCCTTATATTCGTTCCATGCTGAGCGCCGATAATCGTCAAATTGCTCGCGAGAACCCGACGAGTTCCGAATGGCGACAAGAGGGGTGTAAGCGATTTCCTCTAGCCAAGTGTGGCGTAGGTGGAATGAACTTTGGATCTCTTCAAAACTTTGATAACCAAATGCAGAAAGCGTCATCGAGGCATCATCGTTTGTGACTTGTGATATGGACTCTCCCAACAGAGAGACCGTTTCTTCCCAATTACGGGACAGCTTGAGTGCGTTAAGAATTTCGAATTCGAAATTTGGTGGGGTGGGCCAGTAGTTAAAACAACCATCGGTTGCCGCAACCACGATTCCTTTCTCTGGGAGCTCATCAATTCGGTGGTGGATTACAAAAAGTCGATCTGCGCATAAGACGTTATTTAGTGGAGGGTCTGAGGACAGGGAGTTGAAGGCATCACTGTCGCCTGCGTCGTCAAGAGTCAGCACCTGTAATCCAAGACGTGGCTCAAGAAGATAAACCCTCGAGTCGCCGGCCCAGAAAGTGGATAGCCGGGGTGCGTTGCTGACATTCAATTCAAAACCTGCGAGAGTGGTCGGTAATACTCGACTAAAAGAACTTGAAAGCCCCCGAGATTTCACAAGAGTCTCGGCGCGAGTCGTAAGTGAGGTTTTTGCGATCGTCTCAAGTCCTTTGGGAATTGCCTGGGAGAATCCTTCGAGCGAAGGATCTTCTGTGGCCAGTGCCTCGAAGGCGCTTCGAACGATTCTTGGTGCTTCCCAAGCGTTACTCACGGCGCGCCCCGAACTCCACGTAACTTTTGAAGCCCCGGAGCCACCCAAACCGTCGAGAACAGAACTAACAACCCGCTTTCCTTTACGGGTAGTTACAAGAAGCGGAATTGCATCCTCGCCGTTGTGAGTAACTTTTTCAGACCAGAATGCTGCGACAAACAGATTGTCAAGGGATGCGGTCCAAGCTGTGAACTTGTCAAATTTTTTAGCCGGAATCATTCGATGCCCAGAGCCGCCAAGTTGATACTTATCGCTGGCTAAGAAGAATAAGTTACGTGGGAATTTGGGTGGCCACTCTTCAGAGTTGCTTAGAAAAAGATCGAGATCAAGAATTGGTAAATCGGCGAGTACTTCTTGAAGGTTCGAGTCAGACGAAGACTCACTCGAAGGGGAATTCCCTCTCTGTCTCAAGTTTCGCAGTAAGAAAAAAACTCCAAGAAGTATTAGAAGCGAGATGGCGAGAAAATATAGAAAGGGAAAGTGAGATGATGTCCCGCTCTGGTTATCCCATTGAGGAACCGCAGGGACTATGTGAAACTGCCCAAGGTGAATACCGCTCAGCGAGGAGTGGGTCATGATTTTTTCCTCCAAAATCTCTTTTTCTCAGGCGTAGGGGATGACTTTTTCTCACCTCTCGCGGAAGTCGAGGCGCGATCCTCCATGGTGGGGTGAGGACTGCGAGGAATCTCGACCGACTTCTTTATAAGTAAGGGATGTGAGAGGTTGGGGCGCTCCCGTAATGGCGCCCTACTTGCATCACAAGCAATGCACTGAATAGATGAGGACTCGTTTACCGTCTCGCAAAAGTGGCAAACCCATATTGAGAGACTCACCGCTGCACCTGACGCTTCTAAGAGATTTTACTATATTGTTAGTATAGAATTTGTTTATAGTGAAACAATTCTGATAATACCTAATTGCTAGACATAAAGTCCAGCTACTCTAGGAAATATGGTCAGTTTGCCGATAACACGTGATCCGAAATGGTCTCGAGTTTTGTCGAAGAATAACTTTCTCCGAGTGGCGACATTTGGGTAGGTATGAAGAAATTTTCATTCAGACCTTCGGTATCTAAGCCGATTCTAAATATGAGAGTCGCTATATTTGCGATTCTATTAGTTGGTTTGGTGTCTGCAACCTGGGTGGGGCAGCCCCCAATTGCCCTTTCGTTTCCTTCCGTAGAAGGCACGACATTCTTAGATGCTCAAACTTCTAACCCATTACTTTTTGAAGGCGCGACGCTACAGCCAACTTTGACCCTTGCATCATTACAGAAGTTCTTGGGGATTCCGGCGGGGGCTTCGCCCTCGTCATTCAATGGCACCATATCCGACGGAGTCACCATTCTTCTCGATCGTTCGACACCTGGCGCGATCGGAAATCTAAATTTTCTTGATAAGGCTGGACTCGTCGCATCTTCCAATGCGATTCCACTAGCAAATGGAAATGCAGTTGCTGCTCAAACCTTCAGTTCGAAACTTGGCGCTTGGGTCGTCGTCCAGCTCCAATCAGGAGTGGTTCAAGCAACCCACTTGGCTCAGATTAATGATCTCGTCTCTTCGATTGAACAGAATAATTCCGCCAAAGGGCAAATTCCCGGTTCTGTAAAACTTTTGAATGGTGGTCTCCCGCTGGTTACCTCGTCAGCGAATGGAAAAGCAATCGGCGGACTGAGTTTCAGGCCCGGCCTAGTCGCAGCAAGTACGAATGACTTATGGGTACTTGGTAAGCAAAGTTCTCAGCCAGCACTCTATCGAGCAGGTAACAGTGGGCAAGTGCGAGGACTTCTGCTTCCTAAGGATGCAAGTAATGGCGTAATAGCTTCAACGCAAAATTCGAATTGCGCGTTACTTGCGACAGGCGTGGGCATCAAGGCATTTTCCGAAAGGCAAGCAATCGGCTCACCACCAATTTCTCAAGTCGACATTGCCGGAGTTGCGAATGGGGTAATTACGCCAGTGCAGAGTTCTGGACAGATACAGACCTTCCTTTACCAAACTGGAGGATTGACGAAGTTTGCGAGTGTCCATGTGGACTCAGGCTGTGCTCTTTCGAACTTGAAAGTTGTTACCGTAATGGCTATTCGGATGAGTTCCCAAATTATCGGGGCATGGCAATGGAGAAATTACTTAGTCACAATTTCGAACCAGCCAGGAGAGGCATTCCAAGTCGTTAGCCTCGGCTCTGGTAGGGCAGTTCCCATTCAAGGTCAGATGGCCCCACAGAGCTTCAAAGGTGCCGCGCCTGGAATCCGAAACAATTTGCAGTTTGCCGGCTATGCCCAAGGGTTCGTGCTTAATGACCCTGGGTCGACCAATGTCGCTGTTGTTAAATCAGTTGGGTCATCGCTGAAGCTCTCATGGATTGCCCGGTCATCCGTGTACAGCTACGACGCACAATCCGCAAACTCCATTCACTCCGCAGCCCCTAAGGCTCAGAAAAGCCCCAAGCAATCCGTCATTCAAATTCGAGCTAGTGCAAAGTGTGCAAATGTCGAACCAACTCAAAAGGTAGAAGGACTTAGCCTCACCTCCGTCTTGGCAACGAGCGCCACGCTGCAATTTACTGTTCCTAATGAGGGTGCATGTGTTGCGGGCGCGTTTGAGGCATTTGTACAGCAAACTAATACTGGGCAAACTGTGAGTCAGGACTGCATCAATCCGATTCCGCTTAGTAGCGGCGACTTTCAATGTACATTAACGGGGCTAAGTCGATTGACGACGTATCAGGTCCAAATCGCAGACAAGTGGGGAAACGGCGCTGTTGCTGATGCAACAAAATCAGACCCGATTTCAATCACTACGATTAACGTGGATCTTGCCGAGCCCAAGTCGGTTCAAGCAGCTTATGATAAGCAAAATCAAATCTGGAATGTGACCTGGTCAGGCGCTCAAGGTAAGTCGACAGTCTGGCAGGTTACGGTAAATGCTTGCCCGGATCAAACCATTGCTCCTTATTCTCCACCAATTCAACTAACGAGTCACTCATTCGGTCATCTGGCTATTCCACTCACTTCGAATACGACATTATTTGGCCAAAATCTTGAATTTGAAGTGGCCCCCGGAGTCGTCATTGGAGGAATTACGGACTATGCACCGCCAACCAACTGGACAAAGTGTCAGTGGACACCGCCGAGTCTCGCTTGTGCCTCGAACGGGGGAATTCAAATAAGTGGAAGTGTCCCCGATAACGCTTCGAGTGGAAGCGAAGCTACAATCAACCTCTCATCAACAATCGGAAGCCAATGTTTCCTTGGGCAAGCGGAGATTTACTACCGATATTCAGTCATCAGTTTGGGAACTCCAACTTGGCAAGATTGCATTCCAGGCGTAGCTTGGCATCCGGATTATTCAAACATGGGAAACAATTATCCAAGTGTTTGTCTAGTGAACGCTTCGGCAGCTTCGATTAAATCTGGGAATTCTCAAGTTAGGGCCAGATTCCAGGTCTACCTGCCAAATGGGCTGGCACTAGATGACACGTCGCCTGGACAGCGAGTTGCTGCAGGCTCACTCTCTAATTTTTCTTGGCCATCTGCTGGTGCAGTACATGCCAACTTCACGTATGTCCCAAATTCCAGTGGAAACGTTAACTCTCTCGGGAATTTGGCCGTTGGACTAAATGGATTAGTCAACTCGAATGAGGCCACGCCGCCATTCTCGATTCCAAATGTTCCGGTACTTGCTTGTACAGGAGAAGACGGACAACAACCTCAAGTTGACATAGGTTCAATCAACTATTCGTACTCAAATATCGGTGGGGTACCCACGGTTACCATTTCCGACGCAGGTGGGAACAACTTTGATCTGATTCAAGCAACGGGAGGCATGTGCACCTTGACGTTGGAGCTTTCCATTCCTGCAATTGGGGGAGGCGCGAGTGTGGCAACCGTTCTTGATAACGCTCCGGTGATAATCGATGCGCAGCAGGAATTAGTAACGCCCGGATTCGGGTGGGTGCCGAATCCATCATGGTTCGGAATTTGTACGAGCGGTCACACCGTAGTGCTGAGTATTGATCCGAATAGTGCATGTCAATCGAACAGTTCGACGGTTTCCCCTGGAGCGATTACCGCACAAGATACCTCAGGCATTTTTGTAACTTACAACGGACAACAAGAAATGCTGGTCCCACTTCAATCTTGGAGCGGAACAGGGCCTCCTCCGACTACCTACACCTTTACCTCATCAATGCTTCTTGGAAGTGCGGGGGTATCTCTTACGTTCCAGTGGACTTACCTTGACACGAACACCCAGGTAACCGTATCGAATTGAAATGAAATGAAATGTATGTTAAATGAAATAGAAAGGAAGAGGTCCAATGGCTTCTCGCACAAAACCAACCACATTTGTTGAGGCTTTCGAGCAATGGTCGAGCCAAGTCGCTCGAGTCATTCAAGGAAAGGATTCAGTTATCCGAGAAGCATTAATCTGCTTTTTGTGCAACGGTCACATTCTTATTGAAGATGTGCCTGGAACCGGTAAGACCACTCTTGCCAGGGCTATTGCAGCGAGTGCTCAGATCGACTGGGGTCGAATTCAGTTCACTCCAGACCTGTTGCCGTCAGATGTCACTGGCGTATCAATCTGGAATCAGAAGACAACAGAGTTCGAGTTTCGGCCTGGGCCAGTGTTCACAAACGTCGTTCTTGCGGACGAAATTAACAGAGCCTCAGCAAAAACCCAGTCGGCGCTGCTGGAAGTCATGGAAGAGGGCACCGTCTCAACTGACGCAACGACGTATGTTGTTCCGAAGCCATTCATTGTGATTGCGACCGAAAACCCAATTGACTTGGACGGTACCTACCGACTTCCCGAGGCTCAGTTGGACAGATTCATGATGAAGATTTCCATCGGCTACCCGTCACTTGCAGTGGAATCGAATATCCTGCGCTCGGAGCGGGACGGCGCCACCGTAGAAGGGGCGGAAGCGGTCATAACGTCCGCTGAACTCAAGGCCATGATGGAGCACGTCAAGACAGTTCAAATTGCTCCAGTCTTGGACGATTATGTGGTCGCACTTGCTAATTTCACTCGAACGGCTCCTGGCGTGAGACTTGGAGTTTCACCGCGAGGTAGCTTGGCGTTGATTCGTGCTTCAAGAGTAGCCGCGGCGATTGCAGGACGTAATTTCGTGACGCCTGAAGACATAAAGCAATTGGCAGTTTCGGTGTTTGGTCACCGCATAATCATGAAGCCAGAGTCTGAGATGTCTGGAACAACTGGTGCGGATATCGCTCGGCTAGCTATCGAGACAGTCGCGGTTCCCCGGAAGCCAGAGTAAGTCGTCGTGACAAGACTCGGGAGTACAGCGCTGGTTTGTGCACTGATATTAGGGGTGGCCGGTTTTGAATTGCACTGGGCATCATTTGAGGTTATGTGCGCAATCGGATTGCTAATTGAACTTGCTAGCTTCTTGATCACACGACCTGTAAGTGCGCTCGACATCCAAAGGTCTTTGCATCCTCAAAAAGTGACTAAGGGCTCAGCTTCAATTGCACTCCTGAGCATCCAGAACACTAAAGCGAAATCATCGGCGAGGGTCGACGTTGTGCAGAGCATTGGTGAAGCCGAACTCTTTGCGACGCTACCGTCACTCTTATCTAAACAAAGACTTACGAAATCAATCTCTCTTCCAACCAAGCATCGTGGGCATTTCGACGTTGGTCAAGTGACGATACGGCGGTCAGATCCCTTCGGCCTGTTCACCCAAGAGAAGAAGTTCGGTGTGGTGGAGCAGCTTTGGGTACAGCCCTCGATTACCCCATTGCGGTCACATTCCCGAGGGAGTCGGAAGGACATTGAAGGTCCAACCTCGGATAGTTCGCCTATGGGAAACGTTGCGTTTCACAGGATCCGAGAATACATAGCAGGAGATGACCCTAGGTTGATTGATTGGAAAGCGACCGCGAGGAAGAGCGCAAGCACGCTAGAGCTTATGGTTCGTCACAACGTTGATGTTACGCAGCCCGGAACAATCGTCTTACTTGATATCACGAGAGAACGATTTTCGCACGGTTCGTTTGAGACAGTGGTCGATATCGCAGCCTCCATAGTCCGGTCAACCCTTGTTTCCGGCGGCAACTTAAATCTCATTACCACCGACGATGACGATATAAGTCTCGGTAATTCATCAGTCAGAGACGACGCGGCTATTTTGGACTTTCTGACAGACGTCAAGACCAGCGAACACGGAAACTTAATTTCAAAAATGAGAACTGTTGGGACTTCAACCAGAGGCCTAACTTTAATTGTGGTCACATCTAATCCCACGGCTGATGAAGTTGCTACTGCAGACTCCTTGGTGGGGAGGTTTAGCAAGGTCATAATTGCAGCACAATCCTCAGCGGAAATAAAGAATCCGTTCCCGAGACTAAGCCTCGTCCACGGTGAAGATCTGAGTGAATTTTCCGATCGATGGAATAGCGAGATGCGGTGATGGTTAAATTAATCAGGCGTCAGGAAGTTCCATTATTAGTTACAGCCATAACACTTTTGTCGTGCCTTCCCTGGTTAGACGTTATTTCTGGAAACAGAGTTTTGATTTCACTCTTGCTGGTATCGATTACGGGAATAGCACTTGGGATGCATAATCTAAAGTCGGGGACTTGGGGGAATCTACTTATCGGAGCAATTCTGGGATTTGCAGTACTCGACTTAATTACTTCGCAAGACCCATTGCACCCCAATTTGATCTTGGAAGGCTTCACGTCTGGTCTTTCGAGGATTTCGACTTCGATTCTGCCAATAAAAGACCCTGGTTGGATTGCGGTTAGCCCAGTTATTTTCGTTGGTGCAATTTCGTGGGCAACAGGGAAAGTTTCGAAAAACGCGACATTCGCCCCGTGGTGCATATTTTTTTGGGTTCTTAATTTCACAATTGCGACCGCGTTTGGAGCAGGTAGTGGGGGAGCCGTAGGGCAGTACGGAATAGTACTTGCAGTTGCAATTCTGTTCTGGCTCGGAAGAAGCCACCGAAGCAAGAAGATTTATGTCGATAGTGATGCGGAGCACTCGATTGCGCGCCAATTTCGTCGCATCGTGAGCAGCCTATTGGTAACCAGCCTTGTTTTGGGGTCCGCCTATCTTCTTGTTGGAAAACTGGTTCAAAATGGAACTTTGCCAGTATCAATTGTTCGACAAAATCCGGACTTGACATTACAAGGGTCTAATCCAAGTTTGCAATTGGCTACCTTGAGGTATAGCTCTCCCGCAACCTCACTTTATCGAGTGAATATTGACCATAATGTAGCCAAGACACTAAATCGAACGGTCATATCTGGGAATAGGTCTGTATTTCTGATACCGGTTGCGTCGTTGGCAAAATATGATGGTCAGCAATGGAGTCTTGAGAAGTTGTTCCCAGTCCTCGGTGGTGACGCAAAAACCTTGGTGAATCATCAGCAACTTGTTCCTGTGTTGGAAAACCAGCCAGTCGCAAGTTTGAATGTGACAGTCCTAAAAGGGGCGGTAGACAACTCACTGGGAAGATTGCTCCCTTCCCCAGGGGGCCTGCTCAACTCTGTAACCGGCACCCAAATAAATGCAGATCCGGCTGGTGGGTTTGGTGTCAGCGCAACTCCACTGCAACCTAATTCGAAAGTCAACTTGACGGGACAGAATGATTCTGCGGAGTCTTACAGCCCCGTTGACTCTTCCTGGAATCTTCCGCCGAAAGTTTGTGCTGCATTGCTGGCGTACTTAGGCCTTGAAAGGCCCGGAGCGAATTGCCCATATAACGAAGGTGTTCTAAATGCTCAAAAGAGTATTACTGATGCAGTCTCAAGCCTAACTAAAAGTTTTGGTGTTACACCTTTGAAGGACGTCTCGGGGCATGCAGCGACCGACAGGACTGGCCAATCCTACGGTGACATCATCTCAACAATTTTTGGCACAGAACATATGGGAACCCCTGAGCAATATTCGACCCTTGTCGTGTTATTGGCAAGAGCGGTTGGGCTGAACGCAAGACTTGAAACCGGATTCGCAATTCCGGCTAGGACTGGGTCTATAACTCTCAAGGCGAGTGACACTTTTACTTGGGCGGAGGTATACCTAGGCTCACACTGGGTGGTTGAAAATGCGACTCCTCTTAAAGTTGGCAAAGGAACTCAACAATCGGCATCAATTTCGCCACCCGCCCAAACGAATTCCAACAAAGCACAACAATGTTCTACAGCTATCAGCTGCAATCCCAAAATCATTTCCGTACCTAAGTTGCAACACTCAAGTCCTTTAGCTGCATTTGAGAAACTTGCGGTTGAGATATTGGCATTGACTGCCTTGGTTCTCATAGCCCTAGCTATATGGGCGACAGCGATATGGCAACTTAAAAGGCGGCGCTATTCGAAACTGTTGAGGGGCTCGCCTGCGGAACGACTACGAGGTACATACCTGGATTTAATCAGTCGGCGAATTGAACTTCGAGTTGCTGGAAAATCGCCGTCCGCAAGCGTGACTGAAATTTTTGATGATATTTCGGCACAGGTCTCTGGCGACTTTGAATTCTCGAAGTCAGAGTTAATCAAAATATTCAATGAAGCATATTTCTCGACTGAAGCTGATCTGGCTTCAAGGGGAACAAATGCAATTCTGCAAGTGAAGGGAATTTTAAAGAACTATAGACGGCGAGCAAATCTCTTAACGAAGGTTCGAAGCGCCTTGACTTATACGCGATTAACAATGTGAACTAGTTTTTGAAGGTGCTTTTGAGCCCTGGTGCGGGGCTTTTAAAGTCTGGCTCAGTCGATTTACTAGGACTTCCGATCAATGGAGTTTGGTGATTCATTGGCTCAGGAGTGCTTGATTCCAAGTTAGGTATTTCTCCATATGCGAGGTACCTGAGAAGAATGAAGTGCGTCAATGGAAGGTTGATGCTGATTTTTTCGCGTGCACGACCATTTTCGAAAATAACTAAGCCGTCGGGCTCCATCTCAGTTGCTTCAATACTTGAGTACTCGAAATTTTTCCAACCCGTTTCGGCAGCAACCGCAATTCGCTGATTTGTGAAATGCGCCATGCCACTTCCGACATAACGCCATTGCGCAGCTGCCTGCTCTCGGGCTTTTTGGTTTTGCCACATGTTGTATCCAATGGACCCAGCGGCGGACGCAATCAACAAAAGTGGTGAGCCAAACGCCAGGAAACTTCCTCCTCGGGCTTGGGCCTTTGTGGCGTAGTACGCGTGCAAGCCACAAGGCGCAGCGTGGGCAACGTATTCACCTGGCCTTAGGGCAATCTTCGTCGCCTGTGAACCTGGCTTCCATCCCATTCGAAGTGAACTAGATAATTGGTGTGCGCTAAACCAGTCTCGCTCAGAAGACGTTTCGCCAATAGGAATTATGTCTCGGATATCACTCACTATTTATTTGTAGCACAAATCGAATATCCATTGAACTCATTTAATGTGCAATCTAGTTAAATTTGCTGGCAAAACTTATGGTTGGTACTTACTAATCTCGATGCCGCTGATTGGAAAAGTGCTCGAAGGCGGCTGATCGCTCAGCCCAGTTCTTGTACTGGTCGAAACTTGGTGCAGCTGGAGAGAACAGCACAACACCGCCTTGGCTAAGTGCCCGTCGCGCAATTTCTACTGCATTTTGTAGATCGTCGGCCTCAGCTAAATTTATTTGCGCCTTCGCACTCAGAATTAAGTCACTAATACGGCGGCCGGCGCCACCCATGGTCACAACGAATGTGTGATCACGACGTGCAATCAATGCGTCGACTAATGGCTGGTAGTCAACACCGCGATCAAACCCACCAAGAATTATTGCAATCTCCTCAGAGGGGAACGAAGATAGTGCAGCAACAGTCGGTAAGGCTGCTGTGGCTAATCCATCATCTATGTACCGAATGGTGAGTCCATCTTTCACTTCTTTATTGACTTCAGTTAGGCGCCCAGGCAACGGAACAAATTCAACCGCAACGTCTCTGATTCTTTCAAGAATTCCCGGTATCTCAATCCCAGTGGCTCGACTCGCTACGGCGAGCGCAAGTGCAACATTTTGAGAGTTGTGATCGCCTACCAGGCTAAGAGCGGTGGCAAGTTGAGTTGTGTCTGGGGCTACGGAATTGGCATTCTTGCTAAAAAAAGAACTTTCAATTGTTGAAGCGTAAAAGACCTCTGGAGTAGGGGAAAGTTGTGTAATTGACAACTTATCCCGATGGTAATTCTCGACTGTCCTGTGCCAATCAAGGTGATCGGCGCCGAGAGACGTTACCGCAACAATCGACGGTGCGATGTCTAGGTCGCGACATTGAAAACTCGAAAGTTCTAGGACGATCCAATCTACGTTTGTATCAATTGATGGGTCATAGGCGGGTGAACCAATGTTGCCTAGAGGCATAGCCTTTCCGCCCAGCGAGTTTAAGAAAAAGGTGATTAGTGAGGTTGTGGTCGATTTTCCCTTTGTTCCCGTAACCCCAATGACGCGATCTCGATCAATCTCATGCATCCACAAGTTGAGTGCCGAAGTTACGGTGACTGCTTTGGATAGGTCAGCAACTTCGGGCCTGTAGGGCGAAATTCCTGGACTTTTGAGTACAACATCGCATTTAGCCAATGCCTCAAGCCCACCTTGAGAGGTCTGAAGCACTTCTGGCCCTAAATCTGCCGAGTCATCAACAATGACTAGTTCAGCGTGCTTGGCAAGCCGGGCTGCAGCAGCGCGACCTTCTATTCCATAACCAAATATGCCGACTCTTTTACCCGCGAGGTCGTTAAAGCCAGTGGGCCGGAACATGGCATTCCCCTTGCAGTTCAAGAAGTGAGTCGAATGTATTCGCACCACTCAAGCGAGTTGCAATTTCACGCAAACGAGATTCATCGGACCACGCTGGATCGGCCGCGACCTTAAGCAGGGCAGCTGCACTCTCGTCCGGATCTCCAACGCACTCAAAGGGCTTGTGCTCTGAACCAAGCCCAACAAGTGTTTCGAGTTGACTGCGTAACGACGGATTTGCAAGGGGTTCATTTTTGAAGATTGATGAGAGTTCAGACCTTGGAATGAATGGTGCGAGTACGAGGTTTATAAAAAGGCACTTGTCACACTCACCGCACCAATTCGAAGCACGACGCGATTCTTCTTGAGTGAATGCCCGGTTACAGCTTCGGAAGACTGGGAGGTAGGCGGTCTCCTTCGCCATTTCATGCGCAACCCAGATTTCACTACGATTTCGCAAATAGCTGGCTACAACGAAATCGTTTCCGATTCGCTCTGCGATTGCATTGGCAAGCAAGACCTCAGCTTCGGCTGACTTTGACCACTGGTGGTTAATCGACTGGCCATTCCAAACCATGTTTGGTACGGATGATGAATGCTCATTACTCATTGCCACCCCACCGAAACCGTTAGCTGCGGCGCTGGCGCATGCGAGCAGTGTGACCATTGCTGTTACTGGAACATGGCCATTAATGAATCCAGAATTCTTGTCAAATAGCTTGGAATCAAGAGACCTAGTTACTCGGAGGATTGGAAGACCAGTAACTGCTGCGGTTGCTTCCAGAGGTTGAAAGCGGCCAGATTCGGGGCTCATGATAAATAAGGTCTGGGAAACCTTTATCGAGAGGTGGGTGACGGTAACAACTGAATCAATCCCTCCTCCAAATGGTGTGACGATCTTCATTGCATCTACTGAGGCAGCGGCCTGTGAAACTGGTGAGCCGCCAGTAATTTCAACGTCATGAAGAGGTAATTGATTTCGGTAGGAATACTCACCGAGACCGTCAATTAGCGCAGCCCGGAAGAATTTCAACCCGGCTTCGCCGACTGGAACTTCGCCCAAATCAATAAGTCGAGCGGCTCCAGTTTTGTAATAGGAAAGCCCAGCAATTAGGTACCAAAGCCCAATTACGGCCCGGGTTGCTGGCGATTCGAGGTCTCCGGCAGTTTCGAAAGTGACGGACTCGTTAAAGGCTAAATCGTCGCTGGACCAATGCCCGGTAACGGTTTGTCCACTCAATTCCCAACCTAAATAGGTGAATCGCTCGGCGCGCTTGAGGGAGTAGTCCACGAAATCCAGTTTAGGACTCACGCTTTGCCACTAGGGCAAAGCGACCACAAGGTCGCATTGCACGGTCACTAAAGAAGAATTCTCCACCATCG
>Ga0214171_1000230_pt1 | contig 20655 bp, 19 predicted proteins | sample TroBogEpilimnion_40_FD_153009 | JGI IMG/M metagenome (GOLD analysis project Ga0214171, IMG submission 153009) | Freshwater microbial communities from Trout Bog Lake, WI - 02JUL2007 epilimnion | ecosystem: Environmental > Aquatic > Freshwater > Lake > Epilimnion/Euphotic zone | place: Trout Bog... | reverse complement strand
TCATGGCCTTGACGAAAACGCCCATCACCTGTTCAATCGTCCAGAGGTGACTCACTTTTGAACCGCGACCCGCTGCACTATTGATCCGCGTTTTACAACGTGCTCGTTGTAGTAGCTGATGGCATATTTTTCGCGCATCAGACCGAGCCAGGCATCGACTTCGGACGGTTTTGCCTTCCGCACTGCCTGAGCCATTCCTGGTGCCCAATTCTTGCGAAAATGATCAGCCACAAACCCCAGCTTTTGAATCGTATTGGCGTCCAGGGTTTTCAGCGTCGCCTGAAACTTCTTCAGCAGTTCCTCGATGGTCATCTTGCCAAGGCTGGAATCGACTTGGCTGAGGCTCTTTTTGAAGTCGGCCAGGCTCCTCTTGGCGAGCTTGGAATCATCGGTCTCCAGCGACCTTCGAATCAGCTTGCCTTCATGCCTGACGACAGCATAATAAACACCGTTCGATGAGTATCGGTAGAGACATTCTCCAACCTTTTCAAACTTTCCGGGCTGCCTTGTACGCGTGCTCATGGTTTCCAAACTTGGAGTATACAAAACCAGTATCCAAGCGAATATTTAGAGTTTTCCGAATCTGCTCTAAATCGTTGAGGATCAGTGATTCGGGCTGTGGCTCAGCCTGGTAGAGCGCTTCGTTCGGGACGAAGAGGTCGTGGGTTCGAATCCCGCCAGCCCGACCACCACTCCTGCGCGTACTAGTTATATAGAGGCAAGACATGGCGACCCCAACCCCACCCAAAAAAATCCTGCTCGCAGAAGACGTGCGTGCGCTGTCCATGCGGCTGTCTCATGCGCTCGAATCGCATGGCTACATCGTCTGCGTGGCGGAGGACGGGGAGGAGTGCCTGGAGCAGATGGAAATTTTCAAGCCGGACCTTCTGGTGCTGGACTTGATCATGCCGAAGATGAACGGTTTGGAAGTCCTGCGGCATCTGCGGGCGCAGCAATCCACGCAGCACATGCCGGTGATTGTTTGCACGGCGAAAGATTATTCCACGGAACTCAAACACATCCAGCAAACCGGACCGGTGGACGTGCTCATCAAGCCGTTCGATCCGGAGCTTTTGCTGGAGAAACTGCGTCAGTACTTTCATGATGCGGCCACGACGAAGGGGGTCACCCACCGCTCTCACCTGCCCGTCGCTGCGGAGCAGTATGCACCGGTGCTGGATACCAAGCGCCCGCATGTGAAGCTGTGGGGCACCCGTGGTTCAATCCCGGTCTGCGGCGCGCGTTATGCACAGCATGGCGGCAACACCACCTGTTTTGAATACAACACCGGGAAGGAGCGCATCCTGTTTGACGCGGGTTCCGGTCTGCGGGATGCGGGACAGTCGTTCCTGGCGGGCGGGCCATGTCACATTCACCTGTTCATCACGCATACGCACTGGGACCACATTCAAGGGTTCCCGTTTTTCACGCCGATCTACGTGCCCGGCTTTGAAATCACGGTCTATGGCGAGCGTGGCTTTGGCAAAAACATCGAGTCGCTGCTCTGCGGCCAGATGGACCGCGATTATTTCCCGATTCAGCGCGAAGATTTGCGCGCCAAGATCAACTTTGTGTTTCTCGACGATGCGCCGGTGAAAATCGGTGACGTGACGGTGACGCGCGAATTCACGCAGCATCCGGGGGCAACGGTGGGTTTCAAAGTGACGCATGATGGCTGGAGCGTGGCCTTTGTGCCGGACAATGAATTTCTCCAAGGCTACACGGGCTCGCCATTGCTGCTGGCGCGCGATTCAAATCTCGTGGTGCCGTATGAGCCGATGCTGGCCTTCCTCGACGGAGTGGATCTGCTGGTGCATGAGGCGCAGTACCTGCCGGCAGATTATCCGAAACGCATCGGCTGGGGGCATTCCAATCTCGCCACGGCCTGTGCCCTGACCAAGCTGGTGGGTGCCAAAAAATGGATCGTGGTGCATCATGACCCGGATCACGATGATGCGGCGCTGCAGGCCAAGCTGAATCTCACGCGCCAGATTTTACACGAGGTCGGTCATACGATTCATCTCGTGCACGGCTATGATGGCATGACGGAGTATCGTTGATTCAACTGCCGGGTTTGAACGAGGCATTGAGAGCGTCGCCCAGCAGGGCGCATTCCTTCTTCAACTGATCCAGCATGAGCTGCGCGCCCTTCAGGTCTCCGGCGTGGGCGTACTCGCAGAGTTCGGTGCAGAGTTTCAAAGCCTGCCTGGCGGCGTAAACGCCGAGCATGCCTTTGAGCGAGTGCGCGGCCTCATAGAGCGGCGTGGCTTTGCCGGCGGCGAGCGCTTTCTCGGCTTTGCGCAGGTATTTTTGCGAATCTTCGGCGAAGATCGCCACAAGTTTGCGCATGAGTTTTTCATCGCCGGTGGACTCACGGAATTCGGCAAGATCAAAGGGCGGGGGCTCGACTTGAGGACGCGGGGCGGACGGGGCTGAATCAGGCGATGTCTGGGCAGGTTCCGGCAAGGCCGGACGATGTGCAAACTGCTCCACCACCTGGAACAGTTCAGCCGAACGCAGTGGTTTGGAGATGTAATCATCCATGCCAGCGGCGAGGCAGCGTTCACGGTCACCTTTCATTGCATTGGCCGTCATTGCGATGATGGGTACATGCCTGCCAGTGGCCTGCTCCATCTGACGGATCCTGGCGGTGGCTTCGTAGCCATTGATTCCGGGCATGTGAACGTCCATCAAAATGGCGTCGAAGTCATTTTTGCCGCAGCATTCAATGGCTTCCCTGCCATTGGCGGCCAGCTTGACGGTGTGGCCGCGTTTCTCCAGCATGCGGGCACCGACGAGCTGATTGACGTGGCCGTCCTCGACGATCAGCACCTTCATCGAGGCATGGGCGGTGATTACCGGCTTGATGCGTGGTGATTTGGGCTTGATCGAAATGCCGCTGGTTCGCCCAAAGGCGGCGGTGAAGTGGAAGGTGCTGCCTTTGCCGGCCTGGCTTTCCACCCAGATGCGTCCCTGCATGAGCGCGACCAGATCATGGCAGATGGCCAGCCCGAGGCCGGTGCCACCATAGCGCCTTGAGGTGGAGGTCTCCGCCTGGGTGAACGCCTCAAAATGCTGTCCTGCATGTCATGGGCAATGCCGATACCGGTGTCGTTGATCTTGAAATGCAGTGTGACCAAGTCCGCAGTCGTGGATTCCACCGTGACTTCAATGGTGACACCGTCCTGGTGGGTGAACTTGATGGCGTTGCCAATCAGATTGACCAAGATCTGCCGCAGTCTGCCATCATCGCCGATCAGGCGCGTCGGCACCTCAGGGCTGATGTGATGCTGCATCACCAGCCGCTTTTGAAACGCCCGGATGCCCATGGCCTGCGCGATCTCGGTGACGACCTCGTTCAAATCAAACTCGTGGGCGTCCAGTTCCATCCTGCCAGCCTCAATTTTGGAGAAATCGAGGATGTCATTGAGCAGTTCCAGCAGCGAGTCGGCAGAAAGCTTGAGCATTTCCAGGTATTCGCGCTGGGTTTCATTGAGCGCTGTGCCGAGCAGCAGTTCGCTCATGCCAATGACGCCGTTCATCGGGGTGCGGATTTCATGGCTCATGTTGGCCAGAAAGACGCTCTTGGCGCTGTTGGCGGACTCAGCAGCCTGCCGTGCCTTGCGCAGTTCCTCCTCGTCATGCTTGCGCTCGGTCACGTCCGTATGCGAGCCGGCCATGCGGTAAGGGGTGCCATGTTCATCACGCAGGGCGCGGCCGCGGGCGAGAATCCAGCGCCAAGTGCCATCCTTGTGGTGGAAGCGAAACTCCACCGCATAGCGTGGAATGTGGCCGGCGAGGTAGTCTTTGAGCGCGGTCATCACGCGGTCGTGATCATCGGGGTGCAGGAGACGTTCAAAGGTGGAGAAGGCGTTTTCGATCTCATCGTCGGCGTAGCCGACCATGCTCTTCCAGGGCGGGGAGAAGAACACCTTGCCGGTGCGGATGTCCCAGTCCCAGATGCCGTCATTGGTGCCACGCACCGCCAGCGCAAAACGTTCTTCGCTTTCCGCCAGTTCGCGCATGGCCTCCGCCGGTGCATTGGGCAGGCGCAGGCGGAAGGCATGCAGCATGTCCTCCAGTTCTTGAATACGCTGCTTCAACTCCGGCACGGAGTCGCCAGCGGCATGCTCATGAGTATCTGACATGGGGGTTGGGAAGGTCCGCTGCGCTATTGGTGGCGGACGGGGGTAGATGCATAGACACAAATCGGCGCAAAAAAACTCAAAAGGTGAGTGGGGAAGCTCAAAGTGTGGCCTGCCTGGGGCAGGGGAGAACCTTCGAAACTCATCTGCTTGAGTGTTTGGGTTCACCGGCAACGTTCTTTCAGCCGCATGAACCGCCGCCAAATTCTCGCCTCCTTGCCCGTTGTTTTCGCAGCTTCCAGCTTTGCTGCCGAGTCCAAACTTCGTGTTGCCGTCATCGGCCATACCGGCCGCGGCAACTATGGCCACGGTCTGGACACCCTGTGGCTCAAAATCCCCACCGTCGAAATCGTGGCTGTGGCGGATGCAGATGAAAAAGGACTCAAGGCCGAATTGAAGAAGCTGAAGGTGGAAACCGGCTATGCTGACTACCGCGCCATGCTCACGGAGGTCAAACCGGACATTGTCGCCATCGGTCCGCGTCACATTGACCAGCACCGCGACATGCTGCTGGCGGCGATCCAGGCCGGGGTGCGCGGCATCTATGTCGAAAAATCGTTCTGCCGCAGCCCGGCCGAAGCTGATGAAATCATTGCCGCTGCGGACAAGGCGGGAACGAAGATCGCCATCGCGCACCGCAACCGCTACCATCCGGTGCTGCCGGTGATCGCGAAGCTGATCAAGGAGGACGTGATTGGCCGGGTGCTGGAAATGCGTGGACGGGGTAAGGAAGATCCGCGTGGTGGGTCGCTGGATCTGTGGGTGCTTGGGACGCATCTTTTCAACCTCGCCACCTACTTCGGTGGAGCACCAAAGGCATGCAGCGCCACCGTGATGCAGGATGGCAGGCCGATCACGAAGGCCGATGTGAAAGAGGGGGATGAAGGTATTGGCGCGCTCGCAGGCAACGAAGTGCACGCCCGGTTTGAACTGGCAAACGGTGTGCCGTTGTTCTTTGACTCGATCCAAAACGCCGGGACCAAAGAGGCCGGTTTTGGGCTGCAAATCATCGGCACCAAGGGCATCATCGACTTCCGCATCGACAAGGAGCCTGTGGCGCATCTTTGTGCCGGCAGTCCGTTCAATCCGGCCCTGAAGGAGCCGCGCCAGTGGCAGCCCATCACCACGGGCGGGGTGAACAAGCCCGAACCCATCCCCAATCTAGGCACCCAAGTCGCGAGCCATGAAACTGCCGGGCTCGATCTGATCGCCGCGATCCGGGAGAATCGCGCACCGCTGATTGATGCGGTGCAGGGGCGTGAGACCATCGAGATGGTCTGCGCCATCTTTGAATCGCACCGGCTCAATGGCCAGCGTGTGACCTTCCCGCTGCAGACACGCGTCAATCCGTTCACGTTGTTTTGAAAACACTGCGTATGAAAGTTCAACGGACCTGCTTTGCCACTGTCGAAGCGCCCCATGAATAAACGGTTGCTCCGCAGTTTCCTGCTATTTGCCTGTGCCCTCGTTTGTGAGGCGCAGACCAGCCCGCAGTCCTTTGCCGAACGACTCGTGCAGGCGGCGCTGGAACGGGTGAAGCACACGGTGCGCTACGAGCCTGCCTATGTGATTCTGGACTATCCCAATGGCGATGTTCCCGCTGACACTGGTGTGTGCACGGATGAAGTCATCCGCAGCTATCGGGCGCTGGGCATTGATCTGCAAAAGCTGGTTCATGAGGACATGCAGCGTGCCTTTGCCGCTTATCCGAAGGACTGGGGACTGAGCACCACAGACAAAAACATCGACCACCGTCGCGTGCCGAATTTGCAGACCTTCTTCAAGCGGCGTGGTGCCGCCCTCCCGGTGACGCAAAAGGCTGCGGATTATCTGCCGGGAGATCTCATCACCTGCACCGTGGCCGGCAGGCTGCCGCACATTGCCATCGTGGTTCCAGCGGCGGATGGCAGCGACACACCCTGGATCGTCCATAACATCGGCCAAGGGCCCAAGCATGAAAGCCGCCTCTTCGAGTTTCCACTCACCGGTCATTACCGGTATCATCCTCACTGAACAGATTCCGCCGGGCGCACCGCTTCGAGCGTGAGCTGCCACTGCTCGGTGCCGCGGAACCAGCCGCGCTGGATGCGCATCGCCACATCCCAAGGGGCGGGGGGGAGTTTGCCAATGGGCGCATTGAACCAGCGTGCCTCCATGGAGGCACCTTCCTGCGTGAGGATGATGCGCAGGTGCTTGTCTTTCATCGTGCGACCCGGCAGCTTGGGCTTCACATTGCGGCAGAGAAAGAGCGGCTCCGGGTTCTTCTGGCCAAAGGGCTCCAGCAGCTTGTAGCTTTCGAAGAAGCTCAGCGACAGATCGCGCAACTTCACCTCGGCATCGAGTTCCAGGACGGCGGTCATGGCTTCCTTGCTCAGAGCTTCGCGTGCCGCCACCTGAAAGGCGCTGCGGAAGGAGTCGATCTTGTCTTCGTGGACGGAAATGCCCGCCGCCATGGCATGACCGCCGCCACCGAGTAGGTGATCGCGGCAGATGTCGATGGCTTCGACGAGCGAAAAGCCGGGGATGCTGCGGCCACTGCCTTTGCCAATGCCGTTTTCATCGATCGAGACGAGAATCGTCGGGCGGTGGCAGAGGCGTGAGATGCGCGATGCCACGATGCCGATCACGCCCGGATGCCAGTTGCGCGAGGCTAGGACGATGGCGGAGACTTTATCGATTTCACCAATGTTGGAGAGCATGGCCTCGGCCTCGATATGGACCTGCTGCTCGACGTTTTGACGGTCTTTGTTGTGGGCTTCGAGCAATTCGGCCAATGCCGCGCCTTCGTCCGCATCCGTCGCAAGCAAAAGCTGCAGCGCCGTCGCCGCAGTGTCGAGGCGGCCCGCTGCATTCAGGCGTGGGCCGAGGCGGAAGCCGACGTGATGGGTCTGCACCAGGCCCTCGACGCCGGCGATTGTCTTCAAGGCTTTCAGGCCATGGCGCGGCGTTTGTGCCAGGGCTTCGAGACCGCGCCGCACCAGCAGGCGGTTTTCATCAATGAGCGGCACGAGGTCTGCCACGGTACCGAGTGCCACGAGATCGAGCGTCTCCTTGAGGTCGTAGCTTTCGATCATGCGCGCTTTCAGGAGCGCGTGTGAAACTTTGAACACCAGCCCGGCAGTGCAGAAGTAGTGGTAGTCTTTGCCAAGCTTCGGGTTTACCAGCGCCAGGCAGTCGGGGCGCCCCTGTGGCGAGAGTTCGTGGTGGTCGATGATGACGCAGTCCACGCCGTCGGCGCGCAGTTTGGCCACCTCTTTCAATGAGGTGGTACCGCAGTCGAGGGCGATGAACAGATCTGGTTTGCCAAACTGCTCGTAGCACTTGGCGATGCCATCAAGGCTCAGTCCGTAGCCTTCCTCCATGCGCGTGGGCAGGAACAAATGCGTTTCGAGACCGTAGGCCTTCAAGATCAGGTGCATCAGCGCCATCGACGTGACGCCGTCCACATCGTAGTCGCCATACAGCACGACGCTTTGTTTGGCATCGACTGCGCGCAGGATGCGCTCCACGGCGGCGTTCATTTCCGGCAGGACGGTGGGATCTCCGAGGGTGGCGAGCTTGGGCACCAGGAAATCACGTGCCATTTCCACGGTGCTGAGGCCGCGCTGCACGAGAAGCTGCGCCATGAGCGGAGACAGACTCATGTCCGCCCCCAGCTCAGCAGCGCCTTCCACGGCGGGCTTCAGCAGCCAGCGTGGCGGACGTATCGAGATGGGAGTGGGTTCGGACATGAGGGAATTTGCGAGATGAATACATCTCTGTATGGAACACGCGTGAAGCCGAGTCAAAGCCTGCTTCCCGAACGCATGTCGCAGAATCAATTTGCATCTCAATCAGGCCGCTTGTGGCTTTGCACGATGGGTGTGTTCCTCATCGTGGCAGGATCGTTCTTTGCGTGGCGGATGTGGCTGTCGTATGAGAAGGCGCAGATCACTCGACAATGGTCGCAGGTGTCATGCCGCATCCTTTCTTCCCGCATCGTGAGCGAGCGTCCGACGCCGCATTCAGATCCTGCACACCGGGTGGAGGTGCGCTACGAATATGAGGTGAATGGTGTGAAACACAGCGGCACACGCATTCGCCAGGTGGAAGCTGCACCGACGCTGCATTTCGATGACGCTGTGCAGAAGCAGCAGCAGTATCCGACGGGATCAAATCAGACCTGCTGGGTGAACCCGGCAGCACCGGATGAGGCCGTGCTGCAGCATGGCTCGCGTGCGGCGTTGTATTCCATCTGGTTTCCGTTGCTGTTTGTGCTCGGTGGATTTGGGATGCTGCGGGGTGCCTTACGGCGCGCGCCATGAGGACTGCATGAGCTTTTCCAGTTCTGCGACGATCTCGGGCTTTTCGGCGGCGAGATTCTTTTCTTCGCCGATGTCGGTTTCGAGATTGAAGAGGAGTTTTTCGAGGGGTTTGGGTTTGCCCTTGGCTTTCGCTTTCGCCTTTGTGTCTCCTGCCTCGGCACCGGTGTTGAGGTGAATCAGCTTCCAGGGCCACTTCAATACGGCTTGTTTGCCGCCCTGCTCGTTGAAGGCCCAGTAGAGATGGGAGTGTTGCGGCTGGTCTGGTTTGCCGAGGAGGGTGGGCGCGAAGGAGATGCCGTCGGTTGCGGTGGTGATTTTTGCGCCGCTGAGTTCGGCCACGGTGGGCAGCAGATCTTGAAAGCCGCTGACATGCTCGCTCACGGTACCTGCTTTCACCTTGCCGGGCCACCAGGCGATGAAGGGCTCGCGGATGCCGCCGTCGGTGAGGTCGCGTTTGATGCCTTTGAAGTCGCCGTTGCTGTTGAAGAAGTCGCTTTGATGGCCGCCTTCCTGATGGGGGCCGTTGTCGCTGGAGAACATGACCAGCGTGTTTTCCGCGAGGCCGAGTTCTTTGAGGCGGGACAAGACTTTTCCGACCTCGTTGTCGAGGAAGCGCATGAACTGGGCGAAGCCTTTCTCTGCGTCGGGCCAGTCCTTGTCTTTGAATTCGCCGTAGTCGGGGGATTCCAGGCCGTGGCCCAGAGGTGAGTTCTTGCCGGCTTCGTTGTTGGCGTGGGGGATGTTGAAGGCGTAGTAGAGGAAGAAGGGCTCCTTCGCTTTCGCACGCTCGCCGAGGTAGCGCTGTACATCGTCGGCGAGGAGTTGTGGGACCCAGGCTTTGCGTCCGTCGAGTGGTGCCACGCCGGTGCCGACGAGATCGCTGTCGGAATAGTCCTGCGCGTTCTTGGCGGTGCCGGGAATGACGGTGTTGGGGAGGTCCACGATCTTGCCGTTTCGAATGAGGGCCTTGGTGTAGAAGTTGTGCGCGTGGCTGGTGCCCACGTAACCGAAGGATTCATCGAAGCCTTTGCGCTGGGGATCATCGAGCGGAAGCGGTTTGCCCAGGCCGTATTTGCCGATGCAGGCGGTGTGGTAGCCTGCGGTCTTGAGGAGCTTGGGCAGGGTGAGATCTTCGTCAGGGATGTGACCTTCGCCATTTCCGCGCACGCGGCAGTGGCCGGTGTGCAGGCCAGTCATGAGTACGCAGCGCGATGGCGCGCACACGGTGCAGCCAGCGTAATGGCGCGTGAACTTCATCCCCTCGGCGGCCATCTTGTCGAGGTTCGGCGTCTTCAAAGTCTTTTGTCCGTAGCAGCCGGCGTCGCCGTAGCCCATGTCATCGGCCAAGATGTAGATGATGTTGGGCTTGTCCGCTGCGTGTGCGAAGGTGCCGAGGAGAAGCAAGGTGAGGATGAAAAGCGACTTCATGAAGACTCATCCAAACGCAGGAACTCGCGGGTTGCTTCATGAAAAGAGGCTCTCTAGCGTGTGGTTGATACCCACCATGAACCAAATCCTCGTCCTCTATGATTCCCGCAGCGGCAATGTCGCGAAAATGGCCGCGCTGGTGGCTGAAGGGGCGCAGCAGGTGCCGGAGACTGAGGTGCGGGTGAGGCATGTGGATGAAGCCACGGCTGACGATGTCGTGTGGTGTGATGGACTTGCGGTGGGCAGTCCGACGAACTTGGGCATTCTGTCGTGGAAGATGAAACGCTTTTGGGACGAGACGATGGCGGACAAGTGGCTGGAGGTGGATGGGAAGATCGCCTGCGCTTTCAGCAGCGCAGGTGGCTGGGGCGGCGGCATGGAGCTTGCCTGTCAGTCCATTCTCACGGTGCTGATGAACTTTGGGTTTCTGGTCTTCGGCGTCACGGACTACTCGGGCAAGAAGATGACGCTGCACTACGGGGTGGTGGCTTCCAAAGCACCGCGTGAGGAGGAGACGCAGGAGGCCTGCCGCATTCTGGGGCGACGCCTTGCCGAATGGACAGCGCTCTATGTGCATGGGCGCAAGGATCAGAATCCGCTGACTAAGGATGTGAAGCGGTTGTGCCCAAGTGATTTTGTGGATGATAGCAAACCTGACGCGCCCTAATTATTTTTTATGGCACCTACAATCTGCATTCTCGGTGGCTGCAATGGTGCAGGCAAAACCACGCTGGCGCGCGAGCTGCTGCCGAGGCTTGGTCTTATGCGTTTTCTCAATGCCGATGAGATTGCTCGCGGACTCTCGCCGCTTGATCCGACCCTCACGGCTTTCAAAGCGGGGAGGCTGCTCATTGAGGAAGCGCGGGGTCTGATCGCGGCCAAGTCGAGCTTTGCGATTGAATCCACGCTCAGCGGCAAAACCTACATTTCCATGATTCGTGAGGCGAAGGCACAGGGCTACCGCTTTCTGCTGCACTACATCATGATTGGCTCGGGCGATCAGGCCGTCGGACGCGTGGCTTTGCGGGTGAAAATCGGTGGCCACCATGTGTCTGAGGACGACATCCGCCGACGCTTTGACCGGAGCCGTAGGCATTTCATCGAGGACTACGTGCCACTTGCCGATGAGTGGGGTTTGTGGGACAATCAATCGCCGCCTCCGCAAAAAATTGCGGACGACAAAACCCACACCATCGACCAACTCCCGGCCGTGATTGATTCCTCCAGACTCCAAGAAGCGCCCCCGAGTGAAATGTCGGAGATGTCGAAAATCGTCCTCGAAGCAGGCCGTGTGGCCACAGAGAAGATGCTCGACTACTACAAGCGCATGGGAATCAAGGTGACGCCGCAGATGACGCTGGTGCCGGAGAAGCCGAAGCGGGTGCGGGCGAAACGGTCATCTTAGAAAGCGTGCATCGTAACCGGCTTTTTCAAACTGTGGTGCTTGTGCTGGTTCTTGGCGTAGGCCTGCTGTGGAGATCGCGCTATCTACTCATGTCGCCATTTCTCTCAAAATACGGCGGTGATGCGCTTTGGGCGCTGGCAATTTTTTTGGCACAGGACTGTGTTTTCTTCATGCGTCCACAGTGCAGGTCATGCTGATCTCCCTTGGCTTCGCATGGGGAATTGAGTTTTCGCAATTGTATCATGCGCCTTGGCTCGACCATCTCCGCAGCAGCCTGCCTGGGAGGCTTATTCTTGGTTCGACTTTCAATGCCCCAGACCTGGTGGCGTATGTGGTAGGAATAGTCTTCGGGGCTGCTGTGGAGCGTGTTTGCAGTAGGAGTTCTAAAGCTGAAGTGGTCGTTGACGGGATCAAGTAAGAGAGGGGGAATTCGAGTGACCTACTGCCAAAGCCCCATCGACAAACTCAGGAATAGCCGCTTTGTTCAGCTATGTCTCCTCTGATGGCTCTCATCGCGCTTGGCATCCTGCTCGGAACTGTCGTCTTCATCATTGCGCTGATCGCCAAGAAGCGGGGACTTGCGCTGCTTGCACTACCATGTCCGTTGCTCATCTTGCTATGGCTGGTGTTGGCGAGCACGCCTCCAGACGCGGAAGCAGAATGCGAACGACTTTTTGGTAAAGAAGTGCGACTGCATGCGAAGGAACTTCAAAGCTTGAAGCCTCTAGGCATGGACGGTTTTCTTCTGACTTTCCACATTTCATCGAAGGACTTTTATAAGCTCATCAAGCCGGAGTTTTCCATGGAGTTGCTTGGTGGAATCAGCTTCTTCGGCCGAGAATCACGGCCACAAGGCTGGCCGAAGGCGCTTGAAACCATGGACGAATGCTTGCGACGTGAATTCGGCGAAGACATTCTGCTTATTTATTATGACGATGCCAACCAGACTGTTTATGCCTCATTCAAATATTGGGGCTGGTAACAGCGAGAATCGTTAGGAGCATGAACTTTAGTCCGTGGCCCGCGAGTGACAATTGCCATGCGATGTCCGCCAACATCTGGATGTTGGCGGGGCTGGATGTGACTTCGTCGAGTTACTTCTTCACAAACTCCACCTTCCCACCCTTCATCTCAGCCGTGATGTGATCGCCGTCTTTGAAGCCGCCTTCGAGGACGGCGAGGCTCAACGGATCAAGTAGATGTTTTTGGATGGCGCGTTTGAGGGGGCGGGCACCGAAGACGGGATCGAAGCCAGCATCGGCGAGGTAGCGGGTGGTGTCGTCGGTGACGGTGAGGTGGATGTTCTGCTTGGCGAGGCGATCAATGACGCGCTGGAGCTGGATCTTGACGATCTGGTCGAGCTGCTCGGCATCCAGGCGGTCGAAGATGACGATCTCGTCGATGCGGTTGAGGAACTCGGGACGGAAGAACTGCTTGAGGCTGTCGCGCACGAGGGCATCGCGCTGCTCAGGATTGCTGACATCCTGGATGGCGTTGCTGCCGATGTTGCTGGTCATGATGAGGACCGTGTTTTTGAAATCGACCGTGCGGCCCTGGCCGTCGGTGATGCGGCCGTCGTCGAGGACCTGCAGCAGCACATTGAAGACATCGGGATGGGCTTTTTCGACTTCATCGAAGAGCACGACGCTGTAGGGGCGGCGGCGCACGGTTTCGCTGAGCTGGCCGCCCTCTTCGTAACCGACGTAGCCGGGAGGTGCCCCGATCAGGCGGCTGACGCTGTGCTTCTCCATGTACTCGCTCATGTCGATGCGCGTCATGGCGGTGTCGTCGTCGAAGAGGAACTCGGCGAGGGCTTTGCAGAGCTCGGTCTTGCCAACGCCGGTGGGGCCGAGGAAGAGGAAGCTGCCGATGGGGCGGTTCTCATCCTGAATACCCGCACGCGCACGGCGCACAGCATTGCTGACGGCAGCGATGGCGTCCTTCTGGCCGATGACGCGCTGGCTGAGGCGCTCCTCCATTTTCACGAGCTTGGAGCGCTCGCCTTCCTGGAGGCGTGAGACGGGGATGCCGGTCCAGTTGGCGACCACGCGGGCGATGTCGTCCTCGGTGACTTCTTCACGCAGCAGGGAATGAGCCGAGCGTGGCTGAGCGGACTCGACGGGCGCAGCGCTGAGTTTCTTTTCGAGATCGGGGATGAGGCCATACTGAATCTCTCCGGCACGACCGAAGTCACCACGGCGCTGGGCTTGTTCGAGCTCGGTGCGCAGGCGGTCGATCTCCTCCTTCACCTTGCGTCCGGCATCAACGGATTCCTTTTCCTTCATCCACTGGGCTTTGAGGGCGGAGGAGCTTTCTTTGAGATCGGCGATTTCTTTGTCGAGTTTGACGAGGCGGGCTTTGGAGGCGGCGTCCTTTTCCTTTTTCAGGGCCTGGCGTTCCATCTCGCTCTGCATGACCTGACGTTCGATGACGTCGATCTCGGTGGGCATGGAGTCGAGCTCGATCTTGATGCGGCTGGCGGCTTCGTCCACGAGGTCGATGGCCTTGTCCGGCAGGAAGCGGTCGGTGATGTAGCGATTGCTCAGGGTGGCGGCGGCAATGATGGCACCGTCTTGAATGCGCACGCCGTGGTGGACTTCATAGCGTTCCTTCAAACCACGCAGGATGGCGATGGTGTCTTCCACGCTCGGTTCGCCGACTTTTACGGGCTGGAAGCGGCGCTCCAGTGCGGGGTCTTTTTCGATGTATTTGCGGTATTCGTCGAGCGTGGTGGCACCGATGCAGCGCAGTTCGCCACGGGCGAGCTGGGGTTTCAAAAGATTGCCCGCATCCATGGCACCCTCGCCTTTGCCAGCGCCGACGATGGTGTGGAGCTCGTCGATGAAGAGAATGATCTCGCCCTGGCTGGAAGTGACTTCTTTGAGGAAGGCTTTGAGGCGCTCCTCGAACTCGCCACGGAACTTGGCCCCGGCCATCATGCCGCCGAGGTCCATGCTGATGAGTTTTTTGCCCTTGAGTGAATCGGGCACGTCACCGGCTACGATGCGGCGAGCGAGGCCTTCGGCGATGGCGGTCTTGCCCACGCCGGGCTCACCGATGAGCACGGGGTTGTTCTTGGTGCGGCGGCTGAGCACCTGCATAACGCGGCGGATTTCTTCATCGCGTCCGATGACGGGATCGATCTTGCCCTGCTTGGCGCGGGCGGTGAGGTCGGTGCCGTATTTTTCGAGCGTCTGGTATTTGCCTTCGGGGTCCTGATCCACCACGCGCTGGCTGCCGCGCACGGCGGTGAGCGCTTTGGAAACGGTGTCGTAGGTCAGACCGGCCTGCTTGAGGGGATCGGACAGCTCGGTCTTCGTTTTGAAGAGGGCGAGGATGACGTGCTCGACGCTGAGGTATTCGTCCTTGAGCTTTTTCTGCTCATCTTCGGCCTTCGTCATGAGTTCGCGCATTTCATTGGAGAGATGCAGGCCGCTGGTACCGCCGCTGACTTTGGGCTGGCGGGCGAGGAGAGCTTCGATACTGGCTTTTAGGCTTTGCGCCGCCGCCGGATTCACCGCCGCCTTTTCAAACAGGGGCGTGGCAATGCCGCCCTCCTGTTCGAGCAGGGCGAGGATGAGGTGAGCAGGCTTCAGCTCCTGATGCTCATGACGAGTGGCGATGGATTGGGAGGCATTGAAAGCTTCCTGGAGCTTAACGGTGAATTTTTCGGGGGACATGGTTGGTGGGAGAAGGGGTTGCTTCTCTGACTCTCTTGCTGGAACCATGCCACAGCCTTGGCATGGGCCGCTACGCTTGATTTGTCTAGCTTAGGGCTTGCTTGTGACGTTAAACTGGAGCGAGATCGAGTGCAGCCCTGGCACAGTGAATGGCCGAAGTGGCACAGATGTGCTGCTATGAGTCACTGCTTTTTTTGACGGCGCGAAAGCATCAGCCGGATGCGAGTGGGATGTCGTTTGCCACTGATGACACCGAGAACGAACCGCACTTTCTCATCCGCAGTTTCAAAAAATACTTTGTGGGAAAAGCGTCGCAGCTTTACCCACCGAATGGAATGTCCTCTGGCATAGAGATGGCTCACAAGACGGCCTGAGGCGATGCCTTGCAGAGCTGATTGGAAGTCGGCCTGAAATATTTTGGCGAGGTCAGGATCAATGCCTTCAAAGTACTCGCGGGCTACAGCGTAATCGGTCGCTGCGGCAGGATGATGGATCAACTCATAGCGAGAAGCCATACGCCTGCTCGGTGGTGAGACCCTTCACGCTGCCACTGCGCAGGTCTGCTGCCCTCTGTTTCAATTCCGCCAGCAGAGAGACATCGGCACCCTTCTCATGATTCATGCTTTCGAGCAAGAGCGTGGCCAGATGCATGCGCTTTTTGGCCGGTAATTTCAAAGCACGAGAACTGAGAGAATGTTTGGCAACAGGCATGCGTGGAAATTATCCGCAGCGCCACGGTGGTCAAGGTGCATCCAGACTGGGGCCTGCGTGAAATCGGGTTACTTCTCCCGCCCGGGAATCTCTGTGCTCGCGCCGCTGCCGATGGTTTCGTCCTCGTTCATTTGCAGGTCATAGCCAGCCACCTCCACCTCGCCGTGGCGGATTTTCTTCTTGGCCATGGCGACGGAGATCCACTGGAATTCGGCGTTGTTGTCGAGTAGGACCTTGAGGACCATGGTTAGGGGCACGGCCAGGAACATGCCGAGCGGGCCCCAGAGCCAGCCCCAGAAGATGACGGAGAGGATCACCACCAGCGGTGAGATGCCGAAGCGATTGCCGAGCATCGTGGGCTGCACGAAGTTATCGAGGAAGAAATTGATGCCGCCGTAGCCGATGGCGACGAAGATGGCTGTGCCCGGGCCGTGCTGCACCAGCGCCTCGACAATGGCGGGCACTGAGGCTGCCGTACTTCCCACGGCGGGGATGTAGTTGAATAAAAACGCCAGCAGCGCCCACAGCAGCGGGTAGTGGAGGTCGAAGAACCAGCACCAAAAACCTGCGAGCAGGCCAGTGAGAGCACTGATGAGCGTCTTGACCCCCAGATATTTCTGAATGTCGTCCGCGCTGCGCATCAGGCCGCTGAGATCCGGCCCACCCGACAGATGCACGGCCTGCAGTCGGCTCTGCGTGCCTTGGGCTTCCATCAGGATGAACATCATGACGATGATCACCATGATCAGGCTGGCGAGGAATGTCGCCAGCGTGCCGAAGGTGCTGATGCCCAGGGAGCCGAGATTGCTCATCACATCTTGCTGGGTGGCCCAGCCGATGAGGTTGTTCCAGTCAAACATGCCGCTGACGGTGGTCTTGGCACCTGCGACACCGTTCGCTTCGAGCCATGCTGCGGTGTCATTCGAATACTTTTCCAGGCCGCGCAGGTAATGAGGCAGATCCCTCCAAAAGCTGATCAGCAAGCGCACACCCACGGTGACCATGCCTGCAAGAGCTCCCAAATTCACCAGCATGGTGATGCCCAGCGCAAGACCGGCGGGAACCTTGTGCCGCCGTAGCCAGCGCACCATCGGGTAGCTAAGCACGGCGAGGAAGAAGGCATAGACGATGGGCACCAGCACATTGGCGGCGATCTTCATGCCAGTCAGCACCACAAACAGGCACGCCAGCGTCACCACCGCCTGGGAGCCTTTGCGGCCCCAATCCACGGTTTGATCATTCTCCTGAAACAACGACATGACCTGCAATGCCGCAAAATACCTGCTGGCTCAAGATTTTTCCATGAAGTATAAGGCGATCCATGATGCCCACATTTCAACGTCTTCTCCGTGCCGGACAAGTTTTTGCCTTTGGGGATGATGGCGGACGCGGCGGCATGAGCCTCAATCCGCGCATCGTCCTGGGGCTGCTGATCATTCTTGGCTCATTGGTTTACAACTGGCTGGGCACCACCAAGTTCCAGAACGAGTTCACGGGTCGGGAGCAAAAACTCGCGATGGCCTCGCCGCAGGAGGAGATCGCGCTAGGTCTGCAATCCGCGCCACAAATGATCCGCGAGAGCGGAGGTCTCTCGCGTGATGCCAGCGGGCGTGCGCTAGTAGATCGGGTCGGTTCACGTTTGATCGCGTCCACGGCTGCCAGGGAGACCACGTATCAGTTCAAGTTTCATCTGCTGGCCGATAACGAAACCGTGAACGCCTTCGCGCTGCCCGGCGGTCAGATTTTCATCACGGAGGCGCTGTTTCGCCGCCTCAAGTCCGAAGACCAACTCGCAGGTGTGCTCGGTCATGAGATGGGGCACGTCGTGGCCCGTCATTCAAATGAGCAGATGGCGAATTCCCGGCTCTGGAGCGGTTTGGCTCAGGGGCTTGGTGTGCTGCTCTCTGACGGCCACAGCAACTCGGGTGCGCAGATTGCCAACATGGTGGCGCAGTGGCGCGTCATGAAATTCAGCCGCGATGACGAATCGGAAGCGGATGCGCTCGGTGTGCGGTTCATGATGCAGGCTGGCTACAACCCCGAGGCGCTCATTGGCGTGATGGAAATCCTCGCGCAGGTTAGCGGTGGCGCGAACAATTCTGATTTCATGAGTTCACATCCCAATCCAGCGAACCGAATGGAGCACATTCGCGAAGCTATCGCCAAGGAGCGCACGAGGCGCTAGGGGGCCAGCCCAAGCGGGCGGTTTTCCGTGCCTTTGATCTGCTGGAGGGCATCGCCCAGCTCCTTGCGGGTCGGCTCCGCCAGCCTTTTTAAACGCCCCACGACTTCCGGGTGCTCTTTGGCGACATCATGTGTCTCACCGGGATCGTCTTTGAGGTTGAAGAGCGAGAGGCTGATATTCTCCACTCGGTAACCATGCCGCGAGGCAATGCCTGCGATGCCGCTTTGGGTGATGGATTTCGGCTGCATTTGTCCAAAGCGTGCCGGTTTGCCGTCGTGACCAGGCTCTCCATCCACCGTTATGTAGGGATGTGGAAAATGAAGCTTCCAAGGGCCGCTGCGCACCGCCTGAAGTTCGTCGCCGCCATAGAACACCAGGGCTTCATGGGGTGTCTTGGCACCGGGTTTTCCTTCCAACAGTGAAAAGATGTTTCTGCCGTCGATTTTGCGTTCGGACAACTTCCCGCCGATCAGGCTAGAGATGGTTGGCAGGAGGTCGATTTCCATGACTGGTTCGTCGCAGACCTGAGCTGCGGGTAAGTGGCCTGGCCAGCGGGCGATAAAAGGACTGCGCACGCCGCCGTCGAAGGTCGTGAGCTTGCCCTCGCGCAGCGGTTTGGCGCTGCCGGCGTGATTGCCGTAGCTCAGAAAGGGGCCGTTGTCGGAGAAGAGGATCACCAGCGTTTCACGGTCGATGTCGCAGCGCTTGAGGGTGTCGAGGATCTGTCCCACGGACCAGTCGAGCTCTTGGACCACATCGCCATAAAGCCCAGCACTGGATTTGCCGCGAAAGTCGGCGGAGGCAAAGATGGGCACATGCGGCATCACATAAGGCACGTAGAGGAAGAAGGGCCGGTCTTTGTGCCGTTCGATGAAACTCGTCGCGCCCGCAGTGAAGCGGCGTGTGAACTGGCTTTGATCAGGATCGGTTTCGATGACCTTCAAACCATCGTAGAAGGGCAGGGGCGGCATTTCCTGCGCCAGAGAGGGGTGGTACTTGCTGTTGTCGTTTGAATAGGGAATGCCGAGGAATTCATCGAAGCCGTTGTGCAGCGGATTGAACAGCAGATCGGTGCCGAGATGCCATTTGCCGAAGGCGGCGGTGGCATATCCTCGTGCCTTGCACATTTCTGGTAGGAGCCATTCGTCGGGATGGATGCCTTCCTTGCTGGTGTGGTTCAAGGCTCCCTGCATGCCGACGCGGTTCGCGTAGCAGCCGGTCATCAGTGCCGCACGCGAGGCGCTGCACACTGCCTGCGCCACATAGAAACTGGTGAACTTCGTCCCCTCTGCCGCCATGCGGTCCATGTTCGGTGTCTTGATCTTCTCCGCGCCAAAACAGCCCATGTCGGCGTAACCCAGATCATCGAGTAAAATGATCACCACATTCGGCGGACGCTGGTCGGCAGCGGAAAGGGTGAGGGTAGTGAGGAAGAGGGCAAACAGCAGGCGCATGGCTGCATCGTGACAAAGGTCGGCGGAAGTGGCGAGATTTTTTGCGGTAAATTGCCGTGGTGCTTGCCAGTGCGCCCGTTTCCTGACTACAATTCAACCATGATCTGGCGTGTGGCGGCAGTCTTGGCGGTGATTTTCTGGGCGGTAATGTCCGGACTGCTAGTGCGTGACACCTACTTTCCCGAGGCATCGCGCTTTGCCATCGTGCCACCGCGCATGGTCATGGATTTGTTCTTGCGGCAGTCCGAGACCTTTGGCTGCACGCTGCATCTGTACCATCAGCGCGAAAAACTGGGTCATGCCAACATTCAGGTCAATCGGCGCATCAAGCCGAATCATCAGACCGTGTATGACATAATTGCCCATGGTGTCGTGGAGCAAGTGACGCCAGGAGAGGCCATGCGCAGCATCGTGGCCACCTGGAGTCTGGGCTGTACTCTGGCGGATGCGGAGAGCTGGCAGCAACTGAGCATTAAAGCCAGTTTCCCGCAGCGCGATGCGAGCATGCAACTGTCCTGGAATGAAAAGCAGACAACGCCTGAAGTGATGGTGAAGCAGGGCGAGCGGGTGGTGATGAATTCCCAAGATGTGAAGCTGCTCATGAGCATGGGGGGCGGCCAAGGAGGTGCGCTGGCGATGCTCTCCATGTTGGGTGGCAATGTGCCGAAAACGAGTGCTCAGCCCGACAAGTCAAACGCGATGAAACTGCAGGCACGTGAGGGCATGATGGTGCTGGCGGGCAGGCAGCGGAAGTGCTTTGTGCTCACGCTTCCGATCATGGGAATGTACGAGGTGAAAATGATCTTCACCGAAGCCGGCGAGCTTGCGCGCATCGACCTTCCCGACGACTACGTGCTGCTCGAACCCACCATCCACGGTTTGCAGGACGCCGTGCAATGATTCGCCCCTTTTTGACGCATGATCGAGATTGAAGACCTCACGATGAACTACGGCGACCTGCGGGCGCTTGATGGCCTGAATCTGACCATCCAACCGGGCGAACTGTTCGCCTTTCTGGGACCGAACGGAGCGGGTAAAACCACCGCCATGAAACTGCTCACGGGTTTGATGAAGCCGGACTCTGGGAGTGTGCGGCTGTGCGGCCATGATGTTCAATTGGAATCCATGCAGGCCAAATCACTGCTCGGTTATGTGCCGGACGTGGCGGTGTTTTACGAGAAGCTCACACCACTCGAGTTCATGGATTTTATCGCTGAGCTCTTTGAGATGGATCACGCGCATGCGGCGGCGCAGACCGACGCTCTGTTCACCAAATTCGCCCTGCATGAGTACTCGCGGCAGCGCATTGAGAACCTCAGCCACGGCACCCGGCAGCGGCTCGC
>Ga0214171_1000224_pt1 | contig 21086 bp, 20 predicted proteins | sample TroBogEpilimnion_40_FD_153009 | JGI IMG/M metagenome (GOLD analysis project Ga0214171, IMG submission 153009) | Freshwater microbial communities from Trout Bog Lake, WI - 02JUL2007 epilimnion | ecosystem: Environmental > Aquatic > Freshwater > Lake > Epilimnion/Euphotic zone | place: Trout Bog... | reverse complement strand
AAGGCACCAGCGAAGAAAAAGGCACCAGCGAAGCCTGTTAAGCCAACAAAGTAAGGCCCGATTTCTCTACTTTCTCTCCTATCGACTCTCCCACTGAACGCGAAAGTGTTCGTTGGGCCTATAGCTCAGTCGGTAGAGCAACGGACTTTTAATCCGTGGGTCATCGATTAGAGTCCAACAAGACCCACTTTTGGGATCAGGTAGTTACCTAATCAACAGCCAAAGTGCCACCAGCGCACCTGATATGGCCACTATGAGTTTGATGTAACTTTGCTTGGCTCGGCTCACAATAATTGGTCCAGTTCTACCACCGATAAAAAATCCGATGGCAAGCGGGATTGCTGGAAGCCAGTGAACATGTCCTGAAAATATGAAAAATATTGCAGCGACTCCATTTGCGATTCCCAGCAGAACATTCTTCATGGCATGCGCTATTTAGCCTTACGGCACACTCGAAAATTATTGCTGCACTATGCCTGCTATTGATGGGCCTATTTGGTTTTGCGCCGGCCTCAGCGCTGCAGTTGCGGGTGTTGCATTACTCAGCAGAGTCCCCGTCAATCGCCTCTGGCGCCAATATCGCATCGTTCAACATCGGCAACGCACTTGGAGCTTGGCTCGGTGGTTTTCTTATCTCAGAGAAGCTTGGTTATGTCTCGCCTCTGTGGGGAGCCACTGGAATTACTGCAATCAGCCTATTGGTTCTCTTTATTGCCCAACGAGATAAATCCAGGCTGCAATAACCATAGGAGTTGGAACAGAATTGAATCCTGACGCAATTAAAAGAACCCCTTGGATAACCAGGGGTTCTTTCCGTATGACGAACGGTTCCTAATGTTAACACTGCACAAGTGATATTAATCCACAGATCTTGGATCTGAATCTCACCTGTCGCATATCCATGGGATAGCCCTTGCTTCGTCAGCGAGGGCTATTTCCAACTCCTAAAAGTAATTAGTTAAATTGCTTCAAATGGAACTGACGAGCAAGCTCTAATTCTTCGTTGGTGGCATAAGTGCCTCCGCCGAAGAATGCCAAAATCTTCTCGGCTACCTTGCTGCCTGAATTCAAAATCCTCGTCATAGCTCAACCTCCGAGCAGAGGTTAGGTTGTGGAGTTGAGCGGCGGGTGAATGCCAATTGTCGCGTTCGTGAACATCCCTGCTCAATGATCAGCTATTGCCACCGAACTGCCATGGCCGTACTTGCCGGAGTGGTCACCATTGAGTACATGCGCACCACCTACTCCAGTAACTGTCCAGGTTGTCAGGTCATCACTGAAGATCGCCGTATCTTCATCGATTCCAACGACGGATATGCCTTCGGGAGCCTTGAGAAACAACTCTGCAGCACTATCCGGAATCCACTTAAAAAATTTGTTGTAATGTGGGATCGTGCGAATGTGAGGCACAAGATTGAGACCGGGCGAACCCTCACTCTTCATCTTTCGAAAATTTGGAATATCAGGACCCAGCGCCATCGCGCCTGCGCTACAACCCGCAAGTGAACTCCCAGCGCGCCAATTTCTTTCAATGGCCTCCCATACGGGTGTACCGATAAGCGTTTGCGCTAAATAATGCGGGTCACCGCCACTGAGATAAATCAATCCAGCGCCATCAATCTGTGCTGCTAAATCTTCACGCATCGCATCCTCGCGCGTATAAACCGGTAGATAAATTTGTTCAGCGCCGATACGCGCTGCTTGCTCTGCGCCAAGTCGTTCCCAATGCGCTAGACGTTCGCTGCTTTCACGGCCAGCAGCTGTCGCTAGTTGGACGTACCTGCGAGATGGTCCGAGCGCGAGCATGTCCGCCTCGAACTCCTGCATGATGGGCAGATACTCACCTGACCCGACGAGCGCGAGTCTTCCTGGCCGCTTCATGACACAACCGTACTCCTTTAGGTATTGGCGCGAACCTTCTAGAAATGTTGTCCAGCTACTATGGAGCAATGCCACGCTCGCGCTCCCAGCTGAGAATTTTGGGCCAAGCGCTCTGGCTAGGCATGCGAAGTTTTGGCGGCCCCGTTCGTCACTTACGAATTTTCGATAAAAAATTCGTCCAAGAATCTTCGCAGTTAAGCCAATCCGAATTTAGCGGCCTCGTCTCCCTCGCATCGCTCTTGCCCGGTCCCACAAGTAGTCAGGTGGGCATGGCGATTGGATCGGAGCTAGGCGGACTACTCGGTGCGTGTGCATTCTGGCTGGGTTTCACCCTGCCCTCATTCTTAATTATGTACGCACTATCTCTTGCGCCAGTCTCGCGAATTACAAGCTACTCATGGTTGCTTTGGGCGATCAAAGTTGGCATATTGCTCATCGTCCTTAAGGCACTCGGCGGATTAGCCAAACGATTTGCGGCGCAACTTTCGCAACAAGTGATTTCTGTTGGTGCTTTCATTTACTTTCTTTTTGTTTCTAATCCTTATTTACAGCTCGTGGGCTTGGTTGGCGCCGCAATTGTTGAATCACTTTTCATTGAGTCCAAGGTTCAAACATTTAATCTCGCCAAAAAAGGTATTGGTCGAAAGAGCGCTCTAACTCTCTTTGTTTTAGCCATTGCACTCATTGCGATTTCTCCACTGCTTGTCAGTCATTCGCATTGGCACATGCAGACGCTTGGAACATTTCTTCAAGTAGGTTCACTCGCATTTGGGGGCGGTCATGTGATCCTGCCGCTACTTCAGAGTCGACTAATCTCGACTCATCTCATTGCGAATGGAATTTTTGCGAGTGGATATTTGGTTGCCCAAATGTTGCCCGGGCCACTTTTTGCTTTGGCTGCGTTTATCGGCGCAAAGAGCGGACAGGCACCACATGGCTTCTTGGGTGCTGTTGAAGCAACATTTGGCATATTTCTTCCCGGTGGCCTCTTGATGCTCAGCGGCACATATTTCTGGAAGAAATGGAGTCGAAGCGCTAAGTTTCTGAGCGCCGTCAGTGGTGTGAACGCAGCTGTATTGGGCTTATTGGCCGTGGCCTGCATCGACATCATTCGCCTGCATTGAGCCTTTCAACCGCGAATTTCTGAATTTCTCGGCTGCTTCCAGCAAGTTATACTTAAGCCAGTTCTCGGGGTCGGTGTAAATCCGAACCGGCAGTTATAGTCTGCGACCCGTTGGTAGCCAACTAACGGTGGACTTGGTGAAATTCCAAGACCGACAGTTAAAGTCTGGATGAGAGGGAACTATAAGGTGCGATAACTCGTACCTTCATTGCGCTATTCCATGCTCTTGCATGGTTCGCAATCCACCCCGGGGTTACACAACCGGGAGGCTAGAAATTACTACCAACGTTCACTACAACGCCGCGATGAAACGCGCGATTGTTTTGGCTGCCCTGGGTCAAGGAAGCACTGGCTCTAATCCAGTTGTTGGATCAGTAATTATTGATGCAGATGGAAATATCGTCTCCGAAGGTTTCCATGCAGGCGGTGACCACGCAGAAGTAGTCGCGATCAAAAATGCGAAGAGCATTCCGGCAGGTTCGACCATCGTTGTGACTCTTGAGCCGTGCAATCACACCGGCAAGACAGGTCCATGCACCCAAGCGATTATCGATGCTGGAATCAAGAACGTAGTTTTTGCAATTCAAGACCCTAATCCTGTTGCAGCTGGTGGTCGCGCGCGGTTAGAAGCAGCTGGAGTAGAAGTATGCGAAGGTATCATGGCTGATGAGGCTCGCTTCGTGAATCGTGCGTGGCTCACTTTGATTGCAAAAAAGCGTCCACTCTTTATCTGGAAAATTGCAGCAACTCTTGATGGAAAAACTGCCGCGATTGATGGCAGCTCTAAGTGGATTACTGGTGATGCAGCTCGCGGATATGTGACGACTCTTCGTCGCCAGAGCGATGCAATTCTTGTCGGCACCGGGACAGTTCTTGCAGATGATCCAGAGCTGATTCCGCACGATGAGTTGGTCCAGAAAAATCCTTTACGAGTAATTGTTGGACAGAGGTCGCTCGATCCTTCACTCAAAGTCTTTGATTATCGAGCCGAAACTCTTCACATCGCTTCCCGGGATCTGAACCAGATGGCCACCGACTTGGGCGCCCGCGGCATTAAGCAAGTGCTCGTCGAAGCGGGAAGCACTCTGGGGACTGCGCTCTTTAGCGCAGGCTTGATCGATGAAATCATCCTGATTCAAGCCCCAACTCTGCTCGGTAGTGGTGCCTCATTTATGGGTGATTTAGGGGCCAAAACCCTTACAGAACGCCACGATCTCGAATGTATCTCGCACTCTCTGATCGGCAACGATCTTCTCACCCATGCACGTGTCTTAAGTAAGGTGGCCAAATAATGTTTACTGGACTCATCCAGGCAGTCGGAAAAGTCGGTGCGATCACTCGCAGCGACGATAGCGCGGTATTTCGCTTCGATGTCGAAGATTTCCTGACCGATGTGAAGCTCGGTGATTCAATTGCAGTTAATGGCGTCTGCTTAACCGTGGTGGAATTCTCGTCGCATTACTTCACGGCCGATGTCATGATTCAAACTCTCAAACTTTCATCACTCGGTTCATTGGATGTCGGCTCACTTGTTAATCTGGAGTTAGCAGCAAAAGTCTCTGATCGCTTAGGTGGACATATCGTCCAGGGCCATGTCGATGGAGTTGGTCAGATTGCAGCGATTGTTCCTGGCGATAAGTGGCAACAAGTAGATGTCACGATTCCTGCGCACCTCATGAAATATCTCCAGCCACAAGGCTCGATCTGCGTAGATGGAGTATCACTCACTGTTGGCCAACTCGATGATGCTAAGAACCAAATTTCCGTCTGGTTGATTCCAGAGACACTCAAGAAAACCAATCTTCATGCGCGCAGCGTCGGCGATAGCGTCAATATCGAAGTCGACGTCCTAGCTAAGTATGTCGAGCGCTTGATGAAACGAGGCAACGAATGACGTTAGAAGAAGCGTTAGAACAATTTAAGCAAGGAAAATGTGTCATCATCGCTGATGACGAGTCGCGCGAAAACGAAGGCGACCTCATGCTTCTCGGCGCCACCGCGACTGCCGAGTCACTTGGGTTCATGGTGCGATACTCATCCGGTCTGATCTGCGCGGCGCTCACCCAGGAGATCGCCAATAATCTCCGCCTGCCAGCAATGGTGAAAAACAATCAAGACGAGAAAAAGACCGCGTACACAGTAAGCGTCGATGTCTTAAAAGACCACACCACCGGAATTAGCGGGGCAGAGCGCGCCAATACGATTAACGCTTTAGCCAGCACCACCGCAAAGCCAGCTGATTTCGCACGCCCTGGCCATGTATTCCCACTTGTCGCTAATCCACTTGGGCTTGCAGCCCGTCGCGGTCATACCGAAGCGGGGGTAGCGATGGCGCAGTTGGTTGGGGCCACCCCTGTCACTGCGATTGCCGAGCTCGTTAACGATGACGGCTCGATGATGCGCGGGGAGAAGTTGGCCGCCTTTGCTGCTGAGCATTCAATTCCGCTCTTCACTATGCAAGAGCTCATTGACTATGCAGCACCTCGTTTAACAATTACTCCAACCCCAGCACCTACATACTCATGGGCCAAACTCCCGCGCAGCACCGGCAACTGGCAGATTGCGGTGCACACATCTCCTAACGGAGTTGAGCATGCAATTCTTAAATATGGCCAACCCAAAGATGATGTTTTGTTGCGCCTGCATTCCGAATGCTTGACCGGCGAAGCATTTGATAGCCAGCGTTGTGATTGTGGCGACCAGCTTGCACGCAGTTTTGCAGCGATTGAAGAGAAAGGCGCCGGTTACATCATCTACCTTCGAGATCACGAAGGTCGCGGAATCGGATTAGCTCAAAAAATTGCTGCCTACGTTCTGCAAGATGCTGGGCGAGATACTGTCGATGCCAACCTAGAACTCGGACATGCGCCAGATGAGCGCGGATGGGCAGATGCTGTTGAGATCGTTAAGAACTTAGGACTCAACCAGATCACGTTACTCACCAACAATCCGATCAAAGCGCAGGCGCTCACAAGCCAGGGGATTGCAGTGAATACCCTTCATGTGGGAAGTCACATCACTCTAGAAAATCGCGAATATCTTTTAACTAAAAAAGTTCGCATGCAACATTCACTCGAGATCAACTAAGGAGAGATCATGGCAGGTTCAGCACCGCTCGTTAAAGTTGCACCCACTGCGGGCAAGAAGGTCGCAATTATCAGTGCTTCTTGGCACACAGATATCTGCGAAGCCTTAATTAAGGGCGCAGTAAAAGCGATGGATGAATACTCCGTCGCGTATGAAATCTCCTATGTTCCAGGGTCTTTCGAGCTTCCGCTTGCAGCTCAAAAGGCAATGGATGCGGGCTTTGATGCTGCGGTTGTGGTCGGTTTAGTTCTTAAAGGCGAGACTCCGCATTTTGATTATGTCTGCAGCGGGGTGACCCAAGGGGTCATGGATGTGCAGCTCTCGCGTTCAAAGCCAATTGGTTTTGGCGTGTTGATGTGTAATGACCTGCCTCAGGCAATCGCTCGTATCGGTGGAGATGGTGCGAAGGAAGATAAGGGCTATGACGCAGGTATTGCTGCGCTCGCTCTGCTCTAAAGGAATTTTTCTTACCCTTTGAATGATCTCTCAGCCTATGTCTGATCCACGGGCCTTTAGGTAATTAACTTGGCGAAAGCACCTTAAGTCCCATGCGGGTTGCGGCATCAGCCATAGTTCTATCATAGGTAATCACAGCAGTGATGTGATCTTGCAGGAAGAGGGCAGTTGCAAGATGGATTGCATCGAGTGAACGCAATTGCGGAAATCCAGTGAAATTTTCGGCGAGTATCAATATTGTGTGCTCTAGGTCAACGACACTGATGCAGTTTAGAACTTGCCTTGCTAAATCTAGATGGGTGCCACCTCCACGATCGACTACGCGCAGAACTTCTAGTCTTCCGATCGAAGAAGTGAGGTCTTTGCTTGTCACAACAGCCTTAAGGGCAGGCGATTCTTTTTCCCACGTAATGAGTTTTACGATTGCCGAGCTATCAAGGTAATAACTCATCGCTGATCTTCATCCCGCATCTCTTGCAGCAGTACCGACAGCGATTTTCTTCCCTTAGGTAGTTTTACCGGCTCGCAATCTTTTAGACCACCAGGATTTGCAGCTAGCCTGATAAGTCCTCGTGCAATCCATTGCTCATATTTTGATGCGCCAGCGGGAATTATTTGGGCAACAGGTTTTCCATGCTCGGTGACCACTACCGATTCGCCAGCTTTTACACGGCGCAGAATTGCACTGGCTTCCTGACGTAACTCTCGAACGCCAACACTAGAAAGCGCTGGAACTTCAGTTTGAATGCTCATGTCTGAAAGTAGCACAATAATTGATTTGTGTGCACATAATTAATGAGCGCCACTGCTCGAGGTGACGATTGAGGAAATTACTGGTGGAACCACTGGTGCTTCTAAGCCAGTAGCGGCAAAGTTAAGGAAATCTGTAGCGCTACCAGCGAAAATATCTTGATCAACGTTGCTTGCAGGAATTCCAAATGTACGACCATTACCGCCTGATGAATATTGCCAGAGCGTCCATTGCATTGTGCAGTTCTGCGACGTCCACACATTAGAACTGCATCCACCTTTGAGCTGTGCTGGCTGACTGCCGGGAGCATTGGCGCTGATACCCGCGGTTGAGACCCAGAGTGGATTAATCACGAGAGAGTTCGCCCCACCGAGAGATCCATGAAGCAGTGAAAGAAATGAATAGATCACAGGGTTGCGACCTGTTGCTTCGTGCAAGTCATTAACCCATTGCGTCACCCACGCAACAGTATTTGCGGTGCTCATATGTTTGGTACAAATTCCAAAAACAATTGTCTTGGTGCAGGTCGATTCAATATCGAGTGCGACTGGCATATCTAAATTGTCGAGACCGCCATCTGCGTTAATCCGATTGATCACCTTGTTGGCTTGATTGTCAGCATTCGCAATGATCACTGATCGCTTGGTGCTATTAGGTAAGTGAACGTAGTAATAAATGCCGGTATAGATTCCTTGAGCTTGTGCAGCCGGGCGATCGGCTTCGTAATAGCTTGCTGCTAGTGAATCAGCGTCACTTAACGTATTGCCACCATTGATCCAAAGAAAGCTCACTCCAGCGCTTGCCATTTTTGCAAAATTAATTGGGGTCGTGGCGCTGTGTTGGTATCGACTGATATCGAGCCCAAATATGCGTCCGCCAGGACCTGTTGGATTCAAAGGCGATGGAGTGCCCGGAAGTAGCGGGGCAGTGGGAGAGATAGTTGTTTGGGTAGGTGCCGAAGGCGTCGCAGAGACTGGCAGTTGTGAAGCGGAGGCCGCGAAAGTCGTGGCGCACTGAAGAGTCAGAACTGCGACAGCAAGAGCAGACGTGATCCAGACCCCACGACGTCGAAGCGAAGTAGGCGAGGAATTCATTGAACTCACTTTAGTGGCTGCACCTAGTTATATTTGCACCTTGGCGCTCAAGTCCTCAAGGAGAAATCACAATGCACGCACTGCCCACGGATCCCAGTATCGATGATCTAGGAGCGGTATCCGCCGAACAAGCGCGTGCTCTCATCGCTACCTCCGATACCTTGCGCTCACGTCGCGAGAAATCAAATCGCAAACGGGTGGGTCGCTTATTTAAAGATCCTAAAGCCATCGAAGTAACTATCACTCTGACAGACGAAGTAATGCGTGTTCACTCCACGCGCGAAGCAATCAAAATTTTTGCAGGGGCAGCACGCAAAGCGTCAACCAAGGGTTTTGGTCTAATCAACGCCTTCGGTCTCAAATTCATCCGCGTGGTTGCGATCCTTACTCCAGGGCTCATCGTGAAAATTGTTCACCAACGTGTGCGTGCGCTTTCCAAGGATTTAATCTTGCCAGCAGAGTCCGCCAACTTAGCAAAGCATGTAGAGCTACGTCGCAAGGAAAATATTCGACTTAATATCAACGTTCTCGGTGAAGCTGTATTAGGTAGCCACGAAGCATCACAACGATTCGATCGATTAATCGAGATGATCTCGCGTCCCGAGATCGACTACGTATCTGTGAAGCTCTCTGCAGTTGTGGCCCAGATGATCATTATCGATCACGAAGGTTCGCTAGAAGCGGTCTGCGAAAAACTCCGGCTGATCTACACTGCCGCCGATAGCGCGCATACATTCATCAACTTGGATATGGAAGAGTTTAAAGATCTCGCACTCACCGTAGATGCCTTTAAGAGAGTTCTGTCCGAGCCAGAGTTTCTTCATATTCATGCAGGAATCGTGCTCCAGGCATATCTGCCTGAGTCCCATGCCGCCTTCGCCGATCTCGTGCAGTTCTCGCTCAAGCGCGTGGAGATCGCGGGTGGCACAATCAAGGTCCGTTTGGTTAAAGGCGCCAACTTGGCAATGGAGAAAGCTGAAGGCGAGCTACAGGGCTATAGCCCAGCCCCGTATGGCTCAAAGTCAGATGTAGACGCTAGTTATTCGCGCCTGGTTGATGCTGCTCTCCGTCCAGAGCACTCACATGCAGTGCGTATCGGAATTGCCTCTCACAATCTCTTCCACCTCACGTGGGCACTTGAAGTAGCTCGTTCACGCGGTGTGCTTGAGCAGATCGATATCGAAATGCTCGAAGGCATGGCGAATGCAGAAGCGCTTGCCATCACTCGTTCTGGCCACAAGGTGCTCTTCTATACACCAGTGACCAACAAGGATGACTTCGCATCTGCTGTTGCTTATTTGGTTCGTCGACTCGATGAAAATACTTCAGATGAAAACTATCTCAAGGCAACTTTTGAAATCGGAACTAACCCTGCCAAGTTTGCTGAACAAAAAGCTCGCTTTGATCGTTCACTCATAGAGCGTCACACAATATCTACTGCTTCACGTCGCCATGTTCCAGATCCGGTCGATTACTCAACATTCCATAATCAGGCAGCGGGAGATCCGACCGATCCTGTATATGTCGCTGCCGTTACTGAAGAAATCGCGCGTATCAAGAGTGCGTATCTAGAGATCCCACTAGTGATCGCTGGTTCACAGATCACTGGTAACACCCCAGAGTACGGGAGTGATCCAGGGGATAACGCAAAGATGTGGTACGAGTATCAAGTAGCAGACTCGGCAATGATCGATCAAGCAGTACAGGTCGCTCGTAGTGCAATCGGTTCGTGGAGTAATACTCCAGCGGCTACTCGCCGAGAAATTCTTTTTAAGGCCGCAGTAGTGATGCAGGAACAACGCGCACTCGCAATCGCAACTATGGCCCGCGATGCCGGAAAATCTGTCTCAGAAGCAGACCCAGAAGTCAGCGAGGCTATCGACTTCGCGCGCTATTACGGCGAGCATGCTGTTGATGGCAACGACTCAAAGGCTTGCGGAGTCGTGCTGGTAATCCCACCGTGGAACTTTCCTTATGCAATCCCAGCTGGTGGCATATGTGCTGCACTAGCAGCAGGAAATACTGTTATTTTGAAGTCTGCGCCAGAGACTGTTGCCACCGCATGGTTGCTCGCCAACCAGCTCTGGGCTGCAGGCGTCCCTAAGAGTGCGCTCCAGTTCGTCTCCACTCGCGATGATCAATCAGGCAAACACCTAGTCACGCACCCCGATATCAACGCACTCATTCTTACTGGTTCCATCGATACAGCCCAGATGTTCACTGATTGGAAGCCGGACCTTAATCTTCTCGCCGAAACTTCCGGAAAGAATTCCTTACTCGTCTCAGCCTGCGCTGATATCGACGCTGCAGTGAAGGATCTCGTGCAATCTGCCTTTGGCCATGCCGGCCAAAAATGTAGCGCTGCATCACTTGGCATAGTGGTTGAGAGCATTTATAAAGATCCAGCATTCTTGCGTCAGCTTGTGGATGATGTGACATCACTGAAAGTCGGACCAGGTTGGGAACTTCGAACAACAGTCGGTCCTGTCATTCGCAAACCAGAAGGTGCGTTAATGCGTGCGCTGACCACACTCGATGAAGGCGAATCATGGTTGGTTGAACCAATGCCTCTCGATACTGCTGGACAACTCTGGCGTCCTGGTGTGAAAGTTGGAGTCAAACCTGGTTCGTGGAGCCATCGCAACGAGTGGTTTGGTCCAGTACTTGCTCTCATGGTTGCTCCAGATTTCAAAACTGCTATCCAATGGCAGAATGCAACTGATTTTGGTCTAACAGCCGGTATCCATTCACTTGACACAGATGAGTGTGAGTACTGGATGGAAAATGTGCAGGCTGGAAATCTTTACATCAACCGCGGTATCACCGGCGCAATTGTTCAGCGCCAACCATTTGGTGGGTGGAAGAAATCAAGTGTGGGATCAACAGCTAAAGCCGGTGGTCCTAACTACCTCAACACCCTTCGCGATTGGGCGCCGCTCGTTGATGTCCAAGCCGCCAAGTGGTCAGTAGACAAGTGGTGGCACGAAGTCGGCGGGGTGGCGCTTGATCCAACCGGGCTCAATGTGGAGAAGAACTACCAGCGCTATCGCAGGCCGCTGGCGCCTGTGATGGTTCGCGTCGATGACTCAACATCACGTGCCGATATCGAGCTCATTACATACATAGCGCAGCTCACTGGTATTTCAGTCGAGTGGAGCGCAGCCTCGAGTGAGAGCATCGAGGAGCTCTTGGCTCGCACCAAGTACAAGATTCGTTGGCTCTCCAGCGAACAAGCACCACGGGGAGCTGCCCTGACGAAGGGAATCACGGTAGATATCCGTCCCGTCACCCAACGTGGTGATATCGAAATCGCTCGCTGGCTCCTAGAGCAGTCTGTAGCTATTACGTATCATCGCTATGGAAACACCAATGGTGGCCCAAAGCCACGTTGCCTTGGTTTGGCTTCGGTAGCCTCCTAGTCAAGTGTGCATCGATGACTTGCCTGTAATTACTTCCTGCAAACAACCCGCGTTTAGGTTCTTCTAGGCGCGGATGCCAAAATATAGAGATGAAAACCTTGGCTCTACTTGTCGCAACGCTCGTTGCTGCACTCGCAGTCGGGTTGATCTCTAAAAAGCGACAAGGTCGGTTTGTGGAGAAGAAGAATTTTCATCCCTTGGTCACGGGCGCCGAAGTAGGTCAGGAATTAGGTAGCGTCGCAACAGTCTTGCAATTTTCTTCCGCATTCTGCACACCATGCCGTGCTACTCGCCAAGTTCTTGAGAACGTTGTTCCAAGTTTTCCCGGTATGACTCATATCGAAATCGATGCAGAATCACATCTCGAATTGGTTCGTAGATTGCATGTCAATCAGACGCCAACAACTATTTTCTTAAATTCACAAGGTCAAGAAATTGGTCGCGCCGTCGGTGCGCCAAAGAAGAGTCAAGTAGTTGCAGTGTTGGAGAAAATTTAATGGCACAACCAGAATTTATAGATGCTCGTGGTCCACGCTTTAGCGCGGGAATTACCACTGCAGTCTTAGTATTTGCTCTCTTTACTCGGCTAGATGTTTTCATTTTTTGGCAGTTAGCGGTATTTGCAATCGCAGCTTTTTACAGCATGCCAATGAGCCCCTACGGAATCCTTTACCGCAAAGTGATTCAGCCGCGCTTAAAGGGACCTGCCCCACTCGAGAGCTCGAAGCCACCCCGCTTTGCGCAACTAGTTGGATTCGGCTTCGTGCTCGTAGCGACAATCGGCGCACTCACCCACACGTGGGCTCTTTTCACGGTCGCTACTGCAGCCTGCATATTCGCGGCTTTTCTCAATAGCGCATTCGACTACTGCCTAGGCTGCAAGGTTTATCTCCTTGGAGTAAAGCTCGCCACCCCAAAACATTGAAATTCCCCTCGCCTCTTCTAGAGTAGGGGTATGAAAAACCTCTCTAACTTTATCGACGGCACATTCGTAGCTTCCCAATCTGGCGCTACGAGTGAAGTAATCAACCCAGCTACCGGCACCGCTTATGCGACTGCTCCTATCTCTGGTCTTGCCGATGTCGATGTTGCGATGAAAGCTGCGGCCAACGCCTTTACCGATTGGCGCGATTCCACTCCATCTGAGCGCCAGCGCGCGCTCCTTAAAATCGCCGATGCCATCGAAGCTCGGGCTGATGAGATGGTCGCAATCGAGAGTGAAAATACAGGTAAGCCAGTTGCGCTCACCGCATCCGAAGAACTTCCACCGATGGTCGATCAGATTCGATTCTTCGCTGGAGCAGCACGCAATTTAGAGGGCAAATCGGCTGGTGAATATATGCGCGGAATGACATCGTTCATCCGCCGCGAACCAATTGGTGTCTGCGCCCAAGTAACACCATGGAACTATCCGATGATGATGGCTGTCTGGAAATGGGCTCCAGCAATCGCAGCCGGTAACACCGTTGTTCTTAAGCCTTCAGACACAACACCAGCATCCACACTCTTTATGGCCGAGATCATGGCCGAATTTTTACCTGCCGGTGTTTTTAACGTAGTGACCGGAAATCGCGACACAGGTCGCATGTTGGCCGAGCACCAGACTCCAGCGATGATTTCGATTACTGGCTCTGTTGCCGCAGGTATGAACGTTGCCAAGAGCGCTGCAAATGACTTGAAGCGAGTACACCTAGAACTCGGCGGCAAAGCCCCGGTCGTTGTCTTTGATGATGCAGATCTGCAGGCAGCCGCAGAAGCGATTGCAATCGCGGGATATTTCAACGCAGGTCAGGATTGCACCGCCGCCACTCGCGTAATGGTTCAAGAAGGCGTCTATGACGATTTCGTCGCGCTACTTGCAGCACAAGCAAAAGATGCAATTAAGACTGGCGGACCACTCGAAGATGTTTTGTATGGTCCAGTAAATAACGCCTCTCAGCTAGCACGTGTACAAGGCTTTATTGATCGCACACCTAGCCACGCACAGATCGTCGCTGGCGGTACCCAAGTCGATCGCCCTGGTTACTTCTTCAATCCAACTGTTGTGGCTGGGCTCGCACAGAACGATGAGATGGTACAGAACGAAATCTTTGGACCAGTAATCACAGTTCAGAAATTCAAAGATGAGGCACAAGCAGTTGCATATGCCAATGGTGTGAATTATGGATTGGCATCTTCGGTGTGGACGTCACATCACGGACGCGCGATGCGAATGGCAAAGGCCTTTGATTTTGGTTGCGTCTGGATCAACACTCACATTCCGTTGGTTGCCGAAATGCCACATGGTGGCTTTAAGCAATCAGGTTATGGCAAAGATCTTTCGGCATACGGCTTTGAAGATTACACACGCATCAAGCATGTGATGTCTAACCTCAACGCCTGATTACTTAACGACGCGATAACTCGCCAAGCTGCTATCGCTGGCATATGCAATACGTACACCAGCTGCCTTTGTTGTGGCCAGACCTTCAAGAATTGCTGGGGTCAATATTTCACCTGGCGCAACAACTGCGACTCCAGGTGGATATGGTGCAATAAGGTCGGCGCTGATTCGTCCCGCAGCATCTTTCGCGGCAACCATCTCGGTATCAGCGAAGTAAGCGCTGCGCATTGTTGTTCCGACTGTCGGGACAACGGACCAGGAGAGTGATGTCGCTGATGGACGTGGGGTTGTAGCAAGTTTTTGCAGGATTGGAATAAGAATTTGGGCGAGCTTCTCAAAATCTGCAGCGTTGTCAGCCAGCGTTGCCAGAAATACAACGGTGTCGCTATCAGCCATCTCTACCCGCACACCCGCTGCGATCAATTCATTTTCGATCGCAACACCTGATGCGCCTAGTTGATTGGCTCGCAGAACAATCTTGCTTGGATCAAATCGTCCTGGAGCAAAGTCACTAACACTTAAGAAAATTGGCTGCTCAAAATTGGATTGCACTCGCGCTTTAAAGGTATTGATGTTTGCGATTAATTCGCCCAACAACTCGGCCCCACGTGTCTGCAGCAGTGCACGTGCACCATCGATGGAAGCTAGCGGTGCTCCAGCAGGAGAAGTAGTGTGAGTTGTTTCGAAAGATTGTTCAATACGCGCAAGATTAAGAAGGCGACCTTGAGCAAGCAATAAAGCTGAGGCGCTATATCCCGGAAGCGCCTTGTGAACGCTTGTGATTAGCGCATCTGCTCCCATCTGCAAACAATGTTCTGGCAGCGCTTCACTAAATCCAAAGTGTCCGCCCCAAGCAGCGTCGCAGATCACTGGAACATTAACCGCATGCGCCGCTTTAATGAGTGCTGGCAGATCAGAGAGTGTTCCTAGATAACCCGGCTCGGTCAGCAATACCGCAATCGGTTTCTGCGCTAGCGCACGCGAAAGTTCATCGACACTGATTCCGATTGGGATACCTGTAGCGCTATCAATCTCAGGTGTCATCCAGATTGGCTCTAGATCTGCGAGCACGAGTGCAGATAAGACTGAGCGGTGCGCGGTGCGTGAGACCGCAACGCGATCACCAGGTTTGCCCAGTGCCAAAATAATCGCTTGGTTAGCGTGAGTTGATCCACCCGTTGAGAAGCGTGCGTAATCCGCACCCCACAGTTGCGCCGCTAACTTCTCGGCACTCTTTAAGGTTCCGTGAGTCAGCTTGATTTCATCTAAGCCACCATAGAGAGGCGTATCGGAATCAACCACTGCGCCAAGTCCAGCATCAAGGCGCGATGCTTTCTGCTTGTGGCCCGGAATAGTAAACGGAAGGTGAACAGCTTCGAAGTACGAGAGGTAGGCATCGAGCAAAGGTGCGGAATCTCTCAAAGAATTTTTTACGCCAGAGGCGTCTGTAGAGGAATTCTGGGGCTGTGGGCTCACGCGATTAGCCTACAATTTTCTCATGACAACAACCACCGAGATCACTCAAGAACGCCGCTTGGTCACTGCTATTCCAGGACCACAATCAACACAAGCGCTACAACGTCGCGCAGAGGCTGTTTCTGGTGGACTAGGTCTTACATTTCCTGCAGTTATTGCGCGCACACATGATGCGATCATGGTTGATATCGATGGCAATCAGATCATCGACATGGGCTCTGGAATCGGAGTAACCAACGTAGGTAACACCGCATCACGTGTTGTCGAAAACGTTATTGAGCAAGCACAAGCATTCACGCATACATGTTTTACAGTCGCTCCTTACCTCAACTACATCGAGGTCTGCGAAGCGCTTAATCGTTTGACTCCCGGAACACATAAGAAGAAGTCAATGCTCGTGAACTCTGGCGCCGAAGCAGTAGAGAATGCAATCAAGATCGCGCGTCATTACACCAAGCGTCCAGCAGTCGTTGTTTTCGAACATGCCTATCACGGTCGCACCAATCTCACGATGGCACTGAATTCAAAGAACATGCCATACAACGAGGGCTTTGGTCCATTCGCTCCTGCGGTTTATCGCATGCCACTTCCATACGAACTTCGATGGATCGGGCCAAAGGAGAGCATCACAGAAGATGCACTCGAAATGATCACCCACAAGATTGAAAAAGAGATTGGTGCAAAGAATGTTGCAGCAATCTTGATCGAACCAATTCAAGGCGAGGGTGGATTCATCACACCGCCAAAGGGCTTCTTGCCTGGACTCTCTGAGTACGCAACCAAGAACGGCATTGTTTTCATCGCCGACGAAGTCCAGACAGGCTTTGCTCGCACTGGTGCAATGTTCGCGATGGAGCACGAAGGCGTTGTGCCTGACATGGTCACAACAGCTAAGGGCTTGGGCGGCGGCCTACCAATCGCTGGCGTAACTGCTCGCGCCGAGATCATGGATAGCGTCCATGCAGGTGGTCTTGGTGGAACATTCGGCGGTAACCCAGTGTCTTGCGCAGCAGCACTTGGCGCAATCGCAACTATCGAAGAAGAAGGCCTGATCGCTCGCGCCCAACATATCGGCCAGGTTTTGGGCGATGGCTTGCGCGCTCTACAAGCAAAATATCCAGTGATCGCAGAAGTTCGTGGTCGCGGCGCAATGTTGGCTATCGAACTAGTGATCCCAGGATCTAAGGGCGGTATCGAACCTGATGCGGCTGCGGTTGCAAAGGTCCTTAAGCACTGCACCGAAAATGGCGTCTTCATTCTTTCGGCCGGCACATACGGCAACGTCATCCGTTTCTTGCCACCACTTGTTATCAGCGACGCACTTATTGCTGATGCACTTGCTGTGCTCGATGCTGGATTTGCAACTCTCTAAGTCCTAGAGGTTATAAAAATTACGACACCGATGCGTCGCTTCCTGATTGTTGGGGGCGGCGCATCTGGTGTTATTACGGCTATTGCTATTGCTCGCAGTAATCCACACGCACATATAACGATTGCTGAGCCGCGCTCATTGCTAGGTGAGGGCCTTGCTTATTCCACTCGTGATTCGGTGCATCGCCTCAATGTCCCGACCGACAAGATGAGCGCTATTGCAGAGTTGCCGGAAGATTTCGTGGAGTGGACTGGGGTAGAGGGTTACACCTTCCAATCTCGCGCAATCTATTCGACGTATCTGCGCGAACGTTTGGATCTTTATGCCACCGATCGTTACACCCACAAAGTCGCAACAGTCACACAGCTAACTCCTGGCAACGAAATATGCGCCGAGTTCTCCGATGGGGCGGCCGCCACATTCGATGATGTGGTGTTAGCGATGGGTCATGGCTCTGCAAAACTCCCTGACTTCCTAAAGAATGTGCCGCCAAGTAGCCGCATCATCACCGATGTTTGGGATGGTAATCAGCTCCCAGAAGCACAGACCTTGATCTGCTTTGGTACTGGGCTAACGTTTATTGATATTGCACTCACACATCTAACAAAGTCACCGCACAATAAAGTGATCGGGTTATCTGGCTCCGGCAATCTTCCAGAAAAACATACGCGCACTCGTATTACTCCGTTCTCGCCAACTCTCGAAGATGTGGACTCTCTGACAAAACTTCGCTCATACATCAGCGCAGCTGGTGAGAATTGGCGCGAAGCAGTTGATGGATTACGCCCTGTTACCGCAGCGATGTGGCGCGCATTTACAGCAGCAGAGAAGGAAGAATTCCTTAAGACCGACGGCTCGGCCTGGTCGCGCAGACGTCACAGAATCGCGCCCGATGTCGCAGAGAAAGTAGAGGAGATGATCGATAGCGGTCGCCTCGAAGTGCGTTCTGTCCAGGTATCCGGTGTGCACGCCACGGATAGCGATGTCACCGTCGTGCTGCAGTCAGGTGAACCACTGCACGCAGATCTCCTTGCGATCTGCATTGGTCGCACATCCCAAGCCGATGATTCGCTCTCACGTTACTTAATCGAGAATCAAATAACCAATGCTGGACCACTAGGACTTGGGTTATCAGTCGATGTTGTTACAGGGCAACTCAAAGATGCTACAGGCCACAACTATTCAAACATTTTTGCTATCGGGCCGCTACGCAGCGGTGAAGCTTTTGAAACGACCGCGGCCCCAGAGATTCGCAAACAAGCAGCAGAGATCGCATCGGCGTTACGTTAAAAGAACTTAAGCGTTCTGAAGTATTCCTAGCTCGCGCGCTTTAGTAGATGCTTCGTGTCGATCAGATGCGCTAAGAATCTGGAAGATGCGCATTGTTTCGTGACGAATTGTCGAGACAGAAAATCCAAGTGCAGATGCAATCTCGTGATTGGTGTGTCCATCTGCCATGCGGGCAAGAATCTTTAACTGACGATCAGTGAAGTGTGATGACGTTGCTTCTTCAGTGCGTGGACCATTGGATGAACCGATGCTGATAGTGCTGGCGCGAATAAAGAAGAAGAGTGCGAGTGGCCCCACAAGTGAAGCAACAATGTCAGCGAGTTCTTCTGCAGCTTTAGGGCTCAGTGGTTGAGCAAAATAGATTGCAAGCACACCAGAAGTTACGCCACGTATTTTTAATTGTGCAGCTGCGCAGGTGCGCTCCGCATTGAATCCAAAGAAGGTTTTATCTAATTTCACATGTCTGATCTCATCGTCACGCACGCGCCACACAGATGCTGGCTCGGTCTTACCTGTTGTCGAAGGAGAGTAGCCGTGGTCGCCAAGGAAGATCAGCGAGTCATCACTGCGAATCCCCGATATGCGAACTTTGGTGACATTGAATGAAAGGAGAAAATCAAGTGCAATCGCACGCGCAATCTCGTTGCCAGAGGGGTTATCTGTGAGCAGGGAAATAATTCGAGAACATACATCCACATGTGTGTGTGGATCTGACGTGCTGACCATCTAGTAACCGCCAAACAACTATGGCGCTCACAGCCTCAACGCTGTTAACGCAATTGAACACACTCGACTCGACCGAAGCAGCAACTCACGGGTAAGGATTTGGTCCGCTTAAGCCGCAATTCTGACTCTAGAGAGGTGGACTGACTGTCCACGCCACGCTCCACGACTGGTCATTTTGCCTAAATTTTAAGTATCTGGCGATCCATTACTCAGTGAATTCTCGTTATAAACCGCTACTTTTTCGCCCCTCGGGTCTAGCACGTGAGGGGTGAAGGCCTTCACCCCTCAATCACCCCAAACCCGTAGCAAGGACCCCAGCCGGACCCGTCATAAGCGCCCCAGGCGCAGGCCAGAAAAAAAGTTAAAAAAGTTTGGATTTGGGCACAACATTTGGGCAACATCCGTGTCTTTACTTATAGAAGGTCTATTTCGGCTTTCCCCAAATGGCCAACCCGGTCAGGCGGGTGGCTAGAAGAGCAAAAAGGAGGTGCGACATGACTGATGCTAAGAACATCAACGAGACCCCGGTCTCCGAGTGGTCCGTCGCCGACCTCTCAGCTCTCTACGCCGAGCAGCGCTCATCTTTGACCGCTCAGGCTCGCCGCATCTTGCGCTCAGAGTCAGATGCCGCTGAGATCGTCCAGGAGTCATTCCTTAAGTTCATTATGGCTGCTCCTGAGCTTGATACTCGCGATCGTGCGCTCGCTTACCTACGCACCACAGTCAACAACCTTTGCCTCAACCAGATCCGCGCAACGGGCGCTCGCCCTAATTTGGTCGCGATCGACACAGATGCCTCCCAAGAGCGCTTAGACGAGATCGCAGCTGCTGCTCACATTCCTTTTGACGCCACTTTGGCTGCTGCCGAGGATGCCTCAATCATCCGCGAAGCCCTTTCACGCCTCTCAGCTGACCAGCGCACTGCGCTTGTCATGTGGGAAATGGAAGGCCGCACCACCGAAGAGATTGCCGCTGAGCTCAAGACCACCCCAGCGAACGTTCGCCACGTGGTTGCACGCTCACGCGCCTCATTGGTCCGCGTCCTTTCTGAGTGGGTTATCGACGAGGAGACAGGCGCTACAGCGCTCGATGCTCTCTCTACTTCCTACAAGAAGGCTGCCGAACTGGCCAAAAAGTCCTCAAAGGTCGCCCTTTCCCTCGTACTTTTGGTCGCTGCATTCCTAGGTTTCAACACCTTCAAGGGATCCCCAGCGCTTACCTCAGTAAAGGCTCCAGCAGGCAGCGAATCAAGCTCATCTGCCCCAGCCTCAACACCATCTTCTTCTGTCGCATCCCTACCGACCCCAGCTGCTTCACCGGCAGATTTGGTCGCTAAGTTGGACATTCAGAGCCCAACTGTCGATGCGAAGATCCAATCAGGCCTCTTTACGGGTCTAGGCGCCGATGGCGTCCCGACTGGTTTCACCGCCACAGATCTTTCTGGCGATACCGGTCACATTATCGTTGGTTCCCCAATCCCACAGATCACGCCTGATGGTGTGAGCATGGATGCCCCAGCCCTCTCTTACGACGCCAAGTCTGTAGGAATCATGGTTGACCAGGTCATCACAGTGGATGGTTCAGGAACCACTTTCACCCCAACTCCAACAGTCAATCTGAATGGTGTCTGGGCGCCTCTCAATGTCTCTGCGACGAGCACGGATATCGAGCGTCTTCCTAACGGAAACTACCTCGTTTCGAGCGTAATGGTCACGAATTCCCCAGTTTCGGGCGGTACCATTGCACCTGTAAGCGATGGCGTGGCGGTCACGTCCACACCCACTTCAATCACTGTCCGACTAGTTCTGAACCCAGGCAAGACCCAGGTCTTAGCTGAGGCGATTCAAGTCGCGGCGAGTTCGAAAACTTCTACTAACTAGAAGATAACTACATAGGTTTCCGCTGCAATCCGGATATTGCAACGGAATAGAGATGAGTCAGCACGTGCGTCTCATCTCATGGCTAGAAAAGGTTCTCTCATTACCTATGAGAGGGCAGTTTTTATCCAAGCCGAGAGGGAGAAATTCT
>Ga0214171_1000221_pt1 | contig 21244 bp, 21 predicted proteins | sample TroBogEpilimnion_40_FD_153009 | JGI IMG/M metagenome (GOLD analysis project Ga0214171, IMG submission 153009) | Freshwater microbial communities from Trout Bog Lake, WI - 02JUL2007 epilimnion | ecosystem: Environmental > Aquatic > Freshwater > Lake > Epilimnion/Euphotic zone | place: Trout Bog... | reverse complement strand
GGGCTGGTTTCGATATCATCGAGTTATGTCAGAAGTTCGCCAAAATCAGCTCTCTCAGGCTTCAGCCTCTAGCCCAAAATCTAGCCCAAAAAATCGCATCGTAGATGTGGTGGTGGTGGGGGGAGGCATCACTGGCAAGGCTTGCGCCCTTGGACTTGCCCAGCTGGGCTTACAAACCATCGAGGTTGCACCTGATTTAGGAGAAAACGTCCCAAGCCCGCAAGGTATCCAATGGGGCCAAAGAATTTATGCTTTTTCCCCAAGCACACAAAAATTACTAGCCCGCCTACAAATTTGGGATGCGCTTGATCACAGTCGTCTACAGCCAGTAAGAGACATGCGGATCTATGGAGATCGTGGCGAAAAGAATGACCAGCTCCATCTTTCAGCATTTGAAGCAGGCACACCGCAACTCGCCTGGATTGGAGAATCCAATTTAATTGAGCACACCATTGATCAAGCTTCGCGTTTTCAGAATAAGTTAGAACGCATTAATGATGCTGTGGAGAAAATCGATGTTGATGCCGATGGCAGCACACTGCATTTAAAACATGGCGGGAGTATTCGCGCGCAACTCGTGATAGCGGCTGATGGTGCAAACTCACCCATTCGCAATGAACTAAGTATTAGCGCAAGCGAAGAGAGTTATTCACAAAGCGCTGTTGTTGCTAATTGGCTTTGCACCCATCCACATTTAGAAACTGCCTTTCAGTGGTTTTTACCAGGGGGCGATATCGTTGCCATGTTGCCCCTACCTGGAAAACAAGTTTCTATGGTTTGGTCAACCTCACCAGAGCATGCTACAGAATTATTAAAACTAGATCAGGCTCAATGGTTGGATCAATTCGCATCTATCGCCAATGGTGCAATTCCTAAGCAGCTAGGCGTGCTCACTCTCAACTCAACGCCTGCAGCCTTCCCTTTAAGAAAAATTCGTGCCAAACGATTTATTGGGCCCGAGACTCACCCCAAGGTTGTGTTGATTGGGGATGCAGCCCATGTCATGCATCCACTGGCTGGGCAAGGTCTTAACCTGGGGCTACGAGATGTAGCAGTACTACTCAATATCTTGGGCAAGAGAGAATCATTCCGCTCACCTAGCGACTTAGTGCTACTACGTCGTTATGAAAGACAGCGCCAAGGTGACACCAGTGCACTTTTATGGGTGACCGATAAACTGAAGAAATTATTTTCTGCAAGCAGTAGTACTGAACGACAACTTCGGAACTGGGGTCTAGGGTTAGTGAATAAAAGTCACTTTATAAAACAGCGTTTGATAGAACGCGCATTAGGGGAAATTGATTTTGAATAAATTTTTATCAGCGATTGGCTTTATTAGCCTTACTCTCTTTTGCGCAGGGCAAGCTCATGCTCAACAAGAGCAGCAAGTAAAAACTGAGATTCAAAAAAAGTTGGGGGCGAATGCCAAAGTCAAAAGCGTTACACCAGCTCCGGTTTCTGGCTTATATGAGGTGTTGGTTGGTAATGACATTTTCTATACGGATGCTGGTGCAAAATATATTATTCAAGGTGAAATCATTGAGCTTGCATCAGGCAAAAATATTACTGAGCAGAGACAGGCTGATTTAAACCGAATTAAGTGGAGTGACTTAACACCTGCCAACGCTATCAAGAATGTGCGCGGTAACGGCAGTCGCCAATTAGCTGTCTTCTCCGACCCAAACTGTGGCTACTGCAAGCGCTTAGAGAAGTCACTACAGCAGCTCGACAACGTCACGATCTACACGTATTTAATTCCGATTCTTTCACCTGATTCTGCACAAAAAGCAAAACAAATTTGGTGCTCCGCTGACCCATATAAGACCTATATTGATTGGATGGTTAACGGTATTGCACCAAATGGTAAAGGCGATTGCAGTGCTCCACTAGATAAGAACATGGCTTTTGCTAAGACTTATGGAATTACCGGCACACCGACATTATTCTTTACTGATGGCAGCCGTTTCCCAGGCGCAGTACAAATCACCGATATCGAAAAGAAATTTAGCTCACTGAAATAAACACCATGAATCACGCCGACTTACCTGCAATTCAATATACGGTCTGGCCGGCAGATCTGCACGGTCATCACTTTCGTATCAAGCTACACATTACCAATCCCGATCCTCATGGGCAGGTTCTGCAAATGCCCGCCTGGATTCCGGGCAGTTATTTGATTCGTGATTTTAGTAAACAGATTGAATCGATTGAGGCTTATTCAATCGCAGGCACTAGAAAGAAAATTAATCTTGAACGTATCGATAACGATCATTGGCGTTTACCGCCCGTTAAAGGCCCTATAGAAGTCCTCACTACTGTTTACGCTTTTGACTCTTCAGTTCGTGCGGCTTATTTGGATACTGAACGAGCATTTTTTAATGCCACTAGCTTGTGCTTAGCAGTTCAGGGGCAAGAGCATTTACCTTGCTCGCTTGCTATCACCGCGCCAGAACTGGCTTTTGCTGAGCACTGGACAGTACAAACGACTTTAAGAGTAGCTAAGACTAATGAGCGTGGATTTGGTTTTTATCTAGCCGAAAATTATGATGATTTATTAGATCATCCTGTAGCGATAGGTGAGTTTCAGATCGTGCACTGGAAATCAAATGGTGTTGTCCATCGCATGGCAATACAAGGCTGCAATCATGTCGTTGATGCCAAGCGTCTTTCTGAAGACCTACAAGCCATCTGCACTAGCACTATCAATCTCTTTGAACCTAAATCCAAGCAGGCTCCATTTGGGGAATATCTTTTCCTAGTCAATGCAGTCTTGAATGGCTATGGCGGTCTAGAGCATCGCAATAGTACAGCACTCCTATGCAGACGTGATCAAATTCCCCAAGAAAATATTCTCTTTGAGGAATCTGCATATAGAGAATTTTTAGGTTTATGTAGTCATGAATATTTTCATGCATGGTTGGTTAAACGTATTCAGCCAAAAGCTTTTCAACCCTACGATCTGAGCAAACGCAATCACACTCGCTTACTTTGGGTGTTTGAGGGTTTTACTAGTTATTATGATGATCTACAGCTATTGCGTAGTAAACGAATAGATCTCAAGACTTATTTAAAGTTAGTTGCTGATAATTGGAATGGCATTTTACGTACCCCTGGACGTCATAAACAGAGCCTCGCTGATAGCTCTTTTGACTCCTGGACGAAGTATTACCAAGCAGATGAAAACACTCCCAATGCGGTCGTGAGCTATTACGGTAAAGGCGCCTTGCTTGCGCTTGGTCTCGATTTAAAAATTCGCGCATTCTCTAAAAACAAATTATCCCTCGATGACCTGATGCGTTTGCTTTGGCGAAAGCATAGTAGAGAAGGCATTGCTGAAGATGGTTTAGATGATTTGATTTTTGAGTTACTTGGTAAGGGCTTTAGTAAAACTTGGACCGAGATCAAAGCACGCTATATTTTTGGCGTGGAAGATATTCCACTGCAAAAATGGATTGAATCGAGACTGATTTCCGTCAAAGCCAAACCCCTATCGACGCTTGAAAAAATCAAATTGCAATTTGGTATGCGCCATACCGATGCTAATGGCTGGCTTAAAGTGACCCATGTACTTGATGGTGGCCTAGCCCAAGCAGCAGGCCTTGCGGCTGGAGATTTACTAGCTAGCATTGATGGGCAACGCATTACTAGCGCTCGTTGGGATAGAGTTTTAGCTAGCCTTTCTGAAAATGCTCACACTCGCATTACCTTTTATCGAGATGATCTGGAATATGAGCGGATGGTTTCGTTCCAGCATATTCAAATACCAGCTCAATATGAACTGGCACCTAAGAAAAATACCTAAGCGAAATTGAAAGCACTTTTTTCAAAAGATGATATCCCCAGTGACTGGCAAGAATTACTTGGGAATTATTTCGAATCCTCTGACTGGCGCTTACTAGAGAAAAACTTACAAGCTATTTTGAATTCAGATGCCAGTGTTGTCCGGCCTGAGCCTCAACACTTTTTTAAAGCGCTCAAACTCTGTCCAGTGAATTCAGTAAAAGTGGTGATTTTGGGCCAAGATCCCTATCACTCACCTGGATTGGCACAAGGATTAGCTTTTTCTATTCCCGCAGAGATTACTGTCAACTCGCGAGAATTTCCGAGCTCTCTACGTAATATCAGTAAGGCGCTTGCATTGGAAGGTTTTGGATCTCTGCCAAATGGAGACCTCCATCATTGGGCGCAGCAAGGCGTACTGTTACTGAACACTGCTTTAAGCGTCAAACTGGGTGAGGCAGGCAGCCACACCAATTTAGGATGGAAAAGTCTTATTGACCACCTCATCAGCGCTTTAGCAAAACAAAAGCCCCATTTAGTTTGGATGCTCTGGGGTGGGCATGCTCAAACTAAATTGCCATTGATTGAAAGTGGATTGGATCAATTCGTTTTGCAATCCTCCCATCCATCAGGTCTGGGTGTATATAAAACGGATAGGCCTTTTTTAAAGCCCGGAGGTAAAGCAAGCTGTGGGCACTTTAGCAAAGCCAATCAATGGCTAATAGAGCACAAGGTTCCACCCATTACGTGGGTTGTACAAACTCAAGTCGATTTATTTAGCTAAAGCAGTAAAAAGGCAGCCTACTACGCAAGAAGCCAAAACAGCGCTGGCCCACTCCAGAATCTGTCCAGACTGGAAAAGATCCCAGTATTGCCCTAAGTAGGAGCTGGCGGCGGCGGCAAGAAATCCCAGTAAGAAGACGATCAGGATCCTACCGGGCCTAAACCCAGAGGAAGCGCCAGGGTAAAAAATCCAGGCTGATACCCCAGAAATACCGCCAATCACCAGAAAAGCTAAAAACCCCATTCATACCCCCATTAATACTGCTATCAAATCTATAATCGCCATTATGAAGTTGTTGACACTCGGCATCAATCATCACACAGCGCCGCTAGCCGTTCGGGAAAAGGTCGCCTTTGACCCTGAATTTCTTCAAGAAGCGTTACACGATTTACGCCAACACTTGGTTGGCGCGAATCAGGCTGGGCTGCCCGAAGCTACGATTTTGTCCACTTGTAACCGCACAGAGGTTTACTGCGCTGCCAATGATGCGAGTGCAGCAGGGCTCTTACATGAAGCGACTTTTGATTGGTTAGCAAAGACTCAACAACTTGCGCCAAGCAGTCTTGAGCCCCATATTTATTCACTGCCTCAATCAGATGCTGTTCGACATGCCTTCAGAGTGGCATGCGGTTTAGATTCCATGGTGATTGGCGAGACACAAATCTTAGGTCAAATGAAAGATGCAGTTCGTACTGCAAATGATGCCGGTGTTCTGGGTACTTACCTCAATCAACTCTTTCAGAAAACATTTGCGGTAGCCAAAGAAGTTCGTGGCTCTACTGAAATTGGCGCTCACTCTATTTCAATGGCTGCAGCATCCGTGCGCCTCTCTGAGCGCATTTTTGAAAAAATCTCCGATCAAAAGATTTTGTTTATTGGTGCAGGTGAGATGATCACTTTGTGTGCCACCCATTTTGTTGCGCGCAAACCTAAAAATGTGGCGATCGCAAACCGAACTATTGAACGGGGCCAAGAGTTAGCTGACTCTATCTCGGCACAAGATGTGGATGCTGAGTCCTTCAAGCTGTCAGAGCTACCAGGGCGTTTACACGAGTTCGACATTATTGTGTCTAGCACCGCCTCATCCTTGCCTATCATCGGTCTTGGCATGGTGGAGAGCGCTCTAAAACAACGTCGACATAAACCGATGGTGATGATTGATTTGGCTGTGCCACGCGACTTTGAGCCAGAAATCTCTAGGTTAGATGATATTTATCTCTATACCGTTGATGACTTAGGGGTAATGATTCAGACTGGTGTTAGCTTGCGCCAAGCAGCTGTTAGTCAAGCGGAAGCCATCATTGAAGATCGCGTCGGTAACTTTATGCATTGGATGCAAAGTCGCAATGCTGTACCTCTGATTCAGGACATTCAGCAGCAAGGCGAACGCTTGCGTCAACTTGAGCTTGAGCGCGCAATGAAGCGTTTGATGCGCGGGGAAGATCCTCAAGAGGTTCTCAACGCGATGGCCCAAGGCCTCACTAATAAATTTTTACATGGCTCACTCCATGCTTTGCAACACTCTAATGGCGCTGAGCGTGACGCCTTGATTAAGTTGTTACCAAAATTATTCGCCTCGCATTCTAAGCCAGAAGACCATTAGATGAAGCCCAGCATGCGGGCTAAGCTAGACCACCTAGACACGCGCTTAGCCGAACTTAACTCCCTATTAACCTCGGAAGAAGCAACCAAAGATATGGATGCCTATCGGAAGCTCACGCGTGAACATTCTGATATTGCTACCGTTGTGGAGCAGTTCGGCCTCTATAAGCAGGCTGAGGCAGATGCGCAAGCTGCAGAAGAAATGCGCAAAGATCCAGAAATGAAGGACTTTGCAGATGAAGAGCAAAAGCAAGCTTTGGCTACGATGGAAGGGCTTGAGAGCACACTCCAGAAGCTTTTACTGCCTAAAGATGAAAACGACGAGCGTAATGTCTTCCTGGAAATTCGTGCAGGTACTGGTGGTGATGAAAGCGCCCTCTTTGCGGCAGATCTCCTGAGAATGTATACCCGCTTTGCGGAGCGTCAAGGCTGGAAAGTAGAAATGGTGAGTGCTGCTGAATCTGATTTAGGCGGATACAAAGAAGTGGTTCTCCGTCTCGTTGGTCAATCTGTTTATTCACGCCTCAAATTTGAATCCGGCGGTCATCGCGTTCAACGTGTACCGCAAACAGAAACTCAGGGGCGTATTCATACTTCGGCCTGTACTGTGGCTGTGATGCCAGAGGCAGACGAGCTTGAGGCGGTCAAAATTAATCCCGCTGAGTTACGCATTGATACCTTCCGCGCCTCGGGCGCTGGTGGGCAGCATATTAATAAGACCGACTCTGCGGTGCGCATCACCCACTTACCTACGGGCACAGTAGTCGAATGCCAGGACGATCGCAGTCAACACCGCAATCGTGAACAAGCTATGAAAGTTTTGGTTTCTCGCATCATGGATGCCCGTGAGCGTGAGAAGCATCAACTCGAAGCCCAGACCCGTAAGTCCCTAGTTGGTTCGGGTGATCGCAGCGATCGCATTCGCACCTATAACTTCCCTCAGGGTCGCATCACTGATCATCGTATCAACCTCACCCTCTATAAGATCGATGCGATGATGGATGGTGACATCGATGATCTTTGTAATGCCCTTGCCTCTGAACATCAAGCAGAGTTACTTGCTGCTCTTGGTGATAACTAAGTTATTACTAAAACCGTGAGTGAAGATTTAAGTCTGCGTGCGCTACTGAGTGCCTCTACCCTCAACCCCAGCGAGGCCAAAATTCTGATGGCCCATGTGCTGGAAATACATTATCAGCTGCCACGCTCTGCCCTACTCTCTCGTGATGACATGCCTCTGAATATAGAAGCAATGGCGGAATGGAAGGCGCTTGAGGCCAGAAGACTGACTGGTGAACCGATTGCCTACATCATTGGTAAAAGAGGATTTCACAATATTGAACTCTATGTTGCCCCTGGCGTTCTAATACCTCGCCCAGAAACTGAGCTATTAGTGGAGATTGGTTTACGTGAGATTAAACGCTTAAGTATTTCAACAAAAATTCTGGACTTGGGAACCGGCTCAGGTGCGATTGCATTAGCAATTGCGCATGAAGTACCAAACGCACAAATTACCGCTACCGATCAATCAATCCAAGCTTTAGAGATTGCGAAAAAAAATGCCGACTCATTAAATCTGACTTCTCGAGTACATTTTTTTCAGGGAAGCTGGTATGAGGCACTAAATGGAGATGTATCTTTTGACATCATCCTCAGCAATCCGCCTTATATAGCAGCCCAAGATTCGCATCTCCAGCAGGGAGACCTGCGCTTTGAGCCGGCTTCAGCCCTCACTGATCATGGCAGCGGACTCACCTGCTTGGAACAGATCATTTCCGGAGCGCAGGCACATCTGAACCAGAATGGCTTGCTTGCCCTGGAGCATGGTTTTGACCAATCTGAAGCCGTTGTAGCGCTTATGAAATCAGCAGGCTTTCGGGATATTCAAACCCATCGCGATTTAGGCGGCCATGACCGTGTTGCTTCAGGCAGAAAATAGGGTGAAATAACCTTTTTTGGCATTAAGTCTTAAAATCATAAAAACCTTGTTTTCAAACCATCTCTGCAATCAGACTGCCGCAGAAGAAACTTAGTAGAAAGAATTTATGGACACACAAGCTCAAATTAAAGAAATTGTTACCAGCCACCCAGTGGTTTTGTTTATGAAGGGAACTGCGCAGTTTCCACAATGTGGCTTTTCCGGAAACGCTATCAATATTTTGCGTGCGAGTGGAGTAGAAACCCTCCACACTGTAAATGTCTTAGAAGATGCTGGAATTCGTCAAGGCATTAAAGAGTTCGCTAATTGGCCAACCATTCCTCAGCTTTATATCAATGGTGAGTTTATTGGCGGTTCAGACATCATGACTGAAATGTTTGAGTCTGGCGAGCTCCAAAAACTCGTCAAAGCTTAATCAGTCAGATTGCTGGGTTTTCTCATACCGTGACGTTTGATTTAAGTTCGCTTCTATTATTTGGCCTGCCATTTGGAGTTTGTGCAGGCCTTTTAGTTTATGTGTTGAACTTGCGCTCTACTCTTGCTCGTCTTGAACAGCAAACTCAGACAGAGCTAGCTCTTGCGCAAAAGCTACGTTCTGAGCGCGACCAAGCAGTACAAAATGCGATTCGCCTAGAGGCAGAACTAGACTCTGAACGTAAACAGGGTATAGGCAGAATTGAGTCACTCAACGAAGCTAAAGAAGCACTCACAAATCAGTTTAAAAATTTAGCCAATGAGATCTTGGAAGATAAGTCCAAGCGCTTTACGGAACAAAATACAGCAAGCTTAGATGCTCTTTTAAAACCCTTGCAAACTAAGCTAACGGAATTTAAAGAACAAGTCAGCACATCTTATGGCAATGAAGCGCGTGAGCGCCATGCACTCAAAAGCGAAATCGAACGCTTAGCGAATCTCAACCTGCGCATGTCAGATGAAACCCGCTCCTTAACTCAAGCATTAAAAGGTGACTCCAAGGTTCAAGGCAATTGGGGTGAGTTGGTGTTGGAATCTATCCTAGAATCTTCAGGTCTACGCAAAGGCGAGGAATATCTTGTTCAAGATAGTCATACGCAAGCTGATGGCTCTCGTCTACAGCCTGACGTAGTTATTAAGCTACCTGAAGGCAGAAGTCTGGTGGTTGATAGCAAGGTATCCATAACAGCCTATGCCCGTCATGCTGAAACTACTGATCCCACCGTGGCAGAGCAAGAGCTCGCTGCGCATATTCAGTCACTGCGCCAGCATATTCAGGGCCTATCAGGAAAGAACTACAGCTCTCTCTATGGGGTAGGCTCTGTCGACTTCGTTCTAATGTTTGTGCCTATAGAGCCTGCATTTTTACTTGCACTCAAGACCGCACCGAATTTATATCAAGAGGCATTGGCAAAAAATATTGTTTTAGTTTGTCCAAGCACGCTGATGGCAACCCTGAGAACGGTTGCCCACCTGTGGAGACAAGATCATCAAAATCGCAATGCCTTAGAGATCGCAAAACAATGTGGAAACCTCTACGATAAATTTGTTGGTTTTGTGGATGACCTAGAGAAACTTGGTCAACGTCTTGACCAAGCACAAACCAGCTATCACGATGCCTTTAATAAATTAAAAACAGGCAAGGGCAATCTTATCCGCTCTGCTGAAAAAGTTCGTGAGTTGGGAGTTAAACCCAGCAAAACTCTGGCTTCGCCTCTCATTGAATCTTCTTCTGATTTTGAATAATTCAGCCAAACAAAAACCCCGCCTAGTTCACACCAGGCGGGGTTTTTTATTCTGACTACTAAATCTATTTCTTAAGCAGCCATCAATTAAGCAGCTTTACGGCTACGTGATGCAGGTGTAGCAGCTTTTTTAACTTGAGCGATTTGACCTTGTACAGTTTCGATTGCTTGTTCAGCAGTTTTCTCTGCAGTAGCAAGAGCTTCTTTACTAGCAGCACGGAACTGTTCAAAACCTTGCAATGCGCTACCGTATACAGTCTTGAATGAAGACAAGAAAGTTTCTGAACCAGCAGGTGCATTAGCAGCAACAGTATTGATCCAATCCTGGAAGCCGTCTTGCAACTGATCGATGCTTGCATCAACTACGTTTACAAACTCTTTATTACTATCACGCAATACTTTGCTTACTTTCTTTTGGTAAGCAATAGCTTGATTACTAGCAGCTTGCAATGAATCAGCAGTAAAGATTTCAGTAACTTGCTTTGGATCTTTTGCTGTCAAAACTTGTTGAATGCCGTCTTGAGTATTCACCAATACATCTTTAGAAGCAGCGTAGTTCAACTCAGCCAATTTTTGAGCATTTTCTAAAGCAGCTTCGCTCAAAGAAAATGAAGCCTCGAGGCCTTTGCTATTCATTTGGGACAATTTAGCGGTGATTTGATCTTGGTTCATATATTTCTCCAGAAATTAAGTGGTACAACTAGTTAATTGAGCACACGATTTAAGAGATGAAAAGCCCTTGCTAACTTAAATATTGCACTGCACCAAGAAACTTTAACTGAAGGAATATGACAAATCAAGAAGTTTTTGCTGCTGTGCAACAAATATATTCCAGAAGAAAAATAAAACCAATATAATCAATAACTTAATGGAAAATAAAAATTCTCACCCCTACCGAAAAGTAGCTATTGCAGCCTGCTTTGGCACCTTTTTGGAGTGGTATGACTTCCTGACCTTTGCCACCTTAGCGGTAGTTTTTGCCCCACTCTTCTTTCCCTCTTCAGACCCCAATACAGCCCTTTTGGCGAGCTTAGCCACTTTTGGCGTTGGTATGGTGGTCAGGCCTATTGGAGCAGCTCTATTTGGCTCTATGGGGGACCGCATTGGCAGAAAGCCCGTCTTTATGATCACCATTACGTTAATGGGGATTGCAACCGTTAGCGTGGGCTTTTTGCCCACCTACGCTCAGCTTGGCATTTGGGCGCCCATTCTGCTGGTCAGTCTTCGGCTACTCCAAGGACTTTCTGCTGGCGGGGAAATTGGTGGCAGCGCCGTCTATCTCACAGAGCATGCTGGCAGTGAGTATAGGGGGCTCAAGACTAGCTTTCTGCAACTCATGGGTCCACTTGGCATTCTATTCTCCACATTGCAAATTGCCTTGCTTAGAAACTATCTATCACCAGAAGAGTTTGCGTCTTGGGGCTGGCGTGTACCATTTTGGATTTCGATTGCGCTTCTCTTGATTGCATTTAAAGCGCGGATGGCTTTAGAAGAAACGCCGGTATTTTTAGAGCTCAGTAAAAAGCATCAGCAATCCAAAAGTCCATTACTCAATAATTTTCGAGATCCGCAAACGCGCAAGCGCATGTTTCTGCTCTTCTTCTGCATCTCTGCTGGCGGTGCAGTGCTTTTCTTTTGCGTACAAGTCTATACAGCAATATTCCTAAAAACCTCCGTGAAGTTGGCGCCCGCTCTAGTTGATCAACTCAGTATTAATGCGACCTTGGCTTTATTTCCTCTCACTATTTTTGCGGGCTGGCTATCAGACAAGATTGGTCGCAAACCTGTAGTGGTTTGCGGGCTTTTCTTGGGTGCTGCTTTTATTCTTCCCGCGTTTTATTTATTCAAAATGATTGGTATGGAATACCTAAACAACCCAGCCGATACTATTAATCTGATTTTGATTGAGGCGCTGCTAGCGGCTCTATCTTTATCTCTTGCTTTGGTAGTAGGTCCTCAAACAGCCATGCTCGCAGAACTCTTTCCAGCTAAAAACAGAAATAGTGCAGCAACACTTCCGCATAACTTAGCGGCAGGATGGATTGGCGGTTTACTACCTTTCATTGTGACTTGGTTAAATCAACAATGGCAAAGTGATAGTGCAGGGCTTTGGTACCCTACCGTATTTTTAGCAAGCGCTGCCCTTGTAGCGTTGTTGTATTTACCAGAAACCAGCAAAACAAATCTACGTCTGTAGGCGAAGTACTAAACAAAAAAGCTTCTAAGTAGTTCACCTAGAAGCTTTTGAAATTTGGTGCCCCTTGTCCGACTCGAACAGACCACCTACTGATTACAAATCAGTTGCTCTACCAGATGAGCTAAAGGGGCAACGGAATATATTTTATCCTATTTCACAATCTTCAAGGCTGGTCTTGAGGATTTTGGCTTTTCAGGGGTGCTATCCGTAGAGCCTGCAATATGAAGATCTTTAGCATGGGATGGATCAAATGGGAAAGACATACCTTGTCCATTTTCCCTAGCGTAAATAGCCAAGACATGGCTGACCGGAACCATAATTTTTCTAGGGATTCCACCAAATCTCGCCTGAAAGCTAATCCAATCGTTCTCTATCGCAAGCTGATGGCACGCCTCTAGGGAAAGATTAAGAACAATCTCATCGTTTTTAACAAATTCCATTGGCACTTCCACCCTAGCATCTACAAAAACAGCGATAAAGGGCGTAAAACCAAAATCCGTGCACCACTGATGTAGAGCACGGATTAGATAGGGCTTATTACTTGGAATGTCAGACATGCCGACCAGTGATGTACCGCTAGCAATACTTAGCGGCGCATTACCTTCTCAGAAGGGGTTAAGGCCTCGATATAAGCAGGTCGACTAAAAATACGTTCAGCGTATTTCAGTAAAGCTGCCGCATTACGAGAGAGATCAATGCCGTAGTGCTCAAGACGCCATAACAATGGTGCAATCGCAACGTCAAGCATGGAGAACTCATCACCCAGCATGTATTTATTCTTAACAAAAATTGGCGCCAATTGAGTCAGGCGATCACGAATTGCTAAACGCGCTTTTTCATGAACCTTCTCAGCAGCTTTACCTTTTTCGTTTTCTAAAGCAGCTACGTGTACAAACAACTCTTTCTCAAAATTAAAGAGGAAGAGGCGTGCACGTGCGCGGGCTACAGGATCAGGTGGCATTAACTGTGGATGAGGAAAACGCTCATCAATATATTCATTGATGATGTTTGACTCATACAAAATTAAGTCACGCTCAACCAAGATAGGTACCTGGCCATATGGGTTCATTACGGAGATGTCTTCAGGCTTGTTAAACAAGTCGACATCACGGATTTCAAAATCCATGCCTTTTTCAAAAAGCACCAAACGGCAGCGTTGCGAGAATGGGCAGTTAGTACCCGAATACAACACCATCATAAATTTATTTCCTTAAATTTCTGCATCAATACAACAAACGCACAACAGCGTTAAATCTTTTCCAAACAGGCTCTAGCTTCAGAGCCCATCCAATTCAATTAATGAATATCTTTCCAATAAGCCTTGTTCAAACGCCATGCTAGGAGAGTGAAAATAGCCAAGAACAAGAGCACTACTACGCCAAGACGTTTACGCTCCAACTGCACTGGCTCAGCCATCCATGACATGAAAGCAACTAAGTCGGCAATATTGTCGTCATACTCTTGTGGCTTCATAGTACCTGGAGTCAATTGCTCAAAGCCTACAAATACCTTCTCAACCCGGCTCTCATCATGCGGATCTTTGTGCTCTTCAAACTTTGCAGCACGTTCGCCTTGCAACTGCCAAAGTACGTGAGGCATACCAACGTTTGGATACACTAAATTATTCCATCCGGTAGGACGATCATCATCCTTATAAAAAGTGCGTAAGTAGGTATAAAGCCAATCTACACCTCGAGCCCTTGCTTCAACCGATAAATCTGGTGGAACCTTACCAAACCATACTTTGGCATCCTTGGGAGACATTGAAATAGTCATCAGGTCGCCAACCTTAGCGTCGGTCAAAATGAGGTTGTCTTTAATTTGCTGATCAGTCAAGCCAATATCGCGCAAACGGTTGTAACGCATGCTAGTAGCGGAATGGCAATTTAAGCAGTAGTTCACAAAAATCTTTGCGCCATTTTGCAATGAGGCATTTTTACTGACTCGATCCGGGGCTTTATCCAAGGGAAAGCCACCTTCGTTTGCATTGGCAGTAAGACCAAAGCCCAGGGCCGCAACCAATACTGTTGCCTGGCATACGCCCATCAAAGTTTGCAGAATTCGTTTCATGCTAGTTCCTAATTTCTCTTTACCAATGTCTCAGGCGTGAATTAATGGGACTCAAAAGTAACGCGGTCAGGAACCGGCTTGAAAGTACCAAGCGTGCTCCAGAACGGCATTGCTAAGAAGAAGCCCAGATAATAAATAGTGCAAATCTGAGAAATCTTTTCAAATACTGGTGATGGCGGCTGAATACCCAAGTAGCCCAAGATAACAAACGTAATCACGAAAATTCCATAAATATATTTATGGAATTGAGGGCGGTAACGGATCGACTTCACTGGTGAGTTATCTAGCCAAGGCAAGAAGAACATAATTACTACTGAACCTCCCATGATCACAACACCCCAGAACTTAGCATCAAGTACGTAAAAACCGCCAGCTAATGCCAAGGCAATGGCCACGCAAAGGCCCTTGATCTTGAGATCTTTAGCACGCAATGCAAACATACCCAGAACAACGGCCAAGAAAATCCACAAAGGCATCAGGAAGTTCGAAGTAGTGGCGCGCAACATCGAGTAGAACGGAGTGAAATACCAAACCGGGGCGATATGCGGTGGTGTTACAAATGGGTTTGCTGGGATAAAGTTATTGGCTTCTAAAAAGTAACCGCCCATCTCTGGAGCAAAGAAAACAATCGAAGCAAAAATCACCAAGAAACCGCCTAGATACATCACATCATGAACGCTGTAAAAAGGATGGAACGGGATACCATCTACAGGGTGACCCTGTGCATCCAAGTTATTCTTAATTTCAACGCCATCTGGATTGTTTGAACCAACTTCATGCAGAGCCAGAATATGTGCTGCTACCAAACCAATCAAGACCAGCGGAATAGCGATGACGTGGAATGCAAAGAAACGGTTGAGAGTTGCATCACCAACCACATAGTCGCCACGCAACCACAGAGATAAGTCTGGACCAATGAATGGAATTGCAGAGAATAAGTTCACGATCACTTGAGCGCCCCAATAGGACATCTGACCCCATGGGAGCAAGTAACCAAAGAATGCTTCGCCCATTAAGCATAAGAAAATGGCGCAACCAAAAATCCAGATCAATTCACGTGGCTTGCGATAGGAACCGTAGATCAAACCACGGAACATATGCATATACACAACTACAAAGAACATTGAGGCACCGGTGGAGTGCATATAGCGAATCAACCATCCAAATGGGACTTCGCGCATGATGTACTCAACAGATTCAAAAGCCTTAGCAGCGTCTGGCTTGTAGTTCATCACCAAGAAAATGCCGGTAATAATCTGAATCGCTAAAACAACAATTGCTAGAGCACCAAAGATGTAGAAAAAATTCAGATTTTTTGGAGCATAGTACTCGCTCATATGCCGCTTAAATGCCTCTGTTACCGGTAGACGTGAGTCAACCCAAGCCATCAGCTTTACAGCTGCGGAGGCGTTTGCTGGAACTTCTTTTTCGTGGAATGCCATTTATATCTCCTTAGGCCTTCTGATCTTCGCCGATCAATATCTTGGTGTCGCTCAAATACATATGAGGTGGAACCTGAAGATTGTCTGGGGCGGGTTTGTTTTTATAGACGCGGCCTGCCATATCAAAGGTGGATCCATGACATGGGCAAAGGTAGCCACCTGGCCAAGTATTAGGCAATGATGGCTGGGCACCCGATTCAAATTTTGGACTTGGAGAACATCCCAAATGGGTGCAGATACCTACAACTACAAAATATTCTGGCTTGATAGAACGCCACTGATTCTGTGCATAAGAAGGAGTGTAAAGCGCTGGATCGCGTAATGAATTTGGATCGGCCAGTTCGTTATCGATCTTAGACAACTCAGCCACTTGCTCTGGCGTACGACGAACCACCCAAACTGGCTTACCACGCCATTCAGCTGTTCTCACTTCATCAGGTTGCATACCACTAATATCAACCTCAACGGCAGCGCCAGCGGCTTTAGCACGCTCTGAAGGCTCAAAGCTGTCAACAAAAGGGTAAAGGGCTGCGGCTGCGCCTGCGCCACCGACTGCAGATGTGGCGATCAACCATTTACGGCGATCCTTGTCCATACTGGGCTTGTCACTCATTTACAAAATTCCTAGAAAAGATATATAGGTGTGGGAATTGCTTAAACCTAGTATTTTAAAGTAAAAAGTGGGGTAAGGAAGAAAGTTATGGGGTTAATCGTGGCCTAGTCAGTATCCATGCGAAAAAAAGGGGGGTATTTATGAGTGTTTTAAAGGAATTTCGGGACTTTGCCGTCAAGGGCAATGTGATCGATTTGGCTGTCGGCGTCATTATTGGCGGGGCCTTTGGGAAAATCGTCGATTCCTTGGTAAATGACATCGTTATGCCTGTTATTTCGACCCTTTTAGGGGGTCATATCGACTTTACGAACCTTTTTATCGTCCTTGGCCATATTCCAGAGGGAGTCCCCAGAACCTTTGATGCCCTGAAAAAGGCTGGGGTGCCTATTTTTGCCTATGGCAATTTCATCACCATTTCAATCAACTTCATTCTTTTAGCTTTTGTCATTTTCCAAATGGTCAAGGTAGTGAATAAAGTTCGTTTGATGGATGCCCCTCCTCCACCTCCAGTTCCAGAAGATGTCGTTTTGCTACGCGAAATTCGTGACAGCCTTAAAAAATAATTTAGGCACGGCTAAAAAATGTTGAATCGACTCTGGTTACTATTTGCCCAATCGGTAACGATTTTGCTTGCCGCATTATTTATTGTTGCGACTCTAAAGCCAGAGTGGATTTCGAACATCCAAATGGGCTCAATGGTTGAGAGTGTCACCCTAAAAGAGGGCACATATGACAACTCTGCAATTAGTCCCGGCTCGTATCATGAGGCCGTAAAAAAATCGATGCCCGCGGTTGTCAATATTTTTACCAGCAAGGCAAACATAAAACCTAAGACTCGTAAAGATGGTGGTAAATCTTCGGATCCATTATTTAAATTCTTTTTTGGAGACCAGCCGCCAGACACCGAACCCACATCGAGCCTAGGCTCTGGGGTGATAGTTAGCCCCGAAGGCATTATTCTCACCAACTACCATGTCATCAGCGATGCGGATGATATTGATGTGGCACTTGCTGATGGCCGGAAAGTAAAAGCCAAAATTATTGGTGGTGATCCAGAAACCGATATTGCTGTTTTAAAAATAGATGTCAAACAATTACCAACACCGATCATCCTGGGAAAGATTGAATCGGTTCATGTGGGCGATGTCGTACTCGCCATTGGTAATCCGTTCGGCGTTGGTCAAACAGTGACCTCAGGAATTGTTTCTGCATTAGGTCGTGACCATGTGGGTATCAATACTTTTGAAAACTTTATTCAAACGGATGCTGCCATTAATCCTGGAAACTCTGGAGGCGCACTAATTGATACTCGTGGCAATCTGATTGGCATCAATACTGCAATCTATTCCAATAATGGCGGATCGATGGGTATTGGCTTTGCAATCCCCGTCAATCTTGCCAAGCAAGTGATGGAATCCATCCTAGCCAATGGCAGTGTCACCAGGGGCTGGATTGGGGTTGAGCCACAAAACCTTTCTAAGGAGCTCTCAGAGTCTCTGGAGCTACCCAGTAATACTGTAGGGGTGTTGTTATCTGGAGTGCTTGAAGGTGGTCCCGCAGCTCGTGGGGGCGTAAAGCCTGGGGATGTTTTGATTGCGGTGAATGACAATCCCGTTAAAGATGTACGCAGTCTGCTCAATCAAATCGCCCAAATTCCTCCTGGTAACGATGCCAAGCTCGCCATTCTGCGTAAAGGCAAAGAGATAGAATTAATAGCTAAAACCGGTAAGCGGCCAAAGCCTACGCAACAACTAAACTAAATACATTAGTTCGCCAGTATTTTTGATAGGAACTCTTTTGCTCTTGGCGAACGAGCCTCAGGTTTATCAAAGAATTCGGCTTTGCTGCAATCTTCAACAATGCGCCCCTGATCCATAAAGATTACGCGGTGGCTGACTTTTCTGGCAAAACCCATTTCATGTGTGACACAACACATCGTCATGCCTTCATTAGCAAGCTTCACCATGACATCTAAGACTTCGCCAACCATCTCAGGATCAAGCGCGGAAGTAGGTTCATCGAACAACATCACGATAGGGTCCATACTTAAGGCACGGGCAATAGCTACACGTTGCTGTTGCCCGCCAGAAAGTTGGCCAGGAAATTTATCTTTTTGAGCAAGCAAGCCAACGCGCTCCAGATACCGCAGTCCATGAGTATTAGCCTCATCGGCAGAGCGTCCCAAGACCTTCATTTGTGCCAGCGTTAGATTCTCAGTCACGCTCAAATGGGGGAAGAGCTCAAAGTGCTGAAACACCATTCCTACCCGAGCACGTAACTTAGATAGGTTTGTTTTGGGATCATGCAAATTAATGCCATCTACTGAAATTTCACCTTGTTGAAAAGGCTCTAGAGCATTAATCGTTTTGATTAAAGTGGATTTACCAGAACCAGAAGGGCCACAAATGACCACCACTTCTCCTTTTTCGATTGACGTTGTGCAATCAGTCAAAACCTGAAAGGAGCCGTACCATTTAGAAACGTTGCGAAGTTCAATCATGATGGTCTATGTAGTGTGTAGCGTTCAAAAAAATTAACGAATAATGGCAACTTTTGCCTGAATTGCGCGCACTGCCTTAGACAGTGAAAAGCAAATAATGAAATATGTAGCGGCGGCCAAGATATAGGTCTCGATTGGGCGGCCATAATTCTTCCCAGCAATCTCAAAGCCTTTTAATAAGTCATATGCTCCGATTGCGTAAACCAATGAAGTATCTTGAAACAAGATGATGGTCTGTGTCATGAAGACAGGAATCATATTTCTAAATGCTTGCGGTAACACTACTAGGCGCATATTTTGCCCATAGGTCATACCCAATGCCTCACCTGCATAAACCTGACCTTTTGGAACAGACTGAATGCCCGCTCTCACAATTTCAGAAAAGAAAGCAGCCTCAAATGCAATAAAGGTAATAGTGGCTGATAAGTCTGCACCAATTGGCCTACCAATCAATATTGGTATAAGCAAGAAGAACCAAAGAATCACCATAACCAATGGAATGGAGCGCATGGTGTTGACATAAAACGTTGCTGGATAAACCAAAGCAGGTTTCTCAGAAAGTCTCATTAAAGCCAAAAAGGTTCCAACTACAATACCGCCAACAGTAGCAATGACAGTTAACTGCACACTGAAGAGCAAGCCCTTCAGGATGTAATTGGTGAAGAGTTCCCAGTTATAAAAACTGAGGTCTAAGCTCAACATATCATTCCTTTAATGAGCCAGACTGGCATCATTTGATGCGGCAATAAAACCGGGAATACGGCTTCTTTTTTCGATCAATGCCATGACGCGATTCACAGCAAATGCGGATAAAGCATACAGCCCGGTAACTGCCAGATAAATTTCGACGCCATGAGAGGTTTCCTCTTGGGCTTGCATAGCAAATAAAGTTAACTCGGGTACGGACACAGCAAAGGCTACTGAAGAGTTTTTAATCGCATTCATACTTTCAGAGGTGAGAGGAGGAATAACAATGCGCAAGGCCATTGGTAATATGACATAACGATATGTCTGAAAGGTAGTTAATCCCAATGCAGTTGCAGCAGCTCTTTGTCCACTAGGCAAGGATTGAATACCGGCACGCACTTGCTCAGCAATGCGCGCGGAGGTAAAGAATCCCAAAGCAATGCTTACCAACCAATAGGATGGCAAAGCTTTTAAAGGTAGAACAAATGCAGGAATAACGTGGTACCAAAGAAATACCTGAACCAATACTGGGATATTTCTGAATAACTCCACCCAGGCGGTTGAGAGTCTCACCAATAAGCGACTGACTTTGCCATTATCTGGGAGGGTTCTGAGAGTGCCCATCAGAGCACCCAAAATTAAGGCAATGGCAAGGCCAAGACCTGCTACCGCTAAGGTCCAGCCCCATGCCTTCATGAGCCAGTCTAAGTAACTAGGGTCTGCATTTTGACCAAGCCCAAAAATAGAGGAGAAGCAATGTTCAACCGCCTCTCCATCTAAGGTGCTTTTACAAAAAACACCTAAATCTAATGCCATAGTGGAAACTTATTTTTGAATTACTTCTTGTTGTAGTCTTCCGCAGGTTTGTCATTCAAATTAGCCCATGCATTTTTAGTGGCTGGGGATAACTCAAGACCAACGACGATATTTTTTGGTGGAATTGGTGATAAGAACCACTTGTTCCAGAGACCAGGCATTTTTCCGTTAGCAACAATCTTTGCAATCGCCGCATTAACAGCAGCCTTAAACTCAGGATCGTTTTTAGGAACCATAATAGCGATTGGCTCAGTAGAGAGAACTTCACCAACAATCTTATAGTCTTTTGGATTCTTTGAGTTGGCAATATTGCCAGCCAAAATAGAGCCGTCCATTACAAAGGCATCAGCTCGGCCAGACTCCAGCAACAGGAAGCTGTCAGCATGATCTTTGCCAAATACTTCGTCAAAGTTCACGCCATTCGCTTTTTCGTGTTTACGCAAGAGTTGAACAGAAGTAGTGCCGGTTGTTGTTGCAACCTTCTTACCTGCCAACTGAGAGATTGATGTAATTCCTGAATTCGCTTTCACTGCAATGCGTACCTCTTCAACATACAAAGTATTTGCAAAGCCAACATCTTTAGCACGAGCAGTATTATTCGTGGTTGTACCGCACTCAATATCCACTGTGCCGTTTTGCACCAATGGAACCCGATTTTGCGATGTCACCGGCTGATAGTTAATACGCAAGGTACTCATGCCTAGCTTATCTTTGATGTCACCCAAAATCATGCGGCAGATCTCAACGTGATATCCATCAAAGCGACTATCGCCAGTGGTATAAGACATCGGAATAGATGACTCACGAACGCCCATGGTTACTGCACCAGAGGATTTGATTTTATCTAAGGTGGCGCTCGCAGCCTGGGACGAGATTGGGGCCATCAAACCAGCGACTAGAGCGCTAGTTACAAAAATCATGGGGAATTTTTTGTTCTTCATTAAAGGTCTCACTATTGGTTCATTTGTAGTCAAAAAGTTACAGTCGTTACTACTTAACACTTTATTATTTAGAGACTATATATCAAACGGATTCTATTAAATCCGTTTAAGAATACAAAAATGGGGTTTTTACCTATATAAGCGCTGGTAGACAC
>Ga0214171_1000209_pt1 | contig 21869 bp, 18 predicted proteins | sample TroBogEpilimnion_40_FD_153009 | JGI IMG/M metagenome (GOLD analysis project Ga0214171, IMG submission 153009) | Freshwater microbial communities from Trout Bog Lake, WI - 02JUL2007 epilimnion | ecosystem: Environmental > Aquatic > Freshwater > Lake > Epilimnion/Euphotic zone | place: Trout Bog... | reverse complement strand
TCCTGTACTGCTACCAAGTGGCACCATTGAGTTTGACGAAAAACCTAATGTCACCGAGACGGTAGAGTGGTTAATAAATGTCCAAGATGCACCGTCTTGTGGGCTGCTTGGAGCGGAAATTGTTTGCCCTGAAGTTGAACCCGTAAACAATGTTACTTCGTTGACTTTTGCGGTAGCGGTTGCTGAGCGAGAAACAATGTGGTCCGAGATGGTAGACCACCACGTTCCTGGCGAACCGGCAACCGTGCAAACCCAAATGGTTGCTGTTTGGTCAACAACAAAATCGCCCACAGCAAATGTCCCAGTAGTAGGTGCTCCGTTTGTAGTACCGCCTACATAACGAGTAGCCGTTGTAGCACCGGTAAGGCCAACTGGGTATCCTTGATTGCCATTGCTACCTTGAGTACCTTGATAACCTTGCGGGCCTTGAGAACCCTGTGTGCCTTGTTGTCCTTGAGCGCCGGTTGAACCTTGGTTTCCTTGATCGCCTTGGGAGCCTTGAGGTCCCGTAGAACCTTGTGCACCAGTCGCACCTTGTGAACCAGTTGCGCCCTGTGCGCCTGTGGTTCCTTGGCTTCCCGTCGCCCCTTGCGCACCCTGTGAACCCTGAGTTCCGACTACCGAGGTGTAGGTCAACCCAGTTGCACCGGCGTTTACAACAAGTGCCTGACCAGCGGTTCCAAGTGTAGTCAATCCAGTACCACCACTTGAAATTGGCTGAGGAACCCCAGCGCCTACTTTGGAAAGGTAAATAATCGAGTTGTTACTAGTAGGTGTTACAACCGTAATCGTGTAAGTGTCCCAAGTGCTGGGGTCGGCAGAAGTCCACTGTGACCCACCTTGATAGTAAGTGGTGAAGGAACGCTGTGGGGTGACGGTTCCCGTTCCACTTGACACACCAACGGTTGCGTTAGTGACGGTGAACTGTGTAGTGGAAGCGGAGGCGACGGTCACGTTTGAAAGGTTCAGCGACGAACCAGAGGAAATACCAAGACCAGTAATGGTTACTATGGTGTTTACCGTAAGTGAGTTTGCGCAGGTGTATGTGACCGTTGTTCCGTTTCCAGAGGCCGCCGTTACCGTATAGGTAGGTGAAGTTGCACCATTGGCAGGAAGGCTCGGTGTAGACCCAGAAGCGGAAAGTTGATAACCGTCAATAGTTATCGCTGAAGGCAGGTAAGCAGTTGAACCATTTAGTACCTGCATTGTTGCCGTTGTGCTTCGATTAGAAGAGCCACCATAAAGAGTGGTCATGTTTATTTGATACGAACTGGTTGGGTTCGTAGGATAGGTAAACATTGGCCCCAAAACGTAACTAAGAGTTGCTGGAGTTGACGAACTTAAAGCGCTTATTGTATTTGTGGAAACCGAGTTAATTAGCCCATTCATTGTTGGGTAGTTAATAGAAGCGTTTGAAATAGAGGAGCCTGTGCTGTAAACAAGGCTTCCGGTTCCAGTAAAGTTGGCGGTTCCTGCTACGAAATACCAAACACCACTGTAGTAAATTAAAGAAGCATTGGTGAAATAAGAAAGGCTAAAACTTGTGTTGGTCGTGGTGTTACCGTAAGCGATTGTGTCAGTTCCCGAACGGCTAATTGTAAATGTTACAGCATTTACACCGTTGTAAATTGTGTTTACGGTTCCGTTTGTCGGTGCTGAAGGCAACGAGAAAATTCCCGAATAACCAAATCCCAAGTAAGAGTTTTCGCCAATACCAGCAGTACTTGGCCCTGCCGTCGTGTATGACTTAAAGTTACCTGCTTGAGCCATGACCGTAGCCTGAGCAGTGCTGATTGCCTTGCCTTGGATTTGAGCAACGGTGGGGTTGGGGTAGTTACCTGAAAGGTCACCACCCGCCACTCCCGTACTTGGGCCAGTTGTTCCTTGATACCCCTGAAACCCTTGAAATCCCTGATATCCCTGTGAACCCTGAGGACCAGTTGAACCTTGTGTACCAACAGAACCCTGAGCGCCCTGCGAGCCAGTTAGACCTTGAGACCCCTGAGCACCTGTTGCGCCTTGGTATCCCTGAGAACCTGTAAATCCTTGATTACCTTGCGCTCCTTGGACACCCTGAGCACCTGTTGCGCCTTGAGCTCCGGTAGCGCCCTGCGCACCGGTGTTACCAGTTGCCCCTTGTGCACCAGTCGTTCCCTGAGAACCCTGAGCTCCGGTAGCGCCGGTCGATCCTTGGCTACCGGTCAATCCTTGTGGGCCTTGAGAACCGGTTTGCCCTTGAACTCCTTGAGTACCTTGACTACCAACTGCGCCGTCGAGGTTTACTGTCCAAGAAGAATACGTTCCCGATCCGTAAGTGTTAAGAACATTAACTGTTAAAGATGTGCCAGAGTATGATGTAACCGCTCCAACCATGTAGTTAACACCAGAGTTGGAAATTAACACAGATTGATTAATGGAATAAGAAAGACCGCTAGCTACAGTCAAAGTTTTTGAACCGGTAGAAATGGTTAACGATGTAGTAGATGTTGTCTGATAAACGTTTCCAGCGGTACCCTGCGAACCCTGAGGGCCCTGTGCGCCTTGATAACCTTGACTTCCTTGCGCTCCGGTTGCACCGGTTGATCCTTGCGAACCAGTTGAACCTTGAGTACCTGTAGAACCTTGATTGCCTTGAGCACCTGTAAATCCTTGGTATCCTTGATAACCCTGAGGACCTTGGCTACCTTGAACGCCTTGAATGCCCTGCGCTCCTTGAGAACCAGTGCTACCTTGAACGCCTTGTTGCCCTTGAAAACCTTGAGATCCTTGAAATCCCTGAGTACCAGTGTTTCCTTGTGAACCTTGGGTTCCCTGAACACCCTGAGAACCTTGCGAACCGGTTGAGCCTTGTGGTCCAGTTGAGCCCTGAAACCCTTGTGGGCCTTGTGGGCCTTGGGGTCCTTGGGACCCGGTTGTACCTTGAACGCCCTGCGGTCCTTGTGGGCCGGGTTGTCGAACGGTTGTAACGGCCTCAACTACACCACGGTTAAATTGGAGGCTTTCTACCGCGGTAGAGACGTGAAAAGTGTCAGGTGTTTTGTTTTGCGAAGTCTGGTGTGAGTGGTTCTGGATGATTGTTCCGTCGTAACCACGGCCAGTAATTGTTGCGGTGCCGCCTGTTGCTGTGCCCGACCCAGTAGACGAAAAAGTGAACGTTGTTCCTGTTACAGCAGTAACGAGCCAAGTGCCGTTAAAACCTGCGTTGGATGTGTTGGCAATGTAGACGTAAGCGCCTACTGGAAAGTCAACTGATGACAGAGTGGCTGTAGCTGATGTGCCATTGCCGGTGATGCTGACAAGATTGAGCGTTTCTGACCACACTTCAATAGAAGAGTTGGCGTAGTTAATGGCGGAACAAAGGATTTTTTCCTCGGTTAGTGTCCCAAGATCCGTAGAAATGACAAAAGGCCCGGACGTGCCGAGCGGAGTAAGGGTTGCTTGACCGGTAATACTTACTTCGTACCACCCGTCCAACGAGTTCACTGTGATTGCCTGACCGGGCACATAGTATCCCTCTAGGTCAGAGGTTCTGTATACGCCGGGTACGGCACCGCCGTATGAGCGGTATGTCAATTCATTTGGATATCCCATAAGGTTACCTATTTCTTAGTCTCAGTAATGGGGCTAATAAGATTGCGGACATACTTTTCCGCCTCAAAGTCCGAAGCTGCGGCAACGTGAATTCCGCCCGCTCCGCGGTGGTGGGCTTCGCAAAGCCACATAAGGTTGTCAGCTGACTCGACCCAGGCACCAATAATGTCGGGGTCGGAAACGCCGGGGTAGTCCACCTCCAGCCACTTGAGATCAACCCCGTTTTGGAGGCTGAACTCAATGTGGGCGTGGTGAAGTTCCAGAGGCTTATCTAGAGAACACTCACTAAAGTCAGCACGGTGAGCACCAATAACGCACTGCGCACTGTCTTTCGTACGGCGTCGGTAGGCATTGAAATCACGGTAGTGTGGGTCTGACTCTCTGGGTTCATGGTCTGGGTAGTGGACTGTATAGCGGTGCGTTACCGACTGGTCGTGAGCCGGTGTCTCTGGCATGCTAGAAAGAACCTTCTGTAAGAACGTTTACGGAACTAATGGTGGCGCCGTTGGAGGTGGTCACCTTGAGGTACCAGCCTGCAGGAACGCGCACTGTAATTGCGTGATTGGTTGAAGCATTGTTTGCCGAAGAGGGGATTACAGTGTTTGCGCATGCGCTAGTGGGGCCAAAAGCGACCGAAACGGTGCCGTTAGAGTTTCCACCAATGAAAATGTAGTATGTGGCAAAGCAGGCTGCTGTGTTCTGGATTGCGGTACCAGAGGTGATTGAGAGACCGCTGGTGAAAACTGGGGCAAAACCGCCAACCTGGGTGGTTGATGTGCCGTTGAAGTGCTGAATAGCACCTGTAGTGGTGTCAACAAAAACAGGGTAAGGGGCTACTGGGTGGTAAGTGGCGTTGTTAAAGCCTACGCTAGTTGAGGTCATGGTTGTCCTTTAGTTGAGAATTGTTCCGGCGCCGTTTTGGAGAAGGTCCAGTTCGGCAGGGGTGATGTTCATTGGGTTTACAGGGCAGTCAAATCCACCGTGTTCCCAAGCTCGGGCTACATAAGCCGAGCAAATAAGTGTGTTTTCAATGTGAATGTCGATACTTACGCGCTCTGGGAGGAGCAAGTTAAAAGCAATGCTGGCGATAGTCAAGTAGCCGTATTTGATGCCTAAGCGCTTGCGGGACCATGCAAGAACGCGCTCACGGTCAAGGCCTTCGGGCATTGGTACCCACTTGAGTTTTCCGCCGGGAGCAACTTCCTCAATCTTGACTTGTTCGCATCGCTTGGCCATCTGGTTCACCCAGATCTGACCGTCTGCGTCAATGTGGTCTACAATAGCAACGTGGTTCCAGTCGTGACCTTTCCACCAGCGCAGGGCTTGAGCGATGCGAATCATAAATCCGTAAATGTTGTGTGTGCGAGCATAAATAGCATCGCCTGGTTGGATGTGTTCGTTTTTAATCATTAGTCAACTACCTCGTTGTATTGGAATTGTGGTGATTTGAATCCAGCAAGAAATTGCTTGAGTTGTGCGTCGGTGTATCCTGCAAGACGTTTTTTACTTAGTTCTAACCAATTAATAGGAGCAATGGCAAAAACGCCTGTAACATAATGAAACAAATAATCCCAACTGAGTTTTTTTACAAGACCCCATGTAACTACGTACACCCAATCATCGTCGTAACCGCAAATAGTCATGCAGTGCCCGTTTGAACCGTTTGGAGGGTTTACGTATGTGGTTCCTGGTGGTATCCACCTGTTGGCATAAGTGGAATAATTACTAAAGATAAAAAGTTTGTCTGAAATTTGGTAATTATATTCAGGCGTCCAAGGTTGATTGGCTATATATTGATCATCAAAACCATCGGGAAACAATATTTCCAACATTGCTCCGCCAAATAACCAAACAGCTTTTTTAATTTGACCTTTGGTATCTTCGTAATCTTTTGCTTCGTTGTAAGGGGTTCGATCCCAGTTGATATTGATGTTGCTCCATTCCTCAATTTTGATGCCATTGAGACCGTAGTTCTTCCAATAGTCTAAAATCTGATAACCATAAAGACCGTTTTCGGTGTTATGGTTTAGATAGTAAAAAACCCTCAACGCTTCAGCCTCGGTTGGCAAAGCTATTGTTTGTCCAGCAACTGCCATTTGAGTTTGCAACAGGTGATAGGCTCCGGCAACTTCGCAGTCTCCGTGTTGTCTGTTGCCAAGTATAGGGTAGTTGTTTACAAGATAGTCGAAACGAACACTGTCTGGTGCAACAATTTTTTTGGATTTGATGTGGTGGTCAAACGAGGTGTGTGTTACCGCTGCCCCAGCCCCCAAACTTCCCCCGACAAAAACTCCGGATGGGAATACTGGCATTTACAAGTCCAGTTCTTTAAGGTCTGCCTGAAGCGCAGCTACGTTAACGTTCCATACTGGGCCGTGATCGGCTTCTACAAAAATTTCAGGGATGACGACCCAAGCTTCTGAGCCGTACTTTTCCCACCAGCCCCAAGTCATTGACTCGGTAGCGCCCCATGTAATAATGTCAATACCAAAGCGGTTAATACCGGTGCCAATTATGCAGTGTCCGCCAACTGGCTCTTCGTCACCAAAGGTGAGGTGCCAAGGCTCGTGGTTTTCAAACTGTGTTTCGGCATCTCGGGGCATTTCTACGCCAAGATAAACTGACCCAAACAGGTAGATAGCCGCGGCCATTTCGGCGCGGTTCTTGATGTTGACGGGTGCAAATGCTGAAATCTTGGTGTTGAACAATCCATCTGACATCCAAGCCTTGAGAACTGATAGTTCTACTAGGCCAGTGTCGACGCCACCACTCAGTTTGAAGTACTGTTCTTTAACAGCCTCGTCGCCGGGGTACTCAAAAGTTTCCCCGATTTCCGAGTATGCCAGCTGAAGCATGTGAATAACGCCAGCAATGGTGCAGTCACCATAGGTGTCGTTAAGTGCCATTGGGTACTCTGGTACTCGGTTGGAGTAGTCAAACGAACGTGGCGCTTTCATAAGCGGGCCGTTTAAGTAGTTCGACAGCGTTGCCATAGCCAGCTTTTCAGTGGCCAGCTTTCCTCTTTTACCTGCGGTGCGTTGGAACATTACTTCTCCTCTTTGATGTTTTCGTGCGACCACTTAGTGGCGCGTTCTGTTGTGAACTTCCCAACGATTCCGATGGGAATAATACCTAGCCAGCCACGCCAGCCAAGGTGGATTAATTGAACTCCAGAGTAGGATGCAAGAATGATGTTGACAATGTCACTTGCACCATCCATATTCCCCGCTAATTTGTGTTTGCCATTAGCGATAGCATCGGTCAAAACGGTTGCGAGAATGTCTCGAATAACCATGCAGATAGATCCAATTCCTGAATACAGGAGAACGTCTAACCAGATTTTCACTTAGTAAGCCTTTCAAGCATCTGTCGGTGTTCCTCCAGCATTTGCTTTGTTGATTCACTGACTTCCAAGTGATACTTGGCTAATTCTGCCGAAATGCGGTCAGCACGTTTTGCGGCGATAAGTAGGATTGCTCCCTGAAGACCCGCCAATGTTGACAGCATCAGGTTAAGCAAAATAAAAGGGTAAGGGTCAAAACGGTTAGAGGACATGGCGTTAAACCACATCCAGCCAATCATTAGCGCAACAAATACGCCTACAAATGGCCAACTTCCCATACCGTGACGCATTGCGTCAGCGGCTCGTTCTCCAAGTGTTCTTTCCGCTCCAGACCGCACATGGGGGTGATAACTCCAATGGCTTTCTTTGCGGGGTGTCAAATTAGTCTTCCAGTCCTTCGTGGTAGCCAAAGTGCCTTTCAAGCGCCTTGTCCAATTTTTGAATGTAACGTCGCAGGTCTTCCTGCTGCTCCTCAATACGCTTAAGCGCATCCTTCATACTGCTGCCCCCGTTGTGGCGGGTTTCGTGATAAATTTCAGATACCTCATCTGCTATTTTTTGAGTAAAATCTTTATCGATTTCTACGGCAACCAAGCTAGTGATTTGTTTTACAAATCGCTTGTGAATAAAGGCAACTATTGCCCAAATTGTTCCCGCCGTAAAACCGATTGCGGCGATGTAGTTGAACCAAAAGTTCGAACTGTTAACAAAGTTTGCTGCAAGCATGGCCCATTATGCCTTCGGAGGATAGTTAATAATGTGGTGCGAAGTGCGGTCAAAACGGTAGTACTTGACTGGACGTGGGTCCTGTGAACGGTGCACAAAGCTGGGGTCGCCATTTCCGCCCATTGAGCAAAGGAGTGGGTCTGATCCAGCGCGGTAAACAAAGGCGCCGTGAGCGAATGGAAGCGCCTTGTTGGGTGAGAAGATGGCGATGTCACCGGCTTCGGGTACAGCTACTTCCTTGCCGTGAGAGGCAATTGACGTGGTGTTGTCCCATGAGGCAAAGTTGGTCCCTGATGGGTCGGCTCCGCCTGACCAAGCGAATAGGCATGTAACAAATGATGAGCAGTCACCGTGCCAAGGCAGTAAGCCTGGCTTGTGAACGTTGTTCATTCGGTCTGAATTTTCTGAGTAAACGAAGTGTGGCAAGCCGTGATTTTTTACGGCCCAGTCACACCATTCAAGTAATACGGGGGTAATGTCAGTTGACATAATGTCTCCTTGATTGGTTATAGGGTTAAGGTTCCTGATCCTGTTAAGATCCATACGGATACGCCACTTGTGTTTGTGTAAGTAGGTGCCGTTCCGGTGTAGGTGTATGTGCCTACATAAGAAGGTATTTTGATGATAATTACTCCGGCGCTTCCCGCGGTTCCAGATGAGGCAGATATACCGCCTTTTCCGTATCCGCTGTTAGTTACGCCAGTTGGAAAAGTGTAGGCGGTTCCGTGAGTGCTAGAGAAGTTACCGTATCCACCAGCTGCAACGCCATATCCATTCGCTCCGCCAGGTGGGGTTTGAGGCCATGTGTATCCGGCTCCAGCAATTCCGCCAAATGAGTTAGTTCTACCTGCTCCGCCAGCTCCTCCGGCTCCTCCACCGCCACCAAGCGTGGCACCTCCGGAAAAGCTTTGAGGTGCACCGTTTGCACCGCCAGTTGTAGACGTGCCGGCAAGTCCGCCGTTTGCAATAATTTGCTTTGTAGAAGTATAAGCGACATCGTAAACCGTAATTTGTGAGGTTCCGCCTGATTGCGCGGGTGGACCAGCGGTTCCGCCAGATCCAACTGAGTAAGGCATTGCGTAACTTGTTGCAATAGTGTCCGAGGAAGTAGCAATACCACCACCTCCACCGCCACCGCCACCTGTTCCTGCGTAGCCAGCTCCGCCACCGCCAACAACAAGTATTTGTGCGGTGTAAGAAGAAGGCAAAGTATTTGGCGTTACGCTTGCGCTACTATTACTGTAGGCAGAAACCAATGTCCCGTTTAGTGCTACAGCATAAAAAGTATACGCTGTTCCTGCGGAAAAAGATTCGGTACAAGTAACTGATAAAGTCTGCCCTTTAGAGGTGGACGCCGTACCAACTAAAACGTTGTTGTTGTCGTATACTTTTACGCTAGATACGTTTGCACCATATGATGCCGTAGTTACACTAACCGAAACGGATGTCGAGCTAATTACGTTAACGCTGTTGAGCGTTGGGGCAATGGGAGCAACGTGGTTGTCTTTTGATGAAGCAATTGTCCCGTTGTTAATCATTAGATAATGTCGCCTGATACGAGCCAGGAGTCAGTTCCAACCTTGATTACGGTAGCGAAGCAGTATGGAACTCGAAGTACTGGCGAAGCTGAAGTTGCGCCTGTTGAGTTGATAGTCGTGGTTCCCGAGTTGGCTGCGGTAATAGTTACCGTGTTTGACCCGACGGATCCCGATGGATTCCAGCAAACGTTGAGTTGGGTACCAACTGGGTAGGCCACCGAAGCGTTTGTGGGGATCTGAATAGTAAGGTTGTTGGCTACGTTCTGGGCAACAATCAATGAGTAAGCGTCAGACAAGACTGGCGAGTAGGTCGTAGCCGTAGCCGTAACTGAGTTAATTGAAAGCGTGCCAATCTGAGACTGAGCAACCGTCACGCCCGAGGGCAAAGCTCCGCTGTTGATTGAGGCAACGGGCAATGTGACGCCAGATGGCAGGGTTCCAGAAGTGAGCTGAGCCGCACCGATAGTAACGCCAGATGGCAGAGCGCCGGTTGTTACTTGAGTGGCTGGTACAGTAACGCCGCTAGGTACAGCGCCAGTGGTTAGTTGGGTGGCGGCTAGTGTTACACCGCTCGGTAGAGCCCCTGTAGTGACCTGTGTGGCGGGCAAAGTGACTCCGCTAGGCAAAGCACCATTTGTCACCTGTGTGGCAGGAATGGTCACTCCGCTGGGCAAGGCACCAGTAGTTACTTGAGTAGCTGGCAGGTTTACGCCCGAAGGTAATGTTCCGGCGGTTACGGCTGTAGCCGCAATGGTTACGCCTGAAGCAAGGGCACCGCTACCAATAGAACTAGCATTGACAGTGAAGTTCTGCCACTGTGTTTCGCCGGATGTTCCGGTAGAGGTAAGAATTTGGCCAGACGTTCCCCCTGGTGGAATCTGAAGCCAAGTCGACCACGCTGATCCGTTGTAGTAACGAAGCTTGCCAGTTGCGGTGTTGAAATACATCTGGTTTTTGAATGGTCCAACAGGGTCAGATGTGCCCGTAGGGATCATGTCACTGATTGGGTACCAGTTGGTACCGTCTGAGTAGTTCAGGCCATAGCTATTGCTTGCCGTGTTAGTGCACCACCAAACGGCTCCCGCAACTACCGTTGGAGCAGAGGGAACGTCACTCTGCTGAAAGAACAATGTTGATTTGGCATCAATAGTGTTTGCCATAGTTGCCAAGTCTGTTGGAATGGCAGCTGTCTGTCCACCTGTAGGGGTTGTTATACCCATTCGTGATGTTGTAGGCATTAGTAGGCTCCTATAAATACCTGCACTCCGGCAGGTCGATATTTGTAAATGAACGGTGCAAAAGCTGTTTCTGACTTAGCAACACCATCTAGGTAAAGACCGGCGTATCCGGCACCAAGGTTGTTAATGTCTGTGTCAAGGGTGTCGTAGCTGATGGTAGTCACCCCTGACAATTGCTTGGCAAGAGTTTCGTATGTGTAGTTGTTATAGTAAATTGCGGGAATCAAAATGACCATTGAGTACTGGTCTTGCGTGTAAACCGAACGGGATACGGCTCTGATGTATTCTCCGTTCGTTGATCCTGTTGCCGCTTTGTTTACCGTTATCGAGGTAGATGAAACGCTGGAAATTGTTGTACCCAATGCAATGTCAGGGCCGTACAGAGTCATTCCCGACGACAGCTTTGCTGTGTTAGATGAAGCTATGCTGTCAATAGTTGTACTTGCGTGCGTATTGCCAAGGAAGTAGACAGTATTTGGTTTTGTCTGCTCCATTATCAAGATCTGCTCAGGCGTAATAACTGTGCTAACCAGGTTGGAAACTTTGTAGTTGATTTCCTGTGCTAGCGCGTTTTGAAGAATTGCTACAGTTCCGCGGTCAAAAGTTGGTCGACTACTAATCTTGTCAATTTTCTGAGCCTGAGTTAAGCCATTGTAAGAACCGTAAGGGATTCCGAGCAACTGACCCAACCAAGGCAAGGCCCAATCTGGGCAACGATTAATGTCGAGCAACTGGGACCAGCCCGGTGCATCAATGTATTCAGGATCGAACTGCCCATTTGCGCCAACGGAATAGTTAACTAAGGGAAAGACTTGATTGTCTAGAATTGATACGGACTCAAAGATGAACCTGTATAGCGGGAACGTCTTGTCAGGGTGCCCAAATACAAACGATGTTGCATCGTGATCTTGAACAAACTGAGGAAGCGCATTGAAAATGGACTCGGCGGCGTAGCTGGTAAAACCAACTGTAAAAGTTCCGGTTCCGGCGGCGGTAGCATTGTCGCTAAGCACAATCGAGGACATGCCAACTTGCTCGACCAGTGCGCCTACAGGAATGCCCGGGCCACTGATGACCATTGTTTCTTTGATGTTGGCAATGTCGTTGGAACTGATTCCAGTGATAACATTACCAGAAGCCCCAGTATTGGTCGTACCGCTAAAAATCCATACGTTGTAAAGTACGTCTGAGGGAAGTGACGCGAGTTCGGTAGTCATTAGATACCGCCAATTGTTGAATTGGTTCCATTCGCGATTACTGATCCTGTAATGTTATTTGCCACTGGGAGCGGGGCAATTCCCGGCATCGCAATGTCGGTTGCCGACAAGGATCCGATTAGGGTGCCAGCAGACATTGTGACAGATATCACTGTTGCCACTCCTTGAACTTGCGACAAGGTGCCTGCAATGTCAAGAACGCGAACAGTGTTTCTGGTAGTGTCCCAGTATGGTGGGGTGTTCAAACCGCCTGCCCAGTTTGCTGGGCTTAAAAGTGAAATCAGTGCTGATGTTCCAGCTGCCTGAACAACGTTGGGGTCAAATCCGGGCAAACAAACGGCAGACCAAGAAACGTTGATTGGAACGTAATTTGGTTGCATGGCATAAACGTTAAAGTTCGCTTCTCGACGAGCGTCAAGGTAAGCGACAACGTTTTCTGCGTCCTGAATTTCTAGCGGGAAACCAGTAGATGTTACTGGTGCAACAGCTACTGTCCGAGAGTAATTGAAGGCATTGGGAATGTATTGTCCACCGGCGGTCCAGTAGTACAATACGTCTGGGCCAAAGGTCACGATGCTCTGGTAATCCGTGTAGTTGCCAATGATGAGGCCGAAGTTAGAAGCAATAACGCTAGATCCGGTGATGATACTAAGTGTTGAGTCAAACGATACTTGAACGTATAGGTCTTCTGCGGTAACGCCCGAGGTAGCGGGAATTGAGAAGTTAATAACCAAATTGTTGACACCAAACGTTGAAGTAGATGCCGTCCCTAATGCGGTTGCATTACCAACTTGAAAGACCTTAAGTGTCACTGTTCCTGCGGTGGCGTATGTTGTGTCAATTGAGGCGTAGGCAGTGAATTGCGTGCCGGCAATGTTTGGCATGTTGAATGCCTGAGAGTTAGCCTTTAGGCCAGATCCACCGATTGCGCTTCCGGTTCCAATTACTTGGACGCCGATGCCGGGCAAACCAACCAAGCCAGAGTCAAGAGCCCACGAAGAGCCTGACCCCGAAGGAATTGCGTAAGACAGGAGAGTTGAGTCTGGAATGTAGTTTCCATCGCTACCCGAATAAAGAATGGATTCACGGCCGGTAACGGGTGTGAGATCGCCTACGCTAGCCTGAAGTGCGCTGTAGAAAACATTGTGCGCCTTTGACGGAATAGCGTCTTTCCAAACGATGTAGCTTTGTACAGAGGTTACGTTTGCTGTAAACGAAGCGTACTGAGTGCTTTCAGGTGCCAACTGTCCACCGCCAAATGCCGGAATGTTGCAGAAAATAGTCTTGTAGTTTGTTGAGTAGTCATACAAACCATCCGATAACGGAAACTGTGAGGAGAAGGTTCGCACAGTGCCGTCGTAGTAAGAAGCAACCGATACGATGTACGGGCGCACAGGCACCGATGGCGAGGTATCCGTAGTCTTCACAACCGCTGAAGTTTGTAGCCATGCAGTGTTTGGTGAAATGCTTGGAACGTTTGGGACAATTACACCCTGAAGAACAGTTAAAGTAACACCGCTTGCGTGGGGGTAAACGAACTTGGTTCCAGACTGAAGGGTCCAAGTCTTGTTGCTGGTTCCACCAACGGAAGTCACTACAACGATTTCGTTACCAAAACCGTATGTGAATGTTCCACCAGAAGTAGCGGAAGTAGCGTTATTAGAGATAGTGAATGTTCCGGACCCTACGCTAAGAATCGTTGTTCCGGCAGGAATTCCGGGCCCCGTAAACTGCTGCCCAACGGTCGGGGTAGTGCTAGATGTTACAACCGCACTGCCCAACGTAGTTGTAGCTGTCATTGTTGCCGTGTCGCTTACAAGAATGATAGCCGGATTAGTTGGGCTAACCGCTGTGGTAAGAGCAGCCGTTGTTACAGCAATTGAAGTAGATGATGTTGTTACGGCAGATGTGGAAGTAGTTGCTGAGGGCATCGACGCCGGCGTAATTTGGAGTGCTCCACCGGTTAGGGATGCTGTTGGGACGGGTGATCCACTGCCAACCACGCCATAGTTGTTTGTAATGGCCGTAGTGAGGTTGGCGTCGTTGTTGGTTAAGAGGTTGCCGTATGGGTCGATACCGTCGATAGCTGCGGCTCGGTACGCTGGAGGCACATTCTGAGACATCTGTGCGTAGTCATTAGGCGTAATTGGGCGAGGTGCCAAAAGGGCAAGCTCAAATGAGAGTCGATTGAGGTAGGCTGAATCCGTCTCGGGATCTACACCTAAAGTGAGCGAGCTGTTGGTTCCCGGCGTTCCAGTAACCGCAATGCTGGCAATGTATGGGTTGGTTGGCGAAGTGGAAAGAAAGACGCTACTTGTAACGCCTAGTCCATCGATGCCGTAGTTGTATCCCGGAGCAACAGCCTCCATAACGATTGTCTGAGTAACCGTTGGCGACGTAAAAGTAACATCTACGAGTGTCTGATACTGGTATGGGACACCTTGCCAGTAGAAACCAGCAATGGTTCCCGCAGGAACCGTAAAGGAAGAGACAGGGGCTACGAGAGTCCACTGAGTCTGAATGGTGGCATTTACGCCGGTGTTTTGAGGGATGCCTACGAGTGATCCGTAGTACTTAAAGATTGATGATGGAATCGACGATGCAGCGGACGCGGCCTCTGAAGCCATTTGAGCAAACTCTTCAATAAGCAATACGTCAAGGTTCCCCTCTCGAGGAGACCAGCCGGGAATTGCATTCATCAAGTTGTTGAGCGCAGCTTGTGCCATCGACTGTGGGTCGTACACAATAGGTGCGTCGATATATCCGCTTACATTTGTCATACTGTTCCTCCGTTAGTTGGGGAAATGTTTACACGCACCGAGGCGTTATTGAGGTTGTCGTAGTTAACGCTCACGGTTGCTTGAGCGCGTGGTTCCCAAGTGTTGATTGAGTCTTGAATCGACTTGGAGTCAATCCGTGTAAACTCGGGGTCGTTTACACCAAAAAGGGGAACAAGCGATCTCTGACCGATGGTCGTTCCGAGCAAGACCTGCACAGACGAGGAAATTTCCTCGAAGCTGTTCTGACTGTTTACGAGCATTTGACCATACACGGGGTCAATGTCGAACTGATTCTGCATGTGTGGAATCACGATTGTTTCGACTGGGCTAGGCGGGTAAACCGTGGCGAATACGCCGGTGCTTGATGTGTCGGAGGCATCAACGTGCGTTACTTTGACGGTCAAGGCTCCTGGTGTCATTCCGCCGGATCCCATGTTGAGCATGTCGGCCCAAGCAATAAAAGCAGAGGTTGCGGGAACTTGCAGGACATAACCGCTACCGGTTTTAGAGATTACGGACATTGACCCAACGCTCGAGTAGAGGTTGTATGAGTATGTGCTCAATGACGCTCCAGCCTGACCAGAAAGAATAGAAATCTGGTAAAGCGAGCTAGTCGTAACGTCACTTGGGGCGGTCCAGCTAAGCTGGATACCTACATTGTCAACCCAAACGGCAATGAGATTTTGGATAGGATTTGCCATAGTAAATCTCCGACTCGTTTAAGGGCGTAGTCAATCCCATGTTAATGATTGCCTAACAATCATTGTACTATGCGAGGCAAGTGTTTAGATGAAAAGCTGTCCGCCGTAGCGGTGTTCCTCGTTCTTAACAGCAATCAGAATGGCCTGAACATACGAGATGTTGTTTTCCCTGTGCCAGTCTGAGGGGAAAATGGTCCTAAGTTGACCGACTTGGAATCTTACGTTAGTGCCGATGTACTGAGCAGTATCGGAACGGGTGTAATACCAGAATGAGTTTTCGTTCCAGAACCCGACATGGGTGGGGTCTTGAAACGCTCCCCTACCATCAGTCGAGGGGGTCATTGAAATGAGCATGCCACCGTCAGCAAGGAGGTCGTAAAAACGCTCCATTAGCCCTTGGCGATCAGCAATGTGCTCCATGAAGTCGTAGGCTCTGATGACTCCAATCGAGTTACTCTCGAAAGGCAAGTTCATAAAGTCACCTGCGTAATCTACGCCGGGTGCATTGTTTAGGTCTACGGCTTGGTAACCCTGCGCCTTATTGTGGGCCGCTCCTAAATCGAGCGCCAGCAGGTTATTGCGCTTCGACCACTCAAGCATAGATTCTTCTATGTTGAGCAGATATTGGTTCATCGTCTCTGTTTGGATGAACTTGTTCTTCTCAGGAATCTTCTGCGTGTTGAGAACGTGGGTTCGCTGAAAGTACAAAGGCTTGTTGATGTGGAGGAAGTCAGACTTCTTGTACATCTTTGACATGAGTTCTTGGTCATCCAAGATTTCAAATGATTCGTTGTATCCACCTACGAGGTCGTAGAGACTTCTGCGAAAAGCCCTCAAGTGGTTTGGCGCGTACCAAATCAAATTGACGTTGTGTGGATGAGGCGGGAAAGATTTGTATACGAAGTGTTCGCCGTCCATGTGATATTTCCAGCCATGCGATTCGCTATAGCCGGGGTCATCGGGAGATCCATCTTCTTTGACCTGAATGGTATTTGAGTAAACAAAACCAACGTCGGGGTTTTCCTCAAATGCCTTAAATACTTCTTCTAAGGCCGTCGGTGCCAGATAGTCATCGTGGTCTAACTCTAACAAGATGTCGCCCTTGCAGTATTCCACTGCGGCTTTCTTGTAAAAACCTACGCCCTTAGAAGTATTGTAGTTATTGTAAATGTGCACCCTGGCATCGCCAAGGAAATCCAAGGTCGCACCTCCATTCAGTAATATAATCCACTCCCAATCGGTATAAGATTGATTAAGCAAGGACTTATAGGCATCAATGAGATACTCGGTGTTATGGCTTGGAGTGAAGACGCTGATCATACCGCTAGTATAGCAGGTCTTAGTTTATACCGATTACAATTAGGGTTCCACCAGCTATTGTGCTGTTACTGCCCATTTGCATATAAAATGTCGAACTTGACCCCGGCGCGTAAAGAGCAAAGGTCTTGATTCCGTAGTTGTGAGCACCGCTTACAGGGATCCATTCGGCAATTGCGCCAATCTGAGTTGGCGATGTCATACCGGAGTTTGCTGACCAGTTTACATAGAAAGTGGTGGCAGCGGCAACTGAAAGGGAAAGGGTCGCCTCAGCCAAAACAATGTAGTTGTTATACCCCGTGATTGCGGTAGTAACACCAGTCGTAGCGGTCCATGTACCTGACGCGGTAACCGCCGCTGGAAGCTTGTTATTCCATTGTGGTCCGGTAGCACCAGAGTTTACGGTCAGGATTTGACCGGCCGATCCAATGTTGAGCAGACCTTGTGCTCCAGATCCGGTTCCATACTCAATCTGTCCAGCTGCCGTGTACGGACTGGTATAGGTCACACCTTGAGATCCTTGGCTTCCCTGGCTTCCTTGGGCACCTTGGTAGCCCTGATAACCTTGATAACCTTGAAATCCTTGATTACCCTGATTACCCTGTGGACCTTGAACGCCTGTTGATCCTTGGACTCCCGTCGAGCCTTGAGCACCTTGCGAGCCTTGGGCTCCCTGATAACCCTGATTGCCCTGATACCCCTGGAATCCTTGGAAACCCTGCGAACCCTGTGAACCTGTGGAACCCTGAAAACCTTGAGGTCCTTGACTACCGGTTGCGCCCTGTGCTCCGGTGTTACCTTGAGCACCTGTCGAACCCTGCACACCTTGCGAGCCTTGAGAACCCGTTGTTCCCTGTGAGCCCTGTGGCCCGATTAGTCCTTGATAACCCTGTGGGCCTTGAGAACCCGTTGCGCCTTGATACCCCTGAGGACCTTGTGAGCCGGTTGAACCTTGAGGTCCCTGAGAGCCTGTCGATCCTTGTGCTCCAGTGGCTCCCTGAGCCCCTGTAGAGCCCTGTGCGCCCTGATAACCTTGAGGACCTTGTGAACCCCCACCCCCGCCCATAAACGGCGTACCGGCGCCCCATCCGCTGGATTCTTTTGGACCGTAGATGGTTGAAGTAGTCGTGTCTATGTAAATGTCACCAACCTTGCCCTGATCTGAAGTAGGCGTAGTGGTGCCGTAAAGGAGCTGTTCGCCGGTAACACCGATTGTTGAGGTGTGAATTGGGCTTGTGTTAATGCTCTGAAATGAGAGGGTTACGGTCGTTCCATTTGGTGGTGGATACGCACCGTGGTATGGGATGTCGTCCCAAACGTCGGTCGGGTTGATTGACGGAATAATGACCCGCATGTTGCCCTTGGCCACCGCTGGGTTAGTGGCGTCGCTATCGAGTACGGTGGCGTAGTAGCTACCGGTAAGTTGTGGCACGTTCAAAAGGACGTGACCATACATTGTCTTGGCGATGTTCTGGAGTAGGGCGTTAGGGTCTGTTGTTCTCATCGGACGGTAAGCACCTTAAGTGGTTGCAATGGCAGTGATGATTGGGGCAGTGATGTGGGTTGGATGTAGTCAACCAATGGCACCGGTACCTGAAGCACTAGAGTGGCTTGAGGGTTGAACATGTCTCTTTGAATTGAGTAGACCATCCAGTATCCGTTTGCTGGGCCCATCCCCTCTAGCTTAACAATCTCACCCAAACGGTATGAGAATGAGTCCAAAAGGCAGGTAACGTTTGCCTGAGCAAATGGCTTTCCGATGTCCCAGTCAAAGTCGACAATCTGAATTTCATTAGTAAACTCTTGAACAATTGGAAAGTTATTTCCAACCGAACCGATGTTTTCGTTGATGGGCGGATTTGCCATTCCGGGTATCGTCCCAAGCCAGTATTCATCTGGTCCAAAATAAACAATACCATCACTCTCCCAAAGACGCCAACCAATGCTTGAAGCAATGCGGTTCATGCAAACCCAAGAACTTTCGTTAGCATCAGACGAGGATCCTCTTGCTAGGATAAGCTTGAAGATTGGTATTTTGGTAATCTTTCCCCAAACCTGTGCGTAATCGGGGGCAACCAGTTGAGCGCCAACCTCGGCGCAAAGTTCTTTGAAGAATGGTGTTACACCATAACCGGTTGGATATGTCTTTGACCCGTGAGCCTGAGAAAGCATGTAAACAGTCTTGGACTGAAATACCAGCTGAAGCTGGTCTGAAGCCTTCATAATCTGAATCAAGATGTACTTAAGACCGTCGAACACCAGTTCGTCGCCCTGCTTAATTACGTTACGAAGCATGTAACGCTTGGGGTCCATCAACTGCATAGTCAAAGTTGATGTGCCCATAACGGTGCGTTGAATGTAGATGTTGATAATTGACAGCTGGTAATGCGTGGTTATGCTGTTACCATTGATGGTAATGTCTTGAAGATTGATCGGGCTGAACCCAGCTGTAGTTGCCATACTTACCCTCGAACGTAAAGCTGATTATAATATTTGTATAGTAGTTTACTCTGTCCCGCGGAAACAAAATAGTTAATTTGCAATACTGCCGATGTGCTCAAACCATTTCGGGCCGCAAATTTTGCCAAAGAGTCTCCCTTTTTGACAATCGCTAGTTTAAGGTTAATTGCAACTTTTTTGCCGTTTACGGTTAGGTAAGCGTGTGGCTTTGGCAAGAGTTTGCCGTTGGTGTATTCGGGCGCAGAAGCAGATGGTGAGCTAACAGGTCCGCTTGCAGGTCCCGAGCTTTGAGCTGCAGCAGCAGTGACGTACTTGGCTGGGCTAGTTACACCGTAGAAATCGTATTCTGATGAGACTGGTGGGTTGAACTCATATAGGGTAAGGTCTACCTCTTGTTGAACAATTTGACCAGTTGAGTAGTCGCGAATAGCAGGACCAAAATCAATGCTGTAAATAACCCACGAACGTTGCGTTCCCTGTAAGGGACCAGTAATTGTAAAGGCTGGAGGTTGTAGTGTTCCAAATGCTGGATCCAACCAATTTTCTAGTTGATTCAGATATTCTTGTGTTTTTGCAATAAGCGCAGGATTGTAACCACCAAAAGAACTTTCGTCCGCCGATACTGAAATTGGGTTTCCATTTGGGAAAACGCCTGTTTGAATTGAGGCAATATTGCTGGGTGGTCCACTGACGAACGTTGGGATTTGATCAGTAATCTCGGGAGCAACGTAAGCTTTGAACTGCAACTGCCACGGGGAACGGTCATACCACTGAGTAGCCGCTACGGTCTTTGGACGGTCAACGACCTGCCACCCACCAGTGGAGTTGTTCTGGCTGTATGTGGCATCGTCAATTACCATAAGTTTTACGGGAGAATAAGTGAACTGTCCATTAGAAAGCGACGTACCCGTGCCGATATTTGGCGTTAATGTAACAATAGTGTTGCTGAAAAGAACTGATGTATCTTGTGCCATTTATATTACCTTATTTGCTAGCAATTGTGCCGGGTGTTTGGTTTGAGTTGTGGTTAGCATTACCTGTCTTGATGCCCTGAGCAATAGCGGGAATAAGAGCTGTCATAGCGGAGACGAATCCATCCTTGCCCATTCCAAGCGATGTGTAAACGGCCTTGTTTTGATTAGCAATTTCAATAGCCAGCGCCTTAATGCTTGTTGGGTCCAACTTGTTCTTTTGAGCAATTCCGACTGCCTTGATTTTCATATCTACAATTTCGTTCTTAAGTTTTCTAATTCCATCGCCAAGCTGTACCTGTTGACCAGTCGTTAGGCCCTTTGTCTTAAGCATAGTTTCTTCTTCTTTAAGTTTTCTCTTAAGTTCTTCAGCACCTAGAACTCCGGTTAGGTAACGCATTTGCGGACCACCGGCTAGTTTCTTGTTATTCATTGCTTTAAAGTATTTTTTAACATCGTCTTGAGTTCCGACCAACGCGTTTTTGATAGCCAAGTTTTGAATCTTTTTATTCTTTGAGGCAATGTCGGCGCTTGTGGTGCCCATTAATTCTTTGTACTGAAGCGCGGTTCGAGGGTCTTTTGCGAGGAAAGCAGCAATTTCTGGATTTTTCTTTATGAAGTCAAGAAGCTTTTTCTTTTGTGCTTTGGCTGTTTTAGCTTCAATGGCTCGCATGGCAAGTCCAACTTGATCATTTGGGTCAACGTATTTTTTGCTGTTTTTGTTATTAGAGTTGTAGTTATTGAAACCCTTTAGGAAAGATGCAGTTTCGTTATCCTTGCCGAATTTAGTATTCAAGTTAGTCGATTTGCCGAGGTATCCAAGGTAGCCAAGAACGTCGCTTGCCTTACCTGTCCCAAGGTTTTTACCGGCATTATTCATTTGACTTACAAGTTTCTTGTGTTGCTGATTATAAGATACAACGCCTAGCCCCGAATAAGTTTGTCCGGCCGTAATGTTAGATCCACCGCCGAAGAGCCAGCTGAGACCTTTTGACAATAGTGGCAAGGCAAATGGTAGAGCAACCATTGCGGCCATTCCGGCAGGACCAGATAGGAAACTCAAGGCGCTTCCAAGACCGCCGGCCATACGACCAAGCATGCTACCGCCCTCTTCAGCTACGGCAACGCCTTCTGATGCAACGCCTTCTGCACCACGAATGCGGGACGGAACGGCTCCGGTATTTACTGCGCCCAAACCACCCTTGGCCCTAATGGAAGAAGCTTCTGTACTCGCAGTCAAAGCCTCAGTGTTGGAAACAAGGGCCTTTTCGTTCATTCCCAGAACTTCCATTGCTTGGCGGATCTCTGCATCGGCTGCAGCACGTCCGCCGTTCCTTGCGGCCCAAGCTCGTCTGCTGACGCTACCCGAGTCACCTGCGCTCATTGCCGCGCGACGCGCATCTCCTCGGTAGCCTTGCATCCAAAGTGATGCCCCTTCAGCGCCTCGTTGAATTCCGCCGAACATGCTGAACATTCCCTTAGCAAGTTGGGCGGCTTTAATCCCAACGTATGCTGTTGCAAGCCCCGCTACAGCGGTTAACAAAGTGTACAAAATTGGCTTGAACTTAATGATAGCGTTAATTACAACCTCAAACCCTTTGGCGAGTTTAACAACAAGTGGCGTAAGTGTTTTACCCAACTGAATGAGGTCGGCATTAATGTTTGATACTACTTTGCGGAACTGAACAGCTGGCGACTTATTTGCAATTTCTTCGCGTTTTTTCAGATACGCCTGGGTTGAGTGAGCTTGAATGTTCTGATAGTTAGCAGTAAGACGTGGCAAGTCAAACAACAAGTTCATCATTGTTGCACTTGAGCGTGATCCACCATACATCTTTGACAACATCATTGTCATAATTTGACGCTGATCAGCTTCGCTCAAGCCACCCTTTGAGGCCATACCCTTTGACCATTTGTCAATAAAGCTTTGAGGAAGTTGTCCCTGGAACCATTCTTCAAGCTGGTTAATAGCGCCTTGACGACCACT
>Ga0214171_1000206_pt1 | contig 21903 bp, 17 predicted proteins | sample TroBogEpilimnion_40_FD_153009 | JGI IMG/M metagenome (GOLD analysis project Ga0214171, IMG submission 153009) | Freshwater microbial communities from Trout Bog Lake, WI - 02JUL2007 epilimnion | ecosystem: Environmental > Aquatic > Freshwater > Lake > Epilimnion/Euphotic zone | place: Trout Bog... | reverse complement strand
ATGTATTTTACTAATTGGAGATAATAATCTTGCTGTTTTTAACCCATCAAAAGCGTAACGACTTTTATCGGAAATTCAATTTTCAGAATGTAAGTTATCGGTTTGAGGTAAAATTCGAACAATTTCTTCTTTGGCAGATAAAATAACTTTATTTTTTTGAGAATTATATTGTGGAGTTGTTCTTTTTCTTGTTTGTACAATTATATCACTACAAATAGCATCAAATAAATCCACAGTTTTAATACTTTGTAATTCTCAGCTTCTTGCAACAAAAGCATATGGTTTAGAAGTTAAGGCTCCTACGGGACAAAGATCTACTAAATTTCCGGATAATTCAGTTTTAATAAATGAATTAATAAAAGTTCCAATTTCAGTTTCATGTCCACGACCAAAAGCACCTAATACTTCTTGTCCAGCAACTTCTGCAGAAAAGCGTACGCAACGTGTACAATGAATACAACGTGTCATGATTGTTTTTACAATAGGTCCTAATTCTTTATCTTCTACACTACGTTTAAATTCATGAAATCTTCCACGATCTGATCCATATTGTAAAGTTTCATTTTGTAAATCGCATTCTCCACCTTGATCACAAATTGGGCAATCTAACGGATGATTGATTAATAAAAATTCCAATACAGCTTCACGAGCTTTTTTCACTAAAGGTGTGTTTGTATAAATTACCATACCTTTTGATACCGGCATTGCGCACGATACAACTGGTTTTGGTGATTTTTTAACTTCTACTAAACACATACGACAGTTACCTGCAACAGATAATCGTTCATGGTAACAAAATCGAGGGATTTCTATATTTACACTTTCACAAGCTTGCAATACAGACATATTTGGATTTACATCATAAGTACGTTTGTTAATAGTAATTGATATTTTTGACATTTAAAATTTTAATTCTCATTTAATGGGTTTGACCCCATATTATTAGGCACCAACTCTAACTCTTCGTTGAGTTTTTGCATTTGAATGTGTACGTTGCCCTCGAACTGGTAATTTATTTTTGTGTCGAAATCCACGTATACTTCCGTTACTTATGTAATGTTGAATATTACTTTTAACTTCTTCTTTTAAATTACTTTCAATTCGGAATTCTTCTTTAATTTTCTTTGAAATTTCAAATTGTTGTTTTTCTGTTAAATTTTCAACTTTTAACATAGGTGAATAACCAAGTTCTTTACAAATTCTAATTGAACAATTCAATCCAATACCATATAATTTAGGTAAAGCATATATTACTTTTTTTTTATCTTCTAATGTTACACCAAAAATAACTAACATTTTTAATGAATAAACAATCTTATTCTTTATAATTTAATTGAGAACGAATTACAACGTTTTCTAAATAACCTGCAACTGGTAATAAAAATAAAAAATATGTAAAATATGTAAGAGTTACAAAGTTAGCTGTTTCAATAAAAGGACTTTCTACAATTTCTTGTCCAATTCATCCTAAACAAATTGTATCTGCAAAAAAAAATCAAAAGAATCATAAATTTAATGGTTTAAAAAAAGTACTACGGAATGCTGAAGTGTCTACAATAGGTAAAATGGCTAAAATAAAAATTGCAATTACCATTAATAAAACTCCTCCTAATTTATCTGGAATAGTACGTAAAATTGCATAAAAAGGTAAAAAATATCATTCTGGAACAATATGTGCTGGAGTTACTAAAGGATTTGCTTCGATATAGTTATCAGGATGTCCCATATAATTTGGAGCATAAATAACAAAAAAAGAAAAAAATAGTACGAAAAGCATAAATGCAAATAAATCTTTTACATAAAAATATGGATAAAATGAAATACGATCTACTACAGAAGAAATTCCTAGAGGATTGTTAGAACCATTTTCATGTAATAATACTAAATGTAATAATGCTAATGCAGCAATTAAAAAAGGCATTAAATAATGAAGGCTAAAAAATCGATTTAATGTTGGATTATCTACAGAATATCCTCCTCAAAGTAATTGTACGATAGAATCTCCAATTTGAGGAATCGCAGAAAAAAGATTAGTAATAACAGTAGCCCCTCAAAAACTCATTTGTCCTCAAGGTAATACATAACCCATAAATCCTGTTGCCATCATTAAGAAAAAAATGATAATTCCAGAATATCATAAATTTGCACGAGGTTGAAAATATGATCCATAATATAACCCTCGAAACATATGAAGATATACAATAATAAAAAACATAGATGCCCCGTTTGCATGAATATAACGAAGTCCTACTCCACCGCGAACATCTCGCATAATATGTTCAACACTAGCAAATGCTAATGTAATATTTGGGGTATAATGCATAGCTAATAATACTCCTGAAACAATTTGAATAATAAGAGTAAATCCAGCTAATGATCCAAAACTTCAAAGATAAGATAAATTAATTGGAGTTGGATACCCATCAATATGATTACTTAATGTAGCTATAATTGTGTTTTTTGTAAGTTTATTATAAATTGACATTTAAATAGAATTATTAAAATTATAGTTTAAAATTAAACTATGTAACATTTTAATATAATTTTAATTTTAAAGAGGATTGGATTCGAACCAACGAAGAACACGTTCGGCAGATTTACAATCTACTGCTTTTGACCACTCAGCCACCTCTTTATAAAATTTATAAAGTATACTAGATTATTATTCTTAATTTTAAAGTAAAGAACTTAAAAATTCAATTTGTAAAATGATAAATGGTTTTTGAATCAAAAGTATATAAAAAATTAAAAATAAGAAAAAAATTGAAATTATTGTTAATCTTTCTTTAGAAACAAATTCTTGTTTAATTAAATCATTTACTTTATCAAAATAAATAATTTTGATTAAACGTAAATAATAGAAAAAGCTAGCTACTGTAAAAAAAAAGTAAATGTAATTTAAATAGAAACGAGAATTTTCTAATAATGCAGATAATACATCTAATTTTACAAAAAATCCTCCTAAAGGTGGAATTCCGCTCATTGAAAATACTAACATAGCAAAAATTAAACCTAATAAAGGATTACTTTGTTTTAAATATTTAAAATCAGATAAAAATACATTTTTTCTTCCTAAATGTAATAAGGTAAATCACATAATATAAGAACTGATAACATAAACAAATAAATATTGTAATCCCGATAATGGTCCAATTAATGTTGGTAAAAAAATAGCTATCATCATAAAAGCTACATGCCCCATTGAACTATATACATAAAATTTTTTAATAGAAAATTCAATGAATGCTCCAATTAAAGCAAAAATTAAAGTTAAAACTGCACAGAAAGAAATAAAAGCTTCAATGAAAATTTTGAATTCAGTCGGTAATAAAAAATAAAATTTAATCGAAATTAAAAGAATTACTACTTTTGATGCAATAGATAAAAATGCAGAAGAAGCTATTGGAGCTTTACCATAAATTTGTGGAGCTCAGAAATGAAATGGTGCCATAGTTAATTTAAATAAAAAATTTAAAAAAATTAGAATTAAAGCAAAAAAAAATCGATTTTCTGTTTTTAAAAAAGATTTATCTAAATTATAGAATGAATGACTATTTTCATTATAAGGAATAAAATCTAAAGTAGTGATTACTGCCGCATTAGTATCAAAGTTTGCAAAATTATTTCATTTCAAAAATAAATTGTAATCTTCATTATTTATTAATAAATTTGAATTTTCTAATAAATTTTTTTGAAAAATTCATTCTTTTAAAAAATTAAAATTAAGAGTACCACTAACGTAATATAATAATCCACAACCTAATACTAGCATTGCACTAGGAATGCTTCCTAAAATAAAATATTGAACTCCACCTTCTGTACTATAGTGATTTTGACGTTCAAATGCTACAAGAACATAAGAAGTTAATGTAATAATTTCTAAACCTAAAACGAATTCTATTATATTACTTGTAGTTAAAGATAATATAATACCAAAGTGAATAAAATAAACTAAAATTGGATATTCGATTTCTGTATTATTTTGAATAAAAAATCGATCTGAAATTCCATAAAAAAATATTGCAATCAAAAGTAAGATAAATTGGTTTGATTTTTGACTAAATAAAGTTTCAATTTCAGATAATTTTGAAAATATATTATTCATAATTAAATTTTGATTTATTTCATTTAAATTTTGTATTACATCTACAGGTAAAATTAAAAAAATAAAAATAAGATAAAAAAAACTTAAACGATTTAAAAAATAAGTAAAATCGCGAGTTTTTTCTTTAATTAATGAAACACCAAAAATAATACATAAAAATAAAATACCAATTTCTATATAATGTAAATTAGTATTGAAAAAATTGAAAAAGTTTATCATTAGTTATTAGATATTAATAAATATACTATTTTTTGAGCGATAATGGATTCGAACCAATAACATTTTCGGTGTAAACGAAACATTCTACCGTTGAATTAACCGCCCTTTAATATAAATATTACATCCTATGGGATTCGAACCCATGTCAAATAGCTTAGAAGGCTACTACTCAACCACTGAGTTAAAGATGTATAAAATAGAAAATAATAATTACGAAAACAACGGGATTTGAACCCGCAACCTTCGATGAGACAAACCGACGCTCTACCAATTGAGCTATATTTCCTTAATTTTTTATATTAGAATTTCTAATATAAAATTTAAATTATTAATAGTATAAATATCATTAGTATTTTTAAACTTAAAATCTTTAGATTCTTACATTTAAAACCTATCAAAGTGATAGTCTTTCACTTTTTATAAAGATTTATCTTGAGCCCAATTTCTTGCTTAGATGCTTTCAGCAATTCTTTCGGTGAAATGTAGCTACTCGGCGATGCTTTTGATAAAACAACCGATACACCAGAGATTTCCCCTTCCCGGTCCTCTCGTACTAGGGTTAGCGCCTCTCAATCTTTTTTCGCTTGTAGTAGATAGGGACCGAACTGTCTCACGACGTTCTAAACCCAGCTCGCGTACCGCTTTAATGGGCGAACAGCCCAACCCTTGGAACCTTTTTCAGCTCCAGGATGCGATGAGCCGACATCGAGGTGCCAAACGACTCCGTCGATATGAACTCTCAAGAGTCATCAGCCTGTTATCCCCGGCGTACCTTTTATCCGTTGAGCGATGACTTTTCCACACAAAATCATCGGATCACTAGGACCAACTTTCATTTCTGTTCGACGTGTCCGTCTTACAGTCTAGTAGGCATTTACCCTTGCGCTCCACAACCGAGATTACCGGTTTGAGCCTACCTATGCGCACCTCCGTTACTCTTTAGGAGGAGACCGCCCCAGTCAAACTAGCAACCATACACTGTCCCATAAATAAATTTACGGTTAGTTTATAAAATAAAAAAAGGATGGTATTTCATTGATGCCTATTTTTTATAGAATAAAAAATTTACAAGGCTACCATCTATGCTACACATTTTTTTTTTAATAACAATATAGAGATCTAGTCAAGGTGCACGGGGTCTTTCCGTCTAGCTACAAGAAATCCGCATCTGCACGGATATTTCAAATTCACTAAATTCATGTTGGAGACAGCGGGGAAGTCGTTACACCACTCATGCACGTCGGAACTTACCCGACAAGGAATTTCGCTACCTTAGGACCGTCAGAGTTACGGCCGCCGTTTACTGGGGCTTCGAGTCAATGCTTGCACATATCATTTTCACCTTCCAGCACCGGGCAGGTGTCAGACCCTATACGTCATTTTACAATTTTGCAGAGTCTTGTGTTTTTACTAAACAGTCGCCCCCCCATCTTTAGTGTCACTAAAAAAATAAAATATTAACATTTTATTTTATAGTACTCCTTCTTCCGAAGTTACAGAGTTATTTTGCCGAGTTCCTTCAACATGATTATTTTAAGCGCCTTGGTTTAGTCAACCTGTTCACCTGTGTCGGTTTTAGTACGATTATTTATAATATTATATTTTTCTCGAAAATAAAAACAAAAATTGCAAATCTTTTAATTATTTTTATCAAATAATACTTACAATTATTTGTTTTGATATTTTATAAATAGAAAGTAATAAAAAAATCCCATCGAATACAGTTTTCACACAATTTTTCTTAGGGGTCGTTTTACTCGGAAGAGGTTTATCCTTGCTCCGAAAACCTTGAACTTTCGGCGACAATGTTTAATTACATTGTTTATCGTTACTCATGCCAGCATTATTATTTTTATACATTATTCTTTTTTTTCAAAAAAAATAAACATTTTATATAAAACATTCCGCTACCATTCAAAAATTAATTTTTGAATCCGTCGCTACGGTATAAAATCTGAAGTCCCTGTAAATTTTCGGATTAAATAAACTAGACCATTGAGCTGTTACGCACTCTCTCAAGGATGGCTGCTTCCAAGCCTACCTCTTGGCTGTAATTGTATATTTAAATCCTTTATCATTTAGATTTGTCTTAAGGACCTTTGCGTACGGTCTGGGCTGTTTCCCTCTCGATCTTGGACCTTTGCGCTCAAGATCTGACTACCTTATATAATAATACCGTATTTGGAGTTTCCTTGAATTTGGTAGGATAAAATATCCCCCGCATCCATTGAGTGCTCTACCCCAGTATAAAAAAATAAGATGCTTTACTTAAATAAATTTCGCGGAAAACCAGCTATATCCAAGTTTGATTAGCCTTTCACCCCTACTCACAAATCATCCCCGTATTTTGCCACATACGTGGGTTTAGTCCTCCACAACTTTTTACAGTAAGCTTCAACCTGTTCATGAGTAGATCACTTGGTTTCGGGTCTCTTTCTTCATACTAAACGCCCATTTCAGACTTGTTTTCACTACGCCTACATCTTACGACTTAAGCTTGCAAGAAGAAAAAACTTGCTGGCCCATTATGCAAAAGGTACAAGGTCACTAAATATAAATACTAGCTCCCTTTGGATGTCAGCAAAAGATTTCCAGTGCTTTTAACTCTACAAACTGTTCTTTTCATCGTTCCCTCACGGTACTTGTTCACTATCGAATAACAAAAAAGGTTTAAAGTTAAAGGGTGGTTCCCTTAAATTCAGACAAAGTTCTACATGTTTCGTCCTATATTATTATATATTTTTAATCTATTTTACAGGGCTTGCACCTTTTTTAGCAAAAGTTTCTAAAAAAATTTTAAGTTTTTACTTTTTTCAAATAAATTAAAAATATTTCTTTTTTTTGCTTTCGCTCACCACTACTTACAAAATCTCCGTTGATTTTTTCCACATAAATTACTAAGATGTTTCAATTCATTTATTTAGTTGAAATTATTTTCTTCTAAAACATAGAAAGTTTTCTTCATGGATACATACAGATTATAATCTAATTCCCTGTATTTTTATGTAATTTATACATCCACTTTTGTTATCTAGATTTCCATCTATTGCCTTCATAACTATTAATATTATTATACTCTATTTTGTTATTATCATTTAAATTTTTATTTTAATAAAAATTTATTTTTTATTTTGTTAGTTATTTTTAAATAATAACTATCAGATTTTTTTTATTTCTTTAAAAGAAAGAATATTTAGGCTTATAGTTCAATGGTTAGAACATACCGCTCATAACGGTCTTGTTGTAGGTTCAAGTCCTACTAGGCCTAAAAAATAAAAATAATTTAAAAACTTCTAAAAGAATTTCCTACTAAATTAGAATTTTTTAGTGTTTGATGAGTAGCATTTTGTCCTTTTAAAGTCATTAATGAAGCTGTATCTAATGTTACTACAATAGCTCCAATCATTGATAATAATAATAAAAATGCCGCAATTATAACAGTAAATTTATAATCTGTATATAATATATTACCTAAACCTCTTAAATGATCAGTTTTTTGTAATAATTTACTATAATCAGTATATAAATTTGATTCTTTAAAAAAGATAATATCATTTTCAAAGGTGTTAGAAAATGTTAATGAAGTAATATTAAATAATTCTTCATTTACAAAAAACAAAAATTCTAATAACAATACGCTTAAGATAATATTTTTAAATGTAAATAAATCACTAAAGCGTTCTGCTACATTAGCAATTTTAATATCTAACATCATAACAATAAACAAGAAAAGTACCACAATTGCTCCTACATATACAATTAAAAAAAGAATAGCAAAATATTCTAATTGTAACATAAAAAGAAAAATGTTACCTAAAAAAAAAACTAAGATTAAAAGTAGTATTGCATGTATAGGGTTTCTAACTCCAACAACTAAAGTACATGCAGCGAATAACATTGATGCAATTATATAAAAAAATTCAGACATTTAATTATTATAAAATTTTTATTTTAATAAAGGAAAATAGTTCAATTGGTAGAACACTGGTCTTCAAAATCATACGTTATGGGTTCGAGTCCCTTTTTTCCTGTTACAAAGTTAAATATATATTAAAATATAAACCTTACGGAAAGAATGGGATTTGAACCCATGATGCTGTTACACATTTCGACATAGCAAATCGACGCTTTAAGCCACTCAGCCATCTTTCCAATTTTATTCGATAATAAATAAAATAATTATACTAATGAAAAGTATAATTAAAAGGCGTTCATCTAAAAAAAGTAAGATTCAAGCTCAATTACTAATTATAAATAGAAATAGAATTAAAAAACTTAAAGTTAAAAAAGTATAATGAAAAATAAATCCTAAAGAAGCACCCATAAAAATAGAACTTCATTTATTTATAAAAGATGCTATTCCTTGTGGACCTAAAAATTCTAATAACCCGCGATCCATACCTTGATAAGTTTGGCTATATGAAACACGTAAAATTGGTTGAGAAATATATTCATTATATACTTTATCGAAAAATCATTTTCTATTTAAAAAAGTATAAAGAGTTCTTCCGATGTAACTTGTTTTCAAAAGATATAAGCTTTCAAAATTATAGTTATATTGAAAAAAAGCTAAAAATGCTCCTGAAAAACTAAAAAATAATGGGATTAATTTGATATTAGTTTCTAATCATTCAGATTCTAATATATATTGTTTTGATGGCAATATAAATAAAGAATTTCCTCAAAAGTCAGTACCTAATCCAATCATCATATCACGACTAATATAACCAATAAAAATACTTGCAATTGATAAAATAACTAACGGTGCTGCCATTTTGATTGGAGATTCATGTATACCTTCATAAACAATTCTACTTCCATTTGTTGGTCGTAAAAAAGTTAAAGATAATAATCTAATTGAATAATAAGCTGTAAAGAAAGCAGCTAATGACCCTAAAAAATGTACGAAGCGCCCTTCAAAAGTAAAACTACCATAAGCTAATTCTAAAATCACATCTTTTGAATAAAATCCAGTTAAAAATGGAAACCCCATTAAAGCTAATGATCCTATCATAATAGCAGCATAAGTTAATGGTAACAAATTAACAAGTCCTCCCATTTTACGCATATCTTGTTCATCAGAAAAAGCATGAATTACTGATCCTGCTCCTAAAAATAACAATGCTTTAAAAAAGGCATGATTTGATAAGTGAAACATACTTACAGTATAAGATGATAATCCTGCAGCAAAAATCATGTAACCTAATTGACTACAAGTTGAATAGGCAATAACCCGTTTTAAATCATTTTGAAGTAATCCGGTTGTTGCTGCAAAAAAAGCAGTCATTCCTCCTAAAATAGTAATTCAAAAAGAAACATTAGGTGCGTATTGCAACATTGGAGAACAACGACATAATAAAAAAACTCCTGCAGTAACCATAGTTGCCGCATGAATTAAAGCTGATACTGGAGTAGGACCTTCCATTGCATCTGGTAATCAAGTGTGTAATCCTAATTGCGCAGATTTTCCAACTGCACCAATAAATAAAAAGAAACCTATAAAATCTAAAACATAAATTTTAGTAGTTAAAAAGTTTAAAGTTTCATTTGTTACTGTAGGCGCTAAACTGAAAATAACAGAATATTCTAAACTTTGAAAATAATAGTAAATTGCAAAAATTGCAAGTGCTAATCCAAAATCCCCGATACGATTAACAATCATAGCTTTTAATGCAGATTTGTTAGCTTGAATACGTGTATATCAAAAATTGATCAATAAATATGAACAAAGTCCAACACCTTCTCATCCTACAAACATTTGAATTAAATTATCTGCAGTTACTAATATTAACATAAAAAAAGTGAAAAATGATAAATAAGACATAAATCTTGCTAAATGAGGATCTTGACCCATATATTCAGTTGAATATAAATGTACTAAAGTTGAAATTGATGTCACAACTATTAACATTACACAAGTTAATGTATCAAAAAGAAATCCTCAGTTTAAAGTATGAATTTCTGTCATGATTCAAGGTTGAATCTGAATCAAACAGATAGCTTTATTTAAAGCTACTTCATAAAATGCAAAACAAGATAATAAAAAAGAAAAAAATACGCAAGTTAAAGTTACTATTCCTGCACCACGACCTCCAATTCAACGACCAAATAATCCGGCAAAAAAAGTTCCTATAAGTGGAAAAAAGATAATTAGTAAATACATTTATTTTTAATATTAAAATTATAATTCATTAAAAGAGTTTAAAACAAAAATCACGGTGAATACTTTTTCTAAAAAAAATTTTTAAATTTTTATTGTTCTAGAAACTACTTGAGAAAAAAAAGGTAATTTTCTTAAAGTGAAATTTAAAGCTTCTTTTACAATGATAGGATTTTTACTTATTACTTCAAAAAGAATACGTCCTGGTTTAATTACACATACTCAATGGTCTACATTTCCTTTTCCACGCCCCATACGAACTTCTTTAGGTTTTGCTGTACGAGGATAATCAGGAAAAGCTCTGATTCAAATTTTTCCTCGTCTTTTTAAACGACTAGTAATAGTTCGACGAACAGCTTCAATTTGTTGTGTAGTTAAAAATCCTTTTTCTAAGGCTTGAATTCCTAAAATTCCAAACCGAATACGATTACTTTTATTTTCAAAAGTATTACGTAAACATTTACGATTTACTTTTCTAAATTTACGAGGAGTTGGATTAATCATTAATCTTTATTATAATTTTGTAAAATTTTTTCTTTTTATAAGAAAACGTTCAAACGCTTTAGCTTGCAAAAATTTAGTATAATCTATATAACTTAAAATATAATGTTTAAGTTCTTTTTTAAAAATAGCTTTGTAACAAAATCATAATCGAATACCTAAAGCTCCTTTTCGTATAATAGCTTTTGAAGTTCCATATTCAATTCGAGCATCATATGTGTATAAAGGCATAATTCCTTTTTTACCTATGATTGATTTAGTACGTCGTCATCGATTAACTCTTCCTTTGAATTGAATTCTTAATGCTATAATATCTTTATGATGAGAAGCAGAAATTTTAATTACTTTAATTAAAAATCGAATAAAACTAGTTTGTTTACGATTTTTAGGTAATTTCGAAATTTGAAATGCAATAAAATTTGCTAAAAATTTTGGATTTTTTAAAAATACAGAAATAAAACTAATTCTAATAAGATCTTGAATATAAATAGCTATATATTTATAACGTTGAATAAGATATTGTTCGATATTTTGCAATAAAATTTTAGGTGATTTTTTATTTTTTTGAAGAGTTTCAGTTTGTGATAATACAAGAGTACCGTCTTTTTCTAAATTAAAAGAATATTTTCATAATGATAAAGTATTAATGAAAAACAAAGATACTTTGGCTCCAATCAAATTTGATAAAAAATATTTACCTTGTTTATAAGGAGAGAAAGCGTGTTTTTGCATTAATTTTGTATCTTTTCAATTATCACGTAATTTCAAAATTCGACGTCATTTTTTTCTTTTTAGAAAAAAATTTAATTTTTTATCAAAAATAGTTTTATTGAAAGTATTTTTGTCTTTTTTTTTAAAATTTATTTTAGCATTTTTTTGTAACAATTTTATTTTAATATAAATTTTATTAAAAAAAAGACTTTTTTTATTATTAATCAAATTATTTAATGCTTTTAAAAACAATATTTTTCATCCAAAATGTCGAATAGTTTTTATTTTATTTAATGTAGATAAAAACATAAAACGACTTTTTTGTCTATATATTTTTTTATTTCAAACTAAAAGTAAATAACTACTTAAATTATTTAATTTTTCAATCAAATTTTTGTTTATAATCTTATTATTTTTTAATAAAAATAATTTTTCATTTATTCTATCTAAAAAATACATAAACGATTTAGATACATTTCTATTTTGACTTTTATGGTTAGTAAAATAAGAAGTATTTTTTCGTTGTTTTATTAAAGATAGTTTATTAAAAGCATTAGTATATTTTTTTCAAATAAGTTTTTTTAAATTAATATTTGAATCTTTATTTCTTAATAAATAAATAAATTTTTTGTTTAAATTATCTTTTTTAAATACATTAAATAATTTTTTTTTATTTATGATATTACTAAAAGTAATAACTTGTTGTTCATGTTGTATATTGTTTGCGAAAAAATAAAAAAGAATATTTAATAAATAAAAATTGGTGTTAATTTTATTAAATTTTAAATTAATATTATTATTAATTGCATACTTTAAAACTTGAAAAATGAAAATATTTTTATTAACTATATAATTAGAATCTGAAAAAAAAAAATTATTATTGAATTTTACAATTCTTCTATTTGTATTAAAATTGAATAGAATATTAGCATATTCATTAGTTTTTAATAATACTGATGTAAAAATAGAATTTGTAATAATAAAAGTTTTGTAATTTTTATAATAATTATAAATATATAAAGTTTTTAAATCATTTTTTAAAATTTTTAATAAATTTAAATATAAATAAATATTTTGTTTAATTTTTATTAATTTTTTATTGATAATTATATTAGTCAAATACATATTGGTATTATTATAAAAATAAAGGCTATTAATATTATTTTTTTGTATATTATTAGAGTTACTTTTACTAATATTATTTAATAATAAATTAATATAAATATTTTTTTTTAAAGAACATTCTTGTTTAACATGAAATTCGATTTCAGTTTTTACTTTTGTATTTAATTTTGTTTTAGTATAATGTTTAATACTTTTTTTTTTGAAAAAATGGTTTGTTTGTTTAAAAAACATTAATCATATTTTTATTATTTTCTTTTTGAAAGATATTTTTTTTTATTTAAAATATTTAATTTTCAACCTGAACTATTTTTATTATCTAATATAATTTTATTTTTTGTTTGTAATCTTTTACGGAATTTATAAAAAAAAACAAAAATAGCTAATTCTTCAATACCATATCGGAAAAATTTTAAATCAACAAGTAATATCTTTTTAATTCTAGATATTTTTGTATAAGTATAAAAATGAAAAATAGTTTTGAAAAAAGTTTCAATTTGATTTTGTTGAAAAAAAAAATTTTTATATAATTTATCAATAGTATATCATGTAAAATTTCATTTACGATGTATACCAATTCTTAAACCTATTGGATGTGTTTTTTGTCCCATTTATTTTTTTTTATCTTTTTTTTTAGTTTTAATTGTAGGTTTTTTACATGTAGGTGCAAATTCTCCGATTTTATGTCCAACCATATCACTATCAACAATCAAAGAAAAAAAGCGAATTCCATTATAAACTTGAATATGTGCTCCAATTAAAGCTTTTGTTATAGTAGTTGCTCTATTAAAAACTATAATGTTATTACCATCTTTGATTAAATTTTGTTGCTCAATAAAATCACGATGAATATAAAGAGGTTTTCAACTTGAACGTGACATTTATTTTTTTCTTGTACTTAAAATCAATTTATTTTTTTTCTTCTTATTTCTTGTAGGTTGTCCTTTGGTAATACGAGATCAAGGTGTTACAGAAGGACGTCCTCCTTTTGTTTTACCATGCCCTCCTCCATGTGGATGGTCTACAGGATTCATAGCTACTCCTCTAACAGAAGGTCTAATATTTTTTCAGCGATTTCTACCTGCTTTTCCTATGATAATACGATTATGATTTTCATTGGCAATAATACCTAAAACTGCCATAGCATTTAATGAAATTAAACGTTGACTTCCAGATGGTAGTCGAATTTTAGCATAGTCTTTAGATGCATATTGTAAAATTTGGCTAGAAGTTCCGGCAGAACGCGCGATTTTTGCACCTGATCCCGGAAATAATTCTACATTATGAATGAAATCACCTGATTCAAAATTATACAAAATTGTTGCGTCTCCTGGGCGTAATAGTAAATTACGACGACGTTCTTTAATTGTTTGAATAGTATCAAACATTTTTAAACCTTTTGGTGCAATTATATAAGAATATGCTTCTTTAACATTTTCAGTTTTATATTGTAATTTAGCCAAAAATGCAGTACGATTAGGATCATATTCAAAACAAACAACAACACCGTTTTCATTTTTACGTGCTCAATCTATAGTTCTATAAAGAGTTTTGTTTCCACCTCCTTGTGCACGAACTGTACATTTACCTTGATTATTCCGACCAGCTTTTTTACGTAAACCTTTAAGAATATTTTTATTAGTTTTATACTTAGAAAAAATCATTTATTAAAAAATAAAATTGTTTTAATTTTTTTTTTATTTAATTTTTGTTAGTGTTATTTTGTATTGTAAAGTAAAAACTAACAAAAATTTATAATTGTATACAAAAGAAGAATAATTAGTATGTTGCAAACAAAAATCTATAAGGGCCTATAACTCAGTTGGTTAGAGTATACGCTTGATAAGCGTAAAGTCAGTAGTTCGAGTCTACTTAGGCCCACAATAATAAATGGCTAGATAACATAAAGGTTAATGTGAAGGATTGCAAATCCTTTAATGGCAGTTCAATTCTGCCTCGAGCCTTTTAAATTAAAGGGGTTATAGTTCAGTTGGTAGAATGGATGCTTTGCAAGCATTAGGTCATCGGTTCAAGTCCGTTTAACTCCATAAAACAATAAAAATGAAATATTTATACATAAAAGACAAACGACGACGTATTTTGTATTTTTATTATGAAAAAAAACGTAAATTTTTAAAAACTTTATTTCAAGATTTACGTTTATCAGAAGAATTAAGAGCTTATATTTATAATAAACTTACAACTTTACCTCGAGATTCTTCTATTACACGTATTCGAAATCGATGTACTTTAACAAATCGTCCACGTGCAATCTATAAAAAGTTTGGATTGTCACGTTTAATGTTTAGAAAACATATGTGACAAGGAAATTTAATTGGAGTTAAAAAATCAAGCTGATAATAAATGATTAACGATTTTATTGGTGATATGATTATTAGAATCCGAAACGGATATCAAGCACGGTTAAGTGCAGTTTTTTTACATAATGCGTCCCCAAAATATTGCATTAAAATTTTAGAAATTTTAGAAGCTGAAGGTTATATTCTAGGTTTTCAATATAACAAAAATACTTTAAATAACAAAATTATTATTAAAGTTTTCTTAAAATACAATGATTTTGGTAAATCTACAATTCAAAATATTTTTAAAGTTTCTTCATCGGGGCGTCGTATTTATGTTTCAATTAAACAATTATGAAAAATTAAAGGTACTTTAGGAGTTTTTTTGTTATCAACACCAAAAGGTATATTAACAGATAAAGATGCTCGTTTATTGAACGTTGGTGGTGAATTATTATTAGGAATATATTAAAATGCTTTCAATTGCTATACCAAATAATGTTAAAATAAGTTGAAATGATACTTTTATTAAAATTGTTGGGCCTTTAGGAACATTAATAAAAAAAAAAGGTGATTTAATTTTAGTATTGAAAGATAATCGCTTATATCTAGTAAACAATACAGAAAATACTAATTTTTATTTTACTATTTTGCGTTCTTTAATAAATGGGGTTTCAAAAGGATATCGTGTTAAATTACGATTAGTTGGAGTTGGTTATAAAGCGAGTATTAAAGAAAATAAATTAATTTTAAAAATTGGATATAGTCATGAAGTTATTTATAATATTCCTGAAAATATTCAAATTATTTGTTCAAAAGCAAAAGGAACTTTACTTTTAATTAAGGGATTGGAATTATATCGTGTAAAACAAATAGCAGCAGAAATACGTGCGTTACATTTACCTGATGCATATAAAGGAAAAGGTGTCCAATATGCTAAAGAAATCTTAAAATTAAAAAAAGGAAAACGTGAAAGTCGTTAGATAGATAAATGATACGCCAAAATATATATAAACCTAGATATAAAATAGCTTTTCAAGCTAAAAATAAAATTTGACCTTATAAAAATTCACGATTACGTCGGTTTTTTAATATACGGGGACGTAAATTAGTTCGAGGTGGATACTTCAAACGTTATGTTCTTGTGTTTAATAATATGAAATGAACCATTGCACGTCGATATTTCCGGCCATATATGCGACGACGACGTCCAATTCGATTTAAATATCGGGATGCCTTTTATAGAAAACAACAATTACGAAATTTTTATGGTCGAGTTAAAGAAACTAAATTTAGAAATCTTTATAAAAATTTTATAGGGAAAACTATGAATCGTAATGTTTCATTCTTTTCAGATTTAGAACGTCGGTTAGACGTTGTATTATTTCGTTTACGTATTTTACCTACAATTTTTGCTGCGAATCAATTTATTCATCATCATGGAATTTTATTAAACGATAAACTTAAAAAAATTCCAGGACGTTTAGTTAATATAAAAGATGTTATTAGTTTTCCAAAAAAAAGTTGAAAACCTATTTTTAGACATTTAATACGATTAATTTATCATAGAGCTTATGGTAATTTTATATTAAAAAGACGTCAATACAAATTATTGAAAAAAAAAATATGATGAATTTTACGTGCGAAAAAAGTTAAAAAAAGATACAAAAAATTTTATTTTAAAATTTTGAATAAAAAAAAACAATTTAATTTATTATTTTTAAAAATTAATAAAAATTTTAACAAAGAAATTAATAAATCAATTTATTTTTTAATACTAAAAAAAGAAAATAATCTTTTTATTAACAATATTTCAGAAAATTATATTTCAAAATTTTTAATGTTGAAAAAAAAAATGAGAAAATTATTGCAAATTTATTTTTTATACAACAAAACTTTTTTTTTCAAAAAATATCGTTTTTTATTTGCAAGAAAAACAAAATATAATTTAAATATACAAGATTATAATAAATATCTTTATAAATTGATTTCATTTTTTTATTTTAGTTATAAAAGTTTAAATTATTTATTATTTACTTTTAAAATGGAAAAATACAATTTATATTTAGAAATTTTTAATTTAATAAAAACTAAAAATTTAAATGAAAATAATTTTGATTTACAAAAATTTCAACAAATTTTTCATGAAAAAAAAAGTTTTTTTTTATATAATTATTTAATTCTAATAAAAAAAATAAATACATTTTTCAAATTATTTTTAAGAAATAATATTAAAAAAATTAGTATAAATACACGTTCAAACAAAAATTCTTTATTATTCTTTTGAGTAAATCGTGGTAGAAAAAAAGATCGCCGATTATTAGTGCCTAGATTAAAAAAAACTCATTGATATTTGCCAAGCAATATTTACTTTGAATATAATACTTTATCTGCATTTATTATGCATAATCCGAGTTTAAGTAGTAACCTATTTTACCCATTTAAATCTTCATGAAGTAAAATTTATTCCTTCTATAAATCTCGCGGTTACTAATTTAATTAAAAACTAACATATTTATATATTTTTTTTTAATGGAAAAATATATAAGTTTTATTATTACATAATATATTTTATAATAAAATTCAGAAATCAGTTTTTGTTTATTAATAGTTTAAGTTAAAAGATATAACTTACTATTAAATACCTATTTATTATATTAATGGCATTAATTACAGCTGCAAAACTTATTGGAGCAGGATTCGCAACAATTGCATTAGTAGGACCAGGAATTGGAATCGGAAACGTTTTCGGTTCACTTATCCTTGGAATTGCTCGTAATCCAAACGAAAAAGATGAATTATTCCGTTTCGCAATCTTAGGATTCGCTTTAACAGAAGCTATTGCTCTTTTCGCTCTTATGGTAGCATTCTTAATTCTCTTTACTTTTTAAGATTTTTAATATCTTTAAAAGTGCAGAATTTAGGATTTACTATTTAAATTAGATTAGGAAAATATTTTAAATACAAAAAATCAAGTCTTTTTGAGTATAGAATTATTCTTTTTACTAGAAACCATTTCGAATTCTTTCGATTTTATTGTAAGTAAATAATAAGACATTTGGGATACTAAAACAGGAACACTATATAACTACTTTAAAATGTTAAAAACATTAAATACATATTTTAATTTAAATCTTTTTATTATAACATTCGTAACTTTTTTTATGAATAACATCTCATTTTCTATGTGATTTGTTAATGTAGGTGAAAAAGGGTTTGGATATGCAAAAGAATGACAAACAGGATTTCAATATCCTGTAACAGAATTTATGGAAGGACTTGTATTCTTTCATAGTGAACTTATGGCAGTATTAGCTGGTATTGCAGTTTTTGTAGGATATTTATTAATCGCAATTTTTTTTAGATGAAATGTAAACTACAATGCTAATAAAGCTTCTTTACCTTTTAAACATGAATTTGTAATTGAAGTAGTATGAACTATCGTACCTATTTTAATTTTAGCTTCAATTATGATACCTTCTTTCGTACTTCTTTATAAATTAGATCGTCCATTAACTCCTGAAGTGACTGTACGTGTTATCGGGCATCAATGATATTGAACTTACGAATATAAAGATACTAAAGAATTATTTTGCTTACTTGAAGATTATTTAATTAATCAAAATAAAATTTCAATTTCAACTTTAGATTCAGCATTTACTGAATCATTTAAACAATTTGATAGCTTTTTAGTAGATAATGCAGATTTAGGTGGAGATTCTCCTCAAGGTCCACATATTGGGCGTTTAACTGTAGATCGTGCATTAGTATTACCTGCACGACGAAATATTCGTGTAGTAGTAGGTTCTGCTGACGTATTACATAGCTGAAGCGTACCTGCTTTCGGAGTAAAAGTAGATGCATGCCCAGGACGTATTAATCAAATGGATTTTTCTGTACGTTGACCAGGTCGATATTTTGGACAATGTAGTGAAATCTGCGGATATGAACATGGATTTATGCCTATTGGAATTGAAGTAATGTCATCAATTACAAATGCTGATATTATCGCTCAAGTTGATTTAAACAATATTGAAGAACCTATCATTCAAGCTTTAATTGCAACTGCAAATGATGCAACAGGGCGTTTAATGATTAAATAAAATAATAAATTTTATACTAATAAAATTTTAACAATGTAATGCTTTGATCTTTTATATGAAATTTTTCACAAAATTTATTTACATTAAACAAATTGTTTTTTTTTGTTTTTGGTGTTATATTGTTATATTATGTTAGTTTAAAAAATAGAAATATACAACATTTTTGATTATTAGTATATTATATTATCAGTAGTATTTTTCTTTTTTTCATTTTTTTTAAAAAGGCAATTTTAATTTTTTTGTTTTTTACTTTATTATTACAAAAAGAACCCATTGTTATTAAAGATCCAAACGAGTTAATTTCTATTTTTTTTGAATTTTCTTTTTGATTAACATTCATTTTTTTAATACCTTTTTGTATTTATATAATTAAAAATATTTTTATATTTTTTATAACTAAAAATGAATTTAAATTTTTGCTTTTTAGTTTATTTTTATTTTATTCTAACATAATTTTGTGTTTAATTATAATAGAAAAAGATTTATTTTCTGCAAATTGAGATATTATAACTTCTGCTTTTAATAATTTGATAATTTTTCAACCAGAAATTGAATTATATATTCGATGATTTCAAGGTGATTTTTTAGATTTGTTTTTTATATATTGTTGTATTAATTTATTTATTCTGTTTAATTTGTATAAAAATAATTGATGAATATTTAAAGAACAAATTCAATTGCTTATTTTTGTTATCACTAGTGTAATATATTTATATTATTTTGGGGGAGATTCTAATTTTTTAGATTTTTTCATTTTTTTTATCAATTTTATAATATTTCAATGTTTTTTTATTTTTTTAAGATTTTTTTTTATTATAAATAAATATAAAATTTAATTTTATTATTTAAATTAAAAAATTAATAATTAGTTTTTGAAAAACTATACTTCCTATATTTAAAATACTTCAAAAATTTTTAAAGATTTTTAATAGAACTAAAATTTTTTTTTTTCATAGATAAAGTGGGTTTGATCCTGGCTCAGAATGAATGCTTGTGATATACTTTACACATGCAAGTTGAACGTGTTTAAATATATAATATTTTTATGCGTAGCGTACGGGTGAGTAATGTGTAAAATTAAATGCCTTTAAGATTAAGAAAGTCAAATTATGCAAATAATTTTGTGAATCTTAAATAAAATTTTTCGTGAGAAAAAATATGAAATGGAGAATAAAATACAAATATTGTGTGTATTTGTAAAAATCCGCTTAAAGATTTTATTACATAGGCTTAGGTTGTTGGTGGGGTAAAGCTTACCAAGCCGATGATCCTTAACTGGTCTGAGAGGACGGCCAGTCACATTGGGACTGAGACAAGGCCCAAACTTATATAAGGCTGCAGTGGGGAATTTTGGGCAATGGGAGAAATCCTGACCCAGTAATATCGCTAGGGTGATTAAAAACTCAAGAAATGACCAGGTTTTAAAACTCTGTTACTAAGGAAGATAAAGACGGTACTTAGCAAAGTAGCCCCGGCTAATCTCGTGCCAGCAGCCGCGGTAATACGGGAGGGGCAAGTGTTATTCGTTCAAACTGGGCGTAAAGCGTCTCTAGGTTGTTTTACGAGAGCTAAATTTTAAATTCTAGGGTGTAATTCTAGAACATATTTTAGTACCGTATTTCTTGAGTTTTTGAGGGGTATGTAGTATTTCTTCATGAAAGTTAAAATTTATAGATAGAAGAGAGAGTTCTGCGGGTGAAGACAACATATCGGCATAAACTGACACTAAAAGACTAAAGCGTGGGTAGCGATTGGGATTAGAGACCCCAGTAGTCCACGCCTTGACTAATGAAAGTGAAACGTTAGGAATTTTTCCTAGCTTTAAAGTTAACGCGTTGAACTTTCCGCCTGAGGAGTACGTCCGCAAGGATAAAACTCAAAGGAATTGACGGGGGCTTTTTAAAAACGGTGGAACATGTGGTTTAATTTGATAATCCGCGCAAAACCTTACCAGTTTAAGACTAGGTGTTGCATGGCTGTCGTCAGTCCGTGTTGTAAAATGTTTAAGTATTTAATATACTTTTAACGGGCACAACCCTTATTTGCAATTATTTATTTTAATCAATTTAAATTGTTAAAAGTTTTTGCAAAAATTTATATAAATATGGGATGAGGTCAAGTCGTCATGGCCCTTTCAAACTGGGCAACTCATGTGTTACAATGCTTGTTACAAAGAGTAGCGATGATGTGAATCGGAGCAAATCTCAAAAAAATAAGCTTAGTTCAGATTGTAGGCTGCAACTCGCCTACATGAAGTCGGAATCGTTAGTAATCGTAGATCAGCACGCTACGGTGAATGTTTTAGGGTCTTGTACACACCGCCCGTCACGTCAGGGAAGTGAAGTCGGCTCGAAGTGTAAATTCGGTTTAATTAAATATTTAAAATGCATTATAAAAATATTTTTTATATTTTTTAAGATTTTTTTAAACTGAAAACATGACAGACGGCGGCATAACCGTGATGAAGTCGTAACAAGGTAATCGTAGGGGAACCTGTGGTTGAATCGAGAATTTTTCATATTGAAGTTTATTTTTAATTTATTTTTTCGAAGCATAGCACAATGGATTAGTGTATCTGTTTTGGGGACAGAACGTTGGAGGTTCAAGTCCTCCTGCTTCGACAAATTAACAGTTTTATGACTTTCTTTTTAGATATTAGCATTGTTATTATTATTTTAGGTA
>Ga0214171_1000201_pt1 | contig 22159 bp, 22 predicted proteins | sample TroBogEpilimnion_40_FD_153009 | JGI IMG/M metagenome (GOLD analysis project Ga0214171, IMG submission 153009) | Freshwater microbial communities from Trout Bog Lake, WI - 02JUL2007 epilimnion | ecosystem: Environmental > Aquatic > Freshwater > Lake > Epilimnion/Euphotic zone | place: Trout Bog... | reverse complement strand
TCATGGCCTTGACGAAAACGCCCATCACCTGTTCAATCGTCCAGAGGTGACTCACTTTTGAACCGCGACCCGCTGCACTATTGATCCGCGTTTTACAGTCGGTCCAGCAGTGCTCGAAGCGCTCATCATGGGTGACAATCTAGAGCCTGCCTGCGGTGGTTGGCAATCAGGGGATGTTATTTAACACAACCTGCTGAGCACATTAGCCGCCGCCCAACGCATAACCCACGCCACGCACGGTACGGATGAGTTTTTTGTCGTGGTCTTTGTCGATCTTGGAGCGCAGACGCTGGATGTACACCTCCACCAGATTGGTTTCGGGGTCCATATTGTAGCCCCAGACATGCTCATAGATCTGCATGCGCCCGAACACGCGGCCGGGGCTGCGCATGAGGTGCTCCAGCAGTTCAAACTCGCGCGTGCTCAGTTCGATGTCCGCACCGCTGCGGCTGACTTTGCGCTCGAGCAGGTTGATGCAGAGGTCATCCACACGCAGCAGATGGCTGGAATCGCCCGCCTTGCGGCGCACCACGGTGTGCAGGCGCGCGGCCAGTTCCTCGACGAAGAACGGCTTGGTCATGTAATCATCCGCCCCCAGGTTCAAGCCCTCTATTTTTTCGGGTAGCGTGGAGCGTGCAGTGAGCAGGATGACGGGCACGTTGTTGCGTTTTTCACGCAGGCCACGCAGGATGCTCAGGCCGTCGCGCCCCGGCACCATGATGTCGAGCACCAGGGCGTCGTAGGGCACGGTCGTCGCCATTTCCCAGGCTTCATCGCCATCGCTGATGGCGTCCACCTGAATGCCCTGCTCCTCCAGCCCCTTTTTGGCAAAGGAAAGCAGTTTGGCCTGGTCTTCGACAAGGAGAATGCGCATGCGGCGGACGATGCGGCGAGATGCCCGCTTGTCCACCGGCACGTTTTGAAATGACGAATGACATGAATTGATCGGAGTAGAGGCAGATCTCGCCTTCGGGTTATTTTTGTCATTAGGGTTTAGTCATTCGTCATTTTTCTGGTAGTCTCCCGCATGAAGTCACTGCTGGCATTTCTGCACTTTTTCACTGCCTCGCCGACGGTGGCAACTCTGCCACCGCAAGGCATTCAGGCTGCGGCGGCCTATTCTGCCGCGCATGGCGGTCATGCCTTGCTGATTAAACAGAACGGCAAAATTCTGTACGAATCCTACACGAACGGCCACACAAAGTACGAGCCGCACCGCATCTACAGCGGCACGAAGGCCTTCTGGGGCCTCACCGCCTTCGCGGCGGAAAGGGACGGGCTGTTTGAGTGGAATGAACGTGTGTCCGACACCATCACCGAATGGCAGGGCGACCCACGCAAAAATAACATCACCGTGCGCCAGTTGCTTGATTTCAGCCACGGGCTGGAGCCGATGTTCGGACTGCACGAGAACACGTTTGCAGACCGCACCACCGCTGCATTGAAAGCCGGGTCTGTGGCAACTCCAGGCAGATCCTTTATCTACGGTCCCGCCGCGCTACAGGTGTTTCATGAACTGCTTGCACGCAAGCTGCAGCGGAAACAGACCCCCACCCGCTACCTGGAGCGCAAGGTGCTCGGGCCGCTCGGCCTAGGTTCGCAGCGCTACCTGGCGGATCAGCGTGGCGCGCCATTGCTCGCCGCCGGTTTCATGCAGACGGCGCGCCAGTGGTCGGAGTTGGGCACGTGGATGCTCAAGCACGAGGAGGTGTTGATGAAGCTCCAGGGCAGCAGCGCCAACGCCGCCTTTGCCTTTGGTTTCTGGAACAACCACGCCGCTGAATCCAGAGCCGCCCGTGAGGTGGATGCAGAGGCGATGCTCGATAAAAAATGGCACGAACAGTCCTGGCGCAACGCCTGCCTCAGCCGCGCCGCTCCCGCCGACCTCATCGCCTGCATCGGTTCCTACGGCCAGCGGCTGTACATCGTGCCGTCGCAGAAGCTCGTCATCGTGCGCCTAGCGAAGGATTCGAAGCCGAATGATGCGGAGATGCTGCGGCTGTTGTTTGCTCCGAAAAGTTGAGTGCCTCATTGCGCCACAGGCAAGGCTTTCGGTGCTGGAGCTGGAGGCGTTGAAGTGGGGGCTACATCTGGCTTCTCATCCACCACCGGTATCGCCTTGCGTATCATCATCTTGGACACGCCGTAGATGAGTGTGCTGTGCTTGGGGCGCCATTGGTAGCCGATGCCGAAGGGGAGCGCTGGGACCTCGGTGGTGCGGTAATACTCAGCTAGGTCGGGCTGAAAGTGCTGCTTGAATAAGGGGATAGGCCCCGGATACCAGCCGTAGGCTTTCACGTCCCAGGTCTCGCGCGGGAAGTCCTTCCACATGATGCCGGAGTCGTCCTGCGTCATGGTGTGGCAGTGGGTGAGAAGGTAGTCGCGGATGCCGTGGAACTCACTGAGGTGCATGAGGTAGGAGGCGGACTTGGTGAAGCCGTTCATGACCCCGAGCCCGTCGCAGAAGCGCAGGAAGGAGGCGTCCTGCTTGAGCGCCCAGCTCGCGATGTTGGTAGAGAAGTAGTAGAGCGTCTGCTTCTTGCCCTGGGCACCGAGGAATGAGATGCGCACCCCCGGGGTTTTGGTTTCCTTGTCGGTGATGATTTTCCCGGCGGCATCGAGCCAGATGTTCTCTACGCTTTGAATATGGCAGCCGCAGCGGGCGAGGAAGACGTAGAGCACAGGCAGAGTACCGGTCAGCTTGGTGGCCTGTAGATCCTTCTTCATGTCTGCGGTGATGAAAAAGCTGTAGCTCAGCGAGGCATTGAGCGTGTTGCGCAGATTGCGCAGGGATGCGCCAAGCTCACCCTCACTGAGTTTGGTCACATCCGGCGGCAGGCCCACGGGTTCCACCGCTGCCAACACGTAGGCGGAGGCGTTCGGAAAGAAGGTGTAGGCGTGCAGGAAATCGGGGCCGCTAAAAACGTAGAGCAGAGGCGAGGTGTCACTGACAGCCTCCGGCAGGGCCAGCGGTGCCCAGGCGCGGATCGGGCCAAACTGGCGCTGCTCCGCATCAGCCCAGGTGGCGTCGAGATCTTTAGCGTGGGAGTTGAATTCGCCACGCTGCGCCAGGCCAGCCAGCGACGAACCCTCCTGCGGCAGGCCAGCGAGGAAGCGCGCCTGCTCATTGGGCGTGGGAGGCTCCGTGAAGGCGGTTTGGGCCAGGACAAGCAGCAGAACGAGTGTCTTTTTCATGGGGTGCGTGGAGTACGCGGTGAGATAAAATAAACGATCCAACCCAGCAAAATAAGCGCCATCCCAGCGAGCGTTTCATCGGGATGCTTTTTGGCGACAAATACCATCATCCACAGGCTGATGCCAAGAAACAAGATGGGCGTAACCGGATAGCCCCAGCAGCGATAGGGCCGCGGCAGGTCCGGCTGCCGGATACGCAGGACGATCAAGCCCACCACAGTGGCAAAGGAGCCGAGCTGAATGCTGAACTGAACGCAGGTGAGCACCGTTTCAAAACTGGCCGTGAGAAGCAGCGTCACGACGATGGCAAGCTGCACAAACAGACCGGCCACTGGCACGCCACGGTCATCGCTCACCGCCAGCGGAGCGAGGATGCGCAGATCCTGGCCCATGGTTTTCATCACGCGTGGCCCCACCCAGGTCATCGCACTGATGCTGGAGACGAGGCCCAGGCAGATCAGTGCTGACATGATCTTGCCGCCCGTCTCGCCGAAGATGCGCACGGCAGCGACGTGGCCGACATCCAGTTTGCCATTCAGCTCGCTCATGGGTGCCACGTAAAGGAACACGGCATTGAGCGCGATATAAAGCCCCGCCACCAGCAGGGTGCCCAGCGCGATCGCCAGTGGCACGTTCTTCTGCGGATCGCGAATGTCCCCGACGATGTAGGTGGCGGCATTCCAGCCAGCGTAGGCATACATCACATACACGAGGCTCACGGCGAAGGGAGTGCTGCCAATCAAATTGATATCGCCAGAGACAGGCATAAATTGAACAGGCTGGGCTTTGCCGAACCAGAATCCGGCACCGATGAAGATGAGGATCAGCAAGACCTTGAGCCAGGTGGCGGTGTTTTGAAAACCAGCGGCTATATGGACGCCACCCACATGGATCAAAGTCACGATCCATACCATCACAAGGGACCAGGTCGTCGCAGGTGCCGAGGGGAAAATGCCGGAGAAGTATTTACCGAAGGCCATCGCCGCCAGCGCGATAGGCGCGGCAAAACCCACCGTCACCGAAAGCCAGCCGGAGAGAAAGCCGACTGACGGATGAAAAATCTTGGAGAGAAAGTGGTACTCGCCACCGGAACGCGGTAGTGCCGCCGCCAGCTCACCATAGCACACCGCGCCGCAGAAAGCGCACACCCCGCCGACGACCCACAGCATCAGGAGGACGAAGCCCGAAGGCAGGGCCCCTACCTGAAAGCCCAGCGAGGTAAAAACCCCGGTGCCGATCATGTTTGCCACCACCACCGCCGTGGCTGTGATCAGTGAAATCCCCTGCGTGCGTGTGGTGCTCATGGGTGCGATGGCTACGCGCTTGGCAGCGGGGCGTCAACTCTGGTTCCAAAGGAGGGCTTGCGGTAGGCGAAAAAACAAATCTATTTTCCCCATGAAAACGACATCCTCAAAATTATTCAGGGACCTGATGTGGATTGCCGTCCTGATGGTACCCGCTGCCACGTGGTGGGTGAGTTTGCGCTACTACCATGAACGCAGGGAGGTGGAAAGCCAGCAGCAGTTGGCAAAGTTGAAGGAGATCCAGAAAAAGTATGCCGACATCGTGAAGGATAACAAGCTGCTCAGAGAAGCGCTCAAGAATAAAGACAGCCGTAGGGCGCTCTTCAAGAGCCTCGCTGATGGCAACGCCGAGTTTGTACTTGAGAAGCCGCAGCGCAGCACCTGGAACTGGCCCACTGATCCGGACCATGTCTGGCAAGACCAGCGCAGGAAAGCGAACGAAATGCTGATCAAGCTCAATGCGACAGATCAGAGGCACTTCAAAAATGCACCGCCAGACCGCCTTCCTCGAAGGTGACGGCAAAAATAAACGCAAATTCATCTTGGCCCCTGCGGTGGTGTTAACCGCCCGGGTTTCTATGGGGTATGATTCAATCAACCACCACCATGAAACTCGCCCCACTTTCCACCCTGATTCGCCACCATGGTCAGCCGCATGAACTGCCGCCCGCCACTGCGGCATCATGCTTGGCTCCGCACGCCGTAGCAGCCACCTTCGATTTTCACACCGTCACCTGGCAGGCTGATGGTTTTGGCTTCGATTCCACCAGCGGCGAATTTTTCACCGCCAGCCCGACAGCACTCGTTGTCATGCAGTCTTTGAGTGAGGGAATGACACGACAACAGATCCTCGACCGCCTCACCACGCGTTTCGAGGTCAGCCATAGTACGGCGGAGCGCGATCTCGAATCCTTTCTCGCCGAGATCGTCCACCTCGGCCTGACAACGGAATCGAACTGAGCTCGAACCACCCCACCCCCAATTCATCCTCCTATGAATGCCTCCCCAATCGTCGCCGTCACCGGCCTTCATCGCGGTGAGAATCCCCAGCCCGGTTCCGCCGTCATTCGCAGCCTGCGTCGAGTTTACCCCGAACTGCGCATCATCGGCCTTGTGTACGATTCACTCGAAAGCGGTCTCTTCAGTGAAGAAGACGCGCCGGATGCGGCCTTCACCATGTCCTACCCCGGAGCCGGGGTGGATGCCTTCTGGCAGCGCCTGGATGCGATCCGTGAGATCGAACGCTTCGATGTTTTGATTCCCTGCCTCGATGCTGAGATGGGACCGCTGGTAGACGCCCCGGAAAAATTGCGCGAGCGCGGCATTCATGCCTGCCTACCGACGGCTGCAAGCTTCAAATGCCGTGATAAGTCGAAGCTGGCCGAGCTGTGTGAACGCACCCACTGCCGCACGCCGCAGACCGTGGCCGTGAGCGATGTGAACGCGCTCCATCAGGCCGCCGCTTCGCTCGGTGGTAACGTCTTTGTGAAGGGTCGCTTTTATGAGGCCCAGCATGCCCTTACGCCTGCCGCCCGCGAAGCCGCGTACTGGCACATGCTGGAGCAATGGGGCGCGCCGGTGCTGGTGCAGGAAAATGTGCAGGGCGAGGAATACAACGTCATCGGTCTTGGCGACGGTCGCGGCCACATGCTCGGCTCCTGCTCCATTCGCAAGATGCTCCGCACTGCCAGCGGCAAAGGTTTCGGCGGCATGGTGGTGCGCGATCCGCAGCTCGACGCTATCGCACAATCGCTCATCGCTGAACTGCGCTGGAACGGCCCGTTTGAACTCGAATTCGTCAAATCCGAAGGCCCCAAAGGCGAGTACTGTCTCATTGAGATCAATCCCCGTTTCCCCGCTTGGTGTGACTTCCCTTCCACGCTGAACTGCAACCTGCCTGCCGCAGCACTCGAACAAGCTCTCGGCTGGCAGCCGCGCGAGCCGCTGCGCCATGCCAGCCCCGGCAAGTTCTTCATCCGGCATGCCATCGACATGACTGGCGACATTCGCGATCTCGCCGCCCTCACCACAAACGGTCAGTTCTTCCGTCAGCCGCGTGAAATCATCCCGCACCCGGCTTCTTCCCGTAGTCTTTAATTCCCAACCCTTCACCGCATCCTCCTATGCAAACGCTTCTGCCTTACTCCCCGCCGACGATCACACGTCATCTCAGCGGCCAGAACAGCGCCGCCAACCGCAACCGCCATGCCCATGGCCTCAACAGCAACATCTGCGAACGCATCGACGGTGTGCCCGTGGCAGATCTTGCCGCCCGTTTCGGCTCCCCGCTCTTTGTGTTCTCCGAACGCACGCTCCGTGAAAAAATCCGTCGCGCGCGTGAAGCTTTCGAGAGCCGTTACCCCAACACACGCTTCGCATGGAGCTACAAGACAAACTACCTCAATGCCATCTGCCGCGTTTTCCACAGCGAAGGCTCCATTGCGGAAGTGGTGAGCGAGTTCGAATATGAAAAGGCCCGGCGCAACGGCGTCGCTGGACGTGACATTATTTTCAACGGGCCGCATAAATCCCGCGCTGGCCTTGAACTCGCCGCGAGTGAAGGCGCGATGATCCAGGTCGATAACTGGGATGAACTGCTGCTGCTCGACACCATCGCCAAGGAACAGAATCGCAGCATCGACATCGCCATCCGCTGCTGGCTTGATGCTGGCATTCAGCCGGTGTGGAGCAAGTTCGGTTTCGGCGTCGAAAACGGCGAAGCCTGGCGTGCGATCCGGCGCATCGCTGAAAGCAAGGGCCGTCTCCGTCTGCAGGGCCTGCACACGCACATCGGCACCTACATTCTGGAACCGAATGCCTATAAGGTGGCAGCGGAGAAACTCATCACCCTCATGGAGCGCTGCCGTGAGAGCTTCGGCTGGTCCTTGCGCTACCTGAACCTCGGCGGTGGTTTCCCTTCACTTAGCACGCTGCATTACTCGTATCAGCCAGCCGAGCAGATTGTACCGCCGATCGAAAAATACGCCGAAGCCATCGCCAGTGCATTGAACACGCTGCCGCGTGACCGTCGTCCCCGTCTCTACCTGGAAAGTGGTCGCGCACTTGTGGATGAAGCCGGTTATCTCATCACCAGCATCGTTGCCGTGAAGCAAACGAATGCGTCAGGTCCGATCACGCTCGCTGGCAAGGCGGCAAAGGCACCTGCCTACATGCCTGAATCCAATGGTGCTGCCTACGTCATTGATGCCGGCATTAATATTCTCTACAGCGGCAACTGGTATCGCTTCAATGTGAAGCCCGCCAAAGCTCAGCGTGAAAGCGCCCAGCACCCCATCAAACTCTATGGCTGCCTGTGCATGAACATCGACGTCATTCGCGAGCAGGTCTCCCTGCCGGCGATGACCACGGGCGATCATCTCGTCATGCATCCAGTGGGTGCCTACAACATCACCCAAAGCATGCAGTTCATCACCTACCGTCCCGCAGTGGTCATGATCGGCCTAGATGGGCGCGTTGATGTCATTCGCGAACGCGAAGACCTCGACTATGTGCAGCGCCTTGAGCGCGTGCCGGAACATCTGCTCAATCCATCGCGCCAATAATTCTACACTGTTATGAACTCGGAAGCCCCATCTACCCTCCCTGTGATGGCCATTCTTGAAGAAACCACCACTCGCTCACCCTCTGTTTGGCAGAGGGTCATGGTGAGGGCGGCAGCCTTCGCCCGAACGCTGCGCCCTCATCTTGAAACCCTTGCGGCTCCATCGCTGGAAGTCGCACGCGCCGCCAGCTCCGTCTTTCTCTGCGGCAGTTGGAAAACAGGTGCGCTGCTGTGTGCCACGCTGCTATTCATGCCACGTTACTTTGCCTTTGCAGTCAGCGCCTGTTTGCTAGGTGGTTTCATCGCGAAACTGCTTCATCTACCTGCGGCGATGCGCAAAGATGGAACGCTGCTCTACAATGTGTTCCTCAGCGCTCTCGCGGTGGCATGGATCACACGGGGTTCCTCCCTCGCTGCTCCTGCGATCTGGGGCATGCTGGCTGTCGTCACGGTTTACACGCTGCTGCTATCTGCTGCTCTATGGCATTGGTTTCCGCTGCGTGCCGGACTGCCGCCGCTCAGTGTCGCGTTTGTCGTTGTCTTTGGTACGCTTCTGACGTTTTTCCCACTCTGGGCTGCTGGCACGACCTTGCTCGACATGGGACTGCCGGATGAGCCCGCGTTGCCATTCGTTGTCACTGCGTTTCTGCGCAGCATGGGCACGATTTTGTTCCTTCCGAATGTGTGGGCCGGTCTCGCCGTGACGCTGGCGATCCTCGTTTGGTCCCGTGTCGCTATGATCAATGCCATCGTGGGTTACACGGGGGGCATCCTCATTGTGAAGCTGCTTGAAGCCTGTGGGCTGCTGTGGCTCGGCTGGTTTGCCGGTCACAACTATCTCCTCGCTGGCATGGCGCTAGGTGCCGTCTATTTCGTGCCCTCATGGAGCAGTCTGGCGCTCGCCTTTGTGGCAGGTGCTGTGGCAGCCTTGCACGTCGCGGCGGCGCAGCACTTCCTGCGCGGCTCTGGTTGGGAGTACCTTCCCCTGCCCTACCTGCTCACGATCTGGAGCATGCTCTGCTGCCTGCGCCTGCGTGAGAAGTCAGGGGCTCTGCTGCCTGCCACAGGCATCTTCGACAATCCTGAAGCCGCCGCTGCTGCACTGGCGCTCGCGAACGCCCGGTTTCCACATCGCCATGAAACCCATGTGCTGCTACCCACCGCACGCGAAGTCACCGTGACCCAGGGCTTTGATGACAAACTCAGCCATCGCGGTGAGTGGAAGCACGCGCTCGATTTGGAAGTGCATGATGCGGCCGACAACGCCTGCCCATCCGGCTGTGATGACGATTTGAGCCGCTACTACACGCAGGGGCTCGAAGTGCGCGCTCCCGGCACAGGGGAAATCATCCGCGTCATTGACGGCGTGGCCGACAACGCCCCCGGTGGCTGCAACTTTGCCAGCAACTGGGGCAATCACCTCATCCTGCGTCTTGATTACGGCGGCATCGTGAAGCTCGCTCACTTCATGAAGAACGGCATCCTCGTCAAAACCGGGCAGCGAGTTGGGGCGGGCGACCTCCTGGGATACTGCGGCAACTCAGGTCGCAGCCCCGTGCCACACATCCATCTGCACAATCAAGCCACCACCGAGACAGGCGCGCCCACCGCGCCCTTCTGCCTTACGAACTTTTTCACGCGCACCGCGGAAGGGGTGCGCTGGAACTTTGCCAGTGTGCCCAAAGTGGGAGCCCGCATCGCTCCGGCGACGGTCTCCACCACCGTGCTGGGCACGCTGGCCCATTTGGCCCCAGGAGTGGCCACGTATCGTGTTTGCAGCGCGGGGGCGGTTTCGTTCGAAACGATCACCACCACGCTCGATGAATCCGGCCGCTACCTCTTCCGCAGCGGCAAAGAATCGCTCACGGCGGTGCTTGGACTGCACGCCCTGCAGATCACGCAAAGCAGCCTCAGCGGTCATTCGCAGCTCCTGCGCTTCCTTTCGTTCGCCATGCCCACCGTGCCATTCGCTTATCAGAGCGGCATGAACTGGGAGGATTGTGTCGCTTTGCAGTCAAAGCAGCACGGTCGGGCATTGGCGGGCGCTTTAGTGCCCTATCTGGGCTATACCACCCAGCGCGTCATCACCCGCCACGCGTTGCATCCCACCATCCAGCGCCTCCACCTCACCACCACCATCGTCGATGCCAGCGGTGATCTCCCTGGAGAAATAGAATTCACCCTCGACCCCATTCGCGGCCTCACCCACCTCACGGCTCATTTGAAAGGTCGCGACGCGGTCTTCACGCAAACCGATTTCACCCCCACCCTGCCCAACGGCGATACCGAATAAACCACTCTCCTCTCCAACATGAAAACGCACATCCTCATTCTTGCCTTTGCCTGCGTCACCGCAGCGAACGCCGCCGATAAACACGCCGCCATCTCCGAAGCATGGCAGAAATCGCTCACTGCGGAATCCAACAGCGATTACGCAGGTGCGCTGACAAGCGTTCTCGACTTCAAAAGCGCCGGTGGCGAAACCTACCTAGCAGCGGTGCGGGCCGGTTGGTTGTCCTATCTCAACAAAGATTACGTCAAGGCCATCCAGTATTACACCTCAGCCGCCAAGCAGGAACCGCGCGCCATCACTCCCCACCTTGGCATGATGAACGTGTATTTGGCGCAGGCCAAACCCGAGGAGGCGCTCCGCGCCGCGCGGGAAGTCTTGAAGATTGACCAGTTCCATCGTTCGACACTGCTCATCGCCGGAGAGCTTCTCTACAATCAGCAGGACTATCGCAAAGCCGAGGTGTACTTTGAGCGCGCTTACAAGCTCATGCCCGAAGAACCCATCGCCATGAGCTGGTTTGGCTGGTCGCAGATCAATCAAGGACAGGCCCGGCTGGCTGCCCCCGTGTTTGAAAAGCTCATGCAGATCAATCCACAGGGCTACATGGTGCGTGACGGGTTTGTTATCACCCATCCCGGCCCACCCCAAGGACCTCCCGGACAGCGTTGATCAAGAAGGGACTGCATGCATACGCCATCCCAGATTCGCACACGCGGGCGGCACCTTCATGCCGCGCTTGATCAAGTGATCGAGCAACGCGGGTGGAGCATGCCGAAGCGGCGGGCGCATCAGTGGCGCACGCTGCGCTCCCTGGTGCAGCATGCCTACGCTCACATCCCGCTCTACCAGCGACTGTTTGACGAAGCAGGATTCACCCCCGCAATGCTCGATGACTGGGATGATCTGTCCAAACTCCCCTTCCTCACCAAGCCCGCCCTACGCACCGCGACGCGGGCGGATTTGATCGCCAAGGATAACCGTGACGACATCCGCTGGCTGGCGTCCTCCGGCTCCACCGGCATTCCCGCCAGCATCGCTCGCACAGAGGATTCCCTCTGGCACTACATGGCCTGCAACACGGCTTTGTATTATGATTGGTGCCAGGGAAAGCCGCTCACCAATGTCCTCTATATTGTCGATATGGCCCGCGACAGCATCGACTTCGCCGCCGCAGACCTCCTGAGCACCACGGTGCCGGACTCACGCATCTTCTCTGTTCACGATCCTCTCGCCAAACTCACGCGGGAACTTCTCAGCATCGTACCTGGGTTCATTTCATCCTACCCATCGACGCTGCGCGCCATCGCGCTGGAGCTACGGTCACAAAAGCGTGTCATGAACAAAACACGTCTCATCCATCTCACCTCCGAGATGCTGGACGCGCACACACGACATCTGCTGGGCCAGGTCTTCCCGAACGCACGCCTCATCGAGACTTACACCAGCACCGAAGGCGGGCTTGTTGCCTGGCAGTGCGTGCTTGGCTCGCGCTGGCACATTGCAGAAACCAACGTTCTTTGTGAAATCGTCGATGACGAGGGGCTGCCCACCAACGACCTCGGCCACATCGTCATCACCGACCTCACCAACACCGCCACACCGATCCTGCGCTATCGCGGACTCGGTGATCTGGCCCGCTGGGAGCCGGAGTCCTGTCCTTGCGGCAGCAGTGCACGCAGCATCCGGCACATCGAGGGCCGCAGCGCTGCCATGCTGCGCGCACGTGATGGCGTCTTGATTTCGCCCTATGTCATCACCAATGCCATCGAGGAGGTTCCCGGCCTGGCGCAGTATCAGGTCGTGCAAAAGCAGCCTGGCATGCTCGAAGTCCGCATTGTGGCCGAAGCCAGCGCTTCGAAAAATCGCGTCGAAAGCGGGGTTCAGGCAGCATTGGCGTCTGCGCTCGAACGTGCCGCCGATTTGCAAATCACCTTCGTCTCCAAGATTGCCGCGCCCTCAGGATCGCATAAAGTGCCGCTTGTGATCTCCGAACTGCCCCTTGCCGCATGAAACGCCTGCTCGACCACACCCTGCGTGGTTACGGACAGATGCTCGTGGCGAACAGCCGCATCACCGGCGTGTGCGTGCTCATTGGCTTGTTGGTGCTTTCGGTCGAAGCCGCGCTGATGAGCCTGGGCGGTGCGCTGCTAATCTCCGCACTCGCGCAATGGCGCGCACAGGATGACACCGTGCTCAAAACCGGCCTCTTCAGTGTCAATGGTGCGCTGCTAGGTGCTTTGTGGTATCTTTTTCCACAGGTACCGCTTTGGGCGCAGGCGCTCACCACCGCGCTCGGCTGTGTCGCCATGGCGTTTTTCTTTGTGCCCGTTGCCGAGCGCATGCACGAGAGAAAGTCGCCCTACGTCCTTTTCAGCCTGCCTTACGTTGCCGTTGCATGGGCCGCACTAACCGCGCTGATTTTCTTTGGCGTGCATGATGCCGAGCTCACGCGCGGCTGGCGCACCCTTCTCACCAACCGCTTTGAAAAAGCTGAGAAACATTTTCTTAACACGGAAGTGAGCACGGATATGGCCGAGGCCTATCGCTGTGCGGGTCTGGGCTGGAGCTTGTACCGCCGTGGCGATCAAACCGGCGCACAAACAGCCTTCTCAAGCGTGCTCTCGCTCAAAACCGGCGTCGCAGATGCCTATGACGGTCTTGGCTGGAGCCGTTTCCGTCAGGGACGCTATGACGATGCCGCGCTGGCATTTCGGCGTGCCGTTGCGCTAGACTCCTTTTTTGCCGACTCATGGGACGGCCTTGGCTGGTGCGCCCTACAGGCAGGCCAACCGGATGAAGCTCGCCGTCATTTCACCACAGCAGCCTTGTGCGCCCCCCTATTTGCGGATGCCTTCACCGGTTTCGCGGCCACTCTGTCTGGAGGCAGGGCGCAGGAGTACGCGAAATCATGGAGCGGATTTCTCTCCAATCATCTCAGTCTGACGGCCCAGTTTACCTCCACGCGCGTGCTACTCTGCTGGGTCTGGTTCTTTATCGGCATCCTATTGCACTCACGCACCAGTGCGCTTGTGGCGCTGGCTGCCGTGCTCATCTGTGTGCTGGGTTCCTCGTGGAAGCCGGTCTTTGGCGATCCCGCATTCGCCATGAACGTCATTGTCCTGGCGTTGGCCCTTGGCGGCCATTACTTGCGGCTCAATTTAAAGACTATTGCGTGGATGCTGTTCGTCACGCTGGCTCTCGCCTGGCTCTGGGAACCGCTCTCGGAAGCCTTGCTGCGGCTGGCACTGCTTCCGATCTGCCTGCCCTTCAACATCGCGCTTCTCGGCAGTATTGCCTTCTTTGGCTGGCTGCATCGCCGGGGGCTGCGTGATGAGCGCATCCCCGTTGACTGGGCTTCCAGCACGCCCGAGCAGATCCACGTATTCTCCGCGCAAAAAGAGATCGCCGATGCCTGCTGGGACAAACTCAAAAAAGCAGATCCTGAACAGCCGCTGCCGCAGACTGAGCGCTCACTTCAGCTTCCGGCCAAAGTGAACCTCAAAGTAAATGCCGAGTGAGTCCGCCAGCGCCACGGCAAAGCGGCGCTGATGTTCAGGTGTGTCACGCACATTGTTCCAGGGGCACTCCACCTGGATGGCGCTCACGGTGCCGCCATCACGTGAACCATGGGCAGCCACGTCATACACGCCGCTGAAGTAGCCGGCCATGAAGGTGGGGCTGGCTTTTGAAGGACTCGGCAGGCAGCGAAAACCACGGTACTCCAGCAGTCCCCCCAGGCTCTGCGGCCCGCGCAGCAGCTCTGCGAAGCTCTGCGGCGAGCGCTTGTCCAGATCTCGGATGCAGGTGGAGGCGATCAGCGCCGTGTCTGCGTTCAGTTCCGCATCGGAATGCTTCAGGATGTCGCCTTTGACCAGATAGCCCAGTTCGACCCGCTGATCGAGATGACGGTGGCCGTGGATGTCCAGCAGCAGACCTGCGCCGCTCTTTTTCATCACTGTGTCACAGGCTTTTTGCGTGCTATCGTTAAAGCGGTGCCAGGAGGCGGTGGCAGTTGGATCACCTTGCGCCGCCTCAGCGAGATCGCGGTTGGGGTCGAGTTTCGTGCGGCTCAGCCGGGAGATGATAGCGTGCGGTTTGCCGCCATAGCGCGCCTCCAGTTCCTCAATGATCAACTCGGCTAGGGAAATTGTGTTGGAATCAATGCCTGTGACACCGTAGCGACGCGCCAGCACGTTGTCTGGTTTCAGGGTCCCGCCATGAGGCACCGTGAGAATGATGGGCAACGTGCCGGGTCGAACCTCAATGTATTCTTCTAGTTCCGCCGTCTGAGCCTGCAATGCGGTGGCAAAAACAAATAGAAAAAAGGGGATGCGCATGATCAATGCTAGTGAAAGACAGTTCCCCGCTGCCTGCCACGTTTTTTCTCGCTCATGATGCACCGCCTTCTACTCCCACTCCTGGTTCTCGCTTCCGCTTCCCATGCTGGCAACTGGCCCGAATGGCGCGGCCCTTCTGCCCAAGGTCACGCCAGCGCCTCCGGCCTGCCGGAAACCTGGAGCGAGACGAGCAACATCGCCTGGAAGACAGCGCTTCCAGGCCGCGGCCACTCGACACCCGTCATGTGGGGCGAGCAGATCTGGCTCACCACCGCCTTTGAAAAAGCGGCGACGCCGGAGGAGGCCAAACGCCGCCTCGAAACCAATACTGGCGACCAGCCGCTCACCGTCCTCGGTTCCGTAAGCCTGCATGCGCTGTGTGTGGATCGTAACAGCGGCAAAATCCTGCACGACATCGAGCTGCTCAATGTGAAGGACCCACAGTGGGCCCATCAGCTCAACAGCTATGCCTCACCTTCGCCCGTGCTGGCGGAGGGCCGACTCTACGCGCACTTCGGCTCCTTTGGCACCGTCGCCCTTGATACGAAAACTTTGAAAGTGCTGTGGAAAAACGAGGAATTGCACGTCATGCACGAAAACGGCCCCGGCTCCACCGCCGTGCTGCACGGCGACAAATTGATCGTGCATTTCGACGGCAGCGATCAGCAGTTCATCGCCGCTTTCGACACAAACACCGGTAAGGTCGCGTGGAAAACACCTCGCAGTGGAGCGATGGACCCACGCCCGCAACAGCGAAAAGCGTATGGCACACCGCTGGTGGTGACGATCAATGGCAAGCCGCAGTTGGTCAGCTCCGCCGCCAACAATGTTTATGGCTACGATCCCGCTACGGGCACTGAGTTTTGGAAGATCCATTACGGTGGACTCGGCTTCTCCATGTCCACCGTGCCCGTGGCCGACGACCAGCAGATCTATTTCAGCACCGCCTTCGGCAAATCAGCGGTCATTGCCCTCAAATACGCCAGTGTGAAGACACCCGAGGTCGCCTGGCGCAACAACAAGAATGCGCCCAAGATGTGCTCCCCCGTGCTGCACAGCGGCCTGCTCTTCTACGTCGATGACGGCGGCATCGTAAGCTGTGTGGACACAAAAACCGGAGAGGCCTTCTACCGCGAACGCATCGGCGGCAAATTCAGCGCCTCGCCCATTTACGCGGATGGCAAACTCTACTTCTGCAGCCGCGAAGGTGTCGTCACGATCATCAATGCAGCCAAGGAATTCAAAATCCTTGCCCAGAACACTCTCGACGGCCCGATCATGGCCAGCCCCATCGCCGATGGCAGCGCCCTGTTCATCCGCACGGACAAGGCGCTGTATAAGATTGGGAAGTGAATGTCGCAGAGTCCTAAATCACCTGCAAACCGAGCATGACAAGACTGATAAAATTGGGCGAACTTCTCTTCTTCCTAGCACTGGTAACAGTGCTGGTCATGAAGTGGCCGAGCAAGAACGTCCATCATGCTTCGCGCAGTGAAATGAGGGCACTGGAGCCTACCTTCACTTTGTCACTGGCTCATTTACCTGACAGTCAGATCAACCGATCACTGGTAGCCCAAGCGTTAAAGGACGCTCAAGCGATGGGTGAAGACTGAGGTTTTTATTGTGCCATAGCTTGTCCTAAAACTCGGAGAGTCATGTATGTGTTGAATGTGCGATCCCGCTCCGACACGCAGTTGATCTACGCAAGCAGCACCGATGGTGGGAACTTGGTCGCCAAAGCCTATTGGAGCGGCTTTGGCGGCTGGTCTGATTGAGTGTCAGTGCCATGCATGGCACTGGTTTATAAAGCCGAGTCCATTTAGTATGGGCAAGAGCGGTGCAGAATTAGGATGCTGATCATACCATCACAGGTATTGCGTTGCGGCTTGTGATGCATAGTTTTAAGTATGACCACGGTTGCCGAAATTAAAGATTCGATCCGGGCACTGCCTGCATCCGATTTCCATCAGTTGCTCGACTGGATGAATGAGCGGCAGTGGGAGGTGCTTGGTGAGGATGGGTATGAATCTCCCGAGCTTGAGGCTGCCATGCTCAAGGCATTGGACGGTCCACGCCACCCCGTCGATGAGGCGTTTTTTGAAGGCATTCGTCAGCGCTGGCGTGATAAAAAAGGCACCTCATCTTCTACCGCGTAGAGAACGACACACTGGTCGTCTTCCGCGTGCTCCAAGGCATGCGCGATCTGCCACGGCGATTGCTGGAACCGCCGGGGTCGGACTGATTCGTTCTACTTCAGCGCTGCACGCAGCACGGGCTCAAAAATCTCCGCCTGACGAAGGAAGCCGAGGTCGGTGCCATGGGAGGCGTCGTTGGAGCCTTCGGCGTCGGTGCCATAAAGAGCATCGCCGCCGATGTAGTGGAGGTTGGCGATTTTTTCGCCTTTGAGCTGCTTGTAGGCAGCTTTGAGGGCGGCGTGGTTGTCGTCATGGAACTTGGCCTTCGCGGGTGTGATCCAGGAGTTGGTAAAACGGCGGTCTTCGACGAGGATGATCGGCGTGGTGGCGTGCTTGGAGCGCAGTTGTTTGACCAGCGGCACGCATTTGGCCGTGACGTCGGCGGGGCCCATGTTGGGCAGGCAGTCGATGACGATCACGGCTGCATCGAGTTCATTGATGAGATCGCCCACGGCCGCGTCCATGCGCCCATTGCCGGAAAAACCGATGTTGATCACGGGACGGTCCAGATGACGGCCCAGGATGGCGGTGTGAACCATGCCAGGGCGCGAGGCGTTTGCGCCATGGGTGATCGACGTGCCGTAGAAAACGATGGGCTTCTCGCGTGGCTTCAATCCTTCGAACTTCGCGCCCGCAGGCACACCGATCTCGAGTTTTTCGATGCCATTGAAGAGCGGCAGGTAGGCTGCGAATTCATGCTCTCCGGGCGCGAGATCGCTGATCATCACGGCTTCCACATGCTGACTGGCTGGCTTCGTGCAGGTGACCCATTTCCATTGGCCTTTTTCATCACGTGCATACAGATCGAGTCCGCTCGCGCCGGTAGCGGGCATCGCTGGGAGGGCCAGGCTGGCTTTGGCAAGATCATAGCGGCAGTAGATGGCCTTCGCGTCCGTCTTGAAGCGCACCATCATGCCGGTGCTGTCACGGCTGAGGCCCCAGACGGCAGGGGTGACGGTTTTTTCGGCCTTCGCGGGGAGGCGGTCAAACCAGCGCAAGCGTTCTTGATCTCCCCAGCCGCGTCCTTCGACGCCCCAGGTAGTCACATCCTGCCACTGCGCATCGGCGGGAATGACCGGGCCTTTGGGTTTGGCCGCAGGCGCGGGCACCTTGGGTGCGGCAGTTTGAGCAAGCAGCGAAGTGCCGACAAAGAGGGCGAGGAGGATGGCTGATTTCATGAGGCGCATCAGTACGTTGTGCGGCTGCAGGTTCTCACGCCAATCGCGTTAGGAAAGCGGGCAACGAGGGCTGCGAAATCCTCAGGTCTATCAGCCGCGCACTTTGGCGAGGGCTTTTTTCGTGGCCTCGTAGGCCGTCTTTTCCCAAGTGGGGAGGGAGGCACGGGCCGTGGGATTTTTCAGCGGTGGTACAGGGCCATGAGAGGTGGCGAGGTCGCTCGCGACAACCTTACCGCTGCGCACATGGGCGAGGAAACCGATGGTGACACTCTGCCGCTTGCAGTCAGGGGTGACCCACACCCGGACGACAGCGTCAAGGCGGGTGGCGGCGGCGAACTTCTTGACCTCTGCGCGTTCGATGAAGGGGTTCAGGTGCGAAGGAACCTGCTGCATCTGCGCGAAGGGCACATAGTGGAAGGCGCGGCTGTCATCCAGGGCGCGCTCCACGCCGCGCTGCACGGCCAGATGCACCTGCTGTTCTTCTGGGGAATCCGGTTTGGAATGGGACAGGGCATGACCACTCGGAAATTCACCGGTGGGACCGATGCCGATGGCACCGGTGCGCGCATTGCGAAGACGGCTGAGATTACCCTCCGTACAGGAAGACAGAGCGGCAGCGGCGAGCAGACTGGCAAGAAAAAGAGGGAGGCTTTGACGGAGTTTGTTCATGCAGATTTATGCCACGGAGCCGCAGCCTTGTCATGCGGTAAGGGTCCAAGCAGAAGCCTTCGCAGATGGTTGTCTTGCACGTTTCAGACCGTCACCTGATGTGATTCATGCTTTCGCTGAAAACGCTAGGCTACAACAGCAGAAGATCATCATGAACGGCGCGGGAAAGAACGGCAGGCAGCCACTTCATATGCCTTGAAACGGATTCACGACTGTCACGCTGCCATAGGATTGTCCTGCGTTGAGGTCTTCAGACAAAACGGTCGGGCAGCCACACAGAGTGGCAGCGGCGATGATGGCGGCATCGAAATAGCTCGTTTGATACCTGGAACACACCGCGAGCGAGTCATCAAAGAGGCGCAATGTTGGCTCCAGCACGGTAAAGGTCTGCCGCCAGGCATCACACAAGCGTACGGCTTCGGCATGCGTGTAGCCCAATTTTTTGGGATGTGTCGCCACGCGATAAAATTCCTGCAATACTTGCAACGAGATGAACTGGCCCGCTGGCTTGATCAGGGCTCGCGCAGCCGTCGATTTCCGTGCATCAATTTCCGTGCATCAGCGACAAGGCGGCTGACGGCATAGACAAGCACATTGGTATCAAGAAACTCCACGTTGGTAAAGTTCGTCGCGGTTCAATGGACCCACACTGCCTTCACGCAGAGGCTTCGAATCCGCCAGACCCCAGGCAGACTGCAACACCGAGAGGCCATTCTCTGTTTGGCTGCGGTTTGCCCCTCGCAGCGAGACGACAAGCTCTCGAAATAAATCCCCCAGCGATTTACGGCGCTGTGCGGCGGCTTGGACGGCCTGCTCATAGACTTCGTCCTCCACAGTGAGTGTGATGGTCTTCATGCTGACCACTATGCCGTTTTCGCTTTCGTGCTCAAGCCAGAGTTAAGGGACAACACTGATATGTGCCTTGCCACAATGCAGAGGGACGGGCTGTCGCTACCTGCAAAGCAAAAACTCCTTCGCGTTCACCAGACTCCACGTGATGTCCTCAAGAGCAATGCGCCGGTCTTTGGCAGAGGCGAGGAGGGCTTCCATGACCTTGGCTTCGTCGGCAGTAGGGGGGCGGGTGAGAAGAACCCAGTAGAGGTCGCGGGTGACGGCACCGTTGTCCGGGTTTTTGAGCAGTGAGTGGAGGCGGTTGTATTTCTGGGAGACGACGTTGCTGACAATGGGACCGCTGATGAACTGGAAGATCTGACCGATGGAGGTGTCCGCAGCGCGTTCGCATTCGCAGCTCAGCTCACGTTTGGGACGGCCGAACTGAGCGAGAAAGGCCTCGGGCGACATCGGATCGGGACTGCCACGGCCATTGGCGGGGCCGGGGATCTGGCTGGCGCGGGTGCCGCGGCTCCAGCCGTTGAAATCCGGGGTGACACGCATGGAAGCGTAGAGCGAATCAATAAGCTGCTCGGCACTGAGGCGGCGAGGCAAGTGGTGCGAGTAGTTGATGAGGTCCGCGGCGTTGGTCTCGTTCGGCGTGCTGTCTAGCTGGTAGGTGCGGCTCAGCATGATGGTGCGAATGAGATGGCGCAGATCAAAACCGCTGCGGATGAAATCCTGGGCGAGCTCTTCAAGAAGCTGAGGATGGCTGGCCGGATTGGTGAGGCGCATGTCATCGACGGGATCGACCAGACCACGACCCATGAGATGATACCAGATTCGGTTGGCCTGCGCTTTGGCGAAGAGAGGATGCTGCGCACTGGTGAGCCAATTCGCGGCGGCCTGCAGTTCATCTTCCTTCTCTGCGAGCTTGGGCATGTCAGCACCGAGGAACCGGGCCTTGGCCTTGTCACCTGTGCGCGGGTTTTCGATGTTCAGCTTGGCATTGAGAAAGACCACCTGCTCGCCGTTGAACTCATGCTTGTCGTTTTTATCCCGGGGTTTGATGTCGCTGAGGATCTTGTAGTCCACCTGGGCAAAGACGGCGGACCAGTTGTAGTAGTCATCCTGCGTCCAGCGGTCAAAGGGGTGGTTGTGACACTGCGCGCACTGGAGGCGCGTGCCGAGAAACACCTGCGCCGCTGTGGTGGCACGCAGTTCAGGCGTGCGGTTGGCGCGGTAGAAATTCGTCTCGGGCTCATGGTAGGTGCTGCCACGTGAGGCAAGCATGGCGCGCACCATTTCATTGATGGGACGGTTTCGGGTGATGCCGTCACGGATCCAGTCGTGGAAAGCCTGCACCCCAGTTTTATCGAGCGTGCGGGATTCGACTTTGAGGACATCGGACCATTTCATGGTCCAGTAATCCGCAAACTCAGGCCGTACCATCAGGCGGTCGATCAAGCGCGCACGTTTGTCGCGGTGCGTATCAGCTTCAAAGGCACGCGCTTCATCCGCAGGCGGGATCATGCCGCAGAGGTCGAGCCAGGCACGTCGAACGAAGACCGCATCACTGCACACCTCACTGGGGTTCATGCGCAGGGTCTTGAGCTTGTTGAAAACGTGGGAGTCGATGTAGTTGTCGCGGCGCGGCTTGCTCCACACAAAGGCCGGATTCGCTTTCACAAACGTCAGCCGCACAGGCACGGATTGGTTCAGGTAACGCACCAGAACGCCGGGCTCGCCAAACTGTAGGCGCTTCACGAGACCGCCCCGACTCACCTCCACGAGGCCGTTTTGCAGCGGCTCATAGATCGCACGGTCGGTGATGTCGCGCTGTGTGCCGTCAGCAAAAGTCGCCTGCACGGTGATCTGTACTTTATCCTGCGGCTCGTCCAAAACGAGCTCAGTGGGCGTGACGTTGAGTTTCGTCACTTTCGGAGCCGTGCTGTCATCACGCGGCAGACCAGCGGCGATCCAGCTCCGCAGCACCTGATATTCCCAGTTCTTCGGATCGAGCTTCTTGCCGCCTTCATGGGCGATTTGATTCGCGCCTTTAACCAGGATCAGGCTGTGCTCAGGGGCGAATAGATCCACACGCCGGCCGGAAGCATCACGGGCAAGCGCTTTGAAATCGAGTTCGGGATCCTGCCCGCGCAGGGACAGCTTGAAGCCACCCTTGCCTGTCGCATTCCCATGGCAGGTGCCAAGATTGCAGCCAGCTTTGGAAATGGCCGCCATCACATCGTTGCGAAACGATACAGCCTCAGCGGCAAACGCCGACGACAAAGCGACGGCGCTGAGCGCACAAACCAAACTGGAGACAGAACAATTCACGAGGCCGCAAATTACGGCCCAGGAGCAGCTTCTCTTCCACTCAAGCAGGGCAAAACGCCTGCTTCAGCTCTCAAAACGGAATGTCGTCGTCTTCCATGCCGTCGGTGATCGGGCCTTCACCGAAGTCATCGTGCTGCGGCGCAGGGGCAGGACGTTGGGCCGGGGGGCGCTGCTGGGCTGGCGCCGGGCGCTGAGCCGGACGGGCTGCAGGACGATTGTAACCACCACCGCCGCCGCCACCACTTCCTCCTCCGC